>WNFM01018720.1_pt1 | contig 27381 bp, 27 predicted proteins | sample 5400271 | NCBI WGS metagenome assembly WNFM01 (sample SAMN13153352, study PRJNA577476) | soil metagenome | isolation source: 60 cm saprolite on Douglas fir-dominated hillslope | place: USA:California | collected 2013-09-17 | reverse complement strand
CCGTGCCGGGCCTGGGCGCGGTCCCCGGCGATGGTGAAGCTGCGGGACGGGCAGCGGGCCAGCAGCATCTGCCACTGCGCGTCGGTCAGTTCCTGCGCCCGACCGGGCCCGGCAAGTCGTTCCGCCCGCTTCGCTTCACCGCTGACGGCTGGTCCGAGCTGATGCGGCTCGAGCCGGGGGCCGGTGTGCCGCCGCACCGGCACACCTGGGAGGTCCACGCCTTCAACATCGCGGGCACCCGGGAGATATTCGGCACCGGGGAGCGGGTCGGCCCCGGCAACTATATGTACGAGCCCGCCGGCACCATCGACGGGTGGGGAGCGGTCGGTGACGGGCCATGCGTGGTGCACATCAAGGTGACCGGTGTCATCGAGTACCTCGATGAGGATGGCCAGGTCACCGAGACCGTCAGCGCGGCGACCCAGCGGGAGGTCTACCTGGCCTGGTGCCAGGAGCACAGTATGTGCCCGGCCGAGCAGATCCTTGGCTGACCAGGCCTCGCCCGCGCTCGCTCGCCGGGCGCGGGTCTTGTTCCGGCTCCTGACCCAGAAAGGGAGGCAACCTGTGACCAGTTCCGTACGCACGATGCGCGCCATGCGCGCCTCCGGCCCAAACCCGGCCAGCCTGACCTGCGAAACCATCCCCGTCCCCGAGCCTGGGCCGGGTGAGCTGCTGATAGAGGTGCAGGCTACCGCTGTCACCGCGGACCAGCTCACCTGGCCGGAAAGCTGGCCGGCCATCCCGTGCCATGACCTGTCCGGGGTGCTGGCGGCCACCGGCCCTGGAGTGCGGGGCTGCCCGGGTCACCGCCACCGCCTCTGCCCGCAATCACGCCTTCGTCACCGGGCTGGGGGCTGATCAGGCTCTGGACTACTCGGGCCGGTTCGAAGATCACGTTCGTGATGTGGACGTCGTTGTGGACCCGGTGGGCGGCACCACCACCGCCCGGTCCTGGCCCCTGCTGCGCAGCGGGGGCACCTAGTGGCGATCGCCGAGGAACCAGACCCCAGCCACGCAGGCCGGGCCGGCGTTCGCGGCGTGTACTTCGTGGTTCCGCAGGAGCAGCGTCCAGCAGCAAGGACAGTGGCAGAAGATGAGCAATGAGCACGCTAGCCCTACCGGGGCCGAGATGCCGCCGGGACGGCTCGGTGGCTAGCATGCCGCATGTGATGTTTGTCTTCCCTGAAGGCACAGGCCGCATCCTCAAGGGTTTGGCACACGACACGACTTCGGGACTGCCGTATGTGAGGCCGATTCCAGGGGCTGAGCCTCTGCTCGTCGTTCCGGTTGCCTTGCCGGGCGAGAGAGTTTGTGGATGCCCAAGCGAGTGCTCCTGTGGCTGCAACGGCTAGGCCGCACCTTCACGCAGTGCGGTGACGCCGGACGAACGGCGCCGATGAACTGGGGCCGGCGATCCCGTGCACCTTCCCGCCCGCCCTGGCCTGGTCACCCGATGGCCACCGGGTCAAGGCGCCGCTGGAGCATTCCCGCGGGCTGGAGAAGACCTGGGTATACGGCGTCATGCACTCCCAGTGTGGCGACAATGCCAGAGGGTAACGATCACCCTGTGGCTGACGAGAACTATGACGTAATCGTGATCGGAACCAGCCAGGGCGGCCGGTTCCTTCCCGCCGATATGGCGAAGGCGGGCAAGAAGGTGGCGCTCGTCGAGCGTGGCCAGCTCGGCGGCGTCTGCGTTAACTCGGGGTGCACCCCGACCAAGACGATGGTCGCCAGCGCGCGCCTGGCCTACCAGGCGCGCCGCGGCGCGGAGTACGGCGTGCGCATTGGCCCGGTATCGGTGGACCTGGCCGCGGTGCGCGAGCGCAAGCGGGCCATTGTCGCCGGCGCGCGGCAAAACTACGCGAGCCGCCTGGCGCAGGACGGGCTGGACCTGATCGAGGGAGAGGCCCATTTCACCGGGCCCAAGACGCTCGAGGTCGCCCTGACGGACGGCGGGACGCGGCAGATCAGCGCGCCGGTGATCGTCATCGACGCGGGCACCCGGCCCAAGCCGCCTGCGATCAGCGGCATGGGCGCCGTCCGCGTGCTCGATTCAACGTCGATCATGGAGCTGGACGAGCTCCCCGAGCACCTGATCATCCTCGGCGGCGGCTACATCGGGCTGGAGTTCGGGCAGATGTTCCGCCGGTTCGGCAGCGAGGTCACGATCGTCCAAAACGCCGCGCGCCTGATGATGATCGAGGACGAGGACGTCTCGGACGGGGTCGCCGCGATCTTGCGCGATGACGGGGTCACGGTCCTGACCTCCTCGACGCCGGTCCGGGTGAAGCCGGCGGACGGCGCCCGCGTGGCGCTGACCGTTCGCACGCCGGACGGTGAGGAGCAGTTGGAAGGCTCGCACCTGCTGTCCGCTACCGGCCGCATCCCGAACACGGAGGCGCTCACCCCCGAGGCGGCCGGCATCCGCCTCAACGACCGCGGCTTCATCGAGGTCGACGAGTACCTGGAAACTAGCGTCCCCGGCGTCTACGCGATGGGGGACGTCAAGGGCGGCCCGGCCTTCACCCACCTTTCCTACGACGATTACCGCATCCTGCACGCCAACCTCATCAGGCACGAGAAGGCGAGCACGCGGGATCGGGTCGTGCCGTTCACGATGTTCATCGATCCGCAGCTTGGCCGGGTCGGCATGACCGAGCGCGAGGCCAGAGAGCAAGGGCGCGCCATCCGCGTCGCGAGGCTCCCGATGAACGCCGTCGTCCGAGCGCTCGAGACGGGGGAGACGCGCGGCTTCATGAAGGCCGTCATGGACGCGGACAGCGGGCAGATCCTCGGCGGCGCCGTCCTCGGCGTGGAAGGCGGCGAGATCATGACCATCATCCAGGTCGCCATGCTGGGCAAGCTGCCTTACACGGCCATGGCCGACGCGGTCTTCACCCACCCGCTCCTAGCGGAGGGCCTCAACACCCTGTTCGCGACCCTCGACGCCTAGGGCTGGGAACCACTTTGGATCCGGTGACGTACGGTGACGGGGCCGGTGGCCGTGCCGCTAGCGGACATCCTAGCTCGACGGCATGGAGCAGGTCGTAGACCGCCCGCCAGCCGGACCCGTCCACGAAAGCGCCGTGCACCAGAACGACGTTCCCCGGTGCTGAGCCCGTACTCATGATGATCTCCCTTCCATGAGAGCAGCTGGGATGGGGCCATGGGGACGAACCCGTTCGAGGACGTCGGCCTTGACGTTGCCGAAGGGCCGGGCCTCCTCGGCGCTGTCCACCTCGAAGCGCCGGCCGCTGTGGCGGTACTCAGGGTTCAGGCCGAGGTCCTGGAACATCGCCCGGATGTACAGCAGTTCGGGGTCGGAGCCCCTGAGGAAATGGGGTCGGATGATGACAAGTCAGCCATCACCCGAAAGCGATGAGTCCGCAGCCGGGTATCCCCCTGATAGCCCCACCGGCGAAGTCTTCGGAAATTAGGAGCGACCCGATGGACATCTCCTGCCAGTTCGCCACCTCGCTACGCTCACCCGAGCACGTGGCGGCGGCCGAAGCGCTGGGGTACCGGCGCGCGTGGCTGTACGACACCCCCGCGCAAAGCCCCGACGTCTGGGCGATGCTCGCCCTGGCCGCTCACCAGACCGAGCGGATCGGTCTCGGCCCGGGCGTGCTCGTCCCGACCTTGCGCCACCCGATGGTCAACGCGTCCGGCGCAGCCATGCTCGCTGCGCTGGCGCCAGGCCGCGTCGCAGTGGCGTTCGGCACCGGGTTCAACGGCACACGCGCCCTCGGCGCACCCGCGGCCACCTGGTCGTACCTGAAGCGCTACGTGCTGACCTGCCGCGCGCTGCTGCGGGGCGAGACCGCGGAATGGGACGGCCACCCCATCCGGATGCTGCACCCCGACGATCACGCCCCCGCCCGCCCGATCGGCCTGCCCATGCTGATCTCCGCGCTCGGCCCCCAAGGCCTGGCCATCACCCGCGAGATCGCCGACGGGCTGTTCACCGTCAACAACCAGACCGGCCACGCCCACGAATTCTCCTGGGCCGCCCTCGGCATCCACGGCACCGTGCTCGACAACCACGAACCGCTGGACTCCCCACGGGTACGGGCCGCCGCCGGCGCCGGGAACGCCCTGGCCTACCACACGACCTACGAATTCGGCGGCGACGTCACACAGCTACCCGGCGGCCAGGAATGGCTCAACGTCATCACCGCCCAGCCTGAGCGCGAACGCCACCTCGTCGTTCACGACCAGCACCTGGTCGGACTGAACCAGGCCGACGACGCCGCCTGGACCGCCGGAAGCTGGCACGCGATCCCGGCCACCACAGTCACCGGATCAGCGGCGCACATCGCCGAACAACTCACCCGCTACGCCGACGAAGGCATCACCGAGATCATGTACCAGCCCTCCGGCCCCGACCTCACTGGCGAGCTCGAACGCTTCATCACCGTCGCCCAGCAACTCTGAGAACCGGGCGGACACGCAAGACCCACATGCCCTTATCAACCGCCTGGTGCCCCTGATCGTCCATCAGCGTCGGTCCAATCGCCGCTACCGCTGGTGAGGGATAACTGCTGGAGTGCCGGGTAGCCAGGTGGGGGTGAACTGGCCGCACCGCCTCGCCTGGCCCACGCGTGTAGGGAAGGCTGAGTTGCGTTGGGCGGTCCGTCGGCTTGCTCCCGGCTGGCCGGGGAGCAAGGAAGGTCTCAGGTGCCCGGATACCGGGCCTGCAGCTGGCGCAGCGTGGCCTCGATGCCGGCCGCGTTCTGCCTCAGGCTCCCGAACAGTCTCAGGCCGCGCGCCTTGGCGGAACTCACCTGGCTGTAATCGAATGTCTCGGTCACCACGGTGGCGTGCTCGGACATCGGCCTCAGCTCCCACCGCCAGCGGTGGCCCAGCGGGTGGCGCCACTCCACCACGCGCCCGTCGGCGAAATCGGTGACCTGGCTCGTGATTCGGTACGGCACGCCATACTGCCGCATCCGCACTGAGAACCTGGCGCCCTGGCTTAGCCGCTGCGGTCCGGCGACGGTGCCCATGACCGTTCCCGAGCCGTCCAGCTCGCGGTGCCGGCGCGGATCGGCAACCATCTCGAAGATCTCCCCGGCCGACGCGTTCACCTCCGCCGAGCGGCTGATCTTGCGCGGCCCCGCATCGCCAACGGTGACGGTCATGATCGAAGGCTACCCATCACATCCCCGGCAGGGACCTCAGCCGCGTCCGCGCCAGCACCAACGTCAGGCGCTAACACGGTCCAGTTCGCGGAGCGCCTCGTCATCAAGCGTCACGCCCTCGGCGGCCAGGTTCTCCCGCAGGTGGGCGACAGAGCCGGTGCCGGGGATGAGCAGCACGTTGGGGGCCAGCTGCAGCAGCCACTGGAGCGCGATCTGCGCGGGCGTGGCACCAAGGCGGGCGGCGGTCTGCGCGACCACCGGGCTGGTGAGCACGGGGTTCTCCTGGCCGCGGGGCCAGCCAAGCGGGCAGAACGGCACGAACGCGATGCCACGGCTGAGGCACTCCTCCAGAAGCGGGGCCGCGCTGCGGTCGGCGAGGTGGAACAGGTTCTGCACGCAGGCAATGTCGGTGCCTGCCACGGCGTGCCGTAGCTGCTCAAGGCTGATGTTACTCAGCCCTATCCCGGCGATGAGGCCATCGTCGCGGGCCGCCACCATCGCGGCCAGCTGGTCATCGAAGCGTGCGCTGATGCGTGCGTCACCGGGCAGGCGGAGGTTGACCGCTGCGAGCTGGCCGACCCGCAGGCTGCGAAGGTTGTCCTCGATGCCCTGGCGCAGCTGGTCCGGATCGTCGAACGGGAGGACGGCACCGCTGTCGTCGCGGCGGACGGCGACCTTGCTGATGATTGCCAGCCCGTCGGGGTACGGGTAGATCGCCTCGCGGATCAGATCGTTGACCACACCAGGGCCGTAGTACTGGGCCGTGTCGATGTGATCGACTCCGGCGGCGACCGCGGCCTGGAGCACTCCAATCGCCGATGGCCGGTCAGGTGGCTGCCCGAAGGCGAAGGGGCCGGCGAGCTGCATCGCGCCGTACCCCGACCGCCTGACCCGTACGCGGCCAAGTGCGAAGGTTGACATCATGTCTGTCCCTCAAGCGTCCAGAGCATTGTGGTCAGGGGTGAACCTGGGCCCCAAAGTAGTGACCATAATGGTGAGCCGGCGTCACCTGGTTATGGTGATTTGCGCCAGCGCGTGTCAGCTCCACCAGACAGGCGCGCAGGCAACGGCGGCCTCGACTAGGTCGGACTTGGTCACCGAGTCGTCGCTGAGCCAGGCCTTGATAGCTCCGGCGAATCCGTGGGCGACGAACTGCGCGATGACCTGATGGCCGGCGTCAGGCAGATCGGGGTGAGTGCACCGGGAAATGAACGCCAGGCTGTAGTCGGTGAAGTGGCGAACCAACGCCTCGTACACGCCGCCGTTCGCTGGATCGCCTAGGGCGTGCTGGTAGACGGCCATGAACCGCTCGACGTGATCAGCGACGTCGCCGGTGGCGAGCCGCAGCATCTGCTCGGCCGAGTATCCGCCTTCAGCGCGACGCCCATCCTCCCGGCGGTGGCCGCGGTCCAGGTCCGCGTAGAGCACCTGGATGAGCAGCTTCAGGGGGCTGCCGTAGCGGTTGTAGAACGTCGCGCGGGTCACCCCCGCGCGGTCAGCCAGGTCAGCGACGGTGATCTGAGAGACGGGCTGCTGCGAGGCGAGTTCCACGATCGCCTGCTCAAGGGCCCGGACCGTCCGGGTGATGCGCGGATCGGCACGGCCAGCCATCACGCTTGAACTCTCCCACGACAGCTGCTTTTATACAAGTGTCAAATAGTCTACGAGAGGACCCGCCGTGGCTTCCCACGCGACGATCTCACCCCACGAAGCCGCCGACCGGCTGGCCATACGCGAGCTGGTCGACGCCTACGCCCACTGTGCGGACCGTCGCGACGCCAAGGGCCAGATGGCCCTGTTCACGACCGACACCCGCTTCATCGTGTTCATGGACGCGACTGCCGCGGAACCGGCCCAGGAGTTGCACGGGCGCGAGTCGCTGGCCCCGGTGTTCGACAACCTCAACACCTACGCCGCGACCATGCACTTCAACGGCCAGAGCACCGTCTCCCTCGACGGGGACCGGGCGACCGGCGAGAGCTACTGCCTGGCCCATCACCTCTCGGTCGGCGCGGACGGGCAGCGCACGTTGATGATCGCGTCCATCCGCTATCTCGACGAATTCGTCAAGCAGGACGGCCAGTGGTTCTTCGCTGAGCGCCGGCTGATGGTCAACTGGACCGATACGCGGCCGTCCGCGGCCTGACGACCAGCCCCAGGCCCGGACAGGTCCTGGCTGGCCCACGGCGACACGGCGTTACACGAGGAACCCAGCTCGATGAGGGATGAATCAGGTCGGCGCGGCCGGGCCGCGGGCCCGGCGCGGCCATCTCGTCCACCACAGCCCAGCGCCGGCACAACCACTCGGGAGCGCTGGGCTCAATTGCGTCGCTACCTGTGGCAGCCGCCCCGCGCTCACGGCGAGCAGCCGCGCAAACGCGTGGTCGGCCCGCTGGAGCTCTTCTACGACCTAGCCGTGGTCGTGCTGGTCGCCCAGGAAGCCCACCACCTGGCCGGGCACCTGACCTGGGGCGGGCTCGGCGAGTTCGCCGTGGTGTTCACGCTGGTATGGATCGCCTGGGCCAACGGCAGCCTCCATCACGAGCTGCACGGTCACGACGACGCCCGCGGCCGCAGCACGTTCCTGCTGCAGATCCTGGTGCTCGCCGCGATGGGCGCCTTCATCCCCGGGGCAGGCGGTGCACGCGGAGCAGCGTTCGCCGTGGCCACAGCGGTTCTCTTCGCGGTACTGGCCTTGCTCTGGGTGCTTGCCGCACGCGGCGACCGTCTCGAATACCGCCGATCGAGTCGGCTGTTCGTGACCGGGACAGCTGCCTGCGCCGTCGCGCTTGCTGGCACCGCCTTCCTGCCGGCCAGCGCTCGCATACCGGCCTGGGGCCTGCTCGACGCCGCCTACCTGGCCGGCTTCGGAGCCGTGATCCTTACCGCGACCCCGGCCCAGGCGGCCGCGCTGACCATCACCGACTCGCTCATCGACCGGTTCGGGGCCATCACCATCATCGTGCTTGGCGAAACCCTCACGGGTGTCGTCGGCGGACTGGCCAGCGAGCCGGTCAGCGGGCTGACACTCAGCGTCGGCCTGGTCGCCGTCGTGGTCGGCTTCGGCGCCTGGTGGACGTACTTCGACTTCGCCGGAAACCGCCACCCCCGGCCGGGACGGACGGCGACCCTGCAGTGGATGCTCAGCCACCTGCCGCTCACCGCCGCCATCGCCGGCATGGGCGCCGCCATGGTCAGCCTCGTCGACCACGCCCATGATGCTCGCACCCCACCCGCCACGGGGTGGGTACTGTGCGCAGCCGCCGCCGTCGTGCTGTGCGCGACGATGCTGGTATCGGCCAGCCTGCAAGCCTGGCACCGCGACCGCGGCCTGTACCGGCCGCTCGCCCGCACGTGCGCCGCCGTGGCCGTGGCGTGCCTCGGCGTCGGCGCGGCACGGCCGGCGCCAGTCATCCTCGGCCTCGCGCTCGTTCTCCTCCTCGGCATCCCCTGGGCACTCGCCGTCGCGCACCGCCTGGCCAACGCAGCCGACTCGCCCAGCGAGTAACGGCGGCGGCTGTCATCATGGCCGTCATCAGTCGCGACGCAGCCGTTGCTGAGCTGGCTGCGCGGCCCGGTCCGACGCGGTCAGGGTGCCGCCCGGCCTCCCGGTGGCGGACGAGGAGAGCGGGACGCCCGCGCCCCCCGGCGTCCGCCGGAACGGCATAATCCTGCCATGAGCGACGAGGCAGTGACCGTCGTCCCGATCACCCGCCATGAGGCCGGCGACCTGGAGGCGTTCAGCCGCGCGCACGGTCGCTTCCGCTGGTGCTCCTGCATGAGCTGGCGCATGCCGAGCAGCGACTTCCGGCACGCGGACAAGGAGCAGCGGGCGGCCCGCCTGGCGGGGCTCGTGGCGGACGGCACCCCGGTCGGCGTCCTGGCCTACCACCACGGCGAGCCGGTCGGCTGGTGCTCGGTGGCCCCGCGCGACACGTACGAGGCGCTGAACCGGTCCCGGATCCTGAAGCCCGTGGACTCGACCGCCGTCTGGTCGGTGGTGTGCATGTTCATCGACAGCAAGCACCGCGGCCGCGGGGTCGCGCGGCAGTTGCTCCTCGGCGCCGCCGAATACGCCAGGTCCATGGGCGCGCCCGCCATCGAGGGCTACCCGGTCGAGCCGAACGCCTCGTACTCGCACATGGGCACCGCCGCATTGTTCGAGAGCGCGGGCTTCGCCGACATCACCCCGCCGGGCCGGTCCCGCAGGGTCATGCGGCGAAACTTGGCCGGGAACGGGCGGCGGTAGCGGGCTTCTCCCGCGGGCTACCAGGCCGAAGGTGCGCTGCACACGGCCGGCGTTGATCAAGCCAAGCTGCTGGCTGGCGAGCGTTGACCGACCCGGAGGTCACCGGCCGGCTATGCCGCGAGTACGAGAAGCACCATCAGCCAGCGCAGTTCCTCGTCGATCGCGGCGTCCACCGAGCGCCTCGGCGGTACCCGGCGCATGGGACCCGATGCCTGGACGGCTGTTTCAACAATGTGCGGGCGAAGGACCGCACGGTTGTCGCTGTCACGTTACGAGGAGTTCAGCCGGCCTTGCTTCACTTCCCACAGGTTCGTCCGGCACCTGAACCGGTCGGCTGGCGCCGTCGCTGCGCCACCCTGAGAAGGAGGCACGATGCCTATCCCCACGAACTCCTCAAGGCCCAGAGCTGGCCTCCGTCGTCGTCTTGCGCGGATCTCCGTGCTGGCAGCATGCCTGGCGCTGGGCGGTGCGCTGACAGTCGCGCCCACAGCGGCAGCGCAGTCCGGTTCCTCGGCGGCGATGCCCAAACTCGATCACGTGTTCGTCATCTTGGAGGAGAACAACGGGTTCAGCGACGTGATCGGCAACCCGGCTGCACCCAACCTCAACTACCTCGCGAACACGTTCGGCCTCGAGACCAATTACTTCGGGGTCAGTCCATGCTGCAGCGAAGCCAATTACGTGGGCCTGCTCGGCGGCAACACCTTCAACGTCGCCAGCGACGACGCGTACTGGAAGAACAAGGTCGACGCGCCGAGCCTGATCAGCCAGCTTGACCAGGCCGGCGTCAGCTGGAAGGCCTACCTGCAGTCGCTGCCGCACCCGGACTACGAGGGGATCTGCTACCCCGAGAAGTGCAACGGCGCACCCGACAGCGACCCGCTCTATGTGTCCAAGCACGACGGCATCCAGAACTTCACCACCTCGTGGAACCCGGCCGACTGTCGCGCCAGGTTCCGATCGGGCAGCTGTCGACCGATCTGAGCACCGGTGACGTGCCGCAGTTCAGCTACGTGATCCCCGACGAGTGCCACGACATGCACGGTGACCCGCCGTACTGCCTGGACAGCGGCAACATCGGCGATCCGCAGAATCAGCACCTGGTCGCCGTCGGCGACGCCTACCTCGGCCACCTGGTCAGCAAGATAACTAGCGCTCCGTTCTGGGCCGCGGGCAACAACGCGATCGCCGTCACCTTTGACGAGGGCGACAACAGCGCTGGCTGCTGCGACGCCAACCCGGGCGCTGGCCAGGTCGCGACGATAGTGATCACCAGCCATGGCCCGCGGGGAGTGCAGGACTCCGCGCCCGCGAACCACTACTCGCTGCTGAGCACCATCCAGCACACCTTCGGCCTCGGCTGCCTGCAGTTCACCTGTGACACGGCCAACGTGCAGCCCATCACCCCGCTGTTCGCGATCACCGGCTCGGCCGCGATCGCGACCAAGATGCTCCCCGAGCTGACCTGGCCCACGCCCACGCCCACGGTCACCGAGCCGACGTCGATGACGACGAGCACGGCGAAATCCGGCGGCTGGACCGTGCAGAAGACGCAGCTGTACGGGACCTCGGACAACAGCGTCGGCGCGGTAGCCGGCTCGTCGCCCGACGACGTCTGGGCGGTCGGCAACTTCCTGCCAGACACCGCGACGAGCAACCAGGACGCCACGCTCAGCTTCGCCGAGCACTACGACGGCAAGAAGTGGTCCGTGAAGCCGACTCCCAACACCGGGGTCAACTTCAACTCGTTCTATGGCCTAGCGGCCAGCCAGGGCCAGGCCTGGGCCGTCGGAGAGTACCTGAACAGCAACTACCAGGACCGCGCCCTCATCGAGACCTGGGACGGCCATAGCTGGTCCATCGCCAACAACCCCCAGCCCGGCTCGGTGCGCGACATGCTCTTCGGGGCGTCGGCGCTCTCGCCGTCGGACGTGTGGGTCGTCGGCGACCAGGAGGGCCGGAAGGGAGTCTTCGAGACGCTGGTCGAGCACTGGGACGGCTCCGCGTGGACCGTCGTCCCGACGCCTGACCCCGGTGCTACCGGCAACCATCTCTACGCCGTCGATGCCGTGAGCCCGGACGACGTCTGGGCGGCAGGCATGCAGCTCAGCGGCAGCTCTCCGGACCACGGGCTGGTCGAGCACTGGGACGGCCAGAAGTGGTCGGTCGTGCCGAGGCCGGCGTCAGGGTCGGCCTCGCTGGTGATGCTCGACGGCATCGCCGCTACCGCCAGCCAGGTCTGGGTAGCGGGAGAAGCTGACAGCCCAGAAGGCGGCGGCCAGCCGCTGGTCGAGGGCTACCAGAACGGCACGTGGAAAGACGCTGCGCTGCCCACCGTTCCCGACGGCGCCAACTGGACCAACCTCTGGGGCATCACGACGGCGGGCGGCAGCGTTTGGGCCGTCGGGACCTACGTGGACCCGGCCACCGACAACAACAACGACCTGGTTCTGCAGGGCACCGACGGCTCCTGGAGCATTGACCCGGCTCCCAACCCAGGCAACGGCAGCAACATCCTCGGCGGCATAACCAACGTGGACGGCCAGTTGTGGGCGGCCGGAGTCTACGACAACGGCGGCAGTGAGCTGCCGCTGATCGAGCACCGGTAACGTCCCGGTCATTGTCTGGCCCGGCCGCACCGGCCGGGCCAGACATCTGACCTCGACGGTTCGGCCGTCCAGGGTCTCACCGACTGCTGGGTGCGCTGACTCCACCCCGCCAATCCGGCCTCTGTCTGCCTTAGGCCGTAACGCCGACTCGCGGATCAGCAGTTCGGTGTCGAGCACCACCTGCACGGGTTCTCGCCCGTCCCGCGCGATCAGGGCCAGCAATTCCCTGGCCAGCCGCTCACCCATGGCCTCGACAGGCTGGCGCACGGCGGTCAGCTGGGGGTTGGTGTGCCGGACCACGGGTGAGTCCTCGAAACCCCGCTCTTGCGCAGCGCGCGCAACACCCCTGCCGCCATCAGCTCGGAGGCGGCGAAGACGGCGTCAAGGGCGGGACGGCGGTCGAGCAGCCGGTACACGGCATGCTCGGCGGAGACCCGGCCGAAATCCCCGAACATGATCAGACCCGAATCGGACAGCCCGGCGTCGGCCATGGTCATCCGGTAGCCGCGGAGACGGTCGACGCCAGGGGACATGTCGGCTGGGCCAGCCACAGTGGCCACGGTCTTGCGGCCACCCTTGAGCAGGTACCGCACGGCCATTTTCGCCCCGCCTACGTTGTCAGCGTCCACGTAGGAGAGGCTCGCGTCGTTGCGGAAAGGGCGCCCGGCCAGCACTGAGGGCACGTCGAGCCCTGGGATGTCGAGTGGGCGCTTACCGTGCATGCTCACCAGCACGGCACCGTCCACATGACCGCTGCGCAGGTACCTCGATGCGATCTGCTGGTCTCGTGGCGAGTGTGCCGTGAGCAGGACGGGCTGGATGCCCTGCGACAGCAGTTCCCGGCTGCCGCTCCTGAGCATGAGCTGGAAGAACGGTTCAGAGAAGACCCGGGAGTTGTCTTCGCACACCACGAACGCGATCGATCCGGTACGCCGCTGTGCCGACGAGTGTGCTGCCCGGTTACGCACGTAGCCGAGTCGCGCCATCACCTTCTCGACCTGACGGCGGGTCTCCGGCCGCACCCTCGCGGAACCGGTCAGTACCCGCGACGCGGTCGCCGACGATACACCAGCCTGCTCGGCGACATCACACAGCCTGGGCCGTACATGCGTGTCCATGACCGACACTCCGCCTCCTCGCCAGGACCGACACTCTGCCTCCTCGCCAGCACCACCCTCCCGCGCTGGAGGATGGCCGCAACGAGCCCCGGTACGTGCATGCCGCGCGCGAACCAACTGGTGTTTCCGGGGCATTACGTCCTTCGAGCGCTCTTGAGAATATTCCGGGCAGGGCAGTGCCTGAACCCTGTCAGGACTCTTACCTAGGCTCCGCTCCGAGCCAGGCTGGCCGACAGCAGCCTTCCTATGCCGGTCAACGCCACACTCGCGGCATCCGCGGTCGCCTGCCGGGCGCGGCCTGATGCTTCCTGCCCACCGCCCGCGTGAAACTTTCGTAATCCGCGCCATGCCGCACGCCGGTCACGGCAATCTCGTCAACCCCAGCGAAATGCTCGAGCTGCATGGTGCTGAGAGCGAATCTTTGCTGGTCAAAGGGGTCTTCTCCGGCTTCTTGACACCGTGTGCGGGCAGAAGCGCGCCGCCTGGTCCCGGTGGTGGCGCGGCGCCGGGCGTTCGGTGCCTGTACGAGACCCGCGCGCCGCTCCTATGGTCAACAGCCCAACCGCCAGCCTGGCCATCCGCTCGCTGACGCTGGCCAGGCCGGCCATGAGGAGGACCGCATGAGACCCAGCTTCCCTATCCGCACCTGGCGTGCCCGCCTGTGGCGTGGCGTCGCGGTTACCGCGGCTGCCGCGCTCGGGTGCGCTGGGATGACCGCGATGGCGACGGCTCCCGCAGGCGCCGCGTCAACAGCCAGCCCGCTGAAGTCAGCACGCAGCGGCGCGGCCGACGTGACCGCCCAAGCGACGGGTAACCGCGACGTCGCCATCCCAGCCACCCGGTACCCGTCCGGCACCAGCGCACGGCTCGTGGTGGAGCCCGCATCGTTCGCGGTCGCGCCAGGCACGAGCGAAGTGTTCGCGGTGTCCCTTCCCGCGGCGCCGGCGCGCGATGTCAGGGTGACGGTGAGGCGGACCAGGGGGAACACCGGCCTGACGGTGGGTGCCGGCGCGACGCTCACTTTCACTAGGCGCAACTGGAAATACCCACAGCCAGTGACGGTCACCGCCGACAGCCCAGGCAACGGCAGGACCACGTTCACCGCCACCGCGGCCGGGTACGCCCCGAGAAGCGCGACCGCGGACGAATACCAGACGGGCGCCCTCGTCAGCCCTGCCCATGTGGTCAACCCCTTCGCGGGTGCCAAGTGGTACGTGAACCCCAACTTCAAGGCGGAGGTCGCCACCTCGGTGGCGGGAGCCAGCGGGACGCTGGCCGCGAGGATGAATCGGGTGGGCAATCAGCCGACCGGCATCTGGCTGGACCATATCGGCGCGATCTACGGCGGCTCCGACAACAGCGGCAGGCGCAGCCTGGAAGCGCAGATGCAAGGGGCGCTCAGGCACGCGGCCAGGAGACCGGTCCTCATCCCGATCGTCATCTACGACCTGCCCAACCGTGACTGCGCCGCTCTCGCCTCCAACGGAGAACTGACCATCAGCAACAACGGGCTTCGGCACTACAAGCAGGACTACATCAACCCCATCGCTCAGATACTGACCAGCTTCTCCCGCACCAACATCAGGGTGATCGCGGTCATCGAGCCGGACTCGCTGCCCAACCTGGTCACCAACCTCAGTGACCCGAAGTGCGCGCAGGCCAACTCAAGCGGCGCCTATGTGGACGGGGTCCGGTACGCGCTCAACAAGCTGCACGCGATCCCCAACGTCTACAACTACGTTGACATCGCGCACTCGGCCTGGCTCGGCTGGCCCAGCAACATGAACGCGGCGGTGTCGCTGTACAGATCGGTGACCTCGGGTACCACGGCCGGCTTCCAGAGCGTGGACGGTTTCATCAGCGACACCGCCAACTACACTCCGACGACCGAGCCCCACATGACCGCGACCCAGAACATCGGCTACCAGCCCGTGGACTCGGCCAATTTCTACCAGTACGACCCGTACATCGATGAGCGCAGCTACGACAAAGCCATGTACTCCAAGCTGGTCGCAGCGGGTTTCCCGAGCACCATCGGGATGCTCATCGACACCTCACGCAACGGCTGGGGTGGCCCGAATCGGCCGACCCGGCCGAGCACCTCGAAGGTCGTCAACACGTTCGTGGACCAATCCAAGATCGACGAGCGCCCCTTCCGTGGCGACTGGTGCAACCAGAACGACGCCGGGCTCGGCGCGTTCCCGCGCGCGAACCCCGTCCCGGCGTTCCGTCACCTCTACGCGTACGTGTGGATCAAGCCGCCGGGTGAGTCCGACGGGGACTACCCGACGGCCACACACGCCCACGGTGACCCGCACTGCAACCCCAGTGGCACCGTCTCGGATGGGAACGGGCAGAGCTACCCGGCGAACTCGATACCGGGCCACGACGTCCCGGCCGGGCACTGGTTCCCTGCCGAGTTCCAGATGCTCGTGCAGAACGCCTATCCACCTGTCCCGTGACCAGCGACTCCACTAGGCGCCCCTGAGCTCAGGCAGGGACGCCGGCGCGCGGGCGGCCCGTTCACCACCTCACACCACGAGGGCGGCGAGCGGGCCGTCCGGCTGCGGCGACCAGCCAGGGCCAGATCGGCTCCGACCGCGTCAACACCTCGGTCGGCTTCCGCGAGCGCTGTTCGAGCCGCAGGCTGCCGATATCTGGTCGTACCAATGCGGCAACCCCCACGGAGAAGCGCTCAACGCTGGGAAGGAGCCGCTTTACACGCATGGAGCCGGCGCGGCCGACCCTGGGGCCGACCGCGCCGGCGACCGTAGCGCCGCCTTATCCGGCTGACAGAGGGAACCGGATCGACGCCAGCGTGCTCCGCTTGGCGGAGCTGACCGGAGTGGGGTCGTAGCCGTTGTCGAGCAGCGCGTAGGAGTCCTCACCATTCAGCGCCCAATAGGTCCAGCCGATCCACCGGTTGGCCTTGAGGTAGGAGGCGAGGGTGGAGAACCACTGTCCCTGCGAACCCGGCGACGTGCTGGAGACGTCGGATGACGTGTTGCCGGTGCCGAACTCGCCGACCCAGATGGGCGCCTTGTCCTTCGTGTAGAGGTAACCCCAGAACTTGTGCCACACCTTGTACAACCTCGCCCGGGTGGTCGACGAGTTGAACCAACTCTGCTGGAACAGGTCCGGCCCGTAGTCGTGCGCGGAGTACACGACATGGCCCGGGGAGCTCAGCACGACCGGGAACCTGCCCGCCATGGCCAGATCGCCACCCCACCAGGTGCTGTCGTAACCTCGCGAGGAGTTGGGGTTCGCACTGGTACCTTCACAGAAGATGAGGGCGTGCGGGTCGACGGTCAGGATGGCGTTGCCTGCCCGCTCGTAAGCCAGCCTGACGTCGGTCTGGGGGTTGCCGGTCCCCCAGGTCGCTCCCTGCGAATAGGACTCACCGGCCGGGGTGTGCGGCTCATTGCGCAAGTCGAACCCGATGACCGTCGAGTTGCCCGCGTACCTCTCGGCGATGGTGACCCAGTCATGGACCCAGTCCTGGCTGGTGTAGGTGCCTGTGTACCAGAGGCCGCTGGCCTCTGCCGAGTTCCCGGCCTCGGACCTGTGGTCATCGAGGATCACCTTCAGCCCCAGCCGCCCGGCATAGGAGATGATCTTGTGGAGGATCTGCAGGGAGTTCAGCCCCTTCAGGCCGGTGTTGATGGGGCCGCTGCTGCTCGCGTAGCTGATGCCCGACGGTACGACCGGGTGCTCGACCATCTGGTTGGAAAACGGGATCCGGATGGTGTTGTAGCCAAGGTTCTTGATGTCCCTGATGATGGTGTGATAGTCCCGCGACCACAGACCGTGCGCCACCTCGTCCGTGGTCTCGAACCCGTACCAGCTAATTCCCGCGATACGGAATGGGTGCCCCTGGGAGTCATAGATCCGGTTGCCTTTGGTGTGCCAGTAACCGCTGCCGACACGGGCAATGGGCTGAACGGCCTTCGGCGTTGCCGCGCTCGCCATGGCGGGTGCGGCGGCAAAGCCGGCGACGACGCTGACCGCACCGAGGACCGCCATCGCGGAGGCGACTGGGGCCAGTCGCCTCCGATGGCGCGGGGACAAGGAATCCTGCGCGGATCCCCGGGTATACAGCAGGCGCATTCATGCCTCCTAGGGCAGACGGGGGGTAGCCGGGCCAAAATGGCTGGCCAGGCAGGGCGAAACGCTAACCCCGCGCCGCGCGGCCGCCAACCATCCTGGGTGGCCGCGCCAATTACAGCCGCTGCATAGCTCTCTGACCAGCACAAACATCACACCCCGGCAGCGGCTGGGCATGAAACTTGCACGCCAGTCCCGGTCTGCGCGACCCCGCCGGGCACGCTGCCGCACTTTCGGCGCCCAATGAGGTCACAGGACGCCGGGTAAGCGCTTACCCAAGGCTACGGAGGACTACTTCGACGCCTGCCGCCGAGCGCTGGAGGCCCTGCGCGGCTGACGGCACCCGGCATCAGTCGCTGAACGTGGGATCGGCGCCGTGCAGCCGCGGAGCCCGCCGCTTGGGCTCCTCCCAGTCTTCCTGCCTGCCCAGGGCCGTCAGGTCCAGCAGCGAGTAGGCACTGCCGAGAACGTCGGTGCCCCGCGCCCAGGTCGAGTAGGTGTGGAAAATCTCGCCGCCATCGCGCAGGAAGCAGCTCAGGCCAGGCAACTCCGCCGAGGTCTCGCCATCCTCGAGGATGTCCGGCTGGCTCCGGTAGTTGTACTCCAGTTGCGGCGCCGTCTTGTCCACGGTGGCCTGGAAGTCGTAGTTGAAGTCGCTGCCGTGAGAGGAGTACCAGGGCATCGTCCAGCCCTTGCTGGCCTGGTACTTCTGCAGCTTGGCCACCGGCGCCCGCGACACCAGGGCAAAGACCGTATCACGCGAGCGCAGGTGCGTGAGCGTCCCGGCGGACAGCTCATCGACGGTGGCGGTGCAGCCCGGACACGCTGCGTCCCAGCCAGGGTCAAACATGACATGCTGAACGATTAGCTGCCGGCTGTCCCCGCACAGCCCCGCCAGCGGCACCCTGCCCTGCGGGCCCTCCAGCAGGTACTCCTTCGCGATCCGTACCATCGGCAGCCTGCGCCGCTCGGCGTTCAGCGCGTCGCGCCTGCGGGTTTCCTCCTTCTCCGCGGAGAGCAGCCGCAGCCTGGCCTCCAGCCACTGCTCGCGCGTCACGACTTCGGGAAGGGCCATCACAACCTCCTGTGCTCGGCAGGCGGCCCCCGGGCAGGCCATCTGCTAGTCAGGACTGAGGTGGCTGGCTCGATTAATCGGGCCGGCCGCAGAAATCTGGGCGGGTTCGAGATGGGCCAGGCCCAGCGGGCCACCGGTGGCTGACCGGGCCCGGTCAGGATGCCGCCGGAGCCGCCTGGGCGCCGCGGATCAGGCGGGGCCGGGCAGGGCATCCGTCGGCTCGCCGCCGGTGTAGGTCTCCTGGCCGCGGACAAACGTGTGCAGGTACCCCTCCGCGCGCTGGAGCAGCCGCCGGCCGCCCCCGGGAAGATCGAAGTGCATTTCCGGCCGCCGCAGCCTGAGCCGGTCGAGATCGATAACGTTCACGTCGGCGCGGTATCCCGGGGCGAGCACGCGGCCCAGTGAGTGAGCATGGTCGTCGGGAAGCTGCCGTCACTGATGGTTCCGACATGCGCGCCGCCGTCGGAAAGCCCGGGCGGCGCGCAGGGATGGCCGAGCATCTCGTGCACGGCGTCGAGGTTGCCGCTGACGTAGTTGGCGCTCACCACGTAGACCATGGCGCAACCGTCGCGGCGGCGAGCCCGGACAGTACCTCGCGATAGGCGCCGGGCCTGAGGTGGAACTGCGCGAGCGAGACCGACACCGGGCGCCCGGACGCCCGCGCCATCTCGGGTATCACCTTGAGACCGGTGTCGACATCGAGAAAGTCGGCCACGAGCTGCAGCACGCCCCGGCCGGCCGCGCCGAGCTCCGCCGCGACGCCCGCCAGCTCAGCCAGGTCGGCGTCAGCTCCCCGGTGACGCTGCGGTGGTTCAGGGTCCGCGACGTCGTGAACCCGAGCGCCCCCGCTTCGACGCCGGCGCGGGCCAGTCTGGCCATTGCAACGCCGTTCCGGGATGTCGCCTTCCATGAGATCGATGAGCCGCTGGCGGTGCTCAGCCGTCGCTGGCGCGAAGCCCACACCGCAGTTGCCCATGACGACCGTCGTCACGCCGTGCCCGGAGGACGGGAGCAGCCGCTCATCCCAGCTGGCCTGCCCGTCATAGTGGGTGTGGATGTCCACGAAGCCGGGAGTCACGACCGCCCCGTCGGCGCTGACCTCACGCCGTCCGCACCGGAGGCCGGGACCGACATCGACGACGATGCCGCCCGGCCCCGCAGATATAGAGTCTACCTAATGTCCTCCTTCAAGATCAACGCTGGCGAGGTCACGCTCGCCGCCGACGCGTTCGGCGACCCGGCCGACCCCCCGGTCCTCTTGCTGCACGGGGGCGGGCAGACGCGCCACGCCTGGGGCGCCACCGCCGGCGACCTCGGGTCGTCGGGCTGGTACGCGGTCACCGTGGACCTGCGCGGCCACGGCGAGAGTGGCTGGTCGCCGGATCACGTCTACGGCCTCGACCGCTTCAGTGGCGACGTCGTCCGCATCGTCGAGCACCTGGGCCGCCCCCCGGTCCTCATCGGCGCCTCGCTCGGCGGGAACGCGTCGCTGGCCGCGCTGGGGCACTACCCGGAGCTCGCCCTCGGCCTCGTGCTCGTCGACGTCTCGCCGTTCCTGCAGCCCGCGGGCACCAGCCGGATCCGCGACTTCATGACCGCCAGGGCCGCCGAGGGATTCGGCTCGCTCGATGAGGTCGCCGACGCGGTCGCGGCCTACCTGCCGCACCGCCCGCGACCACGCCATCTCGATGGGCTGCGCAAGAACCTCCGGCAGGCCAACGGCCGCTGGTACTGGCACTGGGACCCGGCCTTCCTGCGCTCGCCCGCGGACCAGCCGGTGCAGCGAGACCAGCTCATCGACCCCGCCCGACTGGGGGCCGCGGCGACCTCGCTGCGCGTGCCGACCCTGCTCGTGCGCGGCGGCGAGTCCGACGTGCTGAGCGTCGAGGACGCGGTGCGGTTTCTCGAGCTCGTGCCGCACGCCGAGTTCGCCACCGTCGCCGGCGCGCACCACATGGTCGCCGGCGACGACAACGCGGTGTTCGAGGAGGTGCTCGGCGATTTCCTGGAGCGCCGCATCCGGTCCCGGCTGAAGCTCCTGGCCGGACGGCCGACCTCGTGACGCCGGCGGACGGCGATGTCCTGCGGCTCGTCCGTCATTTACAAGAAGTATCGACGGTTTCTTTCTTTCGTGCCATACTCTTGCCATGGCGACCGCACCTGCGCCGCGGCGCACCCAGGCGGAGCGAACCGCGGCGACACGGGCCGCGGTGCTGGAGGCGACCGTCGAATGCGTGGTCAGCCGGGGCTTCGGCGGGACCACGACCACTGAGGTCGCCCACCGAGCGGGAGTGTCCCCCGGTGCTGTGCTCCATCACTTCCCGGCCAAGGCTGACCTGCTGTGCGCGGCCGTGGGCCACCTGTTCGAGATGCGGCAGGCGGAGTTCCGTAAGGCGATGGTGAACCTGGAGCCGGGCGCGGACCGCGTGGATGCGGCCATCGACCTGCTCTGGTCGATGTTCTCGGGCCCGGCGTTCATCGCGTGGCTGGAGCTCTGGGTCGCCGCCCGATCCGATCCGGCGCTCGCCGACGCGGTAGTCCGGCTTGACCGCGACTTCATGTCGGCCAGCGAGGCCGTCTTCCGCGAGCTGTTCGCCGACGAGTTGGCCGCCGAACCGGGCCTGGTGAGCGTCGGTCTTGGCCTGGTGTTCGCGGTGTTCAACGGGCTGGCGCTGGCCCGTCTGATCCCCGGCCACGAGCCGACGCCGGCCATCGACATCATCACGACCTTCAAGACGCTACTGCGGAGCGCGCTGCCCGCACCCGATGGAGGTAACCGCCATGGCGACTCCTGACGTTATCGACCCCGGAACGGCCGCCCCGAGCGCGGCGGATCAGGCGTGGCAGTCTCTGCTGGACCGGCTCAACCGGCAGTCGGTCACCCGGCACTTCGATGCCTACGCCGACATCGACTGGGACAGCCCGCAGCTGGCCCTGGACCCAGAAGACCCGCGCTGGGAGCTGCCGGCCGACGATCCGCTAGGCGCGACCAGCTGGTACCGGCAGCTGCCCGGCGCCACCCGCGCCCGGCTCGGCTGCGATCTCGTCGCCAGCAAGATGAAGCTCGGGCTGATCTTCGAGAGCGTGCTGAAACGCGGCCTGCTGGATTTCGCCTCGACCCTGCCCAACGGGGCGCCCGAGTTCCGCTACGCCTACCACGAGATCATCGAGGAGGCGCAGCACTCGCTAATGTTCCAGGAGTTCGTCAACCGCAGCGGGCTCGACGCTGTCGGCCTCAGCGCGATCCAGCGGCTCGGCAGCCGGCGGATCATCAGTCTGGGCCGCCGCTTCCCGCAGCTTTTCTTCCTGTTCGTCCTGGGAGGCGAGGACCCGATCGACTACGTACAGCGTCGTGAGCTGCGATCCGGCCGGGAGATCCACCCGCTGCTCGAGCGGATCATGCGCACTCACGTCACCGAGGAAGCCCGCCACCTGTCGTTCGCCCGCCATTACCTCAAGCGCACCGTGCCGGCGCTGCCGCGCCTGCGCCGCATCAAGCTGGGCGCCGCTGCTCCCCTCATCCTCGGCCCGATGGCGCAGATGATGCTGAAACCATCCCCGCAGCTGGTCGCCGAGTACCAGATCCCCCGGCAGGTGATCGCCGAGGCGTACACCCGCAATCCGCGCCACCGCGCGGAGACCGCGGCCTCGCTGGCCAAGGTCAGGAAGCTGTGCGGCGAGCTGGGGCTGACCCAGGCGCCCTACCGGGCCCTCTGGAAGCTTCTGCGCCTCGACGCGCCAGCCCCCGGGCGGGTCACCTGAAGGCGGCGGCGTTGCGGGCCGCCCATTCGGCGAAGGTGCGGGACGGGCGGCCGAGGATGCGCTCGGCGTCGGGACTCACCCGTTGCTCGGCGGCCAGCGGCTCACCCTAGATAGCGAGGGTGACGTCCACCACTGGCCCGGGCATGAACTCCAGCATCTGCGCCCCGGTCTCCTCGCTGGTTGCTCGATGAACCGTACCGGCGTGTCCAGCGCGTCCCCGATCCGGGTGTCACGGGCGTCAGCCAGATCACGATAACCAGTATGACTATGATGGTCATCAGGAGGTTATGCCGATGCCGGAAAGCGCATCTGACCAGGCATGGAGCGTCGCAGACGCCAAGGCACGACTCAGCGAGCTTCTCGACCACGTGATCAACGATGGCCCGCAGGCCATCAGCCGGCGCGGCCGGGAGATCGCCGTTGTGGTGTCCATCGAGGAATGGCACCGCAAGACAGCCCGGTCGGGCAGCCTCGCGGAGTTCTTCGCCGCGTCTGGCCTGCGTGACTCCGGGCTCGACATCGAACCGGTGGACGCGTCCCCCCGGGACGTCGCGCTATGAACTACCTGCTCGACACCAACGCGATCTCCGAATGGGTCAAACCACGACCCGACCCCGGGATCGTGCGCTGGCTCGACGAGGTCGACGAAGACCGTACCTACCTCAGCGTGATTACCATCGGCGAAATCCGCAGGGGCGTTCAGCGGCTGGCCGCCGGCCGCCGACGCGACCGGCTTGACCGGTGGCTGTCGCACGAGCTCCGCGAGCGATTCGGTGACCGCATGCTCGCTGTCGACACCGAGGTCGCCGATGAGTGGGGGCGCCTACTCGCGCGCGCCGAGGACGCCGGCACGGCGGTCGGCGGCATCGATGGGCTCATCGCAGCCACGGCCCGGGTGCATCAACTCCAAGTCGTCACTCGGAACGTCGCCCACTTCCAGCCCGCCGGCGTCGAGGTGCTCTGCCCGTGGCAGAGCTCTGCCGGCCAGAAATAGGTGCGGGCCGCGGGTCGTCCGTGAGCACTACGCCGTTGCTAACCTCGTGCCACCCGACCGGAGGTGCCCGTTGGGCGATACTGAGCCCGTCGTCCTCGTTGACATTGAGGACCGCATTGCGACCGTAACGCTGAACCGCCCCCAGGCACGCAACGCGCTCAGCCGGGCGGTGACGTACGGGTTGTGGGACGCGGTCGCCGCTGCCGGGGACGACCCGGGCGTGTCAGTGGTGATCCTCACGGGGGCCGACCCGGCGTTCTGCGCCGGCGTCGACCTCAAGGAGCTGACCGGTGAGACGCCGCCCTCCGTGGCACCCCAGAACCCCGGTCAGGGGCCCGGGCGGGATACCAACGGCCTGTTCCGGTTCTTCCCGGTCATCGGCAAGCCTGTGATCGGCGCGGTCAACGGCGTCGCGGTGACGGGCGGGCTGGAGATCGCCTTGCAGTGCACGTTCCTGGTCGCCTCGCAGCGGGCCCGGTTCGCCGACACCCACGCCCGGCTGGGGGTCATGCCGGGGGGCGGGATCACCGTCCTGGCGGCCCAGTCGATGGGGCTGCGGCGCGCCATCGAGCTGTCATTGACCGGAAACTTCCTGACCGCCGACGAGGCACTTCGGCTCGGGCTCGTCAACCATGTCGTGCCTCACGAGGAGCTGCTGCCCTTCACCCGGAGGCTGGCCGCCGACATCGCGGGAAACGACCAGCGCAGCGTCCAGCGGCTGCTCCAGCACTACCGCCAGATGGCCAACGCCGCGACCCTCGACGAGGCCCACCTCATCGAGGGCTACCTGGCCGAGACATGGCGGCCGGGAACGAGCCAGGTGGCCGATCGGCGCGCGGACGTCACCGCCCGCGGCCGCGCGCAGGCCTCCGGATGCTGATCGACACGGGCCTCGGCCCCCTCGAGTCCGCGGCCGAGACCGCCGCTGCCGCCGAGGCCGCCGGTTACGACGGCGCCTTCACGGGCGAGGTCAACAACGACCCGTTCCTGCCGCTCGTCCTCGCCGCGACCGCGACCGAGCGCATCGACCTCGGCACGTCGATCGCGGTGGCCTTCTCGCGGTCGCCGATGTCGCTGGCTTACACGGCGTACGACCTGCAGCGCTTTTCCCGGGGCCGCCTCGTGCTCGGCCTCGGGTCCCAGGTCAAGGCGCACATCACGCGGCGTTTCTCGATGCCCTGGGGCCGCCCGGCGGCGCAGATGCGGGAGTTCGTCCTCGCCCTGCGCACCGCGTGGCGGAGCTGGTCGAGCGGGGAGCCGCTGGACTTTGAGGGCGAGCACTACCGGCACACGCTGATGCCGCCCGGCTTCGTGCCCGCCCCCCACGAGTACGGGATGCCGCAGGTGCTGGTGGCAGGGGTCGGCGACGCCATGACCAGGGTGGCCGGGGAGGTCGCCGACGGCTTCGTATGCCACGGCTTCACGACCGAGCGCTGGATCAGGGAGCACACGGTCCCGGCGTTGCTGGAGGGACGCCGCCGCGCCGGCCAGTCGATGGAGGGGTTCAGCGTGAAGGCGGCGATCTTCCTCGCCACCGGCACCGACGCGGAGATCGACACGGCGGTGCGGGAGATCCGGTCCCACATCGCCTTCTACGCCTCGACGCCCGGCTACAGGCCGGTGCTCGACCTCCACGGCTGGGGTGATGTCGGCTCGGAACTAACCCGGATGTCCAGGGAGGGCCGCTGGGCGGAGATGGGCCGGTTGATCGACGACGACATGCTGGAGGCGTTCGCGATCGTCGCGCCGCCCGAGGAGGTCCCCAGCCGTCTCGCCCAGCGCTGTGCCGGGGTGGTCAACCGTGTCTCGTTCATCACCCAGACACCGTCCCCAGCGCTCCTCGGCGCCCTCCGGTCCCGTCCACCTGGCTCCTCACGGCGCCAGCGCTAGCCGGCGGACGACCCCGAACCCGCGTGCCGTCAGACCCTCCCGGTACCGCCGAACTGACAATCGAGCGTCGTGGCGTCGAGCTTCGCCAGACGCGTCCGCCATCCTCCAGGAGGCCTCCCGGCCAGCCCAGTGCGCCGCCGCGCTCGCCGCGGTGCTCGAAGCGCTCGGCAAGCGGGCCGGGCCGCAGGACCTGCGGTCGAAGTGGCAGCGTCACCACGACGCGCTCGAGGAGGCCTGCCGGCGCTGACTCGCGTTTTGCATCATGCCCGTGTATGGGTGATACACCAATGGGTAGCCTGGTATGGTGCGGGCTGGCGGTTTCACCGCATTTGGGGGAGCGCGCGTGATTGATCCGGCCATCCCGCCGCAGGGACGGCGGCTCATGGACGAGTTCCGGGCGGCCATGCCGCCAGCCCGGCCAATCGATGACCTGATCGCCGGCACCCTGGTCGGCGACGACCCGGCCCTGGCCGGCGCGCTGACCGCCAACAAGGCAGCGGGCCTGGTCCCGCACGACGTCGCGCCCAACCAGGGCAAGCTGCTGGAGTTGCTGGTGCGCGGCGTCGGCGCCAGCAGTGTCCTGGAGATCGGCACCCTGGGCGGGTACAGCACGATCTGGCTGGCCCGCGGGGTCGGCCCAGGCGGCCGCGTGGTCACGATCGAGCGCGAGCCCCGGCATGCCGAGATCGCCCAGGCGAACCTGCGCCGGGCCGGGCTGGCCGACCGGGTCGACATCCGGATCGGCACCGCCCTGGACGTGCTGCCGGGGCTGCGCGACATCGCAGCCAGCCCGTTCGGCTTCGCGTTCATCGACGCCGACAAGGAAAATGACGTGGCCTACATGAAGTGGGCCGTCCGGCTGTGCCAGCCCGGCGCGACGATCGTGGTCGACAATGTGGTCCGGTTCGGCGGCGTGCTGGACCCCGACGCCGCCACCGGTGACCCCGGCGCGCGCGGCAGCCGTGCCCTGCTGGAGTACCTGTCCGGCGCCGACGGCGTCGACGCCACCGCCGTGCAGACCGTCGGAGCCAAGGGCTGGGACGGGTTTCTCCTGGCTGTGGTGGCCGGCTCCTAGCGGAGCTTGGTTATAAATTAGCGGGGCACAGCTGATCTACGCTGGCGCGGCCACGGCCACGGCCACTGCGATCGCCGAGCTGATCCGCGCGATCAAGCACTGAGCGGTCCCGGGCCGCCAGGGCTCGGCCTGAGTTCGAGCCCCGGCGGCCTCTACCTTTGCCCGCGATCTAGGCCACTCGACACGTCCAACATGATCCGGAACATATCCCGGATGACCTTGACTTCAATCGTCGGTAATCGTCGCGCCTCGGGTGGTCAGCGGCATCTGCACGCCAGTTCGCGACGGCCGCCTCCGGAGCCTTTGGCTCCCACCTGGCGCGCAGTCACGATGTGACGCAGATCACGATGCAAATTGCGTGCCAGCCCTGCCGTCGGCCGATCGCCGCCGGAACCCGCCTCGCACGCCATGCGCAGGAGCCCTGGTCAGCACAGGTTGCCGACCGGTCACCTCGATCGGTGCCGCGAGTTGCCCGGGGATGTGCTGCGCCGGTGGCCGGGGAATGTCGGACGTGCTCGTTACAATCGAACGCATGATCGAAACATGTGCCTTAAGCGCCACCGGTGAGCGGTTGGCTGGCAGCCCGGCAGGCCCTGCGCCGGCACCGGGCAGCCCGGCCGACGCTGGCCTGGGCTGGCCGCTGGACCCGGACGCGCCGCTGGTGTCGCTGGAGCGGCTGGAGGAGCGGATCTGCGAGCTGGCCGGGCACCTGGCCGCGGGGACCTGCCGGTTCTTGCAGCTGGTGGCCGAGTTCGACGCCCGCCGTGGCTGGGCGGGCTGGGACCTGCCCTCGTGCGCGGCGTGGCTGGCGTGGAAGTGCCAGGTCGCCCCCGGCACCGCCCGCGAGCAGGTGCGGGTCGCCCGCGCCCTGGCCGGCCTGCCGGTGATCGGTGCGGAGTTCGCGGCCGGGCGGATGTCGTATGCGAAGGCGCGGGCGCTGACCCGGATCGCGACCCCGCAGACGGAGGCGGGCCTGGCCGAGATCACAGGCCCGATGACCGCGGCGCAGTGCGAGCGGTTCGCCGCCGCGCACCGCACGGCCTCCGACGCTGAGGAGCTGGCGAACCGGGCGGCGCGGCGGGTCAGCGTGCATGTGGCCGAGGACGGGTCGGTCGCGATCAGCGCCCGGCTGCCCGCGGCCGACGGGGCGGTGGTGCTGCAAGCACTGCGCGCCGCCGCGGGGGACTGCGAGCACCCGCACCGCCCGCACCCCGACCTTGCCGAGGACACCGCGCCCGCCGCCGAGGACGCGGGGGACGTTCCCGCGGGAACGCCCGCCGGGGACACCGCCCCGGGTGAGGAAGGCGACGGCGCCCAGGCCGGGCAGGGCGCCGGGAGCTGCGCGGCGAGCCTGGCCGATG
>WNFM01326365.1_pt1 | contig 27426 bp, 24 predicted proteins | sample 5400271 | NCBI WGS metagenome assembly WNFM01 (sample SAMN13153352, study PRJNA577476) | soil metagenome | isolation source: 60 cm saprolite on Douglas fir-dominated hillslope | place: USA:California | collected 2013-09-17 | reverse complement strand
TAAATCGGCGCAAACGCGGTTGCCGCGGCGTCGGCGAGTGCAGACGGGCCAACCTGGCCACGGGCAACGGCGCGTGCCCCAATCACCACCAGCGCGGCCATCAGGACCAGGTAAACGTCGTTCGGCAGGATCAGAATCTGGCCGTTTATGACGTCATCCGAGGCGAGATCGCTGCTCCACATCGCAACGCACACCAGCAGCACCGCGACCCCGCCAATCACGCCAGGAACATCGGCGCCGAGCGCTTTCGCGATCGTTCGATACTCGGAAAAGGCGAGGAGGGCAACCAGCGCGGTGAGCAGGAAGGTGGCGTAAGCCGGGAGCCACCACACGGTGCCGATGACGACCGCCAGCAGAACGAGCGCTGACAGGACCCGCGTCATGCGCGTGCCATCTGCCTTTTGCCTTCTGCCGTGTTGATTATCACCGTCCGGCGACCGCCGGCTGGTTGATGCCGCCATAGCGGCGATCGCGCTTCTGATAGGCGACGATCGCTTCGAGCAGGTGGCGCTGACGGAAGTCGGGCCAGAGCGTGTCGGTCACCCAGATCTCCGCGTACGCAATCTGCCAGAGCAGGAAGTTGCTCACGCGCATCTCGCCGCTCGTGCGAATCAGCAGATCGGGATCGGGCTGGCCGGCCGTGTAGAGATACGACGCGAACCGCGCCTCGTCGAGCGCGTCGGGCGGCAGCCCTTCGACGAGCATCCGCCGCGCCGCCTCGACAATCTCGGCGCGGCCGCCGTAGTTGAGCGCGATGTTGAACTGCATGCCGCCGTTGGTCGCCGTCCGCTGCTCGGCGTCCCGCAATTCCCGCTGCACGTCGGGGGCGAGATCCTCCACGCGTCCGACGACCTTGAACCTGATGTTGTTGCGCAGCAGCGTATTGAGCTCCGAGCGCAGGTACCGCTTGAGCAGCAGCATCAGCGTCGACACTTCCGCCGCGGGGCGCTTCCAGTTCTCGACCGAGAACGCGTAGAGGGTCAGGACCTTGATGCCGAGCCGGGCGGACCCTTCGACGACGTCGCGGACCGAGTCGATGCCCGCGCGGTGGCCTTCCACGCGCGGGAGGTGCCGCTGCGCGGCCCAGCGGCCGTTGCCGTCCATGATGACGGCGACGTGCGCGGGCAGCCGATCGAAGTTGACCTGCCGCGCCAGCGCCTCTTCGGCCGAGCCGGGTGTCACCGAGGCGAGGACCTCTTCTAGGCTCATGGGACTAAACGCCCATCATAACAAGTCAGTACTCGACCTTCATCAGGAAGAGGCCCCGGGCCGGGGCCGTCCGGCCGGCAAGCGAGCGGTCCGGCGCCGCCAGCAGCCGGGCGATGCCGTCCACGGGCCGCTGGCCCCGGCCGATCTCGACCACCGTCCCGACCAGGCTCCTCACCATGTAGCGGAGAAACCCCTTCCCGTCGATCTCGAAGACCAGCGTCTGCTCGCCATCGCGCCGCCAGGCCGCGCGCGTGATCTCGCGCACGGTGGTGTGGTTCGTGCTCCGGGCGCTCCGAAACGCGGCGAAATCGTGCTCGCCGGGAATGGCCCGCGACGCGTCCTGCATCAAGGCCAGGTTCAGCGGCTCGATGATGTGCCAGGCGTACTGCCGGATGAACGGCGGCACCGTCCGGCCGTTCCAGATCCGGTACTCGTAGGTCTTCGCCGTGGCGCTGAAGCGCGCGTGAAAGCCGTCCGGGACGGTTGTGAGCTCGGTGACACGGATGGCTTTCGGCAGGTGCGCGTTCAGCGCGCGGACCAATTGCCAGTCCTCGATCGGCGACGTCACCCTCGCGCTGGCCACCTGGCCCATCGCGTGCACGCCCGCGTCGGTCCGCCCTGCCCCGTGCAACGTCACCGGCGCGCCGTCGATCGTCGCCAGTGCGGCCTCGATCAATCCCTGTACGGACAGCCCCTTGCCCTGACGCTGCCAGCCGACGAAATCGCTGCCGTCGTATTGAACGACTAACTTGATGGTGCGCATGCGGTAGGGCGGTTCGCGAGCCGCCCCTACACTCGACTGCCGGGCTTCGTGACCGGCACGCCCTTCGCGCAGAGCGGACACGATTCGGGCGGATACGCCGCGACCTCCATGCGGACAAGCGCCTGGAGCGGCAGGTTCAGGCGGCCGGGATCGACGCCGCGATCGATGATCGCCGCCGCGCCGGAGACCGTCGCCCCGGCGTCTTCCGCCACGGCAATCGTCTCGCGCGTCGATCCGCCGGTCGTGATCACGTCCTCGACGACGACCACGCGATCGGTGGGCGACAGCGTGAAGCCGCGCCGGAGCATCAGCTTCCCGTCCTGCCGTTCGGCGAACTGCGCGCGGAGCTGCATGGCCCGTCCCACTTCCTGGCCGATGACGATCCCGCCGAGCGCGGGCGACAGGATCACCGTCGGCTGCAGGTGCTCGAGACGCGCCGCGAGCGACAGGATCACCGTCGGCTGCAGGTGCTCGAGACGCGCCGCGAGCGCGCGCCCCAGTTGCTCGGCATAGTCCGGGTGCTGCAGCACGAGCGCGCTCTGCACGTAGCGGTCGCTGTGCAGCCCGGACGACAGGCGAAAGTGCCCTTCGAGCAGCGCGCCCGACTGGCGGAAAAGATCGAGAACCTCATTCTGTGTCATGGGCGATTTGGAAATTTGGAAATGTGGGCGTCGTCTTCCCGTTTCGTGCGACGCCCGTCCTGAGATTGTCCTCGAAGAGCTTGAGGATGCGCTTGAATTCGTCGGCCCAGCTCGACGCGCGCTCGAAGCCGTGGTTCTCGACCGGGAACGGCGCGATCTCCCAGTTCTCCTTCCTGAGCTCGATGAGCCGCTGCGTGAGGCGCACCGAGTCCTGGAACAGCACGTTCGTGTCCACCATGCCGTGGCAGATGAGGAGCGCCCCCTTCAGCCCCTCGGCGAAATAGATCGGCGAGCTCTTGCGGTACGCCTCGGCGTCTTTCTGCGGCACGTTCAGGATCGCCGACGTGTACCCGTGGTTGTAGTGCGCCCAGTCGGTCACCGGCCGCAGCGCCGCCCCCGCCGCGAACACGTCGGGCGTCGTGAACATCGCCATCAGCGTGATGAAGCCGCCGTAGCTGCCGCCGTACACGCCGGTGCGCTTCGGGTTCACCTGCTCGTTCGCCGCGAGGTACTTCGCGCCGTCCACGATGTCCTCGAGATCCTTGCCGCCCATGTGACGATAGATCGCCGTCCGCCAGTCGCGCCCGTAGCCCGAGCTGGCGCGGTAGTCGACGTCGAGGACGACGTACCCGCGCGACGCCAGCAGGTTGTGGAACATGTACTCGCGGAAGTAGCTCGCCCAGTATTTGTGCGCGTTCTGCGCGTAGCCGGCGCCGTGGACGAACACGACGCCCGGATGCGCGGGGTCGCGCTTCGCGCCGATCATCTCCGGCGTGAAGAGCCGCGCGTAGACGCCGACGCCGTCGCGCGCCTTGAACGTGATGACCTTCGGGTCGATCCAGTTGAACGCGCGCCATTCCGCCGTCGGCGTCGTCGTGACCCGGGTCGCCGCGGCGCCCGGCGTGTTCGGCATCAGGAATACTTCCGGCGGCTTCGTGCTGTACGAGTACACGAGGCCCAGCGTCGACGCGTCCGGCGACACTTCCGCCTGGTTCGACCCGGTCATCGAGGTGACCTTCGTCCGCGCGCCCCCCTCGAGCGGCACGGTGTAGAGGTGACGCTCGCCCGGATGCTCCTCGGTGCTGGTGATGTAAAACGTCTTCCCGTCGCGCGCGAGCGCCGCGTTGGTAATCTCCCACTTGCCGGACGTCAGCTGCTTGGGCTGCGAGACGGAGTCCGCGACGTCCTGCGTATACAGGTGCATCCAGCCGTCCCGCTCTGAAAGGAACCACACTCTGTGGTTGTCCGGCAGGAACTCCACGCCGGACGACCCGAATCCGGCGCCGGCTTCCCGAATCCACGCGTCATCGTGGAGCGTATCGACGACCCGCGTCTTGCCGGTCTCAGGGTCGAGCGCGATATACCAGCGATCCTTGTTGTCGGCGGAGCGCGCGCCCGCGACCGCCAGCTTGCCATCGCCCGACACATCGGGCATCGACCATCGGATGTCGCGCTCGGCCTTCTTGCCCGGTGCGCCCGGCGCCGGCGTCGCGGGCACGGGCTCCTCGACCGGCGGCGCGAAGCTGCCGTCGGCCCACGCCGTCTTGCCTGTCTTGAGATTCACGATCGCGAGGAGCGCGCGGTTCTGCGCGTCCCCGACGGCGGTGCGCCCGGAGATATCCTCGGTATAGCCGGTCTCGTTGACGTAGTTCGGGACGATGACGGTGCGGGCGCCGGCCGGTCGCTCGCCGACCAGCACGAACACGTGTGTGTCGTCGGGCGACAACATGAGGTCGAGCGCGGTCTGGCGATCCTGCAGCTCGAGGGCCGGCAGCGCGTCCAGCTTGTCTTTCTCTTCCGCCTTTTTCTTCTTGTCCTTCTGTTCCTTCACCGCTTCGAGCAGCTTCTCTTCCTCGTCGCGCATGAACTTCTGGCTGTCGGTCAGGCGCGGCTCGACCTTCTTCGGGCCCACGTCCGTGAGCTGCTGCACTCCCGCGCCGTCCACCGGGACGAGGAAGAGGTTGCCCTCGCGGACGTAGGTGATCGCGGTATCGTTCTTCGCCCAGCGCGGGCTGCTCTCCCCCGCGGTCGTCTTCGTGATCCATTTGCGCGCGCCGCCGCCGTCGATCATGACGATGTCGCCGCGGTCGCTGAAGACCACCCGCCTCCGCGCCTTGTCCCATCGGCCATTGGCCGGCGGCACGTTCTTCTTCTGGGCGTCGTCCAGCCGCACCGGCGTCCGGCCGGTGCGATCGACGACGTAGGTCGAGGCTTCCTCTTCGCCAGGCCTGCGCCAGTCGAAGTACAGCTTCTGGGAGTCGGCGGACCAGCGGAGACCGTCGGGCGGGTAACCGACGAGGTCGGGCCCGCGCGCGAGGCTGTCGACGGTCAGCGCGAACTTCGCGTCGGTCCTGGGCGCGGGAGCCTGTGCCAGCAAGGCCGGCGCGGTCACGAACAGCGAGAGGAGGAGAGTCGAGCGAGTGGCTGGACGCATAGAGTCCTGTTTCTGCATGCGCGATGTGGTCGTCAGAGCTGAAGGGCTTTGGTCACCGAAGGTTACCGCCGGTCGGCCTGGCGATTTCCGTCGTGAATCTAGCACACCCCTGCGAACCGTACGGGGGGCTGGCCCGTCCTAGTACGCGGCGGTTTTTGCTATACCTCCGCCGATAGCCTTTCGATTCACCACTCTGGAGAGGACAGCAATGCGTTTGTATCAGCAATTCCGGGCCTCGATCGGTCGTTCCGCCCTGGTGGGCGCAGGGGTCCTCCTGTTCGCTTCCGGCACAGCCATGTCCGCTTCCGGACAGACCCCGCAGGATCCGCCGGCCTCGGCCAAGCCGGCGGTCCTCCGCCAGCTCACCGCGAGCCAGCAGCCGTCGGTCGTCGCCAACGGCACGCCGGTGTCGATGGAAGAGGCCGTCCGGATGGCCCTCGAGAGCAACCTGGGCCTGCAGGGCGAGCGGCTCAACCCGGAGATCCAGAGCTACGCGGTCGCGCGCGCGAACGCGGCCTACACGCCGGCCATCATCTCGTCGCTGAGCCGGGGCAACCGCACGTCACCGCCGACCGATTTCCTGTCTTCGGGGGTCAGCGTCGTGACGGCCGGCAGCTTTTTCACCCAGGGCGGCCTTCAGCAGCAGATGCCGTGGGGCGGCAGTTACCAGGTGACGCTCGACGGATCCCGCGGGACATCCGACGCGCCGCGCACGCCGTACAGCCCGCAGCTCGGCTCGAACCTCAGCGGGGCATTCAACCAGCCGCTCATGCGCAATTTCAAGATCGACGCGACGCGGCAGCAGCTCGCGCTCGCCAGGAACCAGCAGACGGTGACCGATCTGCAGCTCCGGCAGCGGATCACGCAGACCTCGCGCAACGTCCGCGCGGCGTACTACCAGCTGGTTGGCGCGATCGCCGGCCTCGAGGTCGCGCAGGGATCGCTCGATCTCGCGCGGGAGTCGCTCAAGAACAACCAGACGCGCGTCGAAGTCGGGACGATGGCGCCGATCGACATCACGTCGGCCGAGGCGGAGGTCGCGAGCAACGAGGAACAGGTCATCATCCAGGAATCGGCGATTCAGAGCGCGCAGGACCAGCTCCGCACGCTCATCATGAACCCGTCGCAGCCGGGCTTCTGGACCGCAACGTTCAAGCCGACCGATCAGCCGATGCTCGCGCCGCGCGACATCGATCTCGACGCGGCGGTCAAGAACGCGCTGGCGAACCGCACCGACATCCAGCAGCTCAAGAAGCAGATGAGCAGCACCGACATTTCGTTGAGATACGCGCAGAACCAGAAGCTGCCGGGCGTGGACCTGCAGGTACGGTATGGCGCAACGGGCGTCGGCGGAACGCAGTATCAGTACGACAACCTCGCCATCGCGGGGGGGGCCCCGCCTCTTCCGACGAGCAGTTCCGTCCGCGGCTTGGGTGACGTCCTGCGCGATGTGTTCGGCAACAACTTCCGGACCTGGAGCCTGGCCGTGAATGTGTCGTATCCCCTCGGCACGAGCCCGGCCGACGCGGCGTTCGCGCAGACGAAGCTGCTGCGCAAGCAGGAAGACACGTCGCTCACCGAGCTCGAGATGGCGGTCACGACCGCGGTTCGCCAGGCCGCGCGGTCGGTGAACACGAACCTGAAGCGGGTCGAAGCCACGCAGAAGGCACGCGAGTTCGCGCAGAAGCGCCTCGACGCGGAGAACAAGCGCTTCACGGTCGGCCTCTCCAGCACCTTCGAGCTGTTCCAGGCACAGCGCGACCTCGCGCGCGCCAAGCAGTCGGAGCTGAGCGCCACGATCGACTACAACCAGTCGCTCGTCGACTTCGAAGCCGTACAGATAGCTCCGATTCGCTGACGCGAATCGTCGCGCCTTCTCCCTTTCGCCTTTTCTGAGTACACTCCCGCCCGTGCCGAAGCTGACCGTTACGGTCATAACTCGGAACGAATCGGCGAATCTGGACGCGGCGCTGGCCTCGGTCGCCTGGGCCGACGAGATCGTCGTCGTCGACTCGGAGAGCACGGATGACACCGCCGCGATCGCGCGGCGGCACACGGACCTGGTCGAGACCAGGCCGTGGCCCGGCTACAGCGCGCAGAAGAACTACGCCGCGTCGCGCGCCTCGCACGACTGGATCCTCTCGCTCGACGCCGACGAGCGCGTGACACCGGCGCTCGCGGCGGAGATCCAGTCCCTGCTCGCCATGGAGCCGACGCACCGCGGCTATCGCGCGCCCCGCATCAGCCACTATCTCGGACGATGGATCCGGGGGACCGACTGGTACCCCGACTATCAGCTGCGGCTGTACGACCGCCGCGCCGGCGAATGGAACGGCCGCCGCGTGCACGAGTCCGTCCAGCTCAGGAACGGGGATCCCGGCCGGCTCACCCACGACCTGCAGCACTACCCTTACCGCAACATCAGCGATCACCTCGCCACGATCGACCGCTACACGACGCTCGCCGCCGAACAGATGCGGGTGGACGGACGCACGCCGTCGCTCGCCGGGGTCGTCCTGCACCCCCCGTTCGCGTTCCTTCGCAACTACATCCTGCGCGGCGGCTTTCGCAACGGGAGCGCGGGGTTTGTCGTATCGGCGCTGAACTCGTATTACGTCCTGGTGAAGCTGGCGAAGGCCCGCGACCTGGCAAGGACCCTCGATCCTGGATCCTCCAACCTCGATCCTCGATAGGCTCGATAGGTATGTTCTCCCTCCACATCGACACCGCACGGACGTGGCGCGGCGGACAGAACCAGGTGCTGCTGACGGTGCTCGGGCTGCGTGCGCTCGGCCACCGATCGATGCTCGTCGCGCACGCCGCCGGGGAGTTGCGCCAGCGCGCGAAGGAAGGGCTCGAGCTCGTCCCCCTCGCGCCGAAGACCGAGATGGACCTGAGCGCGGCCTGGAAACTGTCCCGGCTGATCAAGCAGCTTCGCCCGGACGTCGTCCACGCCCACGATCCGCACGGCGTCGCGATGGCGGCGCTGGCCTTGTCCATGGGTCGGGGCGGTTCGCGAACCGCCCCGACGGCGCCGTCGCTGGTGGCCGCCCGGCGCGTCGACTTCCACATGAAGGGCAACGCCCTGTCACGCTGGAAGTACCGGCAGGTCGACTGCTTCATCTGCGCGTCCGACGCGATCCGCGAGATGGTCGTCGCCGACGGCGTGCCGGCGGCCCGGGTCGTGACCGTCCACGAGGGAATCGATCTCGGGCACGTCGAGGCCGCGCCGGCCGCGAACCTTCACGCGGAGCTGTGGCTGCCTCATCACGCGCCGATCGTCGGCAACGTGGCCGCGCTGGTGCCGCACAAGGGGCAGCGTCACCTGCTCGAGGCCGCGGCGATCGTCGTCACGCGCGTGCCGGACGCCCGCTTCGTGATCGCGGGCGAAGGCGAGCTGCGTGAGACGCTGGAGCGGCAGATCAAAGAGCACCATCTCGAAAAGCACGCGTTCCTCGTGGGCTTCCGTCCTGACGTGCTCTCGGTGCACAAGGCGTTCGACATCTTCGTGATGAGCTCCGTCACCGAGGGGCTCGGCACGTCGCTGCTGGACGCAATGGCGTGCGCCAAGCCGATCGTCGCCACCACCGCGGGAGGCATGCCGGAAGTCGTGGTGGACGGAAAGACGGGGCTGCTGGTGCCGCCGCGGAATCACGAGGCGATGGCCGAGGCGATCGTCAGGCTGCTGACCGATGAGCCGTTACGCCGCGCGATGGGGGTCGCGGGAGAAGCGCGCGTGCGCGAGCGCTTCAGCGCGGAGCGGATGGTGCAGGACACGCTGGCGGTGTACCGCCGCGTGGCCGTGCACGCGCAGGTCGACGTATAGGAGCGGTTCGCGAACCGCCCATGGCCCTTCGGGACGGTCATGGTGGTTCATGAACGGTAAGGACGGTTCGCGAACCGCCCTACCGCCTGATGGCGACGATCGCGGGTCTGCACCCCGAATGGTCGCGCGGGCAGTCGTCGAACGTGACGGCCGCGCCGTTGGCCGAGAAGGTCACTCCGCGGGCGATGCGGCTGGATGGGAACCCGTCAGGGTCGACGAGCGACATGGCGCCCAGGTTGGCGGCGGTCCGGGCGTCGAACACGCGAAGCTGGTAGCCGTTGACGACGAAGGCGACCCGGCCGCCGTCCTGCGTCCACGCAATCTCACCCGCCTGTTCCGACGGTCCGCTGAGCATCTCTGCCATCGCCGCGTGCTTCATGTCCTTGCCGATCCACAGCGATTGACACAACCCGGTCGCGCAGCGCGCCTCGAAGACGTACGCCACGGCATCGCGCGCGGGCGAGGCCGCCGCGAGCACGGTACGCCGGGCGCCGAGGAACCATCCCCCGGCGAACGCCGCGGACGCGGCCACGAACACAGCGATCAGCGCCGCGATCGCGGCCCCGCCGCGGCCGCGCGCACGCGCGGCCGGCAGCTTCCCTTCAACGGACATTGCGCATCTCCCTGCCGGCGGCCGAAGCCGCAGGCGTTCATCATCCCGACGTGGCAGATCGAAAAATCGAAGCGCACCGGATCCACCGGATCGATCGCGCGCAGCGACGCGGTGATCTCCGCCGCCATCCGCCAGCCCGGCGACGTGCGCCGCGTCAGCCGCAGGCACCGCCCGAGGCGGATGACGTGCGTGTCGAGGGGCACGATCAGCTTCGATCGCGGGATCGACGTCCACGCGCCGAGATCCACCTCGTCCCTGCGGACCATCCAGCGCAGGAACAGGTTCAGCCGCTTGCAGCCGCTCCCCGCCGACGGGCGCGGGAAGAAATAGCCGACGGCCGTGCGCGCCGGGACCCGCCGTCCGTAGACGGACGTGAGGTCGAGCGCCAGCGCCCGGCGCGAAAAGCTGTCCAGGGCGTCGCCGATGTCGATCGCCGCCGGATCGTAGCCCTCGAGAAAGAAGCCCTCGATCGACCCCGATCGATCGATCATCTGCCGCAGCAGCCACAGCAGAGCGACGATGTCGACGCCGCGCGTCCAGCGATGGACCATGGCGCGCAGCTCCGGATGCGGGGCCTTCGGGTCGAACCACCGCACGCACTCAGCCGGCTGCGCTCCGAGCACGCGCGCCAGAGTCTCAACCGTGTTGAGCACGCTCGCGACCCGTCCAAACGCCAGCGCCGCCGCACAAAAACCGACGATCTCCTGATCCGCCGGCGATCCGTACCGCCGGACGATCTGGATCGGATCCGCCACCGCGTCCTCGCGGTTATACGCCTCGTACAGCTGCTCCAACCGGGGGCCGAGATCCGATTTCACCCAATCACCAGATTTCCAGATTCCAAGTCTAGAAATTGGTGATCGCTTCACCGGACTGGCACATCGGGCAGTCCGCTGCGGCGAAGTTCTCCGGCGCCCTGTACTCGGCCAGCGCGTAGTTCGGGACGCCGGCGTCGATCATCGCCTCCAGGCGATCGCAGATCTCGACCGTGGCCAGCACGGTGCCGCCGGCCTGGCGTACGAGCTCGGCGCAGCGCTGGAACGTCTTTCCGGTATTGCGCACGTCGTCCGCAATCAGGACCCGCCGCCCCTTCATCTCGCGGGCGTAGAAACCGCGCAGCGCGAAGTCGTCGTCGCCGCGGCTGCTGAAGGGCGCGAAGCTGCACGGCGGATGGGTGAGCGACCGGCGCCCGTCGAGCAGGCCGGCGAGCGTGTGCGCCAGGAGCGCGCCGCCCATGACCGGGCCGGCGACGACCTCGGTCTGCTCGAGCAGATCGCCCGGCAGAATCTCCAGCAGGTCCTGCGTGAGCCGCCAGATCGTGGAGGGGTGGCGGAACAACTGGTGCGGGTTCAGATACACGCGCCCGTGGAAGCCGTTGCCGTAGTCGAAGTGGCCGTTCCTCATCAGCACTTCGAACTGTTCCAGTTGTCTCAACGCCTGCCGTCGGAGCTCATCCTTCCGACTCATTCTTGATCCGGGGGAATATCGCCCCTCGAAGACTGTCGGTGACATCGGGGCGCTTCCCCCGGACCCCCTGGCTCCCTCACTCGCGGGGCCCCATCGCCCCGCTCCGTTCGTTCGCCCACGTTAGAGCTCTCTCCGATAGACAATTCTGCCTCCCACTATCGTCATCGCAACGGCGCCTCTGAGCTGCCAGCCGTCGAACGGCGTGTTCTTCGACTTCGACCTGAGCGCCGCCGCGCGGATCGTGACGGGCGCGTCGGGGGCGAGGATCGTGATGTCCGCGACGGCGCCGTCGGCCAGTGAGCCGCCAGGGACGCGGAACACGCGGGCGGGATTGGTCGACAGCAGCTCGATGGCGCGCGACACGCCGATCCGTCCCGCGTGGACGAGGCGGTCGAACACGAGCGGCACGCACGTCTCGAGGCCGACGATCCCGAACGGCGCGCGGTCGAACTCGACGAGCTTCTCGTCCGCATGGTGCGGCGCGTGGTCCGTGGCGATCACGTCCACGGTGCCGTCCGCGATCCCGCCGAGCATCGCGTCGCGATCCGCCGCCTCTCTCAGCGGCGGGTTCATCTTGACGTTCGTGTCGTAGCGGATGGGCGTCTCGAGCGCCTCGTCGGTCATCACGAAGTGGTGCGGCGCGACTTCGCACGTGACGTTGGTCACGCCGCGCGCCTTCGCGTCGCGCACCGCGCGGAGCGACTGGCGCGCGCTCATGTGGCACACATGGTAGAGCCCGCCCGTGAGCTCGGCCAGGGCGATGTCGCGCTCGACCATGATCGATTCGGCGACGCCGGGAATGCCGCGGAGCCCCAGGCGCGCGGCGTAGAAGCCCTCGTGGGCCACGCCGTCCCCCGTGAGCGACGGATCCTCGCAGTGATCGACGATCGGCACGCCGAGCATGCCCGCGTACTCCAGCGCCCGCCGCATCAGCAGCGCGCTCGCCACCGGCCGCCCGTCGTCGGTGAACGCCACGCACCCGGCGGCTTTCTGCGCGGCCAGCTCCGACATCTGCTCGCCGCGCGACGACAGGGACACGGCCCCGATCGGGTACACGCGCGCGAGGTTCGCGTCGGCCGCCTTGCGAAGGATCAGCTCGGTGACGCCGGGATGATCGTTCACCGGATCGGTGTTCGGCATGCACGCCACGGCGGTGAACCCCCCCGCGACGGCGGACGCGACACCGGTCGCGATCGTCTCCTTGTGCTCCTGTCCCGGCTCGCGCAGGTGCACGTGGATGTCGATCAGGCCCGGCGCGACGATCCAGCCGGGCTTCAGGGCCAGCACGTCGGCCCCCTCGGCCGGCAACGACTTGCCGACGCGCGTCACGCGCCCGTCTTCGATCAGGAGGTCGAGCTCGCCGTCACGCCCGTTCGCCGGGTCGACGACCCGTCCGCCTTTCAACAACAACTTCATCTCTGCCCCATCCCTAAGCCCTCTGCACGTGGCCCGACGACGTCTCCACGCCCGCCTCCTGGCCGGCGAGCAGGTAGAGCACGGCCATCCGGACGGCCACGCCGTTGGTGACCTGCTCGAGAATCACCGAATAGGGCCCGTCCGCGACGTCGGAGTCGATCTCCACGCCGCGGTTCATCGGACCGGGGTGCATGATGATCACGTCGGGCTTCGCGCGCGCGACGCGTTCCGGCGTCAGGCCGAAGAGCGTGAAGTACTCGCGCGTGGACGGGATGAAGTGCCCGTGCATCCGCTCGTGCTGGATGCGCAGCATCATCAGGACGTCGGCGTCGGCGATCGCCTCGTCGATCGAGGTGGTCGCGCGCACGCCGAACCGGGCCAGCGCCGCCGGCATCAGCGTCGACGGCCCGCACGCCCACACCTCCGCCCCCATCTTGTTCAGCAGCAGCACGTTCGACCGCAGCACCCGGCTGTGGAGCAGGTCGCCGACGATGGCGACCTTGAGCCCGTCGAGGCGCGTCTTGTGCTCGCGGATGGTGAACGCGTCGAGCAGGGCCTGCGTCGGATGCTCGTGCATGCCGTCGCCGGCGTTGATGATCGCCGAGCGGCAGAGCCGCGCGAGCAGGTGCGGCGCCCCCGACGAGCCGTGGCGCATGACGATCATGTCGGGCGCCATCGCCTCGAGGTTGCGGATCGTGTCGAGCAGCGTCTCCCCTTTCGTCACGCTCGACTGCGCGACGGCGATGCTGAGCGTGTCGGCGCTCAGCCGCTTTTCGGCCACCTCGAACGACATGCGCGTCCGCGTGCTCGGCTCGAAGAAGAGATTGACGACCGTGCGGCCGCGCAGCGTCGGCACTTTCTTGATCGGGCGCGCCGCGATCTCCGTCATCGCCTCCGCCGTGTCCAGGATCAGGGAGATCTCGTCGGGCGCCAGGTCCGCGATGCCCAGCAGGTGGCGCGACCTCAGCATGACGGCCCCTCCGGCGGCGCGGGGTCGTCGAGGAGCACCTCGTCCTCACCGTCGATCTCCTGCAGGCGCACCTGGACGCTCTGCTTCAGGGACGTCGGCAGGTTCTTGCCGACGTAGTCCGCCTTGATCGGCAGCTCCCGGTGCCCGCGGTCGACGAGCACGATCAGCTGAATCGAGCGTGGACGGCCGAAGTCGATGAGCGCGTCGAGGGCCGAGCGAATGGTCCGCCCGGTGTACAGAACGTCGTCCACCAGGAGGATCCGCTTGTCGTCGATCGAGAACGGGATTTCCGTGCGCCGGACGACCGGCTGCGGGCCCACCGCGTGACGCATCAGATCGTCGCGGTACAGCGTGATGTCGAGCGCGCCCGTCGGGACATCGGCGCTGAGAGCGTCCGGCCCGTCGGGCCGTCCTTTATTGATGTCGCGCAGGCTGTGGGCGAGGCGGCGGGCCAGGGGCACGCCGCGCGTGCGAATGCCGACGAGCGCCAAATCGCTCGTCCCGCGGTTCCGTTCGAGAATCTCGTGGGCGATTCGTGTGAGGGCGCGGGACATCCGGTCCGCGTCCATGACCTGTGGCATGGCGGCACCTCTTCGCGGCCTCTCGGGACCGCAGTTAAAGAGCTCGACGGGGATGATAACACGCGCCGGACCTGAGAGGTCCGCCCTACCGGATCGGAAGCTCGTGCCACTCGCCGTTGGGCACGAGCGGCACCGACCCCGTCCAGGACAAGCCCATCGGCCGCGGCTGGTAGGTCTCGCCGATGGTGAACACGCCGTTCACGCGGGTCAGGACGACGGTGGCGGGCCCGGCGGGCGGGGGCGCGTTGTCGCGCGGCGGCAGCGAATAGGCCTTGAACCGGATCGCGTCGGGCCGGCCGGCGCCCACGGGCAGCGGGACGCCGCCGCGGAAACACCCGGTCCGAACGATGCGGAATTGCGGCAGGCCCCGATCCGCATCGAACCAGCGCGGCGTTCCCGACGCGTCGGGCGCATGAACGGAAAACGCCACGGCGGCATTCTGGAGCTCGGTGCACGCTTCGACGAACACGAAGCGGCGCGGGTCGGAAATCCGCCCCGATCCTGCCGGCGCGTCCTCGACCAGCTTCTTCTCCCGGACCATCTCCTTCGCGGCCAGGGTGTAGATCCAGGGATGCGCGTCCATCACGATTTCGCGTGACGCGCCGGTCAGATCGAATCGCTGCGGCATCGGCGCGTACCGGACCTCGGTGGGCCCGGACTCGCTCACCATGTTGTTGTCGGTCGACACCCACTCCAGGGGATGCGCCCCTTCGTGCTTCCCGCGAAACGCCGGGACTTCGTGGTTCGGCCCCTGGAACTCCTCCGCGACGACCTTCCCCTGCCCGTTCAGCGTGACGCCATACACGAATTCCACGTCCGTCGTCCGGCCCCAGGTCGCCATCAGCCGATCGGTCGCGGTCCCGCCGTCCTCGTTGGTGAAGATCACGGAATAGCGGAATTGCCGCCCCTGAGGGACGCGGACGATCTCGTACCACATGAACACGGGCAGATCGGTGAACTTGCCGACGGTATTCGGGCGCGCGTAGACGAACGGCGCCATCGACTGCGCCACGAAGTCGTCGCCGGCCGGGGTGATGACGAGGATGTCGACCTTGGAGACGGCCGCGGGGCCCGCCTGCGCCGACGACAGGGCGGGATCGGCCTCGATCCGCAGCCGGTGGTCTCCGGCCGCGACGGATCCGAGAGTGACGTGGTAGTCCGCGTCTTCCGCGCCGCGGGCGAGGAGCAGGTGCTGCGAGTACTGTCCGTCAACGAGGATTCGGACCGCGGCCGCTTCCCGCGCCTCGACGCCCCAGTCGCACCGCTGGCACGACGCGTGGATGACCGCGACGGCCTCGCCAGCGGCCGGCACCTTGAACGCCTGGTCGACGAGGCTCGGCGTGGGCTGGACGAGGGCAGCCGACACGAGCCCGGCAGCAGCAATCCATACGCGATTCATCTCGATCTCCACATTCCAGTGTCCTGACACGGTTTATCCACAACGGCCGGGCACATCACCCATGTTATCGCCCATGTGACCGGATGAAGGTAATCGGGCGTTCGGCGGTGAACGCGCGCGTGAACAGGTCGGCGCGTGCGTACCCGTCCATGTCACGGCCGATCGGCACGCCGAGAAAATACAGAATCGTCGGCGTGACGTCCACGATCGATCCCCGCTGCTTGCGGCCCGGGGCGACCGGCGTCCCATAGGCCAGGATGAAGCCGTCCGGCGCGTTCTCGTGCGTGCCGCTGACGTCGGGGTCGCGAAGGATGCGCGCGGCCAGCTGCTTGATCGCGCCGACCGGCTGCATGCCGAAGCCCGAGACGACCAGCAGGAGGTCCCCCGGCGCCTGGCGCTCGATGGCGGCGCCGATCACGCTGTCGATCGAGCCGTAGGCGCGGTCGAGCACGGCGGCGTTCTGCTGGCGCACCTCGTCCGTCACGTCGCCAAACGCGCGCGGCTGCGCATCGCGCAGGTAGGAATGGCCGGCGGTGTCGAGCTCCTGATAGCGGACGGCCTCGAGCTGGACCGGATGCTGCGCGATCACGTCGCGGGCCGCGCGGCCATAGAGCTCATCCGATTGACCGGCGCCGGTCGAACCCGCGAACGCGTCGCGGGCCGCCGGCAGGATCTCCGGCGGATAGACAGAGTGCTCGTCCGGCTCGATCATCGATCCGACGAGCTGGTGGAAGCGATCCGTGATGAGGAACCCGGTGATCGGCTGCGCGGGGTAGGTCAGCGGCCAGCGGACGATCCCGGAGCTGAAGCCGTAGTCGCCGAGGATCGTCCAGAGCGGGCGCGCCCGCCACGCGGCCGACGAATTGGGCTGATCGCGGACCACGTCAAGCCGCACGAGCGTGTGCGAGAAACAATGGTCGGGCAGCAGATCGAGCGGGCGATCGTCGCCGCGGGCAAAATAGGACGCCGCCGATCGCACGCCGTTCTTGGCGGGATACATGCCGGTCGCGACCGCGGCCCAGACCGGATCGGGCTGCGTCGGCCGGATGGTCGCCAGGTCCATGGACGCGCCGGTATCCAGCACCCGGCCGAAATTCGGCAGGCGGCCCGCCGCGACGCGCGGCCACACATACTCGAGCGACGCCCCGTCGAGGAGGAGCAGCGTGATCCGGGGGCCCTCCCGCGGCGGCGGGGGTGGTCCCAGCAGGACCCGCCGGGCGCCCAGCGGCCGCGCCCCCCCAGTGCCGCGCGCGGCGATCGGCAGCGCGAGCGATCCGGTAATGGCGATCACGAGCAACGCGGCGCCCACGCGGCTGCCGCGCCGGCCGAAGGAATAGTGCGCGACGGCGATGCCGACCAGCACGACCGCGGACGCCGTCATCGCGCCCGCCCCGAAGGCGAAGCGGCGCGCGGCGGTCTCGTCGAAGAGCGCCGGAAAGCCGTTGAGGTTGAGCCACATCAGCGTCGCGGCCACCGCGGCGGCCGCGGCGGACAGCCAGGCCAGCAGCCGCACGCTGATCCAGCCCGGCGAAAAAATGTCGACGGTGACGAAGTCGCGCAGCAGCATCGTGACGTAAAACAGAATCGCGAGGTGCACGCCGTAGAACGCACCGAGCGTCGCGTACCACCTCCACACCGACTGCGACACGAGCGGGACCTCAGGGTTCAAGTGCAGCAGCAGGATCGTCAGATATGCGGCTCCCAACGCGCCGGCGAGCAGCGAGTTGGTGAAGAGCCGCAGGAACCGCATGAGGCCAAGTGTATACTTCGGCGTATGCCCGTAGACATCGACGCCACGGTGATCGCGAACCGTCGGTTGTCGGCGGACTACAACGTGCTCTCGCTCGCCGCGCCGGAGATTGCCGCGGCCGCGCGTCCCGGGCAGTTCGTGATGATCAAGCCCGGACAGGATCCCTTGCTGCGTCGTCCGTTCTCGATCTTCGAGATCCTCCGGGACCCGTCCGGCCGCCCGTCGGGCCTGTCGATCTTCAACAAGCGGATCGGCGCCGGAACGACGCTGCTCGCGCGCGCCGAGGCGGGCATGGCGCTGCCCCTGCTCGGTCCGCTCGGGCGGCCGTTCGAGCCGGTGAACCCGCCCGCGGAGGCGTGGATGATCGCCGGCGGCGTCGGCCTCGCGCCGTTCGTCACGCTCGCGGCGGCGCTGTCGACGCGGAACACGCGCACGACGCTCTTCTACGGCGCCCGCCGGGCCGGCGAGCTGTACTGCGTCGAGCTCTTCGAGGCGCTCGGCGTCACGATCGTGCTCGCCACCGAGGACGGCAGCCGCGGCGTCCATGGACGAATCACCGTACCGCTCGAAGTTGCGCTGAGGGAACGCTCCCTGGGGAACCCCGTGAAGCTGTACGTCTGCGGCCCCACGCCGATGATGCGCGCGTGCGCCGGGCTCGCGGCGGCGCACGGACGCGCCTGCGACGTGTCGCTCGAGCAGGTCATGGGCTGCGGCCTCGGGGGCTGCTACAGCTGCGTCGTCCTCGCCCGCGGCGCGGGCGGCGGCGCGCCGCATCACACGCGCACGTGCATCGACGGGCCCGTGTTCGACGCGCAACGCGTCGTCTGGGACGCGGTGGCGGGACATTGATGACGCGAACGAACGCCGTGAGTGAGCGCACGCGTGCGGAGGAGGGCTTCGGGGCCCCCGCGAGCGCGCGTGTTGGGGGGCCGGGGGCGAAGCCCCCGGCTCAATGATGACGGATCTTTCGGTCACCATCGGCTCGCTCACGCTCGCGAACCCGCTCGTCGCCGCGAGCGGCTGCTTCGGCTATGGCGTCGAGTACGCCGACGTCGTCGACCTGGCCACCCTCGGCGCCGTCGCGGTCAAGGGCCTCTTTCTCGCCGAGCGCGAAGGCCACCCGCCGCCGCGCATCGTCGAGACGCCGTCAGGCATGCTGAACGCGATCGGCCTGCAGGGGATCGGCGTGCACCGGTTCATCCACGAGCGCCTGCCGGAGCTGCGCGCGCGCCGCGCGACCGTGATCGTGAACATCTGCGGGACCACGCTCGACGAGTACGTCGAGCTCGCGCGCATCCTGTCCGGCGCCGACGGAGTGCACGCGCTCGAGCTGAACATCTCCTGCCCGAACATCAAGGAAGGGGGCATCACGTTCGGGTGCAGCCTGCCCGGCACGCGCGACGTCGTCAGCGCCGTCCGCAAGGTCACACGCCTTCCGGTGATTCCGAAGCTCACGCCGAACGTCACCGACGTCGCGTCGTTCGCCCGGGCGGCCGAGGACGCCGGCGCGGACGCCATCTCCCTCGTCAACACGTTCCTCGCCATGGCGATCGACGTGCACACCCGGCGGCCGAAGTTGACGAACATCGTCGGCGGGCTCAGCGGGCCGGCCATCCGGCCGATTGCGGTGCGGATGGTGTACGAGTGCCGCCGCGCCGTGAAGATCCCGATCGTCGGCATGGGCGGCATCGCCACGGCGGACGATGTGCTGGAGTTCATGATTGCCGGCGCGAACGCGGTGCAGGTCGGCACGATGAACTTCGTGGATCCCTTCATCTGGACGAAGCTGATGGACGGCGTCCGCGCCTACATGACGGCCCACAAGATCGCCCGCCTCCAGGACATCGTCGGCACGGTGGACACGAGCGCGCGCGAGAAGGCATGGATCGGCTCGTGACGAACAGAATCCTGGTCGCGCTCGACGTCGAAACGCGCGAAGAAGCCTGCCGGCTGGCGGACGCGCTCCGTGGATCGGTCGGCGGCTTCAAGATCGGCAGCCGGTTGTTCACCGCGGAAGGTCCATCGATGGTGCGGACGCTCACGGACCGCGGGGACCGCGTGTTCCTCGACCTGAAGTTCCACGACATCCCGCATACCGTCGCGACCGCTGTCGCCGCGGCGACCGGGCTCGGCGTGTGGATGCTCAACGTGCACGCAAGCGGAGGGACGGCGATGATGCGCGCTGCGCGCGACGCGGTCCACGAGGCCGCGGCCGCGCACAACGTCCGGCCGCCCCTTCTGGTCGCCGTCACGGTGCTCACGAGCATGAGCCAGGCGGTCCTCCGTGACACCGGCGTCGGGATCGACCTGAACGATCAGGTCCTTCGGCTCGCGGAACTGACACAGCACGCGGGCCTGGACGGCGTCGTCGCCTCGCCGCGGGAGACGCCGGCCATCCGCGCCCGCTGCGGCGCGGATTTCGTCATCGTCACACCCGGCATCCGCGGCGGCGCGGCCGCATCCGGCAAGGATGATCAGGAGCGGACGATGAGCCCGGCAGAGGCCGTGGACGCAGGGGCAAGCTATCTGGTGGTGGGACGGCCGATCATCGCCGCTCAGAATCCCCGGCAGGCTGCCGACGCGATCGTCAGCAGCCTGGGTGTGAACAGTTAACAGTGTGCGGTTCACAGTTTACAATTCGAGGAACGGAGTTGCTCGGTGTACTCGTCTTGAACTGCAGACTGCGAACCGCAAACCGCAAACTGTGAACGGTTATTTCGCCGTGATCACAAAATGGCCCCGTCGATTCTGCTGCCAGCAGGCCTCGTTCTCGTCGGTGCAGACCGGCGATTCCTTGCCTTTGCTGACGACCTGGATCCGGTCGGCGCCGACGCCCAGGTTGACCAGATAGTCGCGGACGGCGGTGGCGCGGCGCTCGCCGAGAGCGAGGTTGTATTCCGCGGTGCCGCGCGAGTCGGCGTGCCCCTCGACCATCACCTTCGTGGTGGTCCAGCGCTTCATCCAGTCCGCGTCCTTCTGGAGCACCGGCCGGGCATCGTTACGAATCTGCTGCGAGTCGAGGTCGAAGTAGGCGTCGCCCAGCGGCTTCTGCGCGTTCAGCTCCTCGAGCGTGGTCCTGGCGAAGATCTGATCTTCTGTCAGCGGCGGCTGCCCGGTGTCCCTCGGCGCCGGCGGGGGCGGCGGGGGGGGCTGCGGCGTGGTTCGGGGCTGCTCCGCGGGCGCGGGCACCGGCGCGGCCGGGGGCGGCGCGGGCTTCTTCTTCGCGCACGCGCTCACGGCCACGACGGCGGTGAGGGCGATCGCGCCAAATACACGTACTCCTCGTCTCATCTCAATCTCCTGCCCACAATGTAGTATTTACGCGTTCGAGCTTAACACCGATGGATCGTCTACTCGAGGCCACTGCGCGCGCCGAGCGCGATCATTTCTGGTTCCGTGGCTTCCGGCGGTTCATTGAACCGCTGGTCGCCGACGCCGTCCGAGGGGTCCGTCCCGAGATCCTGGATTGCGGCTGCGGCACCGGGCACAACCTGCACATGCTCCGGAAACACGGCCGTGCTTACGGTATCGACCTGACATGGGCCGGACTTCAGTACGCCCGCGGACACGGGGAGCGGCTGGTGGCGCAGGCATCCGCGGCCCAGCTCCCCTTCCCGGACGCGCGCTTCGGCCTCGTGACGTCGTTCGACGTGCTATACGGCCTGCCCGACGATGTCGAACGGAACGCGATTCGGGAGATGTTCCGCGTGCTCAAACCGGGGGGGACCCTGATCGTCAACGTCGCGGCGCTCGACGCGCTGCGAGGCAACCACTCCATCCTGTCGGGGGAGGTCCGGCGCTACAGCAAGCGGGACCTGCGCCGCCGGCTGGAAGCCGCGGGATTCCTGGTCACGCACAGCACGTACACGAACTTCTCGATCCTGCCGGTGGTGGCCGCCGTCAGGCTGAAGCAGCGTCTGCGCGGAGACCATGTGGAGTCGCAGGAGGAGATCACGGTGCCGCCGGCGCCCATCAACTCGGTCCTTTCGGGGCTCCTGGCGATCGAGGCCGCGGCCCTGCGAGTCGTCAACATGCCCGTCGGGAGCTCGTTACTGGCCGTTGCGGAAAAACCTTGAGGCCACGGAGTTCACGGAGGACACGGATTTTCAACACGGAGGAACGGAGACAACGGAGACGAACGGAGAAGAGGCGGCCGTCCGGCCTGTTCGCGATCCGCCGGCCTTCGGCCGGCCGCAGGAAGTGACGTGGCTGGGCGGATACAAGCCGCACTCGATTTCACCGCGGTTTGAATCCACCCAGCCGCGTCACTTTCCGCCGCGCAAAGCGCGGCGCCGCGAACAGGCCCTCTGAGGCCGCTTCCGTGTATTCCGTGTTTTTCCGTGGCTAAGGTTTTCTTCGTTCGTCTTCGATCGCTTCGTTGCTTCGTTTCTAGGATCCGTTGACTTCCAGCGGCAACGTCGCCGGCTTCGATCCGCCCTGGGCAAACCACGTGACCTGGGACGCGACGCAATCGAGCTCCAGGCGGTAGCGGCCGGCAGCGAGCGGAGGCAGCGTCACGCGGCACCGGATGGTCTCTCCCGGGGGGATCTCGCGCGGCGGATCGGTCAGCGGCGCGACGTGGAAATCGAAGGTCAGGAGCGCACCGGACGCCCCGTCAAAGAGGTGCGTCCCCAGCGCCACGCCACCGAGCGGCGCGCCGGCGGCGAGCCACGTCGCGGTCCCGCTGTTCGTGACGATCGCGTCGATCGCGATCGACTGCCCGGCGACGGCCCGCACCGTCACGAGGGTCGCGCGAATGTCGCAGGCGAGGCCTGTCGGCGTTCGGCTGTCGGCGGGCCCGGCGCCGCCCTTGATCAGGCAGAAGCTCCGGACGTGGCGGAGGAACTTGCGCGTGGACGCGAGCCACTCGTCCTGCGCCGGGCCGCCAGCCACCAACTCTTCGTACTCCCGCAGCGACACGTGGTACGGCAGCCCGTGAAACACACACATCCGGAGGTCGCCAAAGCCACACGCCGCCGCCGTGCGCCAGATGTCGTGCACGTCCACGTCGCGTTCGACCACGCCGTAGGTCTGCGACTCGAACTGCGAGCGCGGCGCCTCCGCGTGCCGGGGACCGGGCTCCGCAAAGCCGGCGATGCCGCCGTCCACGAGGACCCTGGCGAATTCCCGGATGACCGCGTGGGGGTTGGGGGCGTGATGAAACGCATCGAAGCACACGATGCGATCGACGCTCCCATCGGGAAGCCCGATCCGGCGTCCGTCGAACTCCAGGAATTCCGGCGCGGGCTGGTCGCCCAGGACCGGCTGGCGTGCGTAGAGCTCGCGCGCGATGCGCAACGCCGTGGGCGATACGTCCAGGAGCCGCACGCGGCAGCCCATCTGGGTGAGCACACGCGACAACCATCCGGAGCCGGCGCCGAACTCCAGCACCGTCATCCCCGGCGTGAGTCGCAACGCTTGAAGGAGCACCGCGAGGCTCAATAGAAGCGTGGGCGTTTCCTCGGCCTGGCTGAACGGCTTCGCCAGGTGATGCTCCCAGCCGGCGAGCGACGCAAAATACGCCTCGGCCGCCCTGTTGTACCTGTCGATCTCGGCGTCCGACACGGCGTCGGCCTGCGGCACGGCCCGCCCGTCCTGCGCAGCCCGACACTTCGGCGTCGCGGACGTGGTCTCGCGCTTGTGCGCCAGGACGATCGCGTAGTCCAGGTGCTCGAGATGCTCCAGCGCCACGTGGATCGATCGGAATTCGGCGGAATCGAACGCTGCGAGCCTCTCGCCGAGATCGCACGTGTGGGTCGGGACGAAGGGGTCGGCCGCGCGCTTTCCCCGCAGCCTGTTCGCGAGGGCATTGGCCCCGGGCACGCGCTCGCGCAGCCGGCGCGACCAGACGACGAGCGACGAGTCGTCGGACCGGTACGGCCACTGAAACACGCCGACGCCGTCCGGGCCGATGAGGCCGATCAGCCGGCGCAGCAACGCCTTGGCCTCGCGCGGCGCGAGGCGTTGCAAGACGTGATAGCAGACGACGAGGTCGAACGTGCGGGGCGCGGCGAAGAGCTCGGCGGGAGTCTGGAACCGGATGTGCCCGAGCCCGCGGCGCTCGGCCTCGCGTCGCGCGAGATCCAGCATGACGGGCGACCGATCCACCGCCGTCACCGATCCCGGGCGGCGCGCCAGCGGCAGCGCGAGCCGGCCCAGCCCGCACCCGTACTCGAGCGTCGACATCGGCGCGAACTGCGGCGCCAGCCCGGCGTCGATGAGCGCGAGCATCCACGAGACGACGGCCTCGCCGCTCGCAAAGAACTCGTGCTCGTGTCCGGGGGTCAGGTTGGCGCGAAGGAATTTCGGGTCCGTCAGCACCGCGAAGTGCGGCTCGCGCGCCGCGAACGCCTCCCAACGCGGGTCAGGCGCGGCTGCGGCCTTCACTCGTCAACACTCACCCGATAGATCCGCGCCGCGAGGTGGCGCTGGTCCGGTCCCTGGCCGATGGCCGCCGGCACGAAGAATTTCGAGCTCTCGAACGCGACGCGCCCCTGCGCACGAGCGAGGACGTCCGCGGGCAGCGTGATCGTCTGTTCGAAGTCCGACCCGGGATCGAACGCGAACACCTCGCGATCGCCGACGAGCACGCGGATGTGCGGCGCGGCGTTGAAGTAGCGGAGCGGGGACTCGCCGGCCACGCGCAGCGTGACCGCGCGCCCGACGGGCCGGATCCAGAGATTCGCCCGCTCGCTCATCCAGCGCCACGCGCGACCGGTCTCCAGGCTGAATTCGGGCTCGTGCCATCCGGTGTCGTAGGCGAACATGGGCACGCCTGGCGGCTGCGCGTCGAACTGCTCGAGCAACACGTTCCCAATCGACGTCACGCCGAGCGGCACATAGGGCGCACCGCCGTTCAGCGCGCCCGCCGGAAGCGTGAGCACCCGGACGAAGAAGCCGTGCGGCGCTGAAAACGTTTCGATGGTCGCGCCGTTCAGCGTGAGTGTGACGGGCGAGGCGCCGGCGCCGATATGCCTGCCGCCGAGCACGATGGTCGTCTCCTGCGGCTGCCGCTTGAGCCAGGCGATCGCGGGGGCGAGCTGCGGCCCGGCCTTGTCGCGCGCCGTCACGCCGTTGACTTCCGCGGTGATCGACCACCCGCGATCCAGCATCCAGTTGGGCGGCTGCATGCGGTACCAGTCGATGTCGTTGGGCCGCGCGCCGCCGACAAAGGGAGCCTCGATGAAGCCCCATCGGTAGGCGCGCGCCAGATCGCGGGCGCGGGGATCGAAGAGGGCCAGGTCGGTGCGTTCCGGATCCGCGACCATCCACACGCGCGCGGCCGGATCCGCCTTCCAGAATCCGACGAGCGTGAGCCACTCGTACCCGTGCGGGGCCTTCGTCACGGGCGCCGGCAGGATCGGCGTCGCCCATTCCGCGGCGCGGCGCGCGCCGGCGTGCGTCGCAATCAGGTCCACCCGATCGCCCCCGTGCGCGGTCGCGGCCACGTCGTCGAACGCGCGGAAGACGGGCGCGCCGTCGCGCGCGTAGCGGACCGATGCCGGGAGCGCCTGCATCAACGAGATCGTTGCCACGCCGATCGCCGCGACCGGCAGCGCCCGCGCCGGCAGGCCTTCCGCGGCGGCCATCGCGGCGTAGGCCATCGCGGGCAGGAGCGCCAGCGCGTATCGCGTGGTCGCGGTCTCCTGGAACAGCAGATGAAAGATCGCGTAGGGACCGAACGCGGCCACGATCGACAGCAGCACCTGTGGCGCCCGCCAGGCGATGCGCGCGGCGCCCACGGCCGCCAGAACGCAGACGGCAATGCCGAGCCACCAGTCCCACGGCCAGACGAACGTGTTGATCAGCGCGTGCGCCGCCTCGCGCGCCGTGTGGTGCGTCCAGAGCATCACGACGCCGCCGGAGAAGTCTCCGCCGGCCTGAGAGCCCAGCGCGTGCAGGTAGGCGGACACGCCGCCACTGGCCACGATGAGCGGGACGGCCCAGGCCAGCGCCCCGATCGTGAACGCGCCCAGGGCGCCGATCACGACGCGCGTGTCGCGATACGTGAAGATCGCGAGCGCCAGCATGGGGAGCGTCAAGACGGCGACCTGCGAGCGGATGCCGATCGCGAAGCCCGCCAGGAGCGCTCCGGCGATCAGCCGGCGTCCGGGCGGCGTCCCGGCCATCAGCGCCAACGCCCACATCGCGGCGGCGAAGCCGAGCGTGTCGCTGAGCGGACGCAAGGCCGTGAACCAGAACAGCGGTGACGCCGCGAGGACGAGCGTCGCCCACCACGCGAGGGCGTCACGTCCTTCGAGACGGCGGAAGAGCAGGAACACCGCGGGGATCGCGGCGGCGCCGCCGAGCGCGCTCCAGATCGCCAATCCCCGAGTCGAGGCGGCGTCGACGCCCGCCGCCCGCAGGACGGCGGTCGACGCCTTCGAAAGCGCCATGTACACGGGATAGCCGGGCGGATGCGCGAAGTTGATGGAGTCGAGGTCCTCGAGGGTCTTCGGCAGGAGCGCGAGGTGCGCGGCGAGGAAGAGGAGCACCAGCGCGGTGCCCGCCGATCGCTGGCCTCGCCCCACTAAACTGGCCGGAGCTTGAGCGCCTCGTTCAGGCTGCCGAGGCGGTAGCCGCGGAGATCGATGGTCACGTGCGCGTAGCCGAGGGCGCGGAGCTCGCGGTCGATCGTGGCGGCCAGGTCCGGCTCCAGCGCGCGCGCGATTTCTCCGGGACCCAGCTCGAGCCTCGCGATGGTGTCGTGATGCCGCACGCGGCACACCCGGAAGCCCAGGTCGTGCAGCACGCGCTCCGCCGCGTCAATCGTCCGCAGTTTCTCCTCGGTGACCTCGGTGTGATACGGAATGCGCGACGACAGGCACGCCGACGCCGGCTCGTCCCACGTGGACATCCCGGCCAGCCGGGCCAGCTCACGGATCTCGGCCTTGGTCAGGCCGGCCTCGTCCAGCGGACTGAGCACGCCGAACTCGCGCGCCGCCTGGCGCCCGGGGCGGTAATCGCCGCGGTCGTCGGCGTTGCTGCCGTCGACGACGGCCGCCAGTCCGCGGGCGCGCGCGATCGCCGTCAGGTGCGTGTAGAGCTCGTGCTTGCAGTAGTAGCAGCGGTTCGCGGGGTTGGCGCGGTACTCCGGGTGCTCGACCTCGGAGGTGGCGACCATCTCGTGGCGGAGGTTGAACGCGCGGGCGGTGCCAATGGCGAGATCGCGGTGGCGATCGGGATAACTGGGGCTGTCGGCGGTCACGCAGAGCGCGCGATCGCCCAGGATGCGGGTCGCCGTGACCGCCAGGAAGGCGCTGTCGACGCCGCCGCTGTAGGCCACCAGAACCGAGCCGAGCGCCCTAAGCCGCGCCTCGAGGGCCGCGGCCTTCACTCGTCCCAGCCTTCCTTCTCCGTGTCGTCCTCGTCCTCGTCGTCCTCGTCGTCGTCAGGATCATCGTCGTCGTCACCGATCTTCTCGTCGTCCTCGTCCTCGTCCTCGTCCTCGTCGTCGGCCATCTCGAGCTCGACGGGCGACAAGCCGATAACCTCGAGATTCGAGCCGCAGTCCGGGCAGCTGATCAAATCTCCCTTGTCAACGTCGAATTCATCGACCTCGATCTCGGCGTCACATTCCGGACAGGTGGCCATACACGCTCCCTGACGATCACGATAGATAGAAGTTCGGATATTAGCAAGAACCTGATAAATTCTGCAATCGACCCGTGAGCAACAAGACCGTCATCGTCGCCGACGACACCGCGTTCGTGCGTGACCGGTTCGCCACGGCGCTCGTGGGCGCGGGGCACAAGGCGCTCACCGTCAAGAGCGCGGCGGAGCTCCTCACCCATATCCGCGCCGACCTGGCCGATATCGACCTCCTGGTCCTGGACCTGCGGCTGCCGCACGCCGGGGGGGTGGAACTGGTCCGGACGATCCGGAAGATTGACGGCGGGCGGCTGCCCATCCTGGTCTTCAGCGGCACCATTGCCAGCGCCGCGGAGGTCAAGGACCTGGCCGGCCTGGGAGTGGCCGGCTACGTCAACGAGTACAGCGCCGTCCAGAACATCCTGCCGTCGCTCGCGCCGCATCTCTTCCCCGACAACTTCAACCGCCGGGGCAGCCCCCGGGTGGTCCTGGGGATTCCGGTCGCCTACCGCTTCGGCAACACCATCGCCGCCGCCCTGACGCTGAACCTGAGCAAGGGCGGGGTGGCGATCCGCACGATGAGCCCCCTGGACCAGCACGCCAAGGTCCGCGTCCGTTTCCGGCTGCCCGGGTCGAAGGTGGACGTGGAAGCGGATTGCCGCGTGGCGTGGAGCGATCGCCGCGTCGGGATGGGGCTGCAGTTCGAAAAAGTCGATGCGGTCGACCAGGGCGCGATCGACGAGTTCGTCGACCAGCATTTCTTCAC
>WNFM01291006.1_pt2 | contig 27442 bp, 32 predicted proteins | sample 5400271 | NCBI WGS metagenome assembly WNFM01 (sample SAMN13153352, study PRJNA577476) | soil metagenome | isolation source: 60 cm saprolite on Douglas fir-dominated hillslope | place: USA:California | collected 2013-09-17 | reverse complement strand
TTGAACTCGGCGACGCGCGCCTCATCGGGGGTGATCGTCGCGCATTTGACGCCGACCCGGTACTGCTTGATCGCCTCGGCCGCATCGATCGTCACCTGATCGTCGGTCGCATCGCGGTGCTCGATGCCGAGATCGTAATACTTCAAATCGATGTCGAGATAGGGAAGGATCAGCTTGTCCTTGATGAATTGCCAGATGATCCGCGTCATCTCGTCGCCATCGAGCTCGACGACCGGGTTCTTTACCTTGATCTTGGCCATGGGATTTCCTAAAGGTCGACCGGAGGCGCGCCAGGGCGCCGGCGGACCATAGCATTTGGTCCGGGTGTTTCAAGGGCGTTGCCGGCGTCCGGCAGACAAGCGCTAGACGAGATCGGGCTGTGCCGCGAGATTGGGCTCGTGCGCGGCGGCGAGGGCGGTCATCAGCGCGTCGACGCTGTCGACGATCTGGAACAACCCGCGGACCGGCGGCGTGGCGAAACCGCTGTCGACGACATGATCGACCAGGGCCCGGAATTCTCGCCAATAGCCGGCGATGTCGACCAGGACGATCGGCTTGTCGTGCAGCCGAAGCTGCTTCCAGGTGATGATCTCGAAGGCCTCCTCGATCGTGCCGATTCCGCCGGGCAGTACGGCGAAGGCGTCGGCGCGCTCGAACATCAGGTGCTTGCGCTCGTGCATGCTGCCGACGACGATCAGCTCGCTGATGCCGTGATGGCCGATCTCGCGGTCGTGAAGATGCGCCGGGATGATCCCGGTGACGCGGCCGCCGCCGAGCCGGGCAGCGTCGGCGAGGCGGCCCATGAGGCCGATCCGGCCGCCACCATAGACGAGCTCGATGCCGGCTTCGGCAAGCCTGGTGCCGAGATCGCCGGCGGCCTGGCGATACGCCGCATCGACCCGGTCGGATGCACCGCAATAGACGCACAGGCTCCTCACCGTAGCCATGTCTTGCTCCCTGTCGTTGCCGGGCGGGTGGTTAACCGGGCGGGTCGCTACTGGGATCTCGCATATCAATCGATTCTGTCATTTAGGCGATCTCGAGCGAATTGAAATATCCGTCGAGATTGCATGAAAGATGCCTTGGTATTACCATAATCGTTCGGATACGTTCTCCTGCTCCAGGACTACGCATGAGACGTCTCGTTCGGTATGGCGCGCCGGGCTTCGCCCTCGTTGCGATGGCAACGGGGTTATGGGCGTGGCACGGGGACAGACCCGCCGCGATGCATCCCGAACTCTCCCCGCCATCGGCCCGCACTACCACCCCGGCGGCTGCACCGGCGAGCGCCGGAGCATCGGCGACGGTGGCCCTGCCGGCAAATCCGCCGCCGGCGGCGAGCTTCGACGTGGTGCGGGTCGATCCACAAGGCAATGCCGTGATCGCCGGCCATGCCGTGCCCAATGCCGATATCGTCGCCCTCGACGGCAATACGGTGATCGGTCGAACGACTGCCGATAAGCGCGGCGACTGGGTGATCCTGCCCGAGGCGCGATTGCCGCCTGGCCCGCATACGCTGCGGCTGAGCGTGCCGACATCGAATACACAGCCGACGCCCGGCGCATCCGCTGAAATCGCCGTCACCGTGCCAGCACCGAGCAGCCCGATCACCGCCGCGATGCAAGCCATCCACCCGCCCGCCGTCGGGCCGACGCCGAGCGAGGCAGCGCCGATCAAGCCCGCGCCGGGCACCGTTTCGGGAAAGGTCGCGCAGAGCAAGATCACGGAGGAGAAACGCGCAGCGGAGAAGGCGGCGCGGGATAACAGCCTGATCGTGCAGCCGGGCAACAGCCTCTGGCGGATCGCCCGGCAGTCCTATGGCGCCGGTGGGCGCTATGCGATCATCTACGGCGCCAACCGCGATCGGATCGGCGATCCCGACCTCATCTATCCCGGTCAGATCTTCACGCTGCCAACGACGAATTGAGCTCGTCGGCATCGCCCAGCACGTCGAGCAGCAGGCTGAGACAGCAATCGCCCTGCAGCAGGAGCTGAAGCGCGCCGGCTACTGTCGCCGCCGGCGTCAAGGGCTGGGCCAGCGTGATCGTGCCCTCGACGGTGACCTCTTGTTGCGCCGAAACCCGCCAGGTCAGCCCTGTGTCGCCCCCCGCCGCCAGCGTGGCGAGGGCGCGCCGTCGCCGCCGGGCCGCTCTGGCGCTGAACGGCAGCGGCCCGATCTCGCCGGTCAGATGCAAGGTCGCCGCGGCCGGACCCTGGCGCTGGATATGGCCGATGAACGGGACGTCGCGATAGGTGAAGCGGAGAACCACCGGAGGTACTGCCTTCGCCGGACGGTCCTGTCTCGCCTCGCCGAAGCGGTTGAGCTCGCTCGGCAGCGACGCGCCGAGACGATCGAGGAATTCGGTGTGTTCGGCGATCGAGACGACCGGGTCCATGGCAATCCTCTGGCGCCGCCTGGCGCAGCCGCAGTGTTGGCGCGATCGCTTAATTCCCGGTAAAGAGCGCGGTGCGAGGTTACCATGGCGAAAACGCCGAAGCCGATGGCATAGTCGGGCGGATGAGGAAGCTATCCAGCAGACGCGTGGTTCTCGCGTCGATCTCCGTTTTGTTGGCGGCCATCGCCGTCCTCGTCCTTGGGCTGCGCATCTATCTCGGGCGCGAGGCGGAGAGCCATCTGGCGCCGGGCGAGATCGTCGACTTCGCCGCGCGCGCCAGCGCCGGGCGAGCGAATGTCTTCGCCGCCTGCCCGCCGGGCTATTGCGCGCCGCCGGGCGATATGGCGAGCCCGATCTTCGCGATGGATGTGGAACGGCTGCGCGGCTACTGGTCCGAGCTGATCGCCGTGCAGCCGCGGGTCGCGCTGGTCGCCTGGGACACGCAGCGCCAGCGCGCAACCTATATCGAACGCTCGGTGGTGTTCCGCTTCCCGGACATCGTGACGGTCGAGTTCCTCCCGCTCGGCGAAGGCAAGTCGAGCCTGGCGATCGACAGCCGGTCGCGCTATGGCCGGGGCGACATGGGCGTAAACCGGCGCCGCGTCGTCGCTTGGCTGACGACGCTCAAAACCATGATGCGCGAGGATCAGCGGTTCGGAAGCTGACCCGATCGCACTCGGGGCAGCGCTTGCCGCTTCCGTCCCCGTCGGTCATCATCGCGCGCCCTATCCGTCGCTCCACTCGCCGTAAGAGAGTCCGCATGGCCAGAGTCTACGCGATCGATGGCGTCATACCCGTCATCGATCCCGCTTCCTTCGTTCATCCGACGGCTGTGCTGATCGGCGATGTCATCATCGAGGCGGGCTGCTATGTCGGCCCGTGCGCGTCGTTGCGCGGCGATTTCGGCCGCCTGATCCTGCGGCGCGGCGCCAATATGCAAGATAACTGCACCATGCATGGCTTTCCCGGCAGCGACACGGTGGTCGGCGAAGACGGCCATATCGGCCACGGTGCGATCCTGCATGGCTGCACGGTCGAGCGGAATGCCTTGGTCGGGATGAATGCGGTGGTGATGGACGGCGCCGTTATCGGCGATTCCGCCTTCGTCGCGGCGATGGCCTTTGTCCGCGCCGGCTTCGTCGTGCCGCCGCGCAGCCTGGTTGCCGGCCTGCCGGCCAAGCTGCTGCGGCCGCTGACCGAGGAAGAGCTCGCCTGGAAGCTGATCGCGACGGCGGAATATCAGGAGTTGACCCGGCGCTCGCTGGCCAGCCTGGTCGAGGTGGTGCCGTTGCGCGCGGTGGAGCCCGACCGCAAACGCGTCGATGGCGGCACCGCCTTGCCCCTCCATCTGCAGAGAACACGGTGAAACCTGCAGTTGATAATCGTCCCGATCGCAACACTCCGTTAACGAAGCATCCCTAGACTGTGGTGACTGACCGGTAGGTGTCCATGTTGACCCGTCGCGATGTCGCTACGCTGATTTGGTATGCGCTGCTCTTCTCGGCGATCGTCCTGTGGGCGAGCCTGCGCACATCCGGCGAGACGCCGAATTCGCCCCGCGCGGTGCCACGCGCCGGCTACGCCCCGGATGCTCCGGACACTGTCGATCGTGCCGAAAACCAGCAGGAAATGCGCCGGGTCGTGCAACGCATGACGCGCTAGCGCCAGCGCAGCCGCCGGGTCAATCCGGCGTGCAGATGAAGGTGGCTCGTACCGGCGTGAGCAGCGGGCAACTCAACCGCACATCCTGTCCGACGGGCTTGGCGAGCGCGTCGCTGCCGCAAGCCTCCTCGGCGACGCGGCGCACCGAAGCGGGCGTCGTGAACATGGCATTGTAGCATACCGCGACTCGCGGCCCCGCCTCGGCGACACCTATCGCAGGAAGGCGCGGCACGCCCTCGAAGGGCGCTACGAGCGCACCGCAAGCGCCGAGAAGCAGGCAGGCGGCAAGCAAAAGGCAGCACGAGCGGAGGGGCTGGATCATGAGCGGGCCGTGACGGACAGGGGGTCGCGAGGGCGCCTTGCCGGCGGAAATAGAACCAGCGCGAGGGCGAGGACGACGAGAATCAAAGCGGTGACCTCGCTCCGCCCGAGCGGCTCGCCGAGTAGCAGCGCACTCGACAGCAAGCCGACGATCGGCACGGCAAGCGAGCTGATCGCGGCGACCGTCCCGGGCAGCCGGTCGAGCGTCTTGAACCATGCCCATTGGCCGAAGATCATCGGCAGGCCGATGATGTAGATCAGCACGAGCTGGGTTTCGCCGGGCAATGAAAGCAGGCGCGGCAGCGGGTCGTGCCACAGCGCGGCGAGCACGATAGGAAAGCCGCCGATGATGAGTTGCCAGCCCGTCATTTGCGCGACCGAGCGCGAGAAGCGGACCGCCTTCATCGTGACGGTGCCGACGGCCCAGCCGGCTGCTGCCAGGAGGACGTAACCGGCGCCGAGCGGCGCGGCGCGAAAGGCGGCGAGATCGGGAGCGAGCAGCACGCCGATCCCCGCCATGCCGAGCAGCAGCCCGAAAAGCCGGCGCATGCCCAGGCGCTCGCGCAACAGGACGACGCTGAACAGGGCAACCCACACTGGCATCGTATAGGCGAGGAGCGCGGCGCGCCCTGCCGGGATGAGGCTGACCCCCATGCCGGTGCCGAAATACCACAGCGTGACGTTGCAGAACGATGCAAGCAGCAAGGCCGGCCACTCCCGCTGCGGTATGCCGATGCGCTCGCCGCCGAGCCGCGCCAGCAGGAGGAAGGTCGGCCCGGTGATCCACAGGCAGAGCGCGCGGAAGGTCAGCACCGGAACATCGGCGAGGACGAATTTGATGGCCGGCCAGTTCGTGCCCCAAACCAGCGACAGGCCAGCAAGCAGGAGCAGGGTCGACGACGAATAGCTGCGAGCAGCGGGTAGGGCAGCGATGCGGGTCATTCCGCCAGAACGCGTTCGAGGAACGCGGCAACGCGCAGGGTGCGCGCGTCGTCGCCCAAGCGGCCGACGAGTTGCACGCCGACCGGCAACTCACCGACGCCGCGCCAGGCCGGCACCGTGATGCAGGGCAAATGGAGGATGGTCCACGGCCGATTGAAGATCGGATCGCCGGTGCGATCCAATCCCTTCGGCGCCTCGCCGGGCGCCGCGGGGACCAGCAGCGCGTCGAAATCGCCGAAGAGGGACGGCAGCGCCGCCCGCGCCAGCGCTACCGTGCGGCGCGCCGCGTCATAGGCCTCGGCGCTGTGGCCAAGGCCGATGGCGATCCGTTCGCGCAGGCTGGTGGAAAGATCCTGCGGCCGCGTGATCCGCTCGAAGCTGAGGGCGCGCGCCGACTCGTAGTCCATGACGATCTTCTGCGCCTCGACCAGCGTCTCGTGCTCGGGCGGCCCGGTGACCTCGACCGTTCTTGCCCCCGCGCCGGCAAGTCGTGCGGTGGCATGCTCGAGGGCGGCGATCGTGTCGGGTCCGGCCTCGCGCCATTCCGGCGTGCGGTAGAAAGCGATGCGCGGCGCTGCCATCGCCTCGCCGAGTTGCAATCCGGGCCGATCGCTCAGCGCGGCGGCGAAGAAGGCGGCATCGGCGACGTCGCGCGCCATGATCCCGATGGTGTCGAGACTGTCGGAGAGCGGTTTTACTCCGGCGCGCGAAATCGTGCCGAAGCTCGGCTTGTAGCCGACGACGCCGCAGAACGATGCCGGGCGGATCACCGAGCCGGCGGTCTGCGTGCCGAAGGCAAGCGGAACCATGCCGTCGGCGACCGCGGCGGCCGAGCCACTCGACGAGCCGCCTGGCGTGTGGGCCGGGTTGTGCGGGTTGGTCGTCTTGCCGGGAAAGAAGGTGGCGAACTCGGTGGTCACCGTCTTGCCGATGACCACCGCGCCGGCTGCACGCGCGATGGCGACGCAGGCGGCATCGGCCGTCGGGCGGTGATCGCGGTAGATCGGCGAGCCGTAGCCCGTCGGCATGTCATGCGTGTCGATCAGGTCCTTGACGCCGATCGGCACGCCGTGCAGCGGACCGCTCGACCCCTTCCGGTCGCGCTGGCGTGCCTCGGCGATGGCGCGGTCGGGATCGCGATATTGCCAGGCACCGACGACCGCTTCGCGCGCGGCGATGCGCTCGAGGCAAGCCCGGGTCGCCGCCTCGGCGGTCAGCGATCCGCTGGCGATTCGGGCGGCGGTGTCACGGGCGGAGAGCGCGGCGAAATCAGGCACGGGGGACATCCTCGCGAAGACGGGCGGCATAACCGCCCGGATGGACGCGGAGTGTATGTCAGCCCGTCACGCGGTGTCCAAAGGCGAAAAAGTGAAGGGCCGCACGAGGCGGCCCTTCACCGGTCTTCAGGCGGCTGAGATCAGCCGACGTTCAACCCTACATACTGGTTGACGCCGTGACGATTGAGCAGCAGCAGGAGATGCTTGTCGCCCTTCTGCTGGGCTTGCTTCAGGCGCTGCGCCGCGTCGCGGGGGCTGGCGACGGTCTGCTGGTTGATCGCCACGATGACGTCACCGGGCTGCATGCCCAATTCCGCCGCCGGGCTGTCGGGCGCGACCTGGGTGACGACGACACCCTTGACCTCGCCCTTAAGGCCGAGCTGCTTGCGCGTCGAGCTATCGAGCTGGCCGAGCTGGAGACCGAGCGCGCTCGACTTCTCCGGACCGACCTGCGACTGACCCTGGCTTTGGTCGTCGCTGGCGACTTCCTGCTTGTCGGTCGGCATCTGGCCGACATTGACCTGCACCTGCTCGTCATGGCCGTTGCGCCAGACGGTGACGTCAGCCTTGCTGTTGATCGTCGTCTCGGCAACCAACCGCGGCAGATCGTGCAGCTTGTCGATCTCGTGGCCGTTGAACTTGACGATGACGTCGCCCTGCTTGATGCCGGCACGCGCCGCCGGGCTGTCCGGGTTGACGTCGGCGACGAGCGCGCCGCGCTCGCTCGGCACGCCGAGGCTGCCGGCGATCTCGGGCGTCATCTGCTGGATCTGGACGCCCAGCCAGCCGCGATCCACCTTGCCGTGCTCGCGCAGCTGCGCGACGACGGTCTTGGCGAGGTTGGCAGGAATGGCGAAGCCGATGCCGACGCTGCCGCCATTCGGCGAGTAGATCGCGGTATTGATGCCGATCACCTGACCTTGCTGGGTAAAGGTCGGGCCACCGGAATTGCCGCGGTTGATCGCCGCGTCGAGCTGTAGGAAGTCATCGAACGGACCGGCGTGGATATCGCGTCCGCGGGCCGAGATGATACCGGTGGTCACCGTGCCGCCGAGGCCGAAGGGATTACCGATCGCAAGGATCCAGTCGCCGACCTTGGCGGCGTCGCTATCGCCCCAGGTCACGAAAGGCAGCGGCTTGTCGGTCTCGATCTTGAGCAGGGCGAGATCGGTCTTGGGATCGCGTCCGATAATCTTTGCCGGATGCTTGCTGTCGTCCTGGAAGATCACCGTCACCGTGCCGGCTTCACCGACGACGTGGTTGTTGGTGACGACATAGCCCTGCGGATCGATGATGAAGCCGGAGCCGAGGGCGACGCGCTTGCCGATCTGCGGACGCTGCATGTTCGGGCCACGGCCCTGCTGCTCGAAGAACTTCTTCAGCAGCTCATCGAACGGGCTGGCGGGGAAATTCGGCGTGCCGCCGTTGTCGGATTGATTGTCGGGGCCGGCGTCGTCGTCGTCGCCCATCGCCGCGTCGCCCTTCATCGTCACCGAGATGTTGACGACCGCCGGCATCACCTTCTGGATGATCGGCGCCAGGCTGGGTAGGGCCTGAGCGGTTTGCTGTTGCGTTTGCTGTGTCAGATTCTGTCCCTGCCCCTGCGCAAGGGCCGAAGGGGCAAAGGACGGCAGGACGAGGGCGGCACCGAGCGCGGTCGCCAACAACGCGTGGCGAAAGCTCTGCCGGGGCGTCCGCACAAGCCGGCTTTGTGGTAGGTTGGTCGCTTCCATGGTCATTCTCCTCAATGCGGCGTCGGCCGGTAGGGCCGCTGAACTCTGGTGGTCGCTACAATAGGGATCGCGTCTAATGGCGGCCTTTCGCCGGTATTAAAAAGCTGTAATCTCACCATGTGAGAATCGAGCGCTTCGATGCCGATATCGAGCGCTTCCGTCGCGGCGGGCTGCTGAACCGCATCGAGCTGGGCTGAGAAGGGGAGCGGCGAGGTGGCGCAGTATTTGGTAACCGGCGGCTGCGGCTTCATCGGCTCGCATCTCTGCGACGCGCTGCTGGCGCAGGGCAACCGCGTGCGGATCCTCGATGACCTCTCGAGCGGCAAGCGCGCCAACAAGCTGGCTTCGGCCGAGCTGATCGAGGGCGACGTTGCCGATCCCGCTTGCGTCGCGCAGGCGCTGGCGGGAACCGATGGCTGTTTCCACCTCGCCGCTATCGCCTCGGTCGAGCAGGGAAATCGCGACTGGCTCGGCACGCATCGCAGCAACCTGACCGGCGCGATCACCGTCTTCGACGCGGCGCGCCGGGCGCGCGACGGCCAGCCGGTTCCCGTCGTCTATGCGTCGTCGGCCGCGGTCTATGGCGATAATCCCGATATGCCGCTCAGCGAGGAAGCGGCGGCCCGACCGCTCTCGGCCTACGGTGCCGACAAGCTCGGCTGCGAGCTCCACGCGCGCGTCGCCGGCCGCGTGCACGGCGTGCCGACCGTTGGACTGCGCTTCTTCAACGTCTTTGGTCCGCGTCAGGACCCGACATCGCCTTATTCCGGCGTCATCTCGATCTTCGCCGATCGGCTGCGGGCCGGACGGCCGATCACCGTCTTCGGCGACGGCAAGCAGACGCGCGACTTCGTCTATGTCGGCGATGTCGTCGCCGCTTTGCTGGCGGCGATGCGCGTGCTGCCGGTCGGCAGCCCTATCTTCAACGTCTGCACCGGTCGGGCGACCTCCGTGCTCGACATCGCCCACACCGTCGCCGCTTTGTGCGGCGTCACCGCGACGATCGACTTCCAGCCCCCGCGCGCCGGCGAGGCGCGGGTTTCGCTCGGCGATCCCAGGCGCGCCACCGCCATCCTCGGCACGCGCGCGACCACCGATCTGCATGACGGGCTGGCAGGCATGCTGGCCGAGGCCGGTTAGCTCAGTGTTTCGGTCCGCTATGTCGCTTGATCAAAGGCCATTGCGCGGCGGCGAAGATCAGGCCGATAGCGGTCGTGCCGAAGACGTTGTAATCCACCCAGATCGCCGTCGATTGCGTGCGCGCGATCAGCTCGTTGAGCGCCGCCAGCACCGCGAAGAAAATCGCGCAGCGCAGGGTAAGACACCGCCAACCTTCGGCGTCGATCGGCACCGCGGCACCGAACAGCCGGCGCAGCAATTGACGCCGCAAGGCGAGGGCGCCGAAGAGCAGGAGCGAGAACAGGCTCGATATCACCGTCGATTGCAGCTTGAGATAATCGGCGTCGTTGAGCCACAGGGTCAGCCCGCCGAAGACCGCCAGCATAGCGGCGCTGACCAGCGCGGTGACCGGCACATGCCGAACCAGCGCCAATGAGAACACGAGCGCGACGGCTGTCGCGATGAGCATCGCCGCTGTCGCGATGAAAAGATCCCAACCAGCATAGGCGACGAAGAACACCGCGAGCGGGCCCGAATCCATGAGCGGGCCGAGCCAGGGCGGCGGGCGCCGCCCGGCTTCGCGTCGCCGGACGGCGCCGTGGTCAGACGGCAAGGGTTCCGGGATGGCGAGGTTCCGGATTCATCGCCGACGCATCCCGATATCGTTCAATGCGATTCGCGCAGGATCGGTGTGCCGCGCTTGCCGACCAGGAAGTCGAGATCGACACCCTTGTCGGCCTGCAGCACATGATCGACATAGAGCTTGGCGTAGCCGCTCTTATGCGGCGACTGGAAGCCCTTCCATGCCTTGCGTCGGCGCTCGAGCTCGTCCTCGGCGACATCGAGATGAAGGCGGCGCTTCTTGACGTCGAGCTCGATCATGTCGCCGTTCTGGACGAGAGCGAGCGTGCCGCCGGCCGCCGCCTCGGGCGCGGCATGCAGAACGACCGTGCCGTAGGCGGTGCCGCTCATCCGCGCGTCGGAGATGCGCACCATATCGGTGATGCCCTTCTTCAGCACCTTCGGCGGCAGCCCCATATTGCCGACCTCGGCCATGCCGGGATAACCCTTGGGGCCGCAATATTTGAGCACCATCACGCAATTCTCGTCGATATCGAGCTTCGGATCCTCGATGCGGGCGTGATAATCCTCGATCGATTCGAAGACGACGGCACGGCCGCGGTGCTTCATGAGATGCGGCGACGCGGCGGACGGCTTGATGACGGCGCCGCTCGGACAGAGGTTGCCGCGCAACACGGCGATGCCGCCCTGTTTCTTGAACGGCTTCTTGAGCGGGAAGATGACCTTGCGGTTGAAGCAGGGCGCGTCCTTGTTGTTCTCCCAGATCGTCTTGCCGTTCGCCGTCATCGCGTCCTTGTGGATATAGGGCTCGAGCTCGCGGATCACCGCGGGAACGCCGCCGGCATAGTAGAAATCCTCCATCAGATACTGGCCGGACGGCATCAGGTTGACGAGGCACGGTATGTCGACGCCGAGCTTGTCCCAGTCGTTGAGCTCGATATCGATACCCATGCGGCCGGCGAGGGCGAGGAGATGGATGACCGCATTGGTCGAGCCGCCGATCGCGCCGTTGACGCGGATGGCATTCTCGAAATTCTTGCGCGTCAGCAGCTTCGACATGCGCAGATCCGCGCGCACCATCTCGACGATGCGGCGGCCGACGAGATGGGCGAGGACGTAACGCCGCGCGTCGACCGCCGGAATCGCGGCGTTGGACGGCAATCCCATGCCGAGCGATTCGACCATGCTGGCCATCGTCGAGGCGGTCCCCATCGTCATGCAGTGGCCGGCCGAACGCGAATTGCCCTGCTCGGCCGCCATGAAGTCGGCGAGCGTCATCTCGCCCGCCTTGACCATCTCGCTGAACTTCCAAGTGTTGGTGCCGGAGCCGATATCCTCGCCCATATATTTGCCGTTGAGCATCGGCCCGCCGGAGAGCGCGATCGAGGGGAGATCGCAGCTCGCCGCGCCCATGAGAAGGGCAGGGGTCGTCTTGTCGCAGCCGACGAGGAGGACGACGCCATCCATCGGGTTGGCACGGATCGCCTCCTCGACATCCATGCTGGCGAGGTTGCGGAACAGCATCGCGGTCGGCCGCAGGCTCGATTCACCGGTCGAGAAGACGGGAAATTCGAGCGGGAAGCCGCCGGCCTCGTAGACGCCGCGTTTCACGTGCTCCGCGATCTTGCGAAAATGCGCGTTGCACGGGGTCAGCTCGGACCAGGTGTTGCAGATGCCGATGACCGGCCGGCCGTCGAAGAGATCGCCCGGGAAACCCTGGTTCTTCATCCAGCTGCGGTGACCGAATCCATCCTTGTCGGCCTTGCCGAACCAGTCCGCACTGCGCAATTTACGTGGCGCCTTCGCCATAATCTCATTCCTCCCAAAAGATTGGCGTGATCTTGCCGGCCCGTGCCGCGTCACGCAACGGCTTTGCGCCGTCAGGCGGCGGCGCGTTGCCGCAGCTCGGCGAGCAGCTTGGCGGGAACCGGGATACCGTCGCGCGCGTAGCGGGCGCGCGCGGCGAGGCGCCGCTCGCCGGGCAGCCGAACTGCCGGATCCGCCAGCATCGCTGCACATAGCGTCTCGATGCGATCGCAGAAGGTCGGGCCGGCGAGCGCCGCCGGGTCGAGGGCGAGAAACAATTGCCCAGTGCGCGGCGGCGGGCCTTCGGCGTCGAAAAAGGAGCTCGCCTCGAAGCCGAATTGCGAGCCGGTCAGTCCGGCTGCTAGAACCTCGACCATCAGGGCGAGGGCGGCGCCCTTGGCGCCGCCGATCGGCACGATCGTCCCGGCGAGGGCGGCCGCGGCGTCGGTCGTCGGATTGCCTTCTTTGTCGAGCGCCCAGCCTTCGGGGATCGTCTCGCCCTTGCCGGCGGCGATCAGTAGCTTGCCGCGCGCGACGATGCTGATCGAGAGATCGATGACGAGCGGTGCTCCGCTGCGGCGCGGGCAGGCGAAGGCGATCGGGTTGGTGCCGAAGATGCCGCGCGTACCGCCCCACGGCGCGATCGCTGCCGGCGTATTGGCGAAGGCGATGGCGACGAGCCCCTGTGTCGCCAGCGTCTCGACGTGATGGCCGACGACGCCGGCATGATGCGAGTTGGCGATGCCGATGGCGACGAGACCGGCGTCGCGCGCAATACCGGCGACCGCGGCGAGGCCGAGATCGATGGCCGGAAAAGCGAGGCCGCCATTGGCGTCGACGCGCAGCGTCGCGGCGGCGGGGCGGCTCAGCGTCGGTATCGCCTGGCCGTCGACCTTGCCGCGGCTGATCTGCTCGGCATAGAAGGGGATTCTCGACAGGCCGTGCGACGGCAGACCATCGAGCTCGGCGGCGATCAGAGCCGTGACGGCGGATGCGGCGTTGGCCCGTGAGGCGCCGGCGGCGGCGAGAACACGCAAGGCGAGATCACGGAGATCGGAAGCGGGTAGGGTTTCGGTCATGTGCCGAGCAGGCTATCGCCGGGGTTGATCCGGGTGAAGCGCACACGCTCCCAGTCGAGCGCCATCTCATTGCCGACGAGCCTCACCTTGGTGAAGGCAGCGCCCTCGTCCGGCTCGGTGCCGGGGAAGTCGCTGCGGAAATGAGCCCCGCGCGATTCCGCGCGCGCCAGCGATGCGGCGGTGATTGCGCGGCTGACCAGGATCAGGTTCTTGAGATTGAGCCAGTCATGCCAGGTCAGGTTGAAGGCGAGGCTATCGCCGCTGATGCCGGTGCGATCGAGCCGCTCGTCGAGCGCAACCAGCGCGCTCGCGGCGCGGTGCAGACCGGCGGCGTCGCGAAAGACCCCGACATCGTCCCACATCAGCTCGTAGAGCTCCTCGCGCAGCGCGCCGATATCGCCCGCCGGCTGGTCGAGCGGGCGACGGCATTGCGCGACCGCCGCCGCGATCGCCGCCTCGTCGGGCTCGCGCAGCCTGGTATGCGCCGGAACCCAAGCGGCCATGCTGTCGCCGGCGATGCCGCCGAAGACGGTGGAATTGGCGACGCCGTTGCCGCCGAGCCGATTGCCGCCATGGACGCCGCCGGTATCCTCGCCGGCGGCGAAGAGGCCGGGAAGGGCGGTGGTGCAATCGGCGCAGAAGACGACGCCGCCCATCATGTAATGCGCCGTCGGGATGACCTCGACGAGACCGCCGGCGAGGTCGAAGCCGCAATCGGCGCAGCGCTCGACCATGCCCTTGAAGAGGCGACGGACATCGGCCGTGCCGAGATGGCGCATGTCGATCCACAGCCCGCCATTCGGCGTCGTGTTGCCGCGCCGGATCTCGGCGATCATCGCCCGGCTGACGATATCGCGCGTCGCGCGCTCGAGACGCGGATCGTATTTGTGCATGAAGCGCTCGCTATCGCCGCCGAGGAGATAGCCACCGGCGCCGCGCAGCCCCTCTTCGAGCACGGTGCCGGTCATCCGCGTGTCGGAACCGGCGAGGAGGCCCGTCGGGTGGAACTGCACCATCTCCATGTCGCGCAAGACCAGGCCGGCTTGGAGCGCCATCGCCATGCCGTCGCAGGATTTGTCGCCCGACGGCGTGTGGTATTTATACATGGTCGGGCCGCCGCCAGTGGCGAGGAGTACGGCGCACGTCTGGACGAAGACGAAATCGCCGCTGCGCATGTCGATCATTAGCACGCCTGCAATAGCATCGCCGCTCTTGGTGCGGATCAGCGCGACGGCGCGGTGCTCCTCAAGACGCGCGATGTCGCGCGCCCAGACCTGCTCGGCGAGGCGGCTGATGATCTCGATTCCGGTGAGGTCGCCCTTGTGGACGGTGCGGTCGAAGGTCTGGCCGGCGAAGGCCTTCTGATGGATCGTGCCGTCGGGGTTGCGGTCGAAGAAGCAGCCGAGCTCGGTCTCGAGCTCGCGGATGCGCTGCTGCGCCACGGTGACCAGCGTCCAGGCAAGGTCCTGCTCGTTGAGCCACTTGCCGCCCTCGATCGTGTCCATGAAATGCCGCTCGGCCGAATCGCCCGGTGCCAGCGCGACGTTGTAGCCGCCCTGGACCATGCGGGTGCAGCCGCATTTGCCGAGCAAGCCCTTGACCGCAACGGTGACCGTGAGGCCGGGCGCCGCCTTCTTGGCATGGAGCGCCGCGAAGAGCCCGGCGCCGCCGGAGCCGAGGATCAGGATGTCGGTCGAGTGGCGCTTCATGCGGCTTCGGTCAGACTTTCACGCCCATCGCCGCCAGTGCCGCGTCGCGGCGCTTGGCGGCGGTCTTGCGGACCCCGTCATAGAGGCTGCCGCCATGTGAATCCATTGCCACAAGAAGCGGCCCGAAGCCATTGATCTTGAGCCGCCATAGGCTTTCCGGATTGAGGTCGTCGAGATCGACGTCCTCGATCGATTCAACCCATGTCGTCTCGAGCGCCGCGGCGCCGCCGATAATGGCGAGATAGGCGCCGCCCAGCTCGACGAAGGCGCCTTTCGATGCTTCGCCTAACCCGCCTTTGCCGATGGTGATGCGGACGCCGTATTGTGCCATCAGAGGCCGTGTGAAGCGCTCCATCCGCTCGCTCGTCGTCGTACCGATGCAGACCGGCGCGTAACCGACGGGATTGGCGGGCGAGACATCGACCTTCCTGACATTGGGCGCGGTATGGATGACGGCGTGGCCCCTGAGGTCGAGGCGGGTCGTGCGGCCGCGATCGAACATGTGGATATAGGTGGCGTCGCGGATGCCGAAGAGCGTGTTCTCGAGCGTCACGGTATCGCCGATGCGCAAGGCGCGGGTTTGCGCCTCGTCGATCGGCATGGACAGGGTGTGGTGAGCCATCCTTATTCCACCGTGACGCTGGTCGGGGTGATCACGGCGAGCGCGCGGCGGGCCGAGTGGCATTGGATGTTCACCGCGACGGGATTCATCGTGATATGGGTCGCGGCGATCTCGACATGGACGGCGAAGGCGGTGCTGTCGCCGCCGAGACCCTGCGGGCCGATGCCGAGGCTGTTGACTGCCTGGCTCAGCTCCGCCTCGAGCTTCTCGCCTTCGGGATCGGCACAGTGCGAGCCCAGCGGGCGTGTCGCCGCAACCTTGGCGAGATGCATGCAGAGATCCGAGGTGCCGCCAATGCCGACGCCGACGATGGTCGGCGGGCAGACCTTGCCGCCGGCCTCGATGACACGATCGATGACAAAGGTCTTGACCCCGGCAATTCCGTCGGCGGGGATGCACATCTTGAGGAACGAGCCGTTCTCCGAGCCGCTGCCCTTGGGGATCATCTCGATGTGCAGCATCTCCTCGCTATCGTCGAAATCGAGATTGATGACCGGCACGAGAGGACCGCAGGAATTCTGCTCATTCTTCCGCGTGATCGGGTGGACGACGGAGGAGCGCAGCGGATGCTCCCTGGTCGCGCGCGCGCAGCCGCGGCGGATCGCCGCCTTGAACGCGGCGCCATCAAGCTCGACATGGCGGCCGATGACGACGTTGTAGATCGGGATGCCGGTATCCTGGCAGAGCAGGTTGTTGGTGCGTTCGGCGACGAGGATATTCTCGCGCATGGTGGCGAGGATGGTGCGCGCGGTGCCGTCGCTCTCGCTCTGCGTCAGCTTGGCGAAGCCGAGCTTGATGTCGTCAGGCAGGATCTTGAGGGCGCGGATATAGAGGAGCTTGGCGGTCTCCTCGACGACGTCGAGATCGATGGCGAGGGTCATCGCTGCATGCCCCATTTGCGCACGGTGTGAATCTCGAGCGTGCGGAAGATGACGCTTTCGACCACGAGGCCGATGATGATTACGGTGGTGAGACCGGCGAAGACATTGGCGACCTCAAGCTGGTTGCGGTTCTCGAAGATGAACCAGCCGAGCCCACCCGAGCCGGAGCTTACGCCGAAGACCAGCTCGGCGGCGATGAGGGTGCGCCAGGCAAAGGCCCAGCCGATCTTGAGTCCCGTGAGGATCGACGGGAAAGCCGCCGGGATGAGGATCTTGAGGACAAAACGGATGCCGGTCAGCCCGTAGTTATTGCCCGCCATACGCATCGTGTCGGAGACGCTGAGGAAGCCGGAATGGGTGTTGAGCGAGACCGGCCACAGCACCGAGTGAATGAGGACGAAGACGAGGCTCGGATTGCCGAGGCCGAACCACAAGAGGGCGAGCGGCAGCAGGGCGATCGCCGGCAGCGGGTTGAACATCGCCGTCAAGGTCGACAGGAAATCGGTACCGATCCGCGTCGACACGGCGAAGGTAGTGAGGATGGCGGCGAGCGAGACGCCGGCGGCGTAGCCCATCAACAGGACCTTGAGCGAGGCATAGACGCGCGCCGGCAGTTCGCCAGTGATCGTCACATGCCAGAGCGACTGGAGCGTCTCGGTGAAGGTCGGGAAGATCAGCGGATTGTCGAGCGGCACCGAATAGGCCTGCCATGCCGCGGCGAGCACGACGAGGATAAAGACCCGGCGCACCACGGTGATGTTGCTGAGACGCTCCCAAGCCGAGAGCGGCCGCACGATCTCGCCGATATTGCTGGCGTCCAGCGTCTCGCGGATGAATTCCGGCCGGGCCCGCGGCATCGTCGTGCTGTCCTCTCTCACGATGCCTTCTCCTCCTCGACGCGTTCGGCGAACAGCATGTCATGGATGCGATTCTGCAGGGCGACGAAGCGCTCGCCGCCGGCGACGCCCATGCCGTCGGAATTAAGCTCGGCCTTGACCTGCCCGGGATGCGGCGACAGCACGAGAATGCGGTTGCCGACGATGATCGCCTCCTCGATCGAATGGGTGACGAACAGCATGGTGAAGCCGATATCGGCCCAGAGCTGCAGCAGCTCCTCTTGCATCTTGCGCCGCGTCAGGGCGTCGAGCGCGGCGAAGGGCTCGTCCATCAGCAGGATGTCGGGCTCCATCGCCATGGCCCGGGCGATGGCGACGCGCTGCTTCATGCCGCCGGAGAGCATATGGGGATAAATGTCGGCGAATTTGGCGAGCCCGACCTTGGCGATCGCGGCAAGCGCCCGCTCGCCGGCCTCGCGTGACGGGAACTTGCCGCTCGTCACCATCGGGAACATGACGTTCTGCTTGACCGTCTTCCACGGCAGCAGCTGATCGAACTCCTGGAACACCATCATACGGTCGGGGCCGGGTCGGTCGATCGACTTGCCATTGAGGCGGATGCTGCCCTCGACCGGTTTGAGGAACCCGGCGATCCCCTTGAGCAATGTCGACTTGCCGCAGCCCGAGGGTCCCAGCACGATGAAGCGGTCGCCGCGATGCACGGTGAAGCCGACGCGATAGGTCGCGGTGACGAGATGCTGCGGCGTCTTGTATTGCAACGTGACGCCATCGACCTCGAGCAGCGCGTCGCCGCTGGTTGCTGATCCGTTCATGTTCATCTTCAGCTACCGGCCGCCGCGTGGATTTCGGGAAAGAACAGATCCTGCCATGAAGCGGGGAGGTTTTCGACTGTGCCCACCTTATGCATGAACGTCGCATATTTCATGATGTTCTGCGGCGTCGTGGTGAACACATTCTCAGGGTCGCGGATCAGCTGCTCGACCGCCGTGACCGCCATCTTGGATTTTTCGGCGGCGATATAGATCGTCGCCGCACGGCTCGGCGCCGCCTTGATCAGGCTCATCGCCTCCTCGAGCGCCGCGAGAAAGGCGCCGTAGAGCTTCGGATTGTCGTCATGGAACTTCTTCAGCGTCCACACGACGTTGAAGGTCGCTGGTCCGCCGAGCACGTCGTACGAGTTGAGCAGACGGTGCACGCGCTTGTCCTCGAGCTCCTGGCTCTGGAAGGGCGGGCTGCCGAAATGGCCAGTGATCTCCGATTTGCCGGACATCATCGCCGCCATGGCGTCGGGATGCGCCATCGAGATGGTGCGGGGATCGAGCTTGGCCCATTGTCCCGGGCCGAAGACCTGCTCGGCCGCCATCTGCAGGGTCACCGCCTGGATCGAGATCTTCGCCACCGGCATGGCGATCTTGTCCTTGTCGGTGATGTCCTTCAGCGTCTTGATGTTGGCATCGATGACATTGAGGTAGAGCGGCATCGAATTGAGCGATGCGGCGGCCTTGACGTCCTGGCGCCCTTTCGTCTTGCTCCAGATGGTCAGCAGCGGCCCGACGCCGCCGGAGGCGAAGTCGAGATTGCCGGAGAGCAGCGCCTCGTTCATGGCGTTGCCGGCGCCGAACTGGTTCCACGTGACCTTGATTCCGGTAATCCCGGCTTTCGCCGCCGCCGCCTCGAGCAATTTCTCATGGCTCATGACGGTAAGCGGCAGGTAGGAAATGCCGTATTGCTGCGCGATGCGCACCTCTCCGGTCTCCGCAACGGCCGGCAATACCAGCGCAACGCTCAGCAGGGCCGCGCCGACCGCATGCGGCAAGCCGCGTAATACTCCATCGAACATCGTGCCTCCCTCGTTCTTGGTCTTTTACGCCGGTCGCCGCCGTCGCGACAGCCATTCTACACGAGGGCGTCCGCGCCGACGTAGTGTTCTACGCGATCGTCGGCTAGAAAACCTGGAGGAGGAACGCCAGGCCGATCGCCAGGCTGACGCCGGCGGAGAAAGCGATCGCCGTCTTCTGGCCGTTCCGCCAAGCGAGCAGCTCGAGCGCCATGATGCGCAATCCACCGGCGAGATGGGCAGCAAGCAGGACGACCAGCCCGGTCTCGGCGAGCCGTACCCACGGGCTCTCGGTCCAGCGCAGGAAGGACTCGAGGCGGGCCTCGCCCTCGATCGCCCGCGCCAGCGCCCAAAAATGAGCCGGAAGGAAGAGAGCGAGCAGCAGCCCGGAAATCCGGTGGACGAGGAAGGCCCAATAGGCCGGATGGTTGCGCGCCCGCCAGTCCATTGCCGGACTCAGGTTTCCCGGACTCATGTGAAAAGCGCCCCGGCGGCGCGCCAGCCGGCGACGGCGATCAGCAGGGTGAAGACGACGATCGCCGCCTCGAGGCTGGCGCCGCGCCATGGCGTCTTCTCGCGCAGGATTGTGCGCAGGCCGATGCCGCCATGGAGCGCGGCGGCGGCGGCGAAGACGAGGTAGAAGAGCAGCCAGGCGGTATTGCCCCGGGTGCGCGCGAGGATTGCCGCCGCGCTGAGGCCGTGATGCACGGCATAGATGATGGTGGCGAGGTGCAAGGTCACGGCGAAAGCGAGAACGAGCGCGGCGCCGCGCTGCACAATCCACAGCCATGTCTCGATCCGGGGGCTCACAATTTTCCCCGCAGGGCGGCACGCAGCGTGGCGCGCTTCAGCCCGGCGATCGAAGCCGTCGGGTCGAGCTGCTTGGGACAGCGCAGGGCGCAGGCCTGATGGCTGTGACAGGCATGACACCCGGCATCGCCGGCGATGGCGCGCAGGCGCTCGTCATTGCCGGCATCGCGCACGTCGTTGACCAGGCTCCAGGCGCGGTTGAGCGCGGCCGGGCCGAGATAGTCGGCATTCCACGCCACTACGTCGCAGGAGGCGTAGCAGACGCCGCAGCCGATGCATTCGATGGCGGCATCCGCCGCCTGGCGCTCGCGCGTCTGCGGCGGAACCACGACAAAATCGGCGGCTTGCTGCGCCGGCGGTTGGTAACGCCCCTTCGCCCGCGCCCATTTGTCGAAGAATTCCGTCATATCGACGGCGAGATCCCTGATGACCGGCAGATTGGCGAGCGGGCGGATCTCGACCGTGCCGCTCGCGGCGACCTTGTCGATATGTGTCCGGCATGTCCAGCGCGCCACGCCGTTCACCGTCATCGCGCAGGAGCCGCACATGCCGACACGGCAGGCGAAGCGATAGGACAAAGTGGGATCGAGCCGGCGCTGGATGAAGGTGACGACATCGAGCACGGTCTGGCTGGGCCGTGCCGGGACCTCGTAGGCGACGAGCTTTCCCTCCGACGCGCCGCGCCAGACGGAGACGTGGAGGATTTTCTCAGCGGTCACATTGTGCGGGCCGGGACAAGCCCGGCCCATGCGATAGTACGGAATTTGTAGGGGCGGGGCTTGTCCCCGCTCGCGCCGCCGAACATCACGCGCTCGGATAGAGCTTCGTCATGACGAACTCGCGATGGCCGAGCGCCTCGGCGCAGGTCAAGCGGCCGTTGCAGGTCCGCATCATGATGTCGATGAGGCGGTCGCCGGCCTCGTCGAGCGTCATCTCGCGGCGCAGGATGCCGGAGACGTCGAGATCGATATGCTCGCTCATCTCGCGCGCCGTCTTCGGATTTGCGGTGAGCTTGATGACGGGCTCGATCGGGTTGCCGATGACGTTGCCCTGGCCGGTGGGAAAGAGGTGAACGACGAAACCCGCCGCCGCCTGCAGGGTGACGCATTCCGCCGCCGCCGATGAGGTATCCATGAAATAGAGGCCAGGGCCCTTCTTAGGCGCCTCGGCGGGCTTCAGCACCTCGATAAATTTCGTCTTCTTGCCGATCTTCGCCAGATTGCCGAACGCCTTCTCCTCGATCGTCGTCAGGCCGCCGGCGATGTTGCCTTTGGTCGGCTGCGATTCGGAGAGGTCGTTGGTCTTGTAGCGATCGATCATCGCCTGGTAGTCGGAGAAGACGCGCATGAACTTGTCGGCGACCTGTTTCGTCGACGCGCGGCTGGCGCAGACGAGCTCGGCACCGGTGATCTCCGAGGTCTCGCCGAAACAGGTCGTCGCGCCGAGCGGATCGAGCTTGTCGATGAGATTGCCGACCGTCGGGCAGGAAGCGAGGCCCGATGTGGTGTCGCTCTCGCCGCATTTTGCCGAGATGAAGAGCTCCTTCATGACGCAGTCGCTGCGCTGGATCTCCGAGGCCCAATGGAGGAAGTCCTTGGCTTGCCGCGAGGCCTTGGCGATCGTCATGATGTCGCCATTGCCCTCGATGGCGAAGCCGGCGACCGGCTTGCCGGTCTTCTTGATGCCGTCGACCACCCGGCCGGTCCAGCCCGGCTCGATGCCGATGACGACCACTGCGGCGACGTTCGGGTTGGCGCCGGTGCCGATCAGGGTGCGGAAATGCAGCTCGAGATCCTCGCCGAATTGCAGGCGGCCATAGGCGTGCGGCAACGCCATCGTGCCCTTGATGTTGTTGGCGACGGCTTCGGCGGCGGCGTTGGAGAGGTCGTCGAGCGGCAGGATAATGACGTGATTGCGGATGCCGACGCGGCCGTTCTCGCGGCGATAACCGAGGAAATTCAGGTTCTTCGCAGATCTGCGCGCCATGCCTACCACCTCTTGGTCTTGACGTTGTGGACGTGGGCGTGACGGCCCTTGCCGATGGCAGCGACGGATTTGCCGATGTCGTGACCATATTTCAGCAGGGTTTCGCCGGGAGCGATTTCCTTGAGCGCGACCTTGTGACCGAGCGGGATCGCGTCCTTGGCCTTGAGGCGGATCGTCTCGTCCGTCTCCATGATCCAGCCGGTCAGGTTCATCTCGGGCTTGACGTCCTCGACAACGATGACACCGACCGTGTCCTTCTTGTCGTGGACGATGAAATGCGTCGTCATCGCGTCTCCCATCGTGGCGTTTTTCCAGGCGCGAAAGGCTGGAACCGCAGCAAGTCTTTGTCAACGGAATTCCTATGTCTTATATAAGAGTCATCGATGGCCGCGAGGAACGAGCGAATGGCCGACGACAGCGCCGCGGCGACTCTGGAGGGACCGGACTTCCGGCCGCTTTACGCGCAGGTCCGGGAGCTGATGATCCGCCGCATGCTGCGCGGCGACTGGCGCCCCGGCGAGCTGCTGCCCAGCGAGGGGCGTCTCGCTGCCGAATTCGGCGTCAGCCAGGGGACGATGCGCAAGGCGCTCGACGAGATGGCGACCCAGAACCTCGTCGTTCGTCAGCAGGGTCGCGGCACCTTCATCGCTGAGCACAGCCAGCAGCACGCACTCTTTCATTTCTTTCATATTCGCGACGAATCCGGTCTCAAGGAATTGCCGACCGGCCGGGTGCTGGCGCTGAAGCATGTGCGCGCCGATCGCGCTCAGGCGCGCCGACTGGCCCTGCCATCGCGGGCGCCGGTCATCACCATCCTTCGCCTGCGGGCGCTGCGCGGCAAACCGGTCATCCTCGAACGGATTACACTTCCCGCCGGGCCCTTCCGCGGCCTCGATCTGCCGATCGATCGCGAGGTGCCGGACGAGCTCTATCTCCTCTATCAGCAACGTTTCGGCGTCACCGTTGCGCGCGCCCAGGAGAAACTGCGGGCCGTCGCCGCCGACGCCCTCGATGCGCGCACGCTCGGCGTCGCCAAGCGGTCGCCGTTGCTGGAGATCGACCGACTGGCGCTCGCGCTCGACGGCAATCCGGTCGAGTGGCGGCTCAGCCGCTGCAACAGCGCGCACCATCACTATTACAGCGAGATCGATTGATGCCGGACCAAACGCCGAAAGTCGCCGACACCGTCGCTCGCGTCCTGAAGGAATATGGCGTCCGCTTCGCCTTCGGCATTCCGGGCAACGACGTGCTGGAGATGATCCGCGCCTGCGAGGAGGCGGGCATCACGTTCATCCTCGCCAAGAGCGAGCCGGCGGCCGCCTTCATGGCCGATGCCGTCTATCAGCTGACCGGCGTTCCCGCCGTGCTCGTGCCGGCGCTCGGCCCCGGCCTCGCCAATGCCATCTCGGGCCTTGCCGGCGCGCTGATGGAGCGCTCGGCGATGATCGTGCTGTGCGGCGAGATGGCGAGCGCGCAGCAAGCGGTCTACACGCATCAAGTATTCGATCACGTCGCCGCCGCCGTGCCGGTCACGAAATGGGCGACGCAGCTCAATCCGGCGCGCGCCGCGCAGCAGACCGCCAAGGCGCTCGACATTGCGCTGGCGTATCCCGCCGGGCCGGTGCTGCTCAACATGCCGGCCGACCAGACGCGGGCGGAGGAGAAGGGGCGGGCCGTCGAGGCGCCACCGGCCGTGCTCGTAAGCGGCCTTTCCGCGGCGGCTACCGGCGAAGCGACGGCGCTCCTCGCCGCTGCGCGGCGACCGCTCGCCCTCATCGGGTTGGGCGCGCTGATCGGCTCGGCACCCGCGGCGGTGCAGTCGTTCATTCACGCCTGGAAGATGCCGTTTCTTGCCAGCTACAAGGCGAAGGGCGTGATCGACGAGCATGATCCGCTCTGCCTCGGCGCGCTGGGGCTCAGCCCGGTGATCGACGCCACCAACCTCGCCCTCATCGGCGAGGCCGATCTGCTGGTGCTCATCGGCTTCGATCCGATCGAGCTGCGCGATGCCTGGCTCGACGCCTGGCCGGCTTCGCGCGCCTGTCTCTCGATCGACTGGAGCGCGGCGACCCATCGCGTCTTCCCGGTTGGCAGGCAGGCGGTCGGCGACGTTCCTGAGATGCTGCATCAGCTTTCTCGTGGTGGGCAAGGCACCGGCTCGGGCTGGCCGGCAGCACGGCTTGCCGCCCTGCGCGATACGGTCGCCACCATCGTGCGGCCGCGCTCGCCGGCGCGCGGCATCAGCCCGGCGGCGCTCTTCGCCGAGGTGTCGTCGCAGGCAACGGCGGACTGGATCATGACCGTCGATGTCGGCGCCCACCGCATCCTCGCCAACCACGTGATCAAATGCCGTGTGCCGGGCCAGTTCATGCAGTCGAATGGGCTCGGCTGCATGGGCTATGCGGTGCCGGCGGCGCTAGGCGCGCAGCTTGTCCATCCTGAACGGCCGGTCGTGGTGCTGGTCGGCGACGGCTGCATGCTGATGACGCAGGGCGAGCTCGCCCTTGCCGCCGAGCGAAACCTGCCGATCGTTGTTGTCGTCCTCAATGACGGTGCCCTCAGCCTGATCAAGCTGAAGCAGGCGAAGATGCAAATGTCGCCGCGCGCAGTTGACTTCGCCTCGCCGCGTTTCGACATCATCGCTCAGGGCTTCGGCGCCACCGCCCACCGCGTCGAGACGCTCGCCGAATTCGCGTCGGCCCTGCGCGGCGCCGTGGCAAGCCGCCACTTCACGGTGATCGATGCGCTGGTCGATCCGGCTGAATATATGGAGCAGATGTAACGGGAAGGAGGCGCAACATGGCGGGCGAATTCACCGGCGGCTGTTTGTGCGGTGCGGTACGCTATCGCGCGACGGCAATGCTCCGTACCGATCTCTGCCACTGTCGGATGTGCCAGAAAGCGAGCGGCGCACCGGTCGTCGCCTGGCTCACCGTGCCGGGTGATGCGTTCTCCTTCACCCAAGGGCAGCCGGTCGCCTATCAGTCGTCGGCGCGGGCATTTCGCCATTTCTGCGGCACCTGCGGCTCGCAATTGACCTTTCGCGAGCCCGAGAATCCGAGCGAGCTCGACGTCAATCTCGCTACGCTCGACCATCCCCAAACGGTGCCGCCGCAATATCACATCCACACGGCGAGCCGGATGCCCTGGCTCGACATCCACGACAATCTGCCCCGCTACACGGGCAGCCGGACGGGCTGACGGCCAGGATAGACGCGATCACGTCCCGAGGATGGTGCCGACGGCGATTCCAGCTTCGTTGCCGGCCACCTTCTTGCCGTCCCCGCGCTTGCAGCGCAGCACTTCGATGAAGCCGCCGGCGCCGTGCACGGTCATGCTGTTGGCGCCCAATTCGACGACCTGACCGATCTTCTTGCCGCGCACCGCGCCGAAGGTCGCCGCGGTTATCTTCCTGGCGTCGAAGATCTGCAGCTTTTCGCCGGTGACCGTCGTCCAGGCGCCGGGTGCCGGATTGCAGCCGCGGATGATATTGTAGGTCGTCTCGATGTGTTGCGCCCAAGTGAGACGCGACTCCGCCTCGCGCACCCAGCCCTCGTAAGTCGCCTTCGCTTCGTCCTGAATGACTTCTTTGGCCGTGCCTGCGAGCACCAGATCGGCGGCTTCGAGCAAGGCGGCGACGCCGGCGGGGAAGATCTGGTCGAAATAGACCGAGCCCAGCGTGTCGTCGGGCCCGATGGCGACCTCCTTCTGGAGAACGATCGGTCCTTCGTCGAGCCCATCGGTTGGCCGGAAAATGGTGAGACCGGTCGTCTTGCGCCCCATCATGATCGGCCAGTTGATCGAGGACGGGCCGCGATGGAGCGGCAGCAGGGAAGGATGGAACTGGATCGTGCCGTGCTTCGGGATGTTGACGAAATCTTGCGGCGCGAAGAGCAGCACATAGGCCATGATGCCGATATCGACCTTGAGAGCGCGCAGCGCGTCCTGCGCCTCGGCGGTGGTGTAGGAGGGAAATTGATGGACGGTGACGCCCTTCTCCTGGGCGCCGACACGCAGCGCGTCGGGCCGCGCGCCGGGTTTCTCCGGCGCGCAGAACACCGCGGCGACATCGTCGCCCCGCTCGAGAAACGCGTTAAGGACGGCTTTGCCGAAATCCTGCTGACCGATGATCGCAATCCGCATGTCGCTATCCCTAGTGAAGTCGTTCCCGATGCGGTCAGGATAGCACGACTATGCTGTCGTGCTCTCCCGGTTTCAGCTCATTGCGCCGCCCGCGACGCCGCGCTGGCGACGGCGCGCAGCGAGGCCGCCACGATATTGCGATCGAGGCCGACGCCGAAAATCGTGCGGCCGTCCGGCATGCGTGCCTCGATATAGGCGGCGGCCTGCGCATCGGCGCCGGCGCCCAGCGCGTGCTCGCTGTAGTTGAGGATTTGCAGCTCGGCGATGCCGGCGCGCTTCAGCGCGTCGACGAAGGCGTCGACGGGTCCGTTGCCAGTCCCTTCGATGATCCGTTCGCCAGCGGGGCCTCGGATCGTCGCGGTAAGGATGCGACTGCGCCCGTCCGGAACGGTGAGATAGTCCACCAGCGCGAGGCGGTCCTCGGCGAGATACGTCTCCTGGAAACGCGCCCAGATGTCGGTCGACGTGGCTTCTTTGCCGCTCTCATCCGTCCATTGCTGGATGATGCGGCTGAACTCGACTTGCAGCCCGCGCGGCAGATCGAGCCCGTGATCGGCCTTGAGCAGATAGGCGACGCCGCCCTTGCCCGACTGGCTGTTGACGCGGATCACCGCCTCGTAGCTGCGCCCGAGATCCTTGGGATCGATGGGGAGGTAGGGCACCTCCCAGAGATCGTCGTTGCGTTTGCGTAGCGCCTCGAAGCCTTTCTTGATGGCGTCCTGGTGCGAGCCGGAAAAGGCCGTGTAAACAAGCTCGCCGGCATAGGGATGGCGCGGATGGACCGGCAGCTGGTTGCAATATTCGACCGTCCGCACGATGTCGTCGATGTCGTCCACCGCGATGCCGGGGTCGACGCCTTGGCTAAAGAGATTCAGCGCCAGGGTCAGTACATCGACGTTGCCGGTACGCTCGCCATTGCCGAACAGCGTGCCTTCGACGCGGTCGGCGCCCGCCAGGACGGCCAACTCGGCCGCAGCCACCGCAGTGCCGCGGTCGTTATGGGGGTGAACCGACAGCACGTAGCGATCGCGGCCGGGCATCATCTGGGCGAACCATTCGATCTGATCGGCGAAGACGTTCGGCGATGACATCTCGACGGTCGACGGCAGATTGACGATTGCTTTCCGTTCCGCGGTGGGCCGCCAGACATCGAGCACCGCGTCGCAGATCTCGACGGCGAAATCGAGCTCGGTACCGGTGAAGCTCTCTGGCGTGTACTGGTAGACGATCTCGGTCCCCCGCATCTCGTCGGCCAACGTCTTGATGAGACGGGCGCCGCTGACAGCGATGTCGACGATCCCCTCGCGCCCCAGGCCGAAGACGACGCGGCGCTGTAGCTCCGAGGTCGAGTTGTAGAGATGGACGATGGCGCGCCTTGCGCCGGCGATCGCCTCGAAGGTGCGGGCGATGAGCTCGGGGCGCGACTGGGTGAGCACCTGGATGGTGACGTCGGCGGGAATCAGCTTCTCGTCGACGAGCATCCGAATGAAATCGAAATCGGTCTGCGAGGCGGCGGGAAAGCCGACCTCGATCTCCTTGAAGCCGAGGCGGATGAGGAGATCGAACATGCGACGCTTGCGTTCCGGCCCCATCGGCTCGACCAGCGCCTGGTTACCGTCCCGGAGATCGACGCTGCACCAGATCGGCGCGGCATCGAGGCTGCGCGACGGCCAGCGGCGG
>WNFM01017172.1_pt4 | contig 27496 bp, 24 predicted proteins | sample 5400271 | NCBI WGS metagenome assembly WNFM01 (sample SAMN13153352, study PRJNA577476) | soil metagenome | isolation source: 60 cm saprolite on Douglas fir-dominated hillslope | place: USA:California | collected 2013-09-17 | reverse complement strand
CCTCGTCCGTGAGCTGGAAGACGCGCGTGAACACGCCGTAGCTGCGCTCGACGCGATGGAAGCTCTCCGGCCGGGTCTTGTCGTCCGGCCGCCGCTCGCCGTGCACCACCAGGCGTTCGCCGTCGACGTGGATCTCGACCTCGTCCGCGCTCAGGCCGGGCAGGTCCATGAGCACGACGAAGCCTTCCGGCGTCTCGTAGGCGTCCGCGGCCGGGGTCCAGGCGCTGGCGGGCAGGCCGGGTGTGGTCCGGGTCGCGGCCAGGCTGTCCTCGAACAGCCGGTTCATCTTCTCCTGCAGGCTGAGCAGGTCGCGGAGCGGATCCCAGCGCCGGGTACTCATTCCGTTCCCGCAGTGTATCGCATGCTCACCCTCCGAGCCGTCGCTTGAGCTCGGCCAGGAGTGTGAGCGCCTGGACCGGCGTCAGATGGTCGGGGTCGACCTTGCGGAGGTCGTCGAGGACGCCCTCGTCGGGCGCGGCGAACAGTCGGAGCTGGCGGACGGGGGCCGGCCCTTCGCGCTCGCCCGAGGAGTGGGCCAGCCGCGGCCGTCCTTCGCGGTCGAACTCCGTGCGCTCCAGGTTGCCCAGGATCTCCTGGGCACGCAGGACCACGGGCGCGGGCAGTCCGGCCAGCCGCGCGACCTGGATCCCGAAGGAACGGTCGGAGCCGCCGTCCTCGATCTTGCGGAGGAACACGACGCCGTCCTGCCATTCGCGGGCGGAGACGTGGAGGTTCCCGACGCCGGGATGGTCGACGGCGAGGTCGGTCAGCTCGTGGTAGTGCGTGGCGAACAAGGTCTTGGGCCGAGCCTCTCCGCGGGCGAGGTGCTCGGCCACCGCCCAGGCGATGGACAGGCCGTCGAAGGTGGCGGTGCCGCGCCCGATCTCGTCCAGCAGGACGAGGCTGCGCGCGGTGGCATGACGCAGGATGTGCGCGGTCTCCTGCATCTCGACCATGAACGTGGACTGACCGCGGAGGATGAGATCGGACGCACCCACGCGCGTGAAGACGCGGTCCACGAGGCCGAGCTTCGCTTCGCGGGCGGGCACGAAGCAGCCCATCTGCGCCATCACCACGATGAGTCCGGTCTGGCGCAGGTAGGTGGATTTGCCGCCCATGTTGGGCCCGGTGAGGATCAGCAGCCGGGGTCCGCTGCGGCCACCAACCGGCTCATTGGCTGCGCTGCGGCCACCAACCGGCTCATTGGCTGCGTCCTCGGCCATGCGGAGGTCGTTGGCCACGAACGGCTCGGACAGGACCCGTTCCATGACCGGATGCCGGCCCTCCACGAAGACGAGCTCGTCTCCGCCGCTCATCCGCGGCTTGACGTAGTTGTGGCGGCAGGACACTTCGGCCAGCGCGGCCAGGGTGTCGATGGTGGCGACGGCGCGGGAGGAGGCCTGGATGCGGCGCGCCTGGGCCGCGACCCGCGCGCGCAAGGCCTCGACGATCTCGGCCTCGCGGGCCACGATGCGCTCGTCCGCCTTGAGGACCTTCTCCTCGTACTCCTTCAGCTCGGGGGTCACGAAGCGCTCGCCGCCCGCGATCGTCTGCTTCCGGATGTAGTCGTCCGGGACCTGACCCAGGTTCGACTTGCTGATCTCGATGTAGTAGCCGAACACGCGATTGAAGCGGACCTTCAGCGACGCGATGCCGGTGCGCGCGCGTTCACGCTGCTCGATGGCGGCGATCGTCGTCCGTCCGCCGTGGCTGATCTCCCGCAGGGAGTCCAGCTCGGCATCCACGCCCGCCCGCACGACGCCCCCCTCGCGGACGGTGGGCGGCGGCTCGTCCACCACGACCGTCTCGACGTCTTCCGCGACGTCCAGGGGCGGGTCGAGGTCCTTCAGCTCGGAGCGCACGAGCGGGGCCTGACACTCCTCGACGCACGTGGCGGCCTCGGGCAAGGCGCGCAGCGAGCGCGCCAGCGCGCGCAGGTCGCGCGGGGACGACGTGCCCAGGCTCACGCGGCCCACGATGCGGTCCAGGTCCTGGACGTCGCCGAGCGCCTCGCGCAACCTCGCGCGCTCGACGGTGCGGAAGGCGAGCTCCTCCACGGCATCGAGCCGGTCCTGGATCGGCTCCAGCCGGGCCAGCGGGCGCAGCAGCCATTGCCGGAGACGGCGCGCGCCCATCGGCGTGCGCGTCAGGTCCAGCACGTCGAGCAGGGTGCCCCGCCGCGAGCCGTCCACGGCGTTTTCCACCAGCTCGAGGTTGCGGCGGGTGAGGGCGTCGAGGACGAGTCCGTCTTCGCCGGCGCGCGTGCGCAGCCCGGTCACGTGGGCGAGGTCACGCTTCTGCGTATCGAGCACGTAGCGCAGGGCGGCGGCGCCGGCGGCAATGGCGGCCGGTTGCGCGTCGCACCCGAAGGCTTCCAGGGTGAGCACCCCGAAATGCTCGAGCAGTTCGCGGCGCCCCGCGCGCGGGTCGAAGGCGGACGGTTCCAGCTCCGTGCGTGGGATCGCGGCTTCGGTCGAGGCGTGATCGGTCAGCCACGCGGGCAGCGCGGACCCCTGCGGCACCAGCAGCTCACGAGGGCGCGTGGACCCGAGGTCGTCGCGCAAGAGGTCCCACGCGCCCGCGCCGTCCCACTGCGCCACTTCGAACTCGCCGGTGGTGGCGTCGATCCAGGCCGCGCCCAGGGAGGAGGGGCCGGGGGCGAGGGCGAGGATGAAGGCGGCCTCCGTCGCCTCCAGGGCGGAGGACTCGAGCTGCGTGCCCGGCGTCACCACCCGCACGACCTCGCGCTTGACCACGCCCTTGGCGGTGCGTGGGTCCTCCATCTGCTCGCACACCGCGACGCGGAACCCCTGCTTCACCAGCCGGCCCACGTAGGTGGTCACCGCGTGATGGGGGACGCCGCACATGGGGATGGGGTCGCCTTCGCGGTCCTTCGAGCGCGAGGTGAGCGCGATCTCGAGGGCGCGCGCGGCCACCACCGCGTCCTCGAAGAAGAGCTCGTAGAAGTCGCCCATGCGGAAGAAGAGCAGCGCGCCCGGGTGCTCCGCCTTCATGCGGTGGTATTGCTGCATGGCCGGCGTCTGGGCCTGAGTGGTCATGAGTGTGCCCGAGCCATGTCCGGGGGGTGCTCGGCCACACTCATAATAGGTCGACAGCTATGAGGAATGTGGCCGAATGAAGCTCCTCGCGGTCGATACGACGAGCGAGCGCGAGAGCGTCGCCCTGGCCGACGACCTTGTCGTTCTGGCCGAGGCGCGTGTCCGTGCCCACGGACACTCGCGGCCGCTCCTGCCCGCGATCGAGTTCGTCCTTCGCGCCTCCGGGATCGACGCGATGGAGATCGAGGGTTACGCCGTGTTACGCCGTGACCGTGGGTCCGGGATCCTTCACGGGCGTCCGGGTGGGGCTCAGCACGGTTCAGGGTCTGGCCCTGGCCTCGGGCCGTCCTTGCCTGGGCGTGTCCACGCTGGACGTCCTGGCCGCGGCCATCGCGGGGGAGGCGCCCACGCTGGTTCCCATGGTGGATGCCTCGCGGGCCGGGCAGGTCTTCGCCGCCGTCTACGGCACGGACGCGGGCCGGCGCGAGGATCCCCAATCCGTCGCGGCCGACGCCATTGCCGGACGCGTCGTGGGGCCACTCGCCGTCGTGGGCGACGGCGCCGACCGTTATCGGTCCGAGATCGTGTCCCGCCGCCCGGACGCGCTCTTTCCGCGGCGTAGCCTCTACCTCGCGGCCGCTCTCGCCCGGTTGGCCGCGCCGCGGCTGGCCGCGGGCGAGGGCACCTCGCCGGGGGCGCTGCGGCCGCTGTACCTGCGCGCCGCGGACATCCGGCCGAGCGGGCCATGAGCAACGCCGTGAGCCTCCCGCCCTACGTGGTCGAGGAAGCCCGCCACGACGACGTCGACGCCCTGGCCAGCCTCGAGCGCCGTTGCTACACGCATCCCTGGAGCGTGCGCGGGTTTCGTGAAGCGTTGCGGCGCGGCGAGAACGGTCTCGTGCTGGTGGCGCGCGCGCCCGCCGGCGCGGATCCCGAGCGCGGCATCCTCGGCTACTGCGTGCTCGAGACGGCGGCGGACGAGCTGCACGTCCACAACCTGGCCGTGCGGCCGGAGTATCGCGGAGGCGGGCTCGGCCGCCGGCTGCTCGCGATCGCCCTGACCATCGGGGAGCGCCGCGGGGCCCGGGTCGCGCTGCTGGAAGTGCGGGCGAGCAACCGGCCCGCCATCGAGCTGTATCGCTCGATGGGCTTCGCACCCGTCGCGGTCCGTCGCAACTACTACTCGCAGCCCTCCGAAGACGCGCTCGTCCTGCGGAAGGACGGCCGCATGGACGCCGGAAATCAGCCTTGAAATCACCGGGAGCGGGTGGTAACGTCCGATCAGGGCCACCCCGCCGTCGCCCCTCACGACGCGGACCTACAGGCGCCCGGTCTACCTTCATGATTCGGAGGTGCCGATGTCCCAAAACGCCGGTTCCACGGAGCGTCTCCTCGAGAACGAGGAGTACAAGCGGCTTCACGAGCAGCATCACGAGTACGAAGCCCGCTTGAGCCATTTCACCGACAAGGCCGTGTTGAGCGACGAGGAGCAGGTCGAGGAGACCACCCTGAAGAAGAAGAAGCTCCAGTTGAAGGACCGGATGGAAGCGATCGCGCGCCGGATGAGGGAGGACCACTAGGGCCCCCTTCCGGGTGTACCACTGGACGCGGAGGGCCTGCGAGCCCTCCGCTTTTTCATTTAATATGCACGCGCGGACATCGGAATGAATACTGAGGCCACGAGCGGGGAAGGCCAGCGGCCGGAGCGGCCGGCCATGCCACGGCGCCGCTTCTCCCGCGGGGTCGCCATCCTGCCCAGCCTGTTCACGACGGGCAACCTGTTCCTCGGATTCTGGGCCATCGTGCGCACGTTTCACCAGCAGTACGCCGAGGCCGCGCCTCTCATCTTCTGGGCGATCCTGCTCGACGTCCTGGACGGCCGCATCGCGCGCATGACCGGCACGACGAGCGAGTTCGGGGCGGAGCTGGACAGCCTGGCGGACGTGGTCTCGTTCGGCGTCGCTCCGGCCCTCCTGGCCTATTCCTGGGGCTTCGCCACCCTGCCGCGCGTGGGGTGGCTGGTGGCGTTCCTGTTCATGGTGTGCGGCGCGCTTCGCCTGGCCCGGTTCAACGTCCAGAAGAGCTCCGTGGACGGACGGTACTTCGTCGGCCTGCCGATCCCGGCGGCGGCCGCTCCCGTCGCCGCCCTGGTCAACGTCTCGCCCCAGCCCGTGGACGAGAGGACCCATGCCGTCGTCTGGCTCTCGCTCCTCATCGTCCTCTCCTTTCTCATGGTGAGCACGTTCCGCTACACGTCCTTCAAGAAGGTGGACCTTCGGAGCCGGCGCAGCTACGTCAACGTCGTGGGCATCGCGCTCCTGCTGATCGTGTTCAACATGCACCCGGAGTGGTGCCTGCTCGCCCTGGCCACGCTGTTCTGGCTCTCCGGACCGCTCGCCTATCTGTGGGGACTCGTGTTCCGACGCCGCCCCGGCCCGCCCCCCGTCGTCGCCGCCAGCGAGGTGCCCTGAACGGTTCCGCCGCTTCGCGGACGCGTCCGGACCGGCCCTCCGTGGGTGTTGGCGGCGTGGTCCTGATCGACGGACGCGTCGTGCTGATTCGCCGGGGAAAGGAGCCGCTCCGCGGCCGCTGGGTCATCCCCGGCGGCACCGTCGAGCTGGGGGAAACGCTACAGGAAGCGCTCGTGCGCGAGATGCGGGAGGAGACGGGCCTCGTCGTGCGTCCGCGCGAGATCGTGCTCGTCTTCGACCGCATTCAACGGGAGGGCGCCGAGGTCGAATACCACTACGTCATCATCGACTACGCCTGCGACTACGTGTCCGGCGAGCTGCAGGCGGGGTCCGACGCCGACGAAGTCGCGCTCGTGGCTCCGGACGAGATCAGCCGCTACGACCTGCCGCCGCAGGCCCTCGATCTGGTGCTGGACGTTTTCCGGCGCCGGGTGTAGGATTGTTCAAGTAACGCTTTTACCGGGGCCCCTCATCTCTCTGTAAAAGGGGAACAAATGAAGCTGGTTGTGGCCGGGATCGCACTCCTCCTCCTCGGCTCGGCTTCGGCCGAGTCCGGGATCTTCAGCGGGATCTTCAAGGGGAAGAATAGCCTGCCCAAGCCCATTGATTCCCCGATCGTGCGGCCGAAACTCCGCGACGACCACAAGGCCGGAAAGCGCAATGGCCAGCACCCGAGCGCGTTCTCCCGATCCGAGTACGGCGCGGAATGGGACAAGATCTTCAATACGCGCCGCCCTCACCCGATTCCCGAGTACCTCTACCAGACGCAGTAGGCGTCTCGGCGGCGGGCAGCCATAGGAGGGCCCGCGTCGGCTCGCCCGGCGTGCTCTCGAGGCTGACGCCGCCGCCGTGGTCCTCCGCGATCTTCTTCACCAGGGCGAGTCCGAGGCCGCTACCGCTGGTCTTCGTCGAGAAGAACGGCTCGAAGATGCGGTCGCGGACTTCCGGGGCCACCCCGGGGCCGGAGTCGCGGACCTCGATCTCCACACGACGCCCTTCGTCTCGCGTCCGCAGGCTGACGCGGATGGCCCCGGCCTCGCCGACCGCCTGCAGGGCGTTCTCCAGCAGGTTCACGATCGCGCGCTCCAGGAGGCGGCGATCCGCGCGCACGGCGGGCGCGGCGCCGTCGAGATCCAGGGTCAGCTCCACGCGCGGGGGCAGGCCGGCCTGGTAGGGCCGCACGGCCTCCTCCAGCATCGTGCGCGGGTCCTGCGCGGACCGCTCGTCCGCGGGTGGCCGCGCGAAGGCCGAGAACTCGGTCACGATCCCGCGCAGGGTGCGCACCTGCTTGAGGATGGTGTCGGTGCAGGTCTCGAGCGTGTGCGCGAAATCCTCGCTGCGGTCCGCAAACACGCGGCGCAGGTGCTCGGCGGAGAGCTGGATCGGGGTGAGCGGGTTCTTCACCTCGTGCGCGACCTGCCGGGCCATGTCCGCCCAGGCGGCCAGCCGGTTGCTCCGCTCCAGGTCGCGGCGCTGGGCGTGCAGGTCGCGCGCCATCTGGTTGAAGGCGTCGACGAGCCGGCGCAGCTCGTCCTGGCTGGTGGCCTCCACCCGGGCCTCGAGGTCCCCCTGCGCGATGCGGCGCGTGGCCCGCGTGAGCTCCTGGATGGGCCCGGAGATGCGGCGGGCCATGGTGAGGGCGATGCCCGCGGCCAGACCGAGGAAGAGCACGGAGGCCAGGCGGATCGTGCGATCGAGGTCGTCGACGGTGGCCTCGACCTCGCGCTGTCTCAGGGCCAGCGGCATGGAGAGCACGCCGTGCTCGGGCCCGCCCACGTGGACGGGCACGGAGGCGACCAGGTAGGAGAAGTCGCCGATCCGCTCCGTCTGCAGCGTCGAGGGCTGCCCTTCGAGGACGATGGCGCGGTAGACGGAGCCGGACACGCGGGGGGCGAGGAGGCCCGACGCGTACAGCTCGCGCTTGCTCGAGGCGACGAGGCGCCCGCGCTCGAACAGGTCGAGGTCGTTCTTCACCACCGAGGCGAGCCACACCAGAGCCGCGTCCGTGACCGACTCCGAGCCGGTGGCTTCCTCGCGTTGGAAGAACGCGTAGTCCTCGACCGCCTTCTTGGCCACGGACGCGCGTTCCAGGGCCTGGTCGTCCGACTCCTTGCGCAGGCGCGCGGTGACGAAGCCGCTGACCACGACCTGTAGCACGGCCGCGGGGACGAAGGCCACGAGGGTGAAGGCGACGAAGAGGCGGAGCGCGAACCGGCGGCCCACCGCCGCGAAGAGGGACGGCAGGGACAGGGAAGGGCGGCGCAGCACGGAGCGCGCCAGCACCACCAGCACGAGGACGAGGACGCCGAGAAGGAGCAGCGCGGAGACCGCTTCCACGAGGTCGGCCGCATAGCGTCCGGCGGAGAGGGCCCGGTAGGTGAGCGCGTAGACGAGGTCGGGGGTCGCGAACACGTAGGCGTGCTGCGACACTCCGTCCACCTCGAGCGTCGTCCAGACGCCTTCTCCGTGGCGGCTCGCCTCCCCGGCCCTCGTGGCCAGGCCGGCGTCGAGGGCGGGCGGCCGCTCCGCCGAGCTGAAGGCCACGTCCCGGTGCGTGTCGTACACGAGGAGGGTCACCGGCCGGTCCGGGAGCCCGCCGCGGGCGGTATTGCGATACAGCACGGAATAGGGGTCGCGCCCCTGCACGAAGGGGAGGCTCCAGAAGTCCTCACCCACGTAGACGTGGATCGCGCCGTGGGCTTCACCGTGATACGTCAGCAGCCGCTGCGCGTGCAGCACGAGCGTCTCCGTGCTGGCCAGGCTCACCGGCTCGCGGGAGACCATCCACTCCGCGCCGCGGGGGAGCCGCCGCTCGCGGGAGGCGATGGACGGCAGGTTGAGGGCGAAACGGCTGATCACGGTCCCGCTCGCGTCCTGGATCTCGATGGCGGACGAGAAGCCGTAGGCGGAGAGCTCGGTGGCGGACCAGACGGCGAAGGCGAGCTCCGCGATGCCGGGAGGGTAGATGCCGGGGGGCTCTTCCTCGAGCACGTTCATGGAGTCGATGGCGCGCTCCGTTCCCTCCAGGACGTATTGCCGCCCCTCCGGCTGGCGCAGGACGAGCGGCGCGTAGTCACGCTCGATCTGCAGGCGCAGCGTCTGCTGGGTGTCGTGGACGAGGGTGGGATAGAGGAGCGCGGCCAGCACGGCCACCGCCATCAGGACCAGGGCCGCGGATGCGCCGGGCCGCAAGGCGCTCAGCCGCTCACGGGCCGCGCGCGCCTCCAGGACGGCGCCCACGGTGAGGGCGAACAGCAGGAAGACGGCCGGAAGGGGGACGTCGCTAGGCTCCCCGGGCCAGTACCGCACGCCGGTGGTGACGGCCGCGGCCAGGACCAGCACCATGGCGATACGGAGGCCGCGGGCAAGCGGCGCGGGGCCGCCGAGGGTCAGCGCGCTGGCCACGCCCAGGGCCCCCGCCGCCATGACGCAGAGGAGCGCGAGGTCGATCGTGAGGTGCGCCGCGGAGCGCGGAACGAGGGGGAGCACGGTCAGGTCGAGGGAGCAGTTCACGACCGTGTCCTCGATCAGGCGGAACGTGCCGGCGAGGACGGGTATGGCGAGGGGGGTGGCGCCGAGCGCGCGGATCAGGGAGGGCGCCCCCGCCGGAAGGCGCCGCAGGCCGTCGAAGGCCGCCGCGGCCAGGGCCAGCAGGGCGATGGCGGTGAGGAGCAGGTCGATGGGGCTGGTGAGGAGCGGCCCCAGCAGGGTGGAGGCATAGGTGTCCGGCGACACGAGCTCCGACGAGAGCAGCGGGAAGGCAGGCGGGACGTACACGAACAGGAGGCGGCAGGCGACGGCGGCGGCGGCCCATCGCCACGCGCGCCATCCGCGCTCCCGCCCGTCTCCGATGGCCCAGGCCACGAGCAGCACGGCGGCCACGAGCGAGAGGCCACGCCGGTAGTGCGCCTCCAGCGTGCGCTGCGCCTCGTCCAGCGGCGGCACGATCGCCCGCACGGCGGCCAGCACGCCGCCGTCCGGCGAGCGGAGGATGCCGTCGCGGAAGATGACGCCGGCGGGCGGGGGCGGGAAGGGCCGTGGGCCCTCTCTCTCGCCGTGCGCGTCGACGTAGCGGAACTCGACCCCTCCCTCCGGACCGGCCAGCAGATCGTAATCGTGGAGGTACTGGTTGCGTACGTTGCGACGCATCTCGATGGGGAGGGCGACGGTGGCCAGGCCCGACCAGGCTCCGTCCGCTGCGTGGATCGGAGCGCTGGCCCACAAGGTCGTGGTCACCGTGCCCCCGAGCACGAACACGTCGGCGCGATTGTTGACCAGGCCTTCCAGGACGGCCGGATCCGACGTGCGCCCCGCCCAGGCCAGGGGGCGCAGCGGGATCGCGTCCACGGCCAGCGACGGCGCGGGATCGCGGTCGCGTGCCCGCCCTTCGAGCTCGCCGAAGAGCCGCACCAGGGCGGCCCGATCGCCGGCCGCGGCTCTCCTCGCGTCGTCGAGGGCGGCGATGGAGGCGGCCTGCGCCTCCAGGCTCTCGACCAGCGCCTGCGCGCGCTTCTCCACGGCCAGGAGGCGCGCCTGCGCGCGCGCGTCCGCCCATCGGGGCCAGCGTGCGGCCTGGACGCGCAGATGGATGGCGGCGGCGGCCTGGATGAGGATGAGGAGGGTGGCCAGGGCGGTGAGCGTACGGCGTGAGCGCCGTGCCGTGGCCGCGAGCAGCAGGGTGGCGGCCGCGGTCAGGATCCCGGAGACGGGGGCGGCCCAGAGGACGTCGGCCACGACGAGCGCCCCCGCCGCGAGCGGTCCCGCGGCGGAACGGGCGGGAGGCGGCGGGGCCGCCGGGAGCGAGCGCGCATCCGCCATCAGGAAGAAAAGACCACAAACGGCGCGCGAACGCTAGCCGGCGTCACGCGCCACGCGCGGTCAGCGTGAGGAGCGGATCTCGTGGATCCGCCAGTCGCCGCTCTCCTGGCGCAGGGTGAAGGTCACGGTGTCCGTGGCCTCCGCGCCGCCGCGGCCCGTCCTCCGCACCCATCGTCCGCGCGCGAAGGCGATGCCCGGACCGGAGACGGTGATGTCTTCATCCTTGAAGGAGAACTGACGCGTGCGGTTCTCCTCGAAGATGCGGCCGAAGATGACCTCCAGCTGGCTCGGTCCGTAGGACCCGGGGCCCTCCATGACGTCCTTGAGGTCCACCCGCACCTTCGTGTTGGCGGTGAAGGCGGAGCGCAGCGAGCCCGCATCGCCGCTGCGGAAGGCCGTCTCGATGCGGCGCAGCCGGGCGGAGAGCGCGGGCTCGACCGTCGCCGCGCGCACGGGGGCGGCCGCGCACAGGAGCAGCGCCGCAGCGCCGATCTGCCCCACGCGTTGGATCCGTTGCGGCATGCTCATGCGATCGTAGACCCCGGAAGACGCGACGTCCAACGGAGGTTTGCATCCAGCGGCCACGATCGCCTATGGGTGGCTGCAGGGCCTGTGCCGCCGGTAACTCCATGACGTACGGAGATGGCTTCGATGCATGCGTCCTATGGCGGGGACGGGCCTGTGCCCGGGGGAGGCCGGAATATACTGCGGCGTCCGAGCGGCCGGGCCGCGGACGGGAGGAGGGCACGGGGATGACGGAAAAGGTGGCCACGAACTGGGAGCAGCGCTTCTCGAGCGCGGCGCGCGGCATGCGCTTCTCCGCCATTCGGCGCATGAGCGCGCTCATCGAGAAGCCGGGGATCATCTCCTTCGCCCCCGGCCAACCCAGCCCGGACACGTTTCCGGTGGACCGCTTCCGCACGATCCTCGAGGACGTCCTCGCGCGCGAAGGCGCGGCTTCGTTCCAGTACATCCTCACGCGCGGCCTCGCCCCTCTCCTGGTCGCGGTGCGGGATTACGCCGCGGCGAAGGGAATGGTGGCGACGGCGGACGAGGTGCTCATCACGGAAGGCAGCCAGCAGGGCCTCGATCTCGTCGCGCGCGTGCTCATCGATCCCGGCGACGTGGTCCTCGTCGAGCGGCCCTCGTACATCGGCGCCACTTCCGCCTTCCGGGCCGCGCAGGCGCGGATGGTCGGCGTGCGCCTCGGTTCCGACGGCCTCGACCTCGACCACCTCCGCGAGCGTCATGGCGCGGAGACCGCGGCCGGACGGCGCGTGAAGTTCCTGTACGTGACCCCCAGCTTCCAGAATCCCTCGGGGATCAGCCATTCCCCGGCCTCGCGGCGCGCGCTGCTGGAGGCCGCGCGCGAGCTGGACCTGCTGGTGGTCGAGGACGATCCCTACGGCGATCTCTACTTCGAGGCGGAGCCGCTGCCCACGCTCCGCTCGATGGCGGGGGAAGCGGAGGTCGTGTACCTGTCGTCGTTCTCGAAGATCCTCGCGCCCGGGCTGCGCACGGCGTTCGTGCTCGGCCCGGAAGAGCTGCTGGCCAAGATCGAGATCGCGAAGCAGTCCGCGAACCTCTGCGGCAGCAGCCTGGACCAGCGCGTCATCCTGGCCTGCCTGCGTAGCGGACTCATCGAAGAGCAGAAGGCGCGCATCCGGCCCTACTACCGCGCGAAGCGCGACGTCATGCTGGAGGCGCTCGCCAGGGAGATGCCGTCCGGCGTGAGCTGGACGCGTCCGCGGGGAGGACTGTTCGTGTGGCTGACTCTGCCCGAGGGTCTCGACGCCGCCGCCCTCCTGGAGGCGGCGGTGGCGGAGGGCGTCGCCTACGTCACGGGCGCGCCGTTCTACGTCGACGGCGGGGGGGAGAACACCATGCGTCTCACCTTCGCGAAAGAAGACGCACCCACCATCGAGGAAGGGGTGCGCCGGCTCGGACGCGTGGTACGGGGCCGGATCGGCTGAACGGACGGAGACGAACCGCGAAGCCCCCCGTCCGTTCAGACGTTCAGGCGGTAAAGCATCCAGTAAATCACCACTCCCGTCACCGACACGTACGCCCAGAGGGGAAGCGTGATCCGGGCCAGGCGACGGTGACGATCGAATCGTCCGCGCAATGCCGGCACCAGCGTCGACGCCACCAGGGGGACGATCGCGACGGCCAGGACGGTGTGCGTCAGCAGGATCGTGAAGTACACCATCCGCACCGCGCCCTGGCCGCGAAAGCGGACGGAGCCGACCTGGGCGTGGTAGACGAGATAGCTCGTCAGGAACAGCGTGGAGGAGGCGAGGGCGGCCAGCATCACGCGCTTGTGGGCGTCCCGTCGCCCGCGCCGAATCAGGACGTACCCGGTTGCGAGCAGCAGCGCGCTGCTCGCGTTGAGGATGGCGTTGAGGGCCGGGAGGTCGGTGACCGTCAATGTGCGGCCGGGAGCGCGGCGGCGTCCGCCGCGAGCCGGCGCATCGCCGGCTCGTCCGTGCTGTCGTAGTAGCCGCGGATGACGCCCGCGCCGTCGACGAGGACGAACTTCGAGCTGTGGAGGAAGGGGCCGTCACCCCCGGCCGCCTGCTCCGCGCGTGGAACCTCCATGGCCGCGAGCTTGAACCCGCCGACGGACAGGGCATAGAGGTCTTTCGCCGGTCCCGTCACGAAGCGCCAGCCCTCGTCCGCGCGGAAGGTCGCGGCGTAACGGACCAGGACCTCCGGCGTGTCGTGGGCGGGATCGACGGTGAAGGACACGAATTGGACATCGGGGGAAACGTCGCGCCGAAGGCGCGCCATGCGGGCGGTCATGGCCGGACAGGCACCGGCGCACTGGGTGAAGATGAAGTCCGCCACCCAGGGACGGCCCCGGAGGTCGGCCAGCGACAGCGGGCGCCCGGATCGCTCCATCAGTCGGAAGTCCGGCAGCGAGCCCAGTCGCGGCGGCTCCGAGGCATGCCCCAGGGCCCGCGCTCCCACTGCGGCGACGGCCCCGGCCACCACCAGGATGGTGCCGACGAGAGCCAGGACGCGGCCCGACGGACGAGGCGTGGCCTTCGCTGAAGGCGGCGCGGCGGTCGGCATGGTGTGGCTAGTGTACTCGCGGGCCCGGGGTCCGGCGGAGCGTTCGGCGCAGGCCGCGGCGCCAGAGGCGGAGGGACGCGCCGATCCGCTGCCGGAGCAGGACGGTCCCCACGACGCCGAACACCGCGTACGGCGCGCAGAGCATCACCAGGATCGCGCGGTTGAACTCCTGGCTCATGCCGCGCCCTTCCGCCGAGCCCGTGAGCGCCGTCTGGCACATCGCGCACTGCGCCCTCACCGGAGCCGCGGAGAGGAGCAGCGGCGCGACCAGGAGCGCGAGGGCCAGGAGGCGGCGCACGCTATTCGACGTGGGCCGCCGGCGCCGGCTCGGAGGCGGGAGCGGAGGTCGCCTTCACGTGCCACGACTCGGGGGTAATGAAGGTGTAGAGGATCAGCGAGGTGACGAGGATGCCGAGCGAGACCATGAGGGCGAGGTTCCGCCGCTCGAAGCGGAGGTGCATGAAGTTCCCGCCGATCATGGCCGCCTTCACCATCATGAAGGCGAGCAGGAACAGCACCAGGAACAGCCGGGGGAGGTGGAACATCTCCGCGGCCAGCATGGCCACGGTGATGACGAGCAGGATGGCCCAGGTGATCCAGTAGATCTTGTACGGGTTCGCGCCCGGCGCGGTCTCGCTCATCGGACCCTCAGAGCAGATAGAACAACGTGAAGATGAACACCCAGACGAGATCGACGAAGTGCCAATAGAGGCCCGCCATCTCCACGCCCTGGGAGGGCGTCTTGCCCATGGAGGTGCGGATGGCCGTGATGATCAGGATGACCAGTCCGGAGAGGACGTGCGAGCCGTGGAAGCCGGTCAGGAGGAAGAAGGCCTGCGTGAACTGCGGGGTCACGCCCTTCTCGATCAGCTCGCTGCCCGCGATCGGCCCCGTGAGCCGCGCCCCTTCGCGAATGAGGTGCGTCCACTCGTAGGCCTGGCAGGAGAGGAAGGCCGTCCCCCCTACGATGGTCATGGAGACGTTCAGCAGCGCCTTCTTCATGTCGCCGAGGCGCGCGGCCGTCACCGCCGATCCCATCGTCGCGCTGGAGGTGATGAGGATGAACGTCATGAGCGCGATGAAGGGGATGCTGAAGACGTGCGTGCGATCCGGCCAGGGCGCGGCGTTGGCCTGCCGCAGGAACGCGTAGCCGCAGAGCAGCCCCGAGAAGAGCAGGGCGTCGGTGACGATGAAGATCCACATCATCGTCTTCTGCCACGTCGCCCCGAACGGCGCGGCGCCGCCGCCCCAGCCTGCCTCCATCGTCGCCGTGTGCGCGCCAGGCTCCATCGGTCCTCCCTAGAAGACGAAGATCAGGAACAGCACGTAGGCCCAGAGCAGCCCCAGGAAGTGCCAGTAGGTGGCGAAGAGCGAAAGCGTCCGCCCGCCCGCGGCCGGCGCGTAGCGCGCCCCGCGCAGGCGGTACAGGACGAGCGCGAACCAGACGAGGCCGCCCCCGAGGTGCAACAGGTGCACGCCGCTGAGCATGTAGAAGAACGAGCTGTGCGGGTTCGAGGAGAGGAAGAACCCGAGCGCGCGCAGGAGCCGCCAGGCCTGGAACTGGCCGGCCACGAAGAGCCCGGCCAGGAGCGCGGTCGCCCCGAGCCAGAGGCGCAGGCCGCGAAGGTCGAGGGCGGTCCGGCGGCGCCGCGCCACCTCCAGGGCGGCGCTGCTCAGGAGCAGGGCGGCGGTGTTCCACCACAGGAGGCGCGGCAGGGGCAGCGGCCGCCAATCGATGCCGGTCCGTCGCACGATGTACGCGCTCGTGAAACCGATGAACAGCATGGAGACCGTACCCAGGAAGGCCCAGAGGCCGAACTGGGCAGGGTCGAAAGCCGCACCCGGCCCGCCCCCGTCGTCGCCGCGTCCGATCGGATCGTGCCCCGTGGGGCCGCCCGGCCGCTCCACCACCGGAACGGGATGGGGCGCGCGGGCGTCGAGGATCTCGGTCGCCATGGCCTCAGTGCCCCGATTCGACGGCCAGCGGAGGCTCGTGCTGCATGACGAAATCCTTCGGCGCGCTCGGATTGCTGTACTCGTAGGGCCAACGATGGACCTCGGGGATGGCCCCCGGCCAGTTGCCGTGCGGGGGCGGGGAAGAGGTCGTCCACTCGAGGCCGTTGGCGTTCCAGGGGTTCTCCGGCGCCTTCGCGCCCTTGAACGCGCTCCAGAAGAAGTTCACGAAGAACAGGATCTGGGAGGCGCCGAGGATGAGCGCGCTGATCGTGATGAAGTGGTTCAGCGGCTGCATGCTCTTGAGGAACTCGTACTGGTAGGGATCGTAGATGCGCCGCATGTGGCCGGCCAGGCCGATGTAGTGCATGGGGAAGAACGTGCCGTAGTAGGTGACGAACGTGAACCAGAAGTGCCACTTGCCGAGGGTGTCGTTCATCATGCGGCCGAACATCTTGGGGAACCACATGGCCGTGGCCCCGAAGACGCCGAAGAGCGCGGCGCCGGCCATGATCAGGTGGAAGTGCGCGACCACGAAGAACGTGTCGTGGAGCTGGATGTCGGGAGCGCTCTGGCCCAGCCATACGCCGCTCAGCCCGCCGCTGATGAAGAGCGAGACCACGCCCATGGCCCAGAGCATCGGCGTCTTGTACTGGATGCGCGACCGCCACAGCGTGGCCAGCCAGTTGAACACCTTCACCGCCGACGGCACCGCGATGAGGATGGTGCCCACCGCGAAGGCCATGGCCAGATAGGGGCTCATGCCGCTCACGAACATGTGGTGGCCCCAGACGATGAAGGAGAGGCCGGCGATCGCCACCATCGCTCCCACCATCGCCTTGTAGCCGAACAGCGCCTTGCGGCAGAAGGTGGTCAGGATGTCGGAGGTGAAGCCCAGCGCGGGCAGCATCAGGATGTAGACCTCGGGATGCCCGAGGAACCAGAACAGGTGCTGCCAGAGCAGCGGTGACCCGCCCTGGTGGACGAACTGCCCGTTCGCCCCGACCATCGGCGTGCCGTTGAGAACGAGGCCGGTGGGGAGGAAGAAGCTCGTCCCGAAATGACGGTCGAGGAGCAGCATGAGCGAGGCGCCGGTGAGGGCGGGGAACGCGAGCAGGCCCAGGATCGCGACCAGGAACATCGACCACATGGTGAGCGGCATGCGCAGCAGGGAGAGGCCCTTCGTGCGCAGGTTGATGATGGTCGTCACGAAGTTGAGGCCGCCCATGGTGAAGGACGCGATGAAGAAGACCATCGCGATGATCCAGAAGGTCTGGCCGATCTGGGAGCCGGGAACCGCGCCCCGCAAAGCGGAGAGTGGGGGGTAAGACGTCCAGCCTCCCGCGGCCGCCCCCGCGCCCACGAAGAACGAGGTCAGGATCGTCACGCAGCCGCAGAGGAAGGTCCAGAAGCTCAGGCCGTTGAGGAAGGGGAAGGCCATGTCGCGCGCGCCGACCTGCAGGGGGATGAGCAGGTTGCCGAAACCGCTCACGGGCGCGGTGGAGAGCACGAAGAACACCATGATGGTCCCGTGCATCGTGAAGAGCATCGCGTAGAACTCGGGGTTCATCACGTAGGGCTGGCCGCCGCCGCCCTGGAAGCCCATCGGCATCAGCTTGCCCAACAGGCCCCAGTTCACCTCGGGCCAGGCGAGCTGTATGCGGATCAGCATGGCCAGGAGGCCCGCGATGAGCGCCATCATCATCGCCGTCACGTAGTACTGGATGCCGATGACCTTGTGGTCCTTGCTGAAGACGTACTTCCAGATGAAGGCCTGCGGCGCGTGATCGTGGGCGTGAGCCTCCGCCGCGTGGGCCTCGGTGTGGGCCATGCGTTCTTCTCCCTCCATGGGTCTACTGGGCGGCCTCGGCGACGGCCTTGTCGAGATCGGCCGCGGGCACCACGTGCACCTGCCCGCGCATCCGATAGTGGCCGAGACCGCAGTGCTCGGCGCACGCGATCTCGAAGTCGCCCGTCTCCTTGGGTGTGAACCAGATCTCGATGGTCATGCCCGGCATCGCGTCCTGCTTCACGCGGAAGTTGGGCAGGAAGAAGCTGTGGATGACGTCCATCGACCGTACCTGCACGCGCACCGGCCGGTCCTTGGGCAGGTAGAGCTGGTTCAGGAGGAGGAGGTCATCCTTGGCCGCGGGATCGTCCTTGACGAGGCCAATCGGGTTGTCCTGCGAGGCCTGAAGGTGATCGGTCTTGCCCAGCACTCCGTCCTTGCCCGGGTAACGGACGTTCCAGGCGAACTGCTGGCCCGTCACCTCGATCAGCACGGCGTCCGCGGGCGGACGTGAGTTCACCTTGGCCCAGAGGTTGAGCGCGTTGAACAGGAAGATGGCGAGGATGCCGGCCGTGACCAGCGTCCATGTCATCTCCAGCCGCGGGCTGTCGTGCCAGTAGGCGGCCTTGGCCCCGGGCGCGTCCTGGTAGGCGTACCCGAACCAGGCCAGCAGCAGGTTGGTCACGATGAAGACCAGCCCCGTGACCACGAGCGTGATCGCCAGCGCGTGGTCGATCGCGATCCGGTCCGACTTGAGCGGCGGAAGCCATTCCTTCGTGAAGAGGAAGGTCGCGACCACCACCAAGACGAGGGTCGCCAGCGCAAACAGCAGGCCCTGCAGCTTGGCCATCAGGAGCCCTCCTGGCTCGGACGATCGGTTGTGAAGCGAATCAACGACGTCGAATTTCGCGCGGAGACTATCGCACGTCAATACGTAGTGTGCAAATCGTCGCCATCGACGAGGAATAGGGGTGCGTGGCCACTCATTGCAGGCTCTGATCCAATCGGGTGAGCATCTGCACCATCCGCACGAGCAATGAGCGTCCCTGCCGGCCCTCCGCGCACGCGGCGACGGAGCGGAGGCGCAGGACATCGAGGACGGCTGCGCATTCCATCGCCGAGCCTCGCGCGATGCCGTAGAAGCGTCGCTTCTGTGGTCGGGAGCGCTGCCCGGCGCCCTCCGCGATGTTCAGGACGCACGACAGGCTGGCGCGTCGGAGCTGATCGCGCACGATGGAATCCGCGCGACACGCGAGGACCATGGCCAGGCCCGGGAACTGGAGCGCGACCGCGTAGACGTCGAGCCGTTCCGCGTCGAGCAACGGCGCGCAGTCGGCCGCTGGCGCGACGGTTGATCGAGTGGATGGGGTGTTCTTCATCGTGAGCCTCCTTGTAGGGAGCGTTGGGAGGCTCGCGGCACCCCATCCACTCCTGCACACTTGCGTGCTCCCGTGAACGTAAACGTGTCCCGTCTGTTGGTGGTGGCTTAAATCCGATCGACGAGGAGCAGCGTACAGAGCACGAGCAGATAGACGATCGACGCCAGGAAGAGACCGCGCGCCGCCGCCGCCGTGCGCCGGATCGCGGACCAGACCGCGACCGACGTGAAGGCGACGCCGAGGCAGACGGCGCCCACGAAGTACAGACGCCCGGTCAGTCCCGCGATCGTGGGCACCACGCTCACGAGGAGCAGGGCCAGGCTGTTGGCGACGGCCTGCCGGCCGGTGATCACTCCCGCCGGGTCGAGCACGGGCAGCATGGGGAGGCCGCCGCGCGCGTAGTCCTCGCGGTAGATCCAGGCGATGGCGAGGAAATGCGGGATCTGCCACAGGAAGAGGATCGCGAAGAGCACGACGGCGCCCGGCTCGATCTGGCCTCGCGCGGCCGCCCATCCGATGACGGGAGGCAGGGCGCCGGGGAAGGCGCCCACGATCGTCGACAGCGACGTGCGGGTCTTGAGGGGCGTGTAGGCAAAGAGGTACGTCGACCAGGTCAGGAGCGCGACCAGCGCGGCCAGCGCGCCCGCTCCGAAGCGCAGGAGGCCGAGACCAGCCAGGGTGAGGGCGAGGCCGAAGGCGAGGGCTTCGGTCATCCGCATGCGGCCGGCGGCGACCGGACGGTTGCGCGTGCGCAGCATGAGCGCGTCCGTCCGGCGCTCGAGCAGCATGTTCAGCGCGCTGGCGCCGGCGGCGACGAGGGCGGTCCCGGCAAGGGTCACGCCGAGTCGCGAGAAGCTCACCGGACCGCGCGTGCCCATCACGTAGCCGACGAGCGTGGTGATCAGCACGGTCAGGGTGATGCGCGGCTTGGTGAGCTCGAGGTAGTCCGCGACGGCGGTGCGGCGCGGGACGACGACGGAGGCGGAGGCGCTCACGACACCGCCGGATCGCCCAGACCGGCCACCGCGGGCGCGGACACCGCCGCGTGCAGGTGACGTCGCGTGCGCAGGGTGGCGAACCAGCACAGGCCGAGGATGGCGGCCCCCGTGGCCACGTGGGCGGTGGTGGGGAGGACGGCCTTTCCCGTGATGACGGTGAGGGCGCCGAGCGCGATCTGAACGAACACCAGCGCGAGTGCGAGCTGGGCGGGGCGCGCGAGGCGCACGTGGCCGTCACGGGTGGCGCGCAGGGCGAGGCGCAGCACGAAGGCCAGCACGATGACCGCGCCGGCGCGGTGGGCCACGTGAACGGCCACCGGGACCTGCTCGAGCACCTCGGCGGGCGGGATCCATCGTCCGTACATGCGCGGGAAGTCCGGCACGGCGAGGCCGGCGCCGATATGCCGCATCAGCGCGCCCAGCACGAGCTGCCCGAAAGCGGCGGCGGTGGCGGCCACGGCCGCGCCGCGGACGCCCACCACGTCGTCGCGTGTGCCCGCGGAAGAGAGCCACTCGCGCGAGGTCTGGTACGCGAGCGCGATCGTGATGCAGAAGAATGCCTGGGCCAGGCAGGCATGGGTGACGGAGATCGGCGTGGGGAGGAGGAAGAGAACGGTGAGGCCGCCGAGGACGCCCTGCGCGATCACCGCGGCCAGGGCCAGCCAGGCCAGGCGGCGCACGCCCGCCCGGGTCTCGGAGCGCGCGGTCCAAATGGCCAGCACCAGGGTGAGGAAGCCGACGAAGCTGGCGACCATCCGGTGGCCGTGCTCGTAGAACACGCCGCCTACCATCGGCGGCATGACCATCCCGTAGGAGAGAGGCCAGTCGGGGACGGACAGACCCGAGCCCGTGCTCGTCACCAGACCGCCCACGAAGATCAAGGCGAGAGTGGACGCCACCAGCAGGAGCGACAGGCGATGGCGCCCGGGTGCGAAGGGGGAGCGGCCCGGGGAGCCGCCCACGGCGTCGGCGGAGAGTTCGAGCGGCACCCCGGGAAACGGCCTCAACGGAAGAGGCCTAGCCCTTGTACGACAGGTCGAGCGTGGCCTTCTCCCCGTCTTTGACGGTGATCTTGCCCATCTGGCTCTTCAGCTTCTCGTGCACGGCCTCCACCTCGTACTCACCGGCGGGCAGGCCCTTGATCTCGTACTTGCCGTCTTCGTCGGTGACGGCGAAGAAGGGATGGTCGAGGACCGAGATGAAGGAGCGCATCCAGGGGTGGACGTCGCATCCGACCGGGATCATGACTTCCTTCTTGTCGAAGACCTTGGTGACCTCCATGCCCTTGCGCGCCTGGCCGACGTTGAACTCCTGGTTCACGGCCGGGCGGGGATGGATGTTGTGCAGCGTCTCGTCGTTGTTCTTGATCTTGAGCGGCTGGCCGACCTGCAGGGCGACGATGTGCGGCTTGTACATGCAGCCCGACTGGTCGAGCTCGACGGGGTCCGTCGGCGGCGGATAGGTGCCGGTGACGCCGCTCTTGACGTAGACGAAGACGTCCTTCAGGCCGCCGTCCTTGACGTCCACCACCTTGCGCTCGAGGCCGTCCTTGTGCTCCTTCTGGCAGTAGGGATCGGCCGAGACCTTGATCTTCTCCGGGGCCGGCGCCGTGCCGGCAAAGCTGATCTTGCCGCCGATCGATGCCGATCCCTTGGCCGCGGCGCCCCCCGCGCCAGCGCCCGGGGCCGCCGCTTGCGTGGTGGCGGGCGCGGCTGCGGGAGCTTCCTGCTTCTCGCCGCCGCAGGCCACGAAGGCGAGAGGGGCGGTGAACGCGACAACGGCGAGGGTTTTGCGCATGAACATCACATGACTCCTCATGAAGAAAGTCTCGAAAGCTATGTTGTGCGATGGGATTCCGGGTGTCAAGGATTTGGCTCCAGAGAGCCGAGCCGCAGCGCGGCCACCGCGCGATCGCGCAGCGCCATGATCACGAGGTCCCCCACGATCACGGGGGGGGTCCGCACTTCTCCCGGGGCCTTGAGATCGCCCTGGCGCTGCCCGGTACGCGGATCGAAGCCGATGAGGAACGTCTCGCCCGGCCGGTTTCCGAAGCACGCCACCAGGACGCCGTCGCCGTAGAAGAGGGGGCCCGACAGCGGCCGCGAGGGAAGGGCGGCCCGCCAGGCCAGGTGCCCGTTGCCGCGGCGCAGCGCGTAGAGCACGTCTTCGTGATTGGTGAAGAGCACGTGCGGGCCCGACACGGCCGGCGGAGCTTGGACGTCACCACCGAGCTTCCAGCTCCAGCGCACGTCGCCGCTCTTGCGCGCATTCAGGGCCACGAAGCGGCGGTCCGTGGTGCCGAGGAGGACGTGGCCCTCGTCGTCGACCACGGGAGAGGCCGCCAGCGGATGCGCCGTCTTGAAGCTCCAGAGGACGGTGCCGGTGACGAGGTCACGGCAGCGCAGCGCGCCGCCTTCCTCGCCGACGAGGAGCCAGGGGCCCCACGGCACCGGCGGCGCGGTGGCGTGCGCGTCGGAGACGCTCCAGCGTGGCTGGCCGGTGGCCGCTTCCAGCACGGCCAGGCCGTCGCCGGCCACGACGACCGCGTCTTTATAGAGGACGGCGGGTAGACTGCCGCGGACGCCGGAGGCCGCCTTCCAACGGTCCGACCCCGTCGCCGCGTCCATGGCCCACACCGTGCCGTCTTCGTCGCGGACGACGACGAGGCCTCCGCCCGCCGCTACCGCGCCGGGCCGCGCATCGATCTTCCATCGCACGCGCCCCGTCTCTGCCTCCAGGCTGCGGACGGCGCCGTCGCGCGTGGCCACGTAGACGCTGATCGAGTCCGTGGCCAGCGGTCCCTCGACGGTGGCGGGCAGCGGCCTCGTCCAGGCCGGTACCATGGGGAAGAGGGGTCGCGAAACGACGGGCGGTCCGTGATGGCAGCCCGCGAGGATCACGGCGAGGGCGAGGGAGGATGAGGACGCGGGGATCGCGCGCATGCGGAGCGCGAGACTATAGCACCGAGCCCTTGCCGGATTGGTCCAGACCGCGCCGGGACGCGGGGTATAATTCCGGCCTTCGAGAGCCCTGCCGATCCCATGGACCGCGACACCATCGTCATCCTCGACTTCGGCTCGCAGTACACGCAGCTGATCGCGCGCCGTTTGCGCGAGCTGCAGGTCTACTCGGAGATCGTCCCGCCGACCACGAGCGTCGCCGCCCTCAAGGCGCGCGCCCCCCGCGGCATCGTCCTTTCCGGCGGGCCGGACAGCGTGTACGAGAAGGGCGCTCCCCGGGTGGACCGTCGCGTCTTCGAGCTCGGCGTGCCCGTACTGGGGATCTGCTACGGCATGCAGCTCATGAGCCACGTCCTCGGGGGCGAGGTGAAGAGGGCGGGGCGGCGGGAGTACGGCCATGCCTTCTTCGAGGCGCGCGATCACTCGCCGCTCCTGCACGAGTTCGCGTCCCCCGCGCACGTGTGGATGAGCCACGGGGACTCGATCGAGAAGCCGCCGCCTGGCTTCGAGGTCCTGGGCGCGAGCAGCACGAACCCGGTGGCGGCCATGGGCGACGGCCGCCGCCGGCTCTTCGGCATCCTCTTCCACCCGGAGGTGAAGCATAGCCAGGGCGGCATGACCGTGCTCGCGAACTTCCTGGACATCTGTGGCTGCCGCCGCGACTGGAACGCGGCCTCCTTCGTCGAATCGGCGGTGGACAAGATCCGCGCCGCCGTGGGCCAGGAGCGCGTGCTGTGCGCGCTTTCGGGCGGGGTGGACTCCGCGGTGGCGGCCCTCCTCGTGCATCGCGCGATCGGCGACCGGCTGACCTGCGTGTTCGTGGACAACGGCGTCCTGCGCAAGGACGAGGCGGCCCAGGTCCGCAAGCGATTCGCGGAGAAGCTGCACCTCAGCGTGGTGTTCGTGGACGCCTCGCGGCGCTTCTTGTCCAAGCTGAAGGGCGTGACGGATCCGGAGCGCAAGCGCAAGGTCATCGGCCGCGAGTTCATCGAGGTCTTCCGCAAGGAGGCGCTGCGGCTGGGCAAGCCCGCCTTCCTGGCCCAGGGCACGCTGTACCCGGACGTGATCGAGTCGACCTCCGTGCGCGGCCCGTCCGCCGTCATCAAGAGCCACCACAATGTCGGGGGCCTGCCGAAGAACCTGAAGTTCAAGCTGGTCGAGCCCCTGCGCGAGCTGTTCAAGGACGAGGTGCGCGCGGCCGGGCTGACTCTCGGCCTGGACGAGGAGTTCGTGTACCGCCAGCCGTTCCCGGGTCCCGGCCTGGCCGTGCGCTGTCTCGGGGCGGTCGATCGCGCGCGGCTCGATCTGCTCCGCGAAGCCGACGACATCGTGGCCACGGAGATCAAGGCCGCCGGGCTCTATCGGCAGATCTGGCAGTCCTTCGCCGTACTGCTCCCCGTCCGCTCGGTGGGGGTGATGGGAGACGACCGCACGTATCAGTACACCATCGCCATCCGTGCGGTGGAATCCGCGGACGGCATGACCGCGGATTGGGCGCGGCTCCCTCACGACCTGCTGGCCCGCATGTCCAGCCGCATCGTGAACGAGATCCGCGGCATCAACCGCGTGGTCTACGACATCTCGAGCAAACCGCCCTCTACCATCGAATGGGAGTAGAGGGCGCTGGGCAAGCGTCACGTAGAGCGCGGCGGCGCTGCAAAGCAGCGGCGACGCGCGAGGGGGGTTTCAGGGGGGAGCTGACGCCTTCCGTGCGGATGCGTCAGTTCCCTCCCTGACTTAGTTAAGACAAAAACAGAGAACAGAGACAGAGAACAGGAACAAGGAACAAGGAACAAGGAACAAACCCTGCCCGACCCCGAATTCGTCCACCTTCATCTCCACACCGAGTACAGCCTCCTCGACGGCGCGAGCCACATCGACGAGCTCGTCGACCAGGTGGGCAAGCTCGGCATGAAGGCGCTCGCCGTCACCGACCACGGCAACATGTTCGGAGCCGTGGCCTTCTACGACGCGGCGATCGACAGGGGCATCAAGCCCATCCTGGGCTGCGAGATCTACGTCGCGCCGGGGAGCCGCCACGACAAGACGGGATCGGGGATCGAAGAGGCGTACAACCACATGACCCTGCTGGCCGCGGACGAGGGCGGCTACCACAATCTCGTGAAGCTGGTCTCGATCGGCTACACCGAGGGCTTCTACCATCGGCCGCGCATCGACAAGGAGGTGCTGGCCTCCCACGCCAAGGGCCTGATCGGCCTCTCCGGGTGCCTCTCCGGCGAGATCGCGCAGCACCTCCGCGCGGGGCAGGAGTCCGCGGCCCTGCAGTCGATCGGCGTCTTCAGCGAGATCTTCGGCCCGGACCGCTTCTTCCTCGAGGTCATGGACCACGGCATCGATGAGCAGCGGCGGGTCAACCAGGGTCTCTACCGGCTGCACGGCCGCACCGGCCTGCCCCTGGTCGCGACCAACGACGCGCACTACCTGCGCCGCGAGGACCACCAGGCCCACGACGTCCTGCTTTGCATCGGCTCGGGCAAGAAGGTTCACGAGAGCGAGCGGCTGCGTTTCGACACCGAGGAGTTCTACGTCAAGAGCCCGGCGGAGATGGCGGCGGTGTTCCCCGACCATCCGGAAGCGCTCGCCAACACGGTGCGGATAGCCGAGCAATGCGGCTTCTTCCTCAAGCCCGCGGGCGAGCTGCCCGCATTCGACGTGCCCCCCGGCTTCACCACCTTGAGCTACTTCGAGAAGGTGACGCGCGACGGCTATGCGGAGCGGTTGCGGGTGCTCGAGCCGCTGGCCGCGGCCGGGCGTCTCCGCCACTCCCTGGCCGACTACGCCGCGCGGTTGGACAAGGAGATCGGCGTCATCCGGCGCGTGGGGTTCGTGGCCTACTCCCTCCGCATCACCGACATCGACCCCATCGAGAACGACCTCATCTTCGAGCGCTTCCTGAACGAGGAGCGCATCTCGCCCCCCGACATCGACATCGACTTCTGCGAGAACCGGCGGGGCGAGGTCATCGAATACGTCACCCGCAAGTATGGCCGCGAGAACGTGGCCCAGATCATCACCTTCGGGACCATGAAGGCGAAGGCGGTCGTGCGCGACGTCGGGCGCGTGCTCGACATGAGCTACGCCGAGGTCGACAAGATCGCGAAGATGATCCCCTTCGATCTCAAGATGACCCTGGACAAGGCCCTGGCCGAGTCGCCGCCGCTCCAGGATGCCTACCAGAAGGACCCCAAGGTCAAGGAGCTGATCGACATCTCACGCCGGCTGGAGGGCACCACGCGCCACGCCTCCACCCATGCCGCGGGCGTCGTGATCTCCCCCGTGCCCCTGACCGACCTCGTGCCGCTCGCGTCCTTCAAGGGCGGGGCGGAAGGGGTGACGACCCAATACGACATGAAGGGGATCGAGCGCATCGGCCTCCTGAAGATGGACTTCCTGGGCCTGCGCACGCTGACCCTCATCGACAACTGCGTGAAGATGATCGCGGCCCAGACCGGCGAGCGCCTCGAGATCGACCTCATCCGCACGGACGACCCCAAGACCTACGAGATGTTCACGGCGGGCCGCACCAGCGGCCTGTTCCAGTTCGAGTCGGACGGGATGCGCGACATCCTGAAGCGCTTCAAGCCCGACCGCCTCGAGCACCTCACCGCCCTGAACGCGCTCTACCGTCCGGGCCCGATGGCCATGATCGACGACGTGGTCAAGCGACGCCACGGCCAGACCAAGGTCACCTACGATCATCCGCTCCTGGAGCCCATCCTGACCGAGACCTACGGGGTCATGGTCTACCAGGAGCAGGTCATGCAGATCGCCTCCGCCCTGGCCGGCTACACGCTCGGGGAAGCCGACATCCTCCGCAAGGCGATGGGCAAGAAGAAGGCCGACGTCATGGCCACCCAGAAGGGCAAGTTCCTCAAGGGCTGCGCGGACCGCAGCGTCAACGAGAAGAAGGCCTCGAAGATCTGGGACTACATGGAGCAGTTCGCGGCGTACGGCTTCAACAAGTCGCACTCCGCGGCGTACGCCTGGCTCGCCTACCAGACGGCCTATCTGAAATCCAATTACCCGGCCTACTTCATGGCCGCCCTGCTCACGTCGGAGCGCGCGAACACGGACAAGATGGTCCAGTACCTCGGCGAGTGCCGCGCCATGGGCATCGACGTGCTTCCGCCCGACTCCAACCAGTCGCAGATGTTCTTCACCGTCGTGCCACGGGCAGCGCGCGAAGGCGGATTCACTTCGCCGGAGCGCGCGGGGGGTCTGGCGGGTGCGACGCAGCATTCCCCAGCTCACGAGGACATCCGCTTCGGCCTGGCCGCCATCAAGAACGTGGGCGAGGGCGCGGTGGAGGCGATCCTCAGCGCCCGCTCCGCCGGCGGCCCGTTCGAGTCCGTGTTCGAGTTCTGCGAGCGCGTGGACCTGCGCGCCGTGAACCGGCGCGTGGTGGAGAGCTTCATCAAGAGCGGTTCCTTCGATTCGCTGGAGAAGCGGCGTGCGGCCCTGATGGCGGCCATCGACCGCGCCATGGAGGCGGGCCAGAAGCAGCAGCGCGACCGCGAGCAGGGCCAGGCCAGCCTGCTCGGCCTGCTGGGCGGAGCCGAGCCGGGGACGCCGCGCGCGCCCGAGCGCCTCCCCGACGTGGCGGACTGGCCGGAGGGCGAGCGCCTCGCCTACGAGAAGGAATCGCTCGGGTTCTTCATCACCGGCCACCCGCTCGAGCGCTTCAAAACCGAGCTCGCGCAGTGGGCCAATGCCACCGTCGGCACCCTGGGACAGCTCGGAGAGAAGGAAGCGACCATCGGCGGGATCGTCACCGCGCTGCGCCTCCTGAAGACGAAGAAGGGCGATCGCATGGCCACCTTCGTGCTCGAAGACCTCGAGGGCGGGGTGGAGGTCCTGGTTTTCCCCGAGGCGTACAAGAAGGCGGCCGCGCGCCTGGCCGACGACGTGATCGTCCTGGTCAAGGGCCGCGCGGAAGCCCTGGACGAAGGGCGATTTCGCCTCCTCGCCTCCGA
>WNFM01188159.1_pt1 | contig 27541 bp, 25 predicted proteins | sample 5400271 | NCBI WGS metagenome assembly WNFM01 (sample SAMN13153352, study PRJNA577476) | soil metagenome | isolation source: 60 cm saprolite on Douglas fir-dominated hillslope | place: USA:California | collected 2013-09-17 | reverse complement strand
TCCTTGGCGTTCCCTTGAGACGTCGAGGGCGGACCGGCGTATCGTTCGCGCCATGCGAATGATTGGAGCCGTGGCGGCGTTCGTGCTCCAGACGTCGGTGCTGGCCGCCGGCCCGAACTCGTTCCCGGGCCATCGCTGGACGCTGCACGGCGATTTCGTGGTCAACACGCCAACGGAGTCCCATCTCCCGAGCGACGCCGTGCTGGACGTCTCGCTGGGCCGGCGTCTGGGGCCGCACCTGGCCGTCGAGGCCATGCTCGGTCCCGGGCTGCCGACCACCATGGCGGCGCGCGCCCCTGGCGGCGGCACGCGCGTGGTGGACGTGGACTCCGGGCTGCATGGTGCCCTCCTGCTGCGCCTCGATCGCAAGCTGACACCTAGCGGCCGGACCGCCTTGTCGCTGGCTTTTGGCCCCTCGTTCGTCTCGGGCGACGCCTTCGGAACCGTGCCCATGGCGCGCGCGGAAGTCGGCTTCGATCTGCGTTTCCGCCGGAGATGGATCTTCTTCTACGGCCTCGGCTACGAATCCGCCCTCAAGACGTCGCGCTCGCCGATCGCCGCGCCGGACTGCATTGTCGACGGGTGTCCACCGCAGTATCTCGCCGGCAAGGGACAGGTGACCTCACGGGTCGGCCTCGGCGTGACCTTCTGAGGCTCCCGGCCTCTTGATTCCGGCGAGCCCGAGGAGGAGGATGCGCCAGAGAGGCACCCCATGAAGAGAAGGATGGCGGTCGCGGTGATGTTGGCCTTCGCGGCGACGTCGGCCTCCGCGGGCCACGCTTCGGGTGGCCGTTCCGGAGGAGGTCATTCCTCCGGCGGCCATTTCGGCGGAGGTCATTCTTCCGGGAGTCACGTCTCTCGTGGAGGTTTCTCCGGCGGCCACGTCTTCGGGGGCCATTCCTCACGGGGCTTCGTCTCCGCGTCACGCCAAGTCGGAGCCCTGTTCACACGCGGCTTCTCCTCGGGACCGCGTTACAGCAGCGGGCGCTCGGGTGCTTCGTATGGTCGTCCACGCGTGGGCTACGGCACTGGCTATGCGCACGGCCGTGGCTACGGTCGTAGCTACGGTTACCGTAGCTACGGCTCTCGGAACTACGGCTACGGGCGCGGCTACTACAGTCGCTATCCCTACGGCTACGGGTACTTCCCGTACGGCTGGGGCGGTCTCGACCTCGCCTTCTATCTGGGTGCAGGCTATCCGTACTACGGCGGGTACGACGCTCCCTATGACATCGGCTACGTGAGCGACGAGCCCTACTGGAGCGGCGGGAGCGCGCGCGCCGAGGACTATGACGATCGCGACGACCCGCGTGACGACGCGCGGGCGGAGGGAGCGGCGCTGCGCCTCATCGTCGTCCCCGACGACGCGTCCGTCTGGATCGACGGCGCGTTCCGGGGCGTGGCTCGCGGCCTCGCGCGGCTGGCCCTGCCCCCGGGACGCCATGAGGTCGAAGTCGTCCGGCCCGGCTTCCGCACCGCCACCCGGGAGATCGCCGTGCATCCCGGTACGACGGCCTCTCTCCGCATCGAGCTCGAGCGCCCCTGATCGCGTCCGGCGAGGTGCGGGACTCCCGTTTGCTTGCGGGCGCCATGAAGACGGCCGCCGCTCTCTTCCTGTCCGCGCTGCTTTGCGGCGACAGGCCCGTCTTCGCCCACCCGCACCATCACCAGGGCACCGCCGCGCCCCCGCCGGCCGCGACCCCCGCCCCGCCGGGGACCATCGACCCCGCCGCCAAAGGTGTGAGCGGAACCGGAGCCCTCCGCTTCCGCGTGCTCCTGACCTCGGCCAGCCTTCCGGAAGAGGCGCGCCGGGTCCTCGTCTCCGCCCATGGCGGTTTCGCGGTCGATCACCGGCCGGGCAAGGAAGAGACCTACTTCGCGCTGCCCGGAGCGGGCATCCTCCGCCTCGGCGCCGACCTCAAGCAGGTCGCGCTGGTGCCCACCGCGGCCGAGATGAAGGACACGAACCTCCACAACACGAAGATCTGGTACGCGCCCGACGGAACCGCGCTGCTGAGCTTCCCCGCCAACGACGCGGGGCGCGTCTTCACGACGTCGCTGGCGGGAGAGCTCCTCAGCACCCTGGCCCCGCCCACGGCCAGCGATGAGTTCGGCCTGCCCCCGGTGCGCGACTACTTCGCGGGAGGCGGAGCGTTCGTCCCCACCGACGTCGAGTTCCTCGACGGTCTTCTCTACATCACCACCGGATACTCGAGCCTCGACTATGTCCTCACCGCGCGGGTGACGAGCTACCGGCCGCTGAAGGCAGCGTGGTTCGACCTGGCCTTCGGCGGCAGAGGGTCGGGACCCGGCCAGCTCGGCACGGGCCACGGCATCACGATCCCGCCGGGCACCAGGCGGATCGACGTGGCCGACCGGGCCAATGGCGAGATCGACCGCTTCACGAGGCACGGCCAGTACCTCTCGACCCTGAGGATGCCCGCGGGCTCCCTGCCCTGCGACATCGACTATCTCGGGCGCTACGCCGTGGTCGCCGCCCTCGACGGCCCGGACAAGAGCAAGGGCGCGCCGATCTATCTCCTCGAGGACGACCGCCTGGTCTCCACGGTCTTCCCCAAGGACGACCTCGGCCTCGTGAACTTCAAGCACGTCCACAACGCCGTGCTCCGCGAGGCCGGCGGGAAGCTCTACATCATCGCGCAGGCCTGGAATCCGGGAGACTTTGCGGTGCTGGAGCAGGTCGTACCGTAACTCGCTCAGCCGCCTCGAGAATTCGGCGCCTGAGCAGTGCTCCCGTCAGCGGCAATGCCAATAAAGTATACGCATATAGTGTAGATTACGTAAACCGTGACCTCACTCACACGCTTCCCGGTAGGAGTGGCCCATACTCCGCGCCCGCTGGGGCTCGAGGATAAACCTCGGGCAGCCGGCAGTGGAGGATCTTCATGATGGATCGTCGGCACAAGTGGGCCGCGGTCGCTGCAGTAGGTGCCTTGTCCGTCCTGGTCGGAGTCGTCGGCGCAGTGGCCGACGACGGGGACGATGACGTGCGACAGAACGCGTTCACCGTCGCCCTCTGGGGTGACACGCCGTATTCGGCCACGGAGGTCTCGAAGCTGCCCGCGTTGATCGCGGACATCAACGCGGCCAAGGTCGCCTTCTCGGTGTTCGACGGGGACATCAAGTCGGGCAGCTCGCAGTGCACTAACGAAGTCTTCGCCGCGGCGATCCAGCGCTTCGGCACGTTCCGGTCCCCGATGGTCTACGTGCCCGGTGACAACGAGTGGACGGACTGCCACCGCATCAACAACGGCAGTTACAACACCCTGGAGCGGCTGAGCTTCCTCCGGCAGACGATGTTCGCGGAAGAGCGGAGCTTCGGCCAGACGACACTGCTCCTGGAGCATCAGGGCCCTCTGGGTGGCGTATACGCGGAGAACACGCGGTGGACGTACGGTGACGTGGTCTTCCTGGGCCTCAACGTCCCGGGAAGCAACAACAACAAGGTCGGCTCCGGCTTCACCCCCACGGACTGCGTCTTTCCGGCCCCTCCCGCCCTTCCGAAGACCCTCCGCACACAGCTCGACTGCGACGCCGACAACGTCGAATACCAGGCCCGGGACGCGGCCAACATCGCCTGGCTGCATGACTCCTTCGAGCTCGCGAAGTCCCGTGGGTTGAAGGGGCTGATGGTGGTGATCCAGGCCGACATGAGCTTCGACCTGCCCGAGACCGAGAACTTCAACGAGCGCTTGCACGGACCGGGATTCGACATCGACGGCTACGACAACTTCATCGCCGCCCTGATCGCGGAGACCAAGGCCTTCACCGGCCAGGTCGTCCTCGTCCATGGCGACATCCACTTCTTCAAGGTGGACAAGATCCTGGCGGACCAGGCGCACCTCATCCCCAACTTCACGCGCGTCGAGACATTCGGCAGCCCCAACGTCCACTGGGTGAAGGCGACGATCGATCCCCGCAGCCGGAACATCTTCCGCTTCGAGCCGATGATCGTTCCCGGCAACTAGTCATCTGGCGCAGGGGTCCTCGGCGAGGGCACTCCTCGCCGAGGACACGTAAACGGCATGTAGACCCTTGGAGGTCTTCGATGCGACGATACTTCCCTCTCCTCCTCGTCGGGTTTCTCGCGGCCGGCCTCGGTGCGACCAAAGCAGCCGCCCAGTCCGAATCCGGGGGCGCGTCCCTCGAGGGCGAGGTCCACGGTCCCGACGGCAAGGCCGTCGCCAACGCCAGCGTCCGGATCACCGCTACCGCGACCGGTTATGCGCGCACGGTCGGCACGCGCGCGGACGGCCGTTTCGTCGCGCCCTTGTTGCCCGTGGGACGCTATGTGGTCGAAGCCACGGCCGCCGGGTTCCTGGCCGGCAGGCGGGACGACGTCACGCTGCGCGTGGGCACGACACAGACCGTCGCCCTCGACCTCAAGGCCGTCGGCGGCGAGCAGATCACGGTCTCGACCGAGACCGGCCTGATCGACCAGTCCGACCCCGCGGGAAGCCTGACCATCGATCCGCGCTCCATCTCCGACCTGCCCGCACGGGGCCGGAACTTCCCCGACTTCATCCTGCTCACGCCTTCGGTCGTCCAGGAATCGGACCGCTCCGGCCTCGTCATCTCCGGCCAGCGCTCGATCAACTCCAACGTCTCCATCGACGGCGCCGACTTCAACGATCCCCTGCAGGGCAACCAACGCGGCGGCAACGAGGGCGTCTTCTTCTTCCCCCAGGCCGCGGTCGAGGAGTTCCAGGTGGTGCGCGCCGGCGCCACCGCCAGCGTCGGCCGCACGGCCGCCGGGTTCGTCAACGTCGTGACCAAGTCGGGCACGAACGCGGTCCACGGCGAGCTCTTCTATTTCAACCGCAACCGCCGCCTGACCTCGGCCGACGCCTTCGGCCGCTCGCTGGACAATCAGCAGAACCAGTTCGGCGGCGCCATCGGGGGGCCGATCGCCGCCGACCGGGCCCACTTCTTCGTAGCCGCCGAGCAGAACCTCCTGCGCGTCCCCTTCGTGACGCAGTTCCAGGCGCAGCCGGCCGGAGTCGTCGTGCCCGCGGCGCTGGCCGCCCTCGAGGGCGAGCACCACGGGACCAACAACCCGACCGCGGCGTTCGCGCGCCTCGACCTGGAGTTGTCCGCCGCCCAGCGGCTCAACATCCAGTACACGTACTCGCGGCTGCGCGGCGAGAACTTCAACTTCGACTCCCCGCCGCCCGACCAGGCCGAGGAGACGAACTACCTGCGCACGACGGACAGCCAGGGGGTCAAGGTCAGGCTGGCGTCGATGTTCGGGACCAGCCTGGTCAACGAGCTCACCGCGCAGTTCGGAACCGACAACCGCCTGGAGCAGCCGAACGAGAGCCGGCCCCTGATCGCGATCACCGGCTTCGGGACCTTCGGCGGCGACGCCGCGCGGCCCCGCGTGTTCGAGGCCACCCGCTACCAGGTCGCGGACAACCTCAACGTGATGTTCGAGAGGCACCGGCTCCGCTTCGGCTTCGACGCCAACCTCACCCCCGCGCGCCAGAAGCGCGAGAGCAACATCCAGGGCCGCTACGATTTCTCCTCGCTGGCCGCCTATCAGGCGGGGAACATCAACCGCTATCGGCAGACCCTCCCCACGTTCGACGCCGGCGACCTCTTCTACGACGCCAGCCAGCGCGAGCTGGGCGTCTACGCCCAGGACCGGGCTACTTTCGGGGCGGTGACCGTCGACGCGGGCCTGCGCTGGGACGGCCAGTGGAACCCGTCGTCGCCGCGACCGAACCCCGCGGTGCCGGAGACGGCGAAGATCCCGGACGACCTCTCGATGTGGCAGCCGCGGCTCGGCCTGGCCTGGTCGCCCGGCGGACGGGCACGCACCGTCTTCCGCGCCACCACCGGAATCTACGCCGCCCGCACGCCCGCGAACCTCTTCCAGCGCGTCTTCACCGACAACGGCATCGCGACGGCGGCCATCGACAGCCGGTTCGACCGGTCGGTCCTGGGCTATGTGACCTTCCCCAACGCGCTCACGTTGCTTCCGCCCGCGGTCAAGGTGGCCCCTCCCCAGATCGTCGGCTTCGACCCGAGCTTCGAGAACCCGCGCGCGAAGCAGGTCTCCGCCGGTGTCGAGCACCAGATCGGCAGGGCCGTGGCCGCCTCCCTCAACTACCTCCACATCTCGACCGACCACTTGCAGCGCCGGCTGGACCGGAACCTCTTCCCGCCCACGATCGACGCCACGGGCATGCCCATCTTCCCCAAGACGCGGCCGAATCCCGCCATCGCGAACCTCTCCATCAACGAGTCGACCGCGAAGTCCCGCTACGACGCGGTGGTGACGAGCGTGCAGGCCCGTTACGGCCGGCTGAACGCCCAGGCCACGTACACGCTGGCCTGGAACAAGGACGACGACTCGAACGAGCGGACCTTCAACCGCGAGACGGCGCTGAGCCCGCTCGACCTCTCGCCCGAGTACACGTGGGCGAAGCAGGACGCGCGGCACACCGTGAGCGTGAGCGGAGTGGCGGACCTGCCCGGGGGCGTGGCCTTCGGCGTGGTCCTCCTCGCGCGGTCGGCCCTGCCCTACACCGCGGTGATCGGCTTCGACACGCAGAACGACGGGAACGACGTCAACGACCGCGCCATCATCGACGGGCGCGTCACGGGGCGCAACGCCTTCCGGCAGCCCTCGTTCTTCGACCTCGACCTCCGCCTGGTCAAGGGATTCCACCTCGGCGGGTCCGGCCGGATCGACCTCATCGCCGAGCTGTTCAACACGACGGCCGCGCCCAACAAGACCTTCGGGGCGGACGCGGTCAGCAACTTCGGCACGCCCCAGGCGCCGGTCGCCAACGCGGGGCAGCCGCTGTTCGCGCCGACCACCGCCCGCTACGGCGGGCCGCGGCAGCTGCAGCTCGGCGCGCGCGTGACGTTCTAGTGTCCTTCCGGCTTCTCGCGACCGCCGCCTTCTTCGTGGCCGTGATCGGCACGGCCCAGGCCACGGATGCCTTCGTGGTCGTCGTGAACTCGTCGGTCGCGGGCACGAACGTGCACCGGTCCGACCTGGCCGCGGTCTTCTTGAAGAAGGCGGTTCGGTGGGGAGACGGCTCCCCCGCCAACCCGGTCGATCAGTCCGGCACCTCTCCCGTGCGCAAGGGATTCTCGGAGACCGTGCTCCACATGCCGGTCATGGCGGTGGTGCAGTACTGGGGGAGGCAGCTCGCTTCCATGGCGGCCTCGGTGAGACCGCCGACGGTGAAGGCGTCGGACGAGGAGGTGCTGGCCTACGTCGCCAAGACGAGCGGCGCGGTGGGCTACGTGGCGACCGGCACCTCCCTGCCCGCGGGAGTGAAGGCGGTCGCCATCGTCGAATAGCGGGGGGCTGGTCCGTCCGGGCGCAACATTGACAAAGGCGGACGTACAACCCTAGGCTGTCGCACTCCTCGTCTCCACGCCGCGAGCCCACCGAAAGCAAGAGAGGTCACGATGCGTGGTAGGGGTGCCCTTGGTGTCGCCTGTTTCCTGGCCCTCGCAACGCCCCTGCGGGCCCAGGGACCTGTCATCGACCACTCGGCCGTGGCCTGCATGATCGCCGAGAGATTCCCGCGGCTCGAGGCGCGGATCGTCGAGCCGGACGCGATCAGCCGCGCCCGCGTCCAGTTCCGTGGCGAAGGCGGCCCCTGGTATTACGTCGACATGAAGCGGTCCGGCGGAGTGTTCGACGGAGCCCTGCCCAAGCCCAAGAAGTCGCTGAAGACCATCCACTACTACATCGAGGCGACCGACCGCCAGTTCCGCGTGAACCGGACGCAGGAGTTCGCCGCCAGCGTCGTGCCCATGGGCACGATGTGCGCGGACGGGAAGACGATGGCGGGCATTGCCTCCACCGCGTCCGTCCTCGTCGGCTCGCCCGCGGGTGGCGCGGCGGTGCCGGCCGGGTTCAGCTCCGCCGGCGTGGTCAGTGCTACCGGATCCTCGGTCGCCGCGGCCGGGGCCTCCGCCGGCTCGGGAGGAGGCATCGGCACCGCGGCCACGGTTGGAATCATCGCGGGAGGCGCGGCCATCGCCGGTGTCGCCGTGGCGGTGAAGTCGGGCGGGGATGGCTCTCCGGCGACGACCGCGCCGGTCGCTGGTGGTGTCACGACGACCACCACGCCGGGGGCCGCTCCCCCGGCGAGCACGCTTCCCGGAGGCTCGACGACGTCGTACACGGGGCCGTTCAATGGGGAGCGGATGGTGACGGGCATTGCCGCGCCCGGAGGCTGCCTGTCCACCAATTCCGCCTGGGGGGGCACCATCACGATCACCCTGCAATCCACCTCGGACGGGACGGCCAAAGGGGGCGCCGCGGTAGCGGTAATGACGACGGTCCTCTCGAACACCGGAAACTGCGGTACCGCGGGTGGGAACAGGGTTGGAGACACCGGGACCTTCAGCTGGAGCCCTGTCGTGACCGGCACGCCCGCCAATCTCGTTTTCAATGACACCCAGCAAGGCATCGGAATCCCCGAGTCGATCGCGTTCTCGGGTGCGCTCAACGGCGGTGTCATCTCGGGGACGGTGACCTTCAGCGTGACGGGCATGGGAAGGTCCGGCACGACCACCATCCCCGTAACGCTGCGCTGACCTGAGGAACCGATGACGCCCCTCAGCGCGCTCTGGCTTCCCATCATCCTTTCCGCCGTCCTCGTGTTCGTGGCGAGCTCGCTCATCCACATGTTCCTCGGATGGCATGCGGGCGACTACCCGCCGCTGCCCGACGAGGCACGCTTCGCGGACGCCGTCCGCCCGCTGGCCATTCCGCCGGGCGACTACATGGTCCCGCGCCCACGCTCGATGGCGGACATGCGCTCGCCCGAGTTCATCGAGAAGAGGAAGACCGGGCCCGTCATGATGATCACCGTGCTGCCGACGGGCCTGTTCGGGATGGGAAGGAACCTGGCCATGTGGTTCGTCTACAGCCTAGTGGTCAGCCTCTTCGCGGCCTACGTCACGGGCCACGCGCTCGGGCCGGGCGCGCATTACCGGCAGGTCTTCCGCTTCGCGGGCACGGTCGCGTTCGTCGGGTACGCGCTGGCGCTGTGGCAGATGTCGATCTGGTACCGGCGGCAGTGGCGTACGACCATCGTCTCGACCATCGACGGGCTGATCTACGCCGGGCTCACGGCGGGCACGCTTGGCTGGCTCTGGCCGCGCTGAGGGCCGATGGACACGCGCGGCACCATCCGTTCGATCTTCGGGACGCGCCGCGCCCTGATCGGGGTGATCCACGTGGGCGCGCTGCCGGGCGCTCCAAGGAGCCGCGAGACGGTGGACGCCCTCGCCGCCGCGGCCGCCGCCGACGCCCGCGCCTATCGCGAGGCCGGGTTCTCCGGCCTGATGGTGGAGAACATGCACGACCGGCCGTACCTGCGCCGCGAGGTCGGCCCGGAAGTGGTCGCAGCCATGACCGTGGTGGCGAGCGCGGTGCGGCGCGAGGCCCCGGACCTTTCCCTCGGGATCCAGGTGCTGGCCGGGGCCAACCGCGAATCCATGGCCGTGGCCCACGCCAGTGGCGCGCGCTTCGTGCGCGTCGAGGGCTTCGTCTTCGCCCACGTGGCGGACGAGGGGCTGATGCAGTCCGACGCGGGGACGCTCCTGCGCTACCGCCGGCAGATCGGAGCCGAAGCCGTCGCCGTCTTCGCCGACGTCAAGAAGAAGCACTCGGCCCACGCGCTGACCGCCGACATGGACATCGCGGAGACGGCGCGCGCGGCCGAGTTCTTCCTGGCCGACGGCGTCATCGTGACCGGGACCTCGACCGGCCGTCCCGCCGACCGCGCCGAGGTGGAGGCGGTGGCGGACGCGGTGTCCATCCCGACCCTGGTGGGCTCCGGGACGACCCCCGAGAACATCCGCGACTTCGGCCGCGGGGACGCGTTCATCGTGGGCACGTCACCCAAGCGCGAGGGTCTCTGGTCCAACCCCGTGGACCCGGCCCGCGCGGCCGCGCTGGTGAAGGCCTTCGCGACGCTCGACGCGCCGTGATCCCCGGCCGCGGCGTCCTCGGCAACTTGCTCGGGGACGACATGGTCCTCCCCTGTCACTCGAAGCGCAGCGCGTCGGTCGGGCTCACGGACGCGGCGCGCCAGGCGGGAAGCATGGCCGCCGCGAGGGCCACGATCCCCAGCAGTGCGCTCCCCGCCGCGATGGTCGGGGCATCGATCGCATGGATCCCGAAGAGCTGCGACTCGACCAGCCGGCTCACCGCCCACTGGTCACCGCGTCCGCGACGACCATCCACACCGCGTCGCGCCGCGTCGCGCCCAGCGCCATCCGGATCCCGATCTCCTGCGTGCGGCTGGTGACCACGAACGCCATCACGCCGTAGAGGCCCACCACCGACAACAGCAGGGCGATCCCCGCGAACCCGCCCGACAGGGTCGCCAGCATGCGCTCGGTCGTGAGCGACCGCGATACCTGCTCGTCCACCGTGCGCGGCGACAGCACCGGCAGCGTCGGATCGACGCGCCCCAGGGCCGCGCGCACGGAAGCGAGCGCCGCCGACGGTGTCCCGCGGGCCCGCACGTAGACCGTCCCCGCCGGCAAGGCGCCTTCGAAGAAGGGAAAGAAGGCCTGCTCGGTCTGCTCGCGGAGGTCCCGATAGGAGAAGTCCCGGACCACGCCGACGATCTCGATCGTGACCCTCGCGTCGGGCCGGTTGCCCATGCCGATGCGATGCCCGATCGGGCTCGCGTCACCGAAGTACCGCCGCGCAAAGCGCTCGTTCACGATCGCCGAGCGCTCGCCCGTCTCGCCCTCCGGCCGTACGTCGCGCTCGTCGAAGTCCCGCCCCGCGATCACCGGCGTCCCCAGGGTCGAGAAGAACCCCGCGCTGACCCAGTTGAGGTGGACGACACGGTCCGTCACCATCCGCTTGTCCGCCTCGATCGTCATGTTGTTCTGCGCGCTGCCCCCGATGAGCAGGTTCATGCCCGCGAGGGCGGCGCGCTCCACCTCGGGCAGGGACTGGACCGCGCCCAGCACGCGGCGCATCGCGCGAGAGGCGTCGTCGGTCGAATAGCCGGCGCGCAGCGGGTTGAGCCCGAAGGTCAGGAGCCGCGCGGTCGGGAAGCCGGGACCCTGCGCGACCAGACGCGCGAGCGTCTGCACGAACAGGCCCGCGCCGACGAGCAGGACCAGCGTGAAGGACATCTGTCCGACCACGAGCATCTTCCTCAGACGCACCCCGCCCGCGCCCGGGCCGCCGGTGCGGTCCTTCAGCCAGGAGCTGAGCGGGAGGCGGCCGGCCTGCCACGCGGGCGCGAGGCCGCACAGGACGCCGGTGGCGACGCTCATCACGAAGGCGAAGGCAAACACGCGGACGTCCATGCGCGCCGAAAGGTCGGTGCCCGCCACGTTGGGCGGCAGAAACGAGAGCAGCAGGCGCGACACCACCGGCGCCACGAGCAGGCCCAGCGCTCCCCCACCCAGCGCGATCCACAGGCTGTCCGCGAGGAGCAGGCGCGTGATGCTCCGCCGCGAGGCGCCCAGGGCCAGGCGCGTGCGGATCTCGCGGCCGCGCGCGGCGCCGCGGGCGAGGAACAGGCTCGCCACGTTGAGCGACGCCAGCAGGAGGAGCAGCAGCGTCCCCGCCATCAGCACCTGGAGCGGCCGGTCCATCTGGCGGCGGAGCATCGAGTGGCCCTGGGAGGCGGGCGTCACCGCGAGCGTCGAGGCGAGGAACTGCGCGCGCTGCTCCGCGGTCACGCGCGGGAAGCCCTCGCGCCGCGTGTCCTCGTCGAGCATCGACTTGAACCAGGGCTGGAGCCCCGCCTGCGCCTGCTCCGCGGTGAGGCCGGGCCGGAGCCGGCCGAACACATGCATCCACCGCGCGCGGCGGTCGAGCAGCTTGTCCCACTCCGGTGTGGCCTGCCGCTTCATCGCCGCCGGGATCCACAGCGCCGGGACCTCGCCGATGTCGACGCCGCGGAAGCTCGCGCTGGCGACGCCGATCACGGTCATCGGGAAGTTGTTGACCAGCACCTTGCGGCCGACGACGTCCGGCGCCCCGCCGAATGCCTGGACCCAGTACGCGTGCGAGAGCACGACGACCGGATGCGCGCCCGGCTGGGCGTCGTCCTCTTCTTGTAAGAGGCGCCCCAGGGCCGGGCTCACCCCGAGCACCGGGAAGTACGAGCCCGAGACGATCTCCGCTCCGACCGGCTCTGGCCTCTCGCCCGCCGCGGTGGCGAGGTTCACCGTAATCGGGGCGCGGCACAAGACGCCGTCGAAGAACCGGTCCTGCGTCCGCGAGCGCGCTGCCCTTCCAGTCGATGAGGACCAGGCGCTCCGGCTCCTTCACGGGTAGGAGGCGGAAGAGGACCTGGTCCAGCAGCGAGAAGATGGCCGCGCTGGCGCCGATGCCGATGGCCAGCGACGTGATGGCCGTGATCGTGAACCCCGGGCTGCGCCTCAGACTCCGCGCGGCGTAGCGCGCGTCGCGCAGGGCGTCTTCGAGCCACCGCCAGGTCCAGGTGTCGCGCACGTCTTCCTGGACCTGGTCGTAGCCGCCGAGCTCGATGGCAGCCTGCCGTCTCGCGTCTTCTTGCTTCAGGCCGGCGCTCATTAGTTCCTGCACGCGCCGGTCGAGGTGGTAGCGCAGCTCGCGATCGAGGTCCCGCTCCATTCGCTGTCTTCGCCATCCGAGGAGGTTCAGGATCTTGCGCATCGCGGTCACTCCCCCTGATCGAAGATCAGGCGGACGGCACGACGTGGCGGGAGATCTGCTCGATCCGCTGCGCGATCGCGTACCCGCGCGCGGGCTCGAGGGACAGGATCTGCGGGATCAGCATGTCCAGAGTGCCCTGCGGGATCGGGAAGCGTTCGGGTGGCATGGATGCATCGACCTTCGACATATAACGATACGCCGTAGGGCAGGGTCCGTCAACGCCTCATTCGTCATCTCCCGGCAGCACGAACCGTTCGCCCGGCTCGAGGTCGCGGGACCGCACGAAGCCGATGTGCCTCCGGCTCGCATCCGTCCGCAAGACCCAGGCGATGCTCTCCATCTCATAGAGACTCGGGTGATTGCGGTGGACGTACTTGGTGCAATGGGTCACCGGGAACGTGATGCGCCCATGGCCATCCGCCAGTTGGGAACACTCGACGATCTCTTCGCGGAGACTGCGGCCCTTGATGACAATCGCGTACCGACACGTGGCGCAGAGGGACGGCTCGCCGCTCGCGACGGTGCCTCCTCGAACCTTGATGTGCATGCGGTGACTCCTCTCTAGGTAGTGCTTGTCAACCGACACCTCCTTTCGTTGCGCCGCCTTCCCACAGCTTCAGTCCTTCTCCGCGACGGCGGCCAGCCAGCTCTCGCGCCCGACCAGCGCGGCCACGCGCGCCAGGCCCATGGTCGTGAGCAGGAACATCACCAGCTTCTGTTCTCCCGGGATGTGACCCTCGACGAGTTCCACCTTCCTTGGGATCGAGGAACGGAACTCCTCCGGCGACGCATGCCGTCCCATCCGCTCGGGAATCATCGCGCCACGCGCGGACGCGTCCGATGGCGGAACGGCCGACTCGCCCGCCTCCATTCGCACCCGTCGAATCCAATCGATCTGACCACCCGTGAACCGCACGGCGTATTCGACCGGATCTTCGGCCTCGGTGACGTCGTCATCGACCATCCGGATCTCGCCCTCGACCGGCCACTCGACGTCCTTCACGGGCTCCAGACCCTGTGGCCTGATCGATGCATGACGAATCAACCGGCCGTCTCGGGTGATGACGTAGCGATCCCGTCCCCAGCCGCCGAGGTCCCGAGTGACGAACTCGCGGTCCTGATCGCGCGGATCCGACAGCGGGTACTCGCAGACGATCCTGTCGAACGCGGTCACGGCGAACTCCGCCGTCGTCGGCGCTGGAGTTCCTCTCGGAGGACGCGCCGGAGCATGTCCTCGAGTCCGCTCTCCCGCTGCTCCACGTACGTCCGAAGGGCCTGATTCATCAGCGTCTGATAGTTTCCACCCCCCGCCGCATCCACCTGATCCCGGAACCAGTCCAGAAGATCAGAATCGATGCGAATCGTGATCCGGGTCTTTCCCGGCGGCACCGGGACGACGGCGCCGCGGTGGCCCTTCGAGAAGTCGTAGCTCTCCTTCCGTCGCTTCATCGATCCTCCTCGAGGTACTGCCGCCGCTCGCTGGCCGTGGCGCCGCGGGCGGAGAACACGCGGATCCGGTCTCCCCTCCGGGTGTACGCGACGACCAGGATCCGGCTCCGGGTGTCCCTCCCCAACGTGAGCCACCGCTGCTCGTCCACCGCGGTGAGGTCGTCCCGCATCGTGATTGCGCGCTCGTCCTCGAACGTTGCCACCGCGTCCGCGAAGTCCACCCCGTGCCGGCGGACGTTGACGCGGCCCTTGTGCGGATCCCATTCGAATCCCGCGAACCCACTCATTGTATGCACACTCGTACACCGATGACAAGGGGGTTGGCCGCGGCTGTAGAGATCGGTAGGCGGCCAAAGGAATGATCGCGCACGCATGCGCCGCCGAAGGTCCGCTCTCGGTCGTAACGAGAGGCGCCGCACGCTGGCAGGCTCCCTGGAGTAAAGTGCGGCCGCCGTGATCCCCGACCTCGTCGTCCTCGGCAACCTGCTCGTAGACGACATGGTCTTCCCCGACGGGCGCACGCGCATGGCGGAGCCGGGGGGCGCGACCCTCTACGCCGCCGTGGGCGCGAGCCTCTGGGGACTGGCCGCGGGCGTGGCCAGCGTGCGCGGCGACGACTATCCGGCCTCGGCTCTGGAGGCGCTCACCGCCCGCGGCGTGGACCTGGCGGGCGTGCGGCCGCTCGGCCGTCCCGGTCTGCGCACCTGGCTCCTCTACGAGGGCGCGCGCCGGCAGGTGATCCACCACCTGGACCTGCCGTCCCACGCCGAGGTCTCGCCCACCGCGGCCACGCTGCCCCCGTCGTGGCGCCGTGCGCGCGCCTTCTACCTCGCGCCCATGCCCTTCGACGTGCAACGGGAGCTCGCCCTCGACCTGTCGCGGATTCCTGGCGCGTTCGTCGCTCTCGATCCCTATCGCCTGCTCACCGCCGACAGCGTCGGCGACTGGCGCGAGGTCGTGGCCCAGGTCGACGCGCTCTTCCTGAGCGAGGATGAACTGGAGGTGGGGAGCCGCGACGAGCCGCGCGCGGCCTTGCGGTCGCTGGCCGGCGGCCGCCTGCGCTTCGTCTTGTTCAAGCGCGGCGCCCGCGGCGGGATCCTCTACGACGCGCGCGAGGATCGGTTCCTGGAGTGGGCTGCGCGCGCCGCCGCTGTCGTCGATCCGACCGGTGCCGGCGACGCCTTCGCCGCCGGCTTCCTCGCCGGATGGTTGCGCGACGAGCCTCTCGAAGCCGCACTGCAGCGAGGCGTGGTCGGCGCGAGCTTCGCCATCGAGGACTGGGGCGCGGCCGGCCTGCTCAAGGCGGACCGCGCGGCAGCAGCCGACCGGCTCGCCGAATGGCGCAACGAGTGAACGCGCGGCTCGTCGTGTCGCCGGAGGTGGCGGAGGCCGTCGCCGCGGGCCGGCCGGTGGTGGCCCTCGAGACCACGGTGGTGACCCACGGCCTCCCCGCTCCGCTCGGAGTGCAGACCGCGGCCGCGATGCAGCAGGCCGTGCGCGACGCGGGCGCGCTCCCGGCCCTGATCGGGATCCTCGAGGGGCAGGCGCGCGTGGGGCTCACCGCCGACGAGCTGGAGCGCCTCGCCGCCACGCTCGGCGTCATGAAGGTGAACCTCGGCAACCTCGCTTCGACGGTTTCGACGGGCCACGCGGGCTCGACGACGGTCGCGGCCACCATCGCCATCGCGCATCAGGCCGGTGTCGGCGTGATGGCCACGGGCGGCATCGGAGGCGTGCACCGCGACGTGACCGAGACCGGGGACGTTTCAGCGGACCTGACCGCGCTGGCCCGGTTGCCCGTGGCCGTGGTCTGCTCGGGAGCCAGGTCGGTCCTCGACCTTGCGCGGACCGTCGAGGCCCTGGAGACGCTCGGTGTCCCCGTCTACGGCGTGGGCACCGACCGCTTCCCCGCCTTCCACCACCGCGACTCCGGCCTGGCGCTGGACCAGCGCTTCGACCGCATCGAGGACCTGGCCGCCGCCGTACGGGCCCACGGTGAGCTGGGCCTCGGGACGGGTGTGCTGGTCGCCAATCCCGTCCCCGAGAGGGACGAGCTGCCGCGGGAGCTCGCCGAGGCGGCCGTGGCTCAGGCTCTGGCCGACGCCACCCGCGAGGGCGTGCGCGGCCGTGCGGTCACGCCGTTCCTGCTGGAGCGCGTGCGCGTCCTCACCGGGGACCGCAGCGTGGCCACGAACCGCGCGCTCCTGGTGGACAACGCGCGCGTGGCGGCGGAGCTCGCGGGAGCCCTGTCCAGGCTCGGGCGGCCTTCCGCCGAATAAGGCGCAGCTTCGTTCCGGAACGAAAACGCGTCAGGTCTGACACGCTCAGGCCGTCAGGCCTCTCCAGCAAGGCGAGGTTCGATCGCTGACAAGCGATGATCGAGCGGCCCCAGCGCGTCGACGCGTTCAGTCAGAACGCGGATGTCCTCGCTGTTCTTGCGAATGTCGTCGCTGTTCTTCTGGATGTCCGCACTGTTCTCCCGAATGTCGGCACTGTTCTTCCGAATGTCCGCACTGTTCTTCCGGATGTCCGTGCTGTTCCTCCGGATGCCCGTGGTGTTCTGTCGGATGTCCGTGCTGTTCTGCCGGACCGCCGCCTCCAGCACCGTGAACCGGTCCCCGGTCCCGTGCTCGAATCGATCGATCCTCTGCTCGACGGTCACCCGGATCATCTCGATGGCCTCGATGGTGGCGCGGTTCTGCGAGCGCATCTCCTCGAGAATGACCCCGTGGCCGCGGATCTGTTCCTGGTTGGCGCGCACCTCGTCGAGGACGTCCTGCAGCGAGGCCTTCGTCGCTTTCGGCATCGGCGCTCCAGTCTACTCCCCGCAGGCGAACGCGCTCGGGCAAACGTTCACGGGGACGCAGCCGAGGAGGAACGGCAGTCGTGGCTGCGAGGGGAAGAGTACTCACGACGAAGGTCAAGGCAGGTCCGGTGTCTCGGATGCTAGAGTCCACTCGTGTCCGCTGAGCGCTGGCGGCTGATCCGGGAGCTCTTCCACGCCGCGCTCGACCGCCCCGAGGCCGAGCGCACCCCCTTCCTCGTCTCGGCCTGCGGTGAGGACACGGCCCTTCGCGCCGAGGTGGAGTCGCTGCTCGCGTCCCATGTGCAGGCGGAGCGGTTCCTCTCCCAGCCCGCGTCCGCGCCTCCCGAGACCGACATCGATCGCGTGCACCAGCGCATCGGCGCCTACGAGGTCGAAGGCACGATCGGCCACGGCGGCATGGGCACCGTCTATCGCGCCGTGCGCGACGACGACACCTTCCGCAAGACGGTCGCGCTCAAGCTGGCCCACGGCGGCCTTCGCTCCACGTACCTCGAGCGCCGGTTCCTCCAGGAGCGGAACATCCTGGCCCGGCTGCAGCATCCGAACATCGCGATGGTCCTGGACGGCGGGACCACGCCGGAGGGCCAGCCCTACCTCGTGATGGAGCGCGTGGAGGGACAGCCGATCACGGAGTACTGCGCCTCCCGCGCCCTCGGCCTGCGCGAACGGCTCGCCCTCTTCCGCACGGTCTGCGGTGCGGTCCAGTACGCGCACCAGAACCTCGTGATCCATCGCGACCTCAAGCCCGACAACATCCTGGTGACGGCGGACGGCCAACCCAAGCTCCTGGACTTCGGCATCGCCAAGCTCCTGGCCGTGGGCCTGGATCCCGAGGACGCGCCCACCGCGACCGTCATGCCCATGATGACCCCCGACTACGCGAGCCCCGAGCAGGTGAGAGGGGACGCGGTGACCACGGCCAGCGACGTGTACTCGCTGGGGATCCTCCTCTACGAGCTGCTGACGGGGCGCCGCCCCTACGCCGTGCGGTCCGACTCCCTGCCCGAGATCGTGCGCGTGGTCTGCGAGACCGAGCCGCCGCCGCCCAGCGCGGCCGCCGCCGCGGAGACGCGCCCGCGCACGGGCACCACCGAGCCCGTGCCCAGTCCGGTGCCCCCCGCCGCCCTGCGCGGGGACCTGGACACCATCGTCATGAAGGCGCTGCGGAAGCAGGCGTCGCGCCGCTATCCCGCCGTCCAGGATCTCTCCGTGGACCTCGACCGCCACCTGCGCGGCCTGCCCGTGCTGGCCCGCCCCGATACGATCGGCTACCGCGGCCGCAAGTTCGTCGCGCGGCACAAGGGAGGCGTGGCGGCGGCCGCCCTCGTCCTGGCCAGCCTGGTGGGCGCGATCGTGATCACCACGAGGCAGGCCCGCATCGCCGAGCAGCGCCTCCAGGACACGCGCCGCCTCGCCAACGTGCTGGTCTTCGACGTGTACGACGCCGTGAAGTTGGTCCCGGGGGCGACCGCGGCGCGGTCCCTCATCATGAAGCGCGGGCTCGAATACCTGGACCGCCTGTCCGCGGAGCCGGATCAGGACCCGCGGCGGCGCCTGGAGCACTCGACCGCGTACGTCAAGATGGGCGACACGCTCCTGGACCTCGGTGACACCGAGCAGGCCCTCGCCAGCTACGGCAAGGCGCTCGCCATCCGCGAGCGGCTGGTCGCGGAGGCGCCGTCCGATCCGCGTGCCCTCCAACAGGTGGGCACCGTGCACAACCGCATCGGCGGCCTCCTGCGCGACCGGGGCGACGTGGCCGCTGCTCTCGATCACCATCGCGCGGCCGTGCGCATCGCGGAGGACGCGGCGCGCGCCCTCCGCGACGCCCCCTCACGGCGGCGCATGGTGGTGGCGCACACCGAGCTCTCGTACGACTTCCAGAAGCTGGGCCGGGCCGCGGAAGCGCTGAGCGAGGCGCGGGCCGGGCTGGCCGTCGCCGGCGCGCTGCTCCGCGAGAACCCGTCGGACCTCGACCGGCGGAACGACTACGCGGCGCCGCTCGAGGCCGAAGGCGATGCGCTGGTCCTCGGCGGCGACGCCTCGGCCGCGCTGGCGAAGTACGTCGAGATGCGCGGCATCGGGCAGGCCGTGGTCGCCGGGGATCCGGAGAACACGCAATCGCAGATCGACCTCCTCACGGCCGAGGTCAAGGTGGGCGCGCAGCTCCTGGCCCTGGGCAAGACGGACGAAGCGAAGCCGCACCTGCGGGACGCGGTCCAGGCGGCCGAGGTCCTGGTGGCGCGGGACGCGCGACACGTCGGATCGCGAGCAGCCCTGGCCGATGCGCGGGTGGCGTATGGGAACGCCCTCGCGCCCACGGATGGGGCCGAGGCGCGCGCTCAATACGAGAAGGCCGCGCGGGCCTTGCGCGAGCTGGTGGCGAGCGATCCGACCAACGTGACGTACCAGGGGCAGCTCGCCACCGTTCTGCTGCACGAGACAGACGCCCAGCGCGCGGCCGGTCTCGCCCGCGAGGCCGCGGCCAGTCTGGAGGAAGGCGCCCGCCTGACCGCTTCCCTGCGGAAGAGGGCGCCCGACGTCCGTGAGCATCAGATCCTGTTCGCGCGCGCGCGCCTGCGTCAGGGGCTCGCGGTCCCGCCGGGCGCGAGAGCGGATTCGTGCGGGCCCCTGCGCGAGGCCGCCGCGGTCTGGGCGAGCCTGGAGAAGGCCGGGCTCAGCGCCGCGGAGCAGACGGAGTCGCTGTCCGCACGCGCCGCGTCTGCCGATTGCGCGACGCTCACGGCGGGACGCTAGAAGCTCGCCGCCTTCGACTATGAGAGCTCCAGAGGGACCGGCACGCCGATGGCCCGCAGCACGGCGCGCTCCACCGCGCGCAGGATCGCCGGTGAAAGCGGGCTTCCGAGGGGCGGCTCATGGATGTCCGCCTTGGCCAATGTCGTGATCTGCTCGCATTTGAGGACGGTGGCCTCTCGCAGGCCGCCCTGGCCGCGCTCGAGCCGGACGTGGGTCGGAGCGGACCGCAAGTGCGTGGAGCACGGGATGACGATGACGTCGCCGGCGTACTGGTTGCGGTAATCGGGAGAGAGGACGAGCGCGGGCCGGCGCTTGTCCATGCGGACCCAATAGAGGTGACCCCGCCGGGGAGCCTCCACCTCACGGTCTCCGCGTTCGTCTACGAGGTGGCCGGGATCCCGTCGGAGGGTCGTCGACGCGCAGGCGCCGGGCGGCCGCAGAGGACGCCGCGCCCATGGCTTCGTCCTCGCGACGGCCGGCCGCGGTCAGGCCTTCGTAGTACTCGATGGTGGCCGCTTCCAGCTCCCGCGCCGCGCTCTGTCGCGCCGTCGCGCGGAGCCAGCCCTCGAGGACCCGGCTTCTCGATCGCGCCTCGACCCTGGCCGTACGATCCATCCGGGCCACGAGATCGCGGGGAAGCGACACGCTGATCTTCACGCGGCGCGACTGCATACCTTGATCCTACCATTCTTCCTACCTAGACCGGGCCCGGAAGCGCGAACCTTACGTGGGGCGTGTCGAGCCACGCAAGCGCACGCGCGGGCCGGTCGGCGACGTCGTCCACGGAGACCATGGCCGCGATCCGGCCGCAAAGCGGAGCCGCAACAGGGGCCGCGGCCAGGCGAGAACCCCACGTGGCGCAGGCGCTCCACGGGCAGGATGGCGGCCACCGCCCCCGGACGAGCGGGAACATCCGGCGGGGGCCGGTGTGGAAGAGACACGCCGGGGTTCACTGGACGTCAGGACTCGCCCAGGACGCGCCGCTCGAGCGTCGACACGCGCTGATCGAGCGGGCCGAGTGAATCCACACGATCGATCAGCACGCGGATGTCTTCGCCGCTCTTCCGAATGTCCTCGCTGTTCTTCTTGATGTCCCGGCTGTTCTGATTGATGTCCCGGCTGTTCTGACGCACGGCCGCCTCCAGGACGGTCAGACGGCCTCCCGTCTCGCGAGCGAGGGAGTCGATCTTGCTCTCGAGAACCACACGGCTCGCCTCGACGGCCTCGATGGTGGCGCGATTCTGCGCGCGCATCTCGTCGATCAGGACGCCGCTGCCTCGGACGCCGCCGAGGGCCTTCGGCGCGGACGCCCCACTCTTCTTTCCTCTCGCCATCAGAGCTCCAGTGTACTCCCCGCGGGCAAACGAGGTCGCGGAGATCGTCGGGGGCAGCCGAGGAGGAACGGCAGTCGAGGCTGCGACGCGAAGGCCAACACCAAGAGCGGCCAGGGCAGGTCCGGCCGCCCCTCACTCGAACCGAAGCGCCTCCGTCGGGCTCACCGACGCCGCGCGCCACGCCGGCACCATCGCCGCCGCCAGCGCGACGAGCGCCAGCACGAGGCTCGCAACCGCGATCGTCGGCGCGTCGATCGCGTGCACCCCGAAGAGCTGGGCCTCGACGAGGCGACTGAGGCCCCACACCAGTGGCAGCGCGATCGCCGTACCCGCGGCGATCATAGAGGCCGCATCCGCGACCACCAGCCACACGGCCGCCCGGCGCGTCGCACCCAGCGCCATCCGGATCCCGATCTCCGGCGTGCGGCTGGTGACCACGAACGCCATCACGCCGTACAGGCCGACCACCGACAAGAGCAGCGCGACCGCGGCGAACCCGCCCGACAGCGTGGCCATCATGCGCTCGGTGGTCAAGGAGCGATCGACCTGCTCATCGAGCGTACGCGGCGACAGCAAGGGCAACGTCGGATCCACGCGGGCTACGGCCGACCGGATCGAAGCGAACGCGGCCTGCGGAGTCCCTCGCACGCGGAGGTAGAACGTCCCCGCCGTCCAGTCCCCCTCGAAGTACGGCACGAAGGCCTGCTCGGTCTGCTCGCGCAGGTTCCGGTAGGAGAAGTCCCGGACGACGCCGACGATCTCGATGTTCGTCCGCACGTTCTCCCGATCACCCAGACCGACGCGACGGCCGAGCGCGCTCGCCTCCCCGAAATACCGTCGCGCGAAGCGCTCGTTCACGATGACGGAGCGCCACCGTTCCCCGGTCGGCGGGAGCGCGTCCCGCTCGTCGAAGTCGCGGCCGGCGATCACCCGCGTCCCCAGGGTCGTGAAGAGGCCCGGACTGATGGGTTCGAGATGGACGGCCCGATCGGTCACGATCCGCTTGTCCGCCTCGATCGTCATGGCGTCGTTCCACGAACCATCGTTCAGCAGGTCCACGCCCGCCAGCCCGACGCTCTCCACCTCGGGGAGCGAGCGCAGCTCGTCCAGCACGCGACGGATCGTCCGGCTGGAGTCCTCATCGGAGGCCCCGGCGCGCCGCGGGTTGATTCGGAAGGCCACCCTCCCGGCCGTCGCGAAGCCCGGTCCCTGCCCGACCAGGCGGAGGAGCGTCTGCACGAAGAGCCCCGCGCCCACGAGCAGCACCAGCGTGAAGGCCATCTGTCCCACGACCAGCGCCTTCCGCAGCCGCACGCCCCCGCCCGCCGCTCCCGTGCGATCCCGAAGCCAGGACATCAGGGGCACGCGGCCCGCCCGCCACGCGGGCGCGAGCCCGCAGAGCACGCCGGTGGCCACCGTCATGAGCAACGCGAACGCGAACACGCGCCCGTCCACCCGCGACGACAGGCCGGTTCCGGCCGCGCCCGAAGGCAGGAACGACAGGAGCCCACGCGAGACCATCGGCGCCACGAGCAGGCCGAGCGCTCCCCCGCCGCCGGCGATCCACACGCTGTCCGCCAGCAGCAAGGACGCGATCCGCCGGCGCGACGCGCCCAGGGCCAGGCGTGTCCGGATCTCGCGGCCGCGCGCGGCCCCGCGGGCCAGGAACAGGCTGGCCACGTTGAGCGACGCGAGCAGGAGCAGCAGCAGCGTCGCCGCCATCAGCACCTGAAGCGGCCGGCCCAGGTCCTGGCGCAGCAGCGAGTGGCCGTGGGCGGCGGGCGTCACCACGAGCGTCGAGGCCAGGAACTCCGCGCGTTGCTTCGCGGTCACGAGCGGAAAGCCCTCGCGCCGCGTGTCCTCGTCGAGCATCGACTTGAACCAGGGCTGCAGCCCCGCCTGCGCCTGCTCGACGCTGACGCCGGGCCTCAGCCGGCCGATCACCTGCATCCAGCTCGTGCGGCGGTCGAGTAGCTTGTCCCACTCCGGCGTGGCCTGCTTCTTCATCGCGGCCGGGATCCAGAGCGCGGGGACGTCGCCGATGTCGATGCCGCGGAACGTGGAGGAAGCGACGCCGACCACCGTCATCGGGAAGTTGTTGACCAGCACCCGGCGCCCCACGACGTCCGGCGCGCCGCCGAAGGCCTTGAGCCAATACGCGTGCGAGAGCACGACCACGGGATGCGCGCCCGGCTGGCCATCGTCGTCTTCATTAAGGAGGCGGCCGAGCGCCGGGCTCACCCCGAGCACCGGGAAATACGAGCCGGAGACGATCTCGATCCCGACCAGCTCCGGCGTCTGCCCCGCCGCCACCGCCAGGTTCACCTCCGTCGGATGGCGGCAGAGCACGCCGTCGAAGAACCGGGCCTGCTCCTGCAGGTCGCGGCAGATCGGATACGACATCAGGTTGAAACCGGCACCGCTGCCCCGCGCGTGCGCGAGCGCGTTGCCCTTCCAGTCCACGAGGACGAGCCGCTCCGGCTCCCTCACGGGCAGGAGGCGGAGCAGCACCTGGTCCAGGAGCGAGAAGATCGCCGCGCTGGCTCCGATGCCGATGGCCAGCGACGCGACGGCGGTGATCGTGAATCCCGGGCTCCGCGCGAGGCTGCGCGCGGCGTAGCGGGCGTCTCTGGCCGCGTCGTCGAGCCAGCGCAAGGTCCAGGTCTCTCTTACGTCTTCCTGGACCTGCTCGATTCCGCCCATCTCGATCGCCGCCTGCTTCCGGGCCTCGTCTTCGCGGCGGCCCTCCGCGCGCAGGTCCTCGACGCGGCGGTCGAAGTGATAGCGCAGCTCGCGGTCGAGGTCGTTCTCGAGCCGCGCGCGCCGGCCGCGAAGCAGGTTCAGGATCTTGCGCATGGCTCGCTCGTCACTCGAACCTCAGCGCCTCCGTCGGGCTCACCGACGCCGCGCGCCAGGCCGGCAGCATGGCCGCCGCCAGCGCGACCAGGGCCAGCACCAGGCTCGCGGCCGCGATCGTCGGGGCGTCGAGGGCCTGGACGCCGAAGAGCCGCGCCTCGACCAGCCGAGACCGCGTCCGAGACCACCAGCCACACCGCCGCCCGCCGCGTCGCGCCCAGCGCCATCCGGATCCCGATCTCCTGCGTCCGGCTGGTGACCACGAACGCCATCACGCCGTAGAGGCCGACCACGGACAGGAGCAGCGCGATCGCCGCGAAGCCGCCGGACAGCGTGGCCAACATGCGCTCGGTCCTGAGCGAGCGAGCGACTGTCTCATCGAGCGTCCGCGGCGAGAGCAGCGGCAGCGTAGGATCGATGCGACCCACGGCCGCGCGAATGGACGCCAAAGCGGCCGAAGGCGTCCCGCGCACGCGGACGTAGAAGTTGCCCCCCGTCCCGCCGCCCTCCAAGAAGGGAAAGAAGGCCTGCTCGGACTGCTCGCGCAGATTGCGGTACGAGAAGTCCCGCACCACGCCGACGATCTCGATGTCGGTCTGGGTGTCGGGCCGGTTGCCGGAGCCCAGACGATGGCCGAGCGGCGAAGACCCACCGAAATACCGCCGCGCGAACGCCTCGTTCACGATGGCCGAGCGGAACGGGCCGTCCTCCCCCGGCGGCCGCGCGTCCCGCTCGTCGAAGTCGCGTCCCGCGATCACCGGTGTCCCCAGCGTCCGGAAGAAGCCCGGGCTGACCGCGGCCTGGTGGACGAGCCGGTCGGTCACGAAGCGCCTCTCCGCCTCGATCGTCATGTAGTTGTTCCACGACCCGCCGCTCAGCAGGTTCACGCCCGCGACGCTCGCGCTCTCCACCTCCGGCAGCGAGCGGACCTCGGCCAGCGCGGAGCGGATCGCCCGGCTCGCGTCCTCGACCGCATAGCCGGCGCGCACCGGGTTCAGGTCGAAGGACAGCATCCCCGACGTCGAGAACCCGGGCCCCTGCGTGACGAGGCGACGCAACGTCTGCACGAACAGCCCCGCGCCGACGAGCAGGACCAGCGTGAACGCGAGCTGCCCCACGACCAGCATCTTCCGGAGCCGCACGCCCCCCGTCGCACCCGTTCGCTCGCGCAGCCAGTCGATCAGGGGGACGCGTGCCGCGCGCCACGCCGGCGCGAGGCCGCACAGGACGCCGGTCAGTACGCTGACGACGAATGCGAACGCGAACACGCGCCCGTCCACCCGCGACGAGAGGTCCATGCCGCCCGCCTCCGCGGAAAGGAAGGACAGGAGGCCGCGCGACACCAGAGGCGCGACCAGGAGCCCCAGCGCTCCCCCGAGCAGCGCGATCCACAGCGAGTCGGCGAGCATCAGGCTGGTGATCCTCCGCCGCGACGCGCCCAAGGCCAGCCGCGTCCGGATCTCGCGTCCCAGGCTGGCCACGTTGAGCGACGCGAGCAGGAGCAGCAGCAGCGTCGCCGCCATCAGCACCTGAAGCGGCCGGCCCAGGTCCTGGCGCAGCAGCGAGTGCCCGTGGGCGGCGGGCGTCACCACGAGCGTCGAGGCCAGGAACTCCGCGCGTTGCTTCGCGGTCACGAGTGGGAAGCCCTCGCGCCGCGTGTCCTCGTCGAGCATCGACTTGAACCAGGGCTGGAGCCCCGCCTGCGCCTCCGCCGCGGTGACCCCGGGCCGGAGCCGGCCGAACACCTGCATCCACCGCGCGCGGCGGTCGAGCCGCTGATCCCATCCCGGCGTAGCCTGCCGTTTCATCGCCGCCGGGATCCACAGCGCCGGGACCTCGCCGACGTCGATCCCGTGAAACCTCGGGCTGGCGACGCCGATCACCGTCATTGCGAAGTTGTTGACCAGCACCTTGCGGCCAACGACGTCGGGCGCGCCGCCGAATGCCTTGAGCCAGTACGCGTGCGAGATCGCGACCACCGGATGTGCGCCGGGCTCTCCGTCATCCTCTTCCTGGATGAGCCGCCCCCGCGCCGGGCTCACCCCGAGCACCGGGAAGTACGAGCCGGAGACGATCTCGGCTCCGACCGGCTCCGGCCTCTCTCCCGCCGCGGTCGCGAGGTTCACTGTCTGCGCACTGCGGCAGAAGACTCCCTCGAAGAACTGGTCTTGTCTTTGCAAGTCGCGGCAGATCGGATACGACATCAGGTTGTACGTGCCACGGTTGTCCGCGAGCGCGTTGCCCTTCCAGTCGACGAGGACGAGCCGCTCCGGCTCCCGCACGGGCAGGAGGCGGAGCAGCACCTGGTCCAGGAGCGAGAAGATCGCCGCGCTGGCTCCGATGCCGATGGCCAGCGACATGACGGCGGTGATCGTGAATCCCGGGCTCCGCGCGAGGCTGCGCGCGGCGTAGCCGGCGTCTCTGGCCGCGTCGTCGAGCCAGCGCAAGGTCCAGGTCTCCCGCACGTCTTCCTGGACCTGCTCGATGCCGCCCATCTCGATGGCGGCCTGCTTCCGGGCGTCGTCTTCGCGGCGGCCCTGGGCGCGCAGGTCCTCGACGCGGCGGTCGAAGTGATAGCGCAGCTCGCGGTCGAGGTCGTTCTCGAGCCGCGCGCGCCGGCCGCGGAGCAGGTTCAAGAGCTTGCGCATGGCTCGCTACTCCCCTTGGGCGAAGATCAGGCGCACGGCCGCGTCCAGACGGTCCCAGCTGTCTTTCTCGATGGCGAGCTGCTTCTCGCCCGCGCGCGTGAGGGCGTAGAACTTGGCCTCGCGCCCGGTCTCGGAGGCCCGCCACTCCGAGCGCAGCCACTTCTTCTGCTCGAGCCGGTGCAGGGCCGGGTAGAGCGAGCCCTGGTTGACCTGGACGGCGTTGCGCGAGATCTGCTCGATGCGCTGGGCGATGGCGTAGCCGTGGGCGGGCCCGAGGGACAGGATCTGCAGGACGAGCATGTCCAGGGTGCCTTGCGGGATCGGGAATCGTTCGGGCGGCATCGCGTTACCTCAACCTTCGATGTATGAGGATAGGACGACGGCACGGGGCTCGTCAACTGGAAAGAGGTTTCTCGGACGAGCGCCGCTAGAGGGCTTCCGATCGGGCCGCACGCAGAGCCACGAACAGCACCGCCAGCGCGATCCCCTCGAGCAGGTGGTAGAGCGCGTTGTGGTTGAACCACACGGGGTGCAGGCCGACGTGGAGCTGCTGCAGCACGGCCGCGGCCAGCATGAGGAGGATGGCCGCGCTCGCGAGCATCGCGTTGCGGTGCCCATCGCGAACCGCGCGCACCAGCATCACGACGAGCAGGGCCAGGACGGGCGCCGCGGAGGCGATCGCGCTGACGCGAAAGCTGTGATCGATGCGCACCACGACGTACGCGTAGGCCAGGAAGGCCGCCGTCACGGCCGCGACCACGATGCGAAGGCCGCGCGCGCCGCCGAGCAGGAGGAAGAAGAAGATCCAGGCCAGGGAGGCGGCGACGCCGACCACGAGCATGGTCGCGATCCATACCGCCCACCCGCCCCCGGGACCCTCCGCCCCTCCCGGGAAGAAGCCGTGGTACGAGCCGCCGGTGACGGAGGAGGCGCAGAGGCAGGCGAAGATCAGGGCGGCCACGCGCCGCGCCGTCCTCGCCGGCCGCTGGCGCCAGAG
>WNFM01296419.1_pt1 | contig 27545 bp, 2 predicted proteins | sample 5400271 | NCBI WGS metagenome assembly WNFM01 (sample SAMN13153352, study PRJNA577476) | soil metagenome | isolation source: 60 cm saprolite on Douglas fir-dominated hillslope | place: USA:California | collected 2013-09-17 | reverse complement strand
CGTTCGGGGACCGCTTCCAACCGATTGACAAGGTATTTAGCAACCGCCGTAACATTGGGATATTGAAACGCTAATGCGTACGGCAAATGGGTTTGGCCTTCGAACGCCTGCTGCAGACGGTTGCGAAGATCCACTGCCATCAAGGAATCCATACCCAGTCTCGAAAACTCTGTCTGCGGGTCCGGCAGAGACTCAGCGTGCAACACCTGCATCGTTTCCTGGTCAATCAGTTGGAAGCGGTCCCCGACCGAGTCAGCCATCCGGCTGACTCGACGCTCTCCATCTTGCCGGCGGAAACGACTGAGGAGCCGCAAACTGAGACGGTGTTACCCGACCGATCTTCAGCGGTCCATCGATCTCTTCAAGAGAAAACTGCGGCTACGGCGAGATCGGGAGCTGGCACATTTGAGCCAATCGCAGTGATCGGCATGTCCGGGCGTTTCCCTGGAGCTCCTGACCTGGAGTCATTCTGGCAGAATCTTGCGGAAGGCCGCACTTCGATTACGAAATTTCCACGGAATCGGATCCCCACAGGAGGATCCGAACGTCTAGGGTTGCAGCCGGGCGAAAATAGTGAGGAGCCATGGGGCGGCTTTCTAGAAAACATCGATGAATTCGACGCCGGCTTCTTTAACATCGCGCGGGCTGAGGCGGAACAGATGGATCCGCAACATCGGATTTTTTTGGAGCAGGCTTGGAAAGCTCTCGAGGACGCCGGGTATTCACGGGGTCAGCTTGCTGGTAGTGCTTCGGGGATTTTTCTCGGCGCAGGACCGTCGAGCTATTACGACCTGATTTCACATCCGGCGGCGCATACGTTGGTGGGCAATCTTGGTGCGGGGCTCACTGGTCGGCTGTCGTATCTGTTAGATTGGACAGGACCAAGCGTGGTCGTCGAAACTGCGTGTGCTTCGTCGTTCTCGGCTATTCATCTTGCCTGTGAGAGTCTTGCGCGCGGCGAGTGTGACCTGGCTCTGGCAGGAGGTGTGCATGTGGCGGCTACCCCAAAGGTCTTCGTGGCTTTGGCCCAGATGGGCATGTTATCTCCCAGCGGAAGATCTCGGACGTTCGATGCCTCGGCCGACGGGTGGGTCGCCAGTGAAGCGGCGGGTGCAGTGATCCTTAAACGATTGCGGGATGCTGAACAAGACGGTGACCATATCTACGGTGTTATCCGCGGGTGTGGCGTCAATCAGGACGGCGCGAAGAATGGACTGACATCGCCAAAAGCGGAGGCCCAGATCGCATTACAATCGCGCGTTTATCGCGAATCCGGAATTAATCCAGAATCTATCGACTACCTTGAGGTGCATGGTCTCAGTAATCTTTTGGGTGACGAAATTGAGCTATTTGCGGTAAAGCAAAGCTTTGCCTCGTTTACTCAACAGAAGAGCTTCTGTGCAATCGGTACCTTAAAGCCGAACATCGGGCATCCGTTCTTCGCCGCCGGTGCTGCCTCTTTGTTAAAGGTTTTGCTCGCCCTGAAACATCAGCAGATCCCTCCGTTGGTTGCTCCTGAGACAACCAACAAGGGACTCGGACTGGAGGGCAGCCCTTTTTTCCTGAACACGGAACTGAGGGATTGGAAGTCGCGGAACGGGGGTCCCCGCAGAGCGGCGATCAATGGTCTCAGCGCTAGCGGTACAAATTGCCATTTGGTAATCGATGAATATGTCGAGTCGGACTCGAGCATGGGTATATCGCGCCCGGAGTTGCTGGTGCTTTCTGCCCGCGATGAGACGCGTCTCCAGAAATCAGCGGCAAACCTGCTGAAGTTCGTGACTGCTAACTCGAACGTCTCTCTGACAAACGTTGCGTACACCTTGCAGGTTGGCCGTGAGGCCATGGAAGAGCGGCTAGCGTTTATAGCCCGTTCATTGGAGGAAGCTAAACAAACGCTTTCCGAATATCTCCGAGGTAAGCGAAGCCAAGAACTCTACCAGCATCGGGCAGAAAAGGTCGATGCGGCGGCAGCTTTGTTAGTAAACGGCGACGAGGGACATGAATTTATCAGGAAGGCGGTCAATAATCGATCCTTGGGTAAGCTGGGGCTGCTTTGGACAAGAGGAGTGGATATCGCTTGGGGCCTTCTCTATGAAGGCATCCGACCTCTCCGCATCTCTTTGCCAACTTATCCGTTTGCCGGCGAGCGATACTGGTATCCATCTGCGAACGACACGAACCGGATAAGGTCCGTCATACCGGTGGCGGATGGCGATGGCAATGACAATAGTTCGGCGAACCGATCAAATGGCAATGGGCAGTCGTCCGAGGTTCACTTAGAGAAAACGAAGGGTGGACGGTTGCACCTGATGCATCTCCTGCGTGACATTATTTCCGATGTCCTGCGTTGTTCATCCGAGGGAATCGATCTGGACGAGGATCTATCCCGGTACGGCTTTGGGTCTCTTTATGTTCTGAGAGTGGTCGATCGGTTTAATGCTGCCACCCAGCTCGCGCTGACACCGCGAGGGTTCTTCGAATGCCGCACGATTCGAGAATTGGTGGACAGAATAGCGTCTGTGCCCGGAGTCGATGGGAACCATCAAGAAAGGGGGCGGCAGACCCGGGGCAGGGGGGACGATGCTGTGGCCAGAAATACCGACGGAGAAAATCGACCGGCACAATTTCCGTTATCAGAGGGGCAGAAGGCGCTGTGGTCGATCTACCAGGCTAACCCTACAGACACGTCTTATCATCTACCAATTGCCGTATCTTGGCCGGGATCTATTAATCAGGTAGTTCTCCGGCGAGTCTTGGAAGAGATAGTTCAAGAGCAACCTGCGTTACGGTCAACCTTTCTTTTTGATGGTGTCGGGCCAGTACAGGTGGTGCATGAGCCCGGACCGGTCGTGGTTCAACATAAAGATTGTGCCGGTTACAGCGAAGAAGAAGTCGTCCACCTTATTAACCGGTTAAACACACAGCCGTTTGATCTGGCCCACGGACCGTTATGGCGGCCGTATGTGTTGTCGATCTCAGAGAAAAGCAACATCCTACTACTCGATCTGCATCATCTGATCTTCGATGGCCGTTCGGCCGGCTTTTTGCTTGAAGAGATAGAACGCCGATATCAATCGCTCCACGATGGAGGTCGCTTAAGTCGCCGGAAACCAGGTTACGGGTTGGACGATTATCATAGGATCGAAAGCAGTTACCTGGAGAGCAACGCGAGCCGGGTGGATCGCACGTATTGGTTAAATGAATTTCCGGAGGGATTTCCCGACGGACAAGTCCCACCGGATGCCGGCGGTGAAAACAAGTCCCCGATAGCAGGCGCTATCTTTCAGACTTCGATTCCGGAATCTGTTGTGCAGTCATTGAAGCAGTTGTCGGTGTCCCAGCGCGTCACCGTTCAAGCGGTTTGTCTGGCTGCTTTCGAGGCGCTGCTCGCGCTTAACTATGATAAATCCGACGTCACGGTTGGAATCCCAGTCGATGTACGGCCAGGAGAAGGATTCGCGGAGGTAATTGGTTATTTTGTCAACATACTGCCAATTCGGACCTCCGTCTCGCAGCCAGCACGGTTTCTAGATTTTCTGCCACAAGTTTTCGGCAAGCTGCTAGACGCGCTTGATCACCGAGGATTTCCATTCCGGCAACTCGTCAAAGAGTTGATTGAGAAGCACGGCGGCTCCGGGCAGGTAAACACCGCTTTTTATTTTCATACCTGGGATTCTCCGCAGCAATGTCGTATGGCCAACCGTTTTGTGCCCGGCGTTTCACAAGCCGGTGAGTTTGACCTCGTGTTTGAGCTCATGGAGAGGGTGGGGGATTGGCGACTCACCGTAAAGTATCGCCCTTCTGCTTATTATCCTGCGACGATTGAACGCCTGGGAATGAGATACAGGGAACTACTGGCGAAGATCGTAGCAACGCCGGAAGCGCGGCTAGCAGAGCTGGTGCCGGTGGAAACTGGAGCCGCTGAAGAAACGAATCCGGCCGACTATCCGCGCGAACGCTGCACGCATGAATTGATTGAGGATCAGGTCCAAAGACGAGCTGACGCTGTCGCCGCGATTTTCTTGGATGAACAATTAACTTATGGTCAGCTTAATGACCGGGTAAATCGGTTGGCCAACTACCTGATCCACTCCGGGGTTCGGCCGGGAATGTTGGTGGGAGTGATGTTGGATCGCTCATTGGAAATGTTGATTGGGTTGCTGGCGGTTTGGAAGGCAGGGGCCGCCTACATTCCATTGGATCCTAGCCATCCTAAGGATCGCTTGGCTTTCATTCTAAGCGATGCGCAGGTGAAAGTGCTGGTGACGCAGTCTAACTGTGGGTTTCACTCTCCCGAAACTCGAATAATCGAGGTCGAACGGCTAGCGGACTTGATTCAGCAGCAGCCGGTCGTCAAACCGGTAGTGGCGGCGAACAGCGATGATCTCGCCTATGTGATTTATACCTCCGGGTCTACGGGAGTTCCCAAGGGGGTGCAAATAACGCATCGCAATCTCACCCACCTACTCTGGAATGTTGCCAAGCGTCCGGGCTGCTCGCCGGAGGACTACGTTCTGGCGGCAACGACTGTCTGTTTTGATATCGCGGCTCTAGAGCTGTTCTTGCCGCTGATCACCGGTGCTCGGTTAGAGATCTTGCCGGAATCGATGGTAAAGGACGGTCTTCGACTAAAGGAAAAAATCGTGCATTCACCGGCGACGCTGTTCCAAGCTACGCCGGCAACGTGGAAAATGCTCTTGGCAGCGGAATTGAATCCTGTTCGCCGGGTGAAGGCCCTCTGCGGTGGCGAAGCATGGGATCCGCAACTTGCCGAACAGTTACTGATGAGGGTGGGCGAACTGTGGAACATGTACGGTCCTACCGAAACAACTATTTGGTCGTCAGTCCAGAAGGTAGAGCTGGGGCAGCCGATCCGACTGGGGGATCCGATTGGACACACGCAGTTTTACGTTCTGGATGAAGCGATGCAACCGGTCAGACCGGGGCAAATCGGAGAACTGTTTATCGGCGGTGAAGGTTTGGCCAGAGGCTACTTAAACAACCCACAACTAACTCGCGAGCGGTTCGTCGCTAACCCGCTGCGTTCTGGAGAACTAATTTACCGCACCGGAGATCTTGTTAGGTATGTATGAATTTGTCGGAAGGGTAGATCAACAAGTCAAGATTCGAGGGTTTCGAGTTGAGCTTGGCGAGGTTGAATCGCAGTTAAATAGTCTACCCGGCGTGCGGGAGTGCGCCGTGGTGTTGAAACGTGATTCCGAGGATCATCCGGCGTTGATCGCTTTTTGGGTGGGAACGGATTCGAGCGGGGAATGGGGATCGGCCAAGAGGCTGGGGGACGAGCTCAAGCGTTTGCTACCGGAATATATGATTCCATCCCGTTTTGAGCGCTTGGCTTCGCTGCCATTGACGCCAAATCGGAAGGTGGATCGCAAGCTTCTTAGCCAAACCGATTTAACCGAAATAGTGAAAGAATTCGGTTTTTCTTCGGATCGCGGAGAACTGGCTGAGCAAACGAAGTTGGATCGAATATCGCTGCAACAGGTAGTCGAGCAGTTGAAGAAAGTGGTTGCGGAGATCGTAACGGTTCGAGGAGACGACCTTGATGTGCGCAGGCCGCTGGTGGAGCTGGGTTTCGACTCAATCCGGTTTACGCGTCTAAGCGTTGAACTAAACCGTACTTATGGGCTTAACGTCGATGCTACCAGCTTCTACCACTATAAAACGATCGAAGGGGTTGCTCAGTTTCTGGTAGAACGGCAACCGGCAGTCGCCTCGCCAAATCTTTCTCAAAGTCAGCAGGAGAGCATTGAAGATAGCGACAAGTCCACGGCCTTTTCGCGAGTTCTTCTGGCCCGGCCAATCGAGGCTACCGAAATCGGCGGGGATTTGATCCCGGTCAGTTACACAAGTGGCGAACCAGTTGCTATTATTGGCTTGGATGCGCGGTTGCCCCATGCTCCGGATATACCAACGTTTTGGCAGAACTTGATCTCGGGAAGGGACGCGATCACGGAATTCCCCTGGGAGCGAGTTGGCGAAATCGAGCGCGATCGGACAATTCAGGGCGGATTTATCGAAGACGTGGATAAGTTTGATGCGCCCTTCTTTGGTATCTCGCCGCGGGAAGCCAAAGCAATGGATCCGCGACAAAGAATATTTCTCGAAACGGTCTGGAGAGCCATCGAAGATGCCGGTCACCGGCCCGGTGAGCTGGCAGGAACCAAAACCGGCGTTTTTGTTGGGATAGTTGGCAACAGTGAATACAGCGGCGAACCGGAAGACAGTTCGGTGGATTCGGCAGCGCAGCTTTTTCTGGGAACCGCCGCATCGCTGATAGCAAACCGCGTTTCCTACTATTTCGATCTACGCGGACCAAGTGCGCCAATCGACACGGCGTGTTCGAGCTCACTTGTGGCGTTGCACCGGGCAGTGGTCGCATTGCAATCCGGTCAATGCGAGTTGGCCATCGTTGGTGGGATCAACTTGATTCTGGATCCGGAGCTTAACCGCATCGGCCGAAAGACGGGGATGCTTAGCCCGGACTCTCGATGCAGGACCTTCGACGCAAAGGCAAACGGCTNNCGGCCTTTGTCCAAAGCACGCGCGGAGGCAGATCCGATTTATGCGGTAATCCGAGGATCAGCCGAGAACCACGGGGGCCGGGCAGCGGGCCTAACGGTACCCAACCCTCAGGCTCAAACTGAGGTGATCGTCGCGGCACTGAGGCGCGCTGGTATTGCCACGGAAACGTTGAGTTACATCGAGACTCACGGGACCGGTACACCGCTCGGTGATCCGATCGAGATCCAGGGTCTGACCGCGGCTTTCGAGAAAGCTCAAGTGCTGAGAGGTCGTACCGGCTATTGCGGCCTCGGTTCCGTCAAGACCAACATCGGGCATCTGGAAGCGACGGCGGGTTTGGCAGGAGTCGTCAAAGTGGTCCTGGCTATGCGGCACAAGACCATTCCTGCGAATCTTCATTTTGAACATTGTAACCCGAAGATTGAGCTGGCTCAGACTCCTTTTTATATCGTTGACCGGAATATTCCTTGGAACCGATTGAAGGATGAGCAAGGCAATGAGATCCCGCGACGCGCTGGGGTGAGCTCATATGGGTTTTCCGGCGAAAACGCACATGTTGTAATCGAGGAATTCATTGGCCAGGTATCAGCGTTAGCAACGCCAGATGTAGAGACGCCAGCCGAACTCATTGTGCTATCGGCTCGGACAAAGGACCGGCTAAGAGCTGCCGCCACGAACCTGGTCAGGTATGTCGACCTTGCTTCTACTAATGGTTCAGGCATCGGGTTGCGTGATCTTGCTTACACCCTACAGGTGGGTCGTGAGGCGATGCCGGAACGCTTGGCTTTTGTTGCTGAGACCGTTCAGGAGGTTTGTGAAAGACTGCGCCGGTTCGCAGACGACCCTGACAATTCGGGGTTAGCGCGCGGAAACGCTGAGACGTCGGAGGTCGTGAGCCGGTTGATCGAAGGCGATCGGGGAGACCAGTTTGTTTCCATGTTGTTGCAGGCGCGGGATTGGCAACGGTTAGCTCAGGTTTGGGTCGGTGGTATTAACATCAAATGGAAGGAGCATTACCTCGGCCAACCTGGGCAGCGCTTATCACTTCCTTCTTACCCATTTGACCGCAGGCGTTATTGGCTGCGCCCGCGGAAAACCATCGAGCGGTCCTCCCGGTTGGGGCCAGTGCTTGACGGAGTGAAGCCTACCTTAGACGCTGGGACTGTATTCTTTAAACGATTCGCTCCGACCGATCGGGTGTTAGTCGAACATCAGGTGCAAGGAGAGGCCATTTTACCGGGAGTCATTTCACTCGAAATGGCACGAGCGGCGGCCGCGACGATCTTTCCGGAGCAGGCTATCCGTCTAACATCAGTTGTCTGGTTAAGGCCGGTGGAAGGTCTGCGGGCGAAGGATGTCCAGATACGCTTACGGCCTGAAGCCGAGCGAATTGTTTTTACGGTGGAGAGCTCGGGCGAAGATGGACAACGGATTCATGTCCAAGGAGAGGTAGAGCCGGTCGCGAGCGGAGCACCCGGCCAGGAGCTTGATCTCAACGCCGCGCGGAAGCGTTGTTCTCATGAGATCGCGGTTAGCGATTTGTACCAAGCCTTTCGCCAAGTTGGAGTGACCTACGGGGCCTATTTTCAAAGCTTGGTGCAATGCTGGTCAGGAGCCGATGAGGTGTTAGCTCGTTTACGGTTGCCAGAGAGCTGCGTTCATGAACTGAACGAATACGTCTTACACCCGAGCTTGCTGGACGGTGCCCTGCAGGCGGCAGCCGGGCTGATTCTAACTGAAAAACGCGAACTTCGATTACCATTCAGTCTTGAGCGGCTCGACATTTCCAAGCCGCTGACCAAGGAACTTTGGGTCCACGTACAACATGGAAACGAGTCTGAGATATCCCTCGTTAATGATCAAAGCGAGGTGCTGGTAAAAGTCAGCGGATATCGGACTCGCGCCCTAAAGAAGTTGAGCTCGACTGAGCCAGACGCGAACGCAGCGACTAACTCGCTGATTGCGGAAGTGGCGAGTCAAATCGAAGCATTTCCGGATGCAGACCTGGGTTTAGATCCGGAGTTAGTAGATGCAGAATGCCGCGGATTTGAGCACGTCGAATGGTTAGGCTGTCTTACGCTGCTGCGGGACTGGCAACTGCGCGGCATCTGCCGGCCGTCGCAGGGAGCTATTTCTCGATGGGAAGTGCGACGAGTGTTGAATGTTCCGGAAAAGTACTACCGGCTTTGTGATTCGCTGGTTGATTTTTTGAAACAAAAGGGCCTGATCGAAGAAACTGCTGATGGAATTAGGTTTGGGCCACGCGCAGTAGAAAGAGAAACCGAACTGCAGTTAACTGCTCTGCCGGCAGCGTGGGAAAGTTTTTCTACTGAGTATCCCAATCTGGCCCCCCACGGAACGCTGCTTCGAAGGTGCATCGAGGCGTTACCTGATGTGATCACCGGGCGCGTTTCCGCAGCTCACGTGATGTTCCCGAACGGTTCGGTTGATCTGATCAATCGGATTTATCAGGGCACCATCCTGATGGATTACTTCAACCGAATCGCGGCTGCTACGGTTCGCGGATATGTATCGGCGCGGATCCGAGAAAATGGCGTGACCAAGGTGCGAATCCTTGAGGTTGGGGCGGGAGTGGGAGGAACCACCGGGTTTGTGGCAGACGCTTTGCGAGAGTTTGGGGATCGACTGGAATATGTTTACACCGATATCTCTCTCGCTTTTACACATCACGGGGAACGAATTTACCACGCGCGCTACCCGTTTATGCGTTTCGAGCGTCTCGATATCGAAGCGCCCCTTCAGCAACAGAAAGTTCTTCCAGAGAGCTTCGACCTTGTGCTTGGGGCGAACGTCGTCCATACCACCCGGTTGCTGCATCGATCGCTCCAGACGTGCAAAGCCTTGCTGAAGCCACAAGGTATCCTGGTCTTACTGGAGGCAATCGAAGCGCGTGTGTTCAACGGACTTTCCTACGGCCTGCTTGATGGATGGTGGCTGTTCCGGGATGGTGAGCGCCGGACAAATAATGCGCCTCTTTTGACGTCAGATCAATGGTGTCAGGCGTTCTATGAGGAAGGCTTCAGAGAAGTTTCTCTACTCGGCCGATCGACACCAATTGCCGCTCGGTTATTCCAGGCTGTCGTCGTCGGCGAAAGTGATGGAGTCGTTGCTTTCGACGTGGTTAACAGCCCGAAAGAGACAACGCCTAATTATTCAGAACTCCGACCCAATGCTGCGGTTCAGGTCCACACCGAAGAAAGCGAGGTCACCCAGTCAGAGGCTGTGGATGCCGAGGAGATTTTGCTGGAAAAGGTGGGTGATGTTGTCAGGCAAGTTTTGCAGACGGATGCTGACGAGTTTCGTCCGCAGGCCACTTTCGAAAGCCTAGGTGTCGATTCGATTCTCTCCGTTGAGATCGTTGACAAGCTGAACGCAGAATTGCCAGTGAAGCTGAGGTCTACGGACCTTTTCAACTACCCTACAATCGAAGGGCTAGTTCAACGAGCCGCCTCACTACTCACCGACGAGATGCGGCAAAAGCTTTTCGAAATTTTGCCTTCGAGATCAGGGGGCGTCCTTAACCAGCCGGTTTCCAATAACCGAGCTGCGGTCGAGATTACCGAACCCGACGCTTCTCATCGGGAAACCTCTGGTGGCGGTCTTGATGCCGCTGCGACCGCCATTGTTGGATTTTCCGGGGCGTTCCCTGGTGCCACCGATACCGGAGAGTTCTGGGAAAATCTCAGGTCGGGTAAAGACGCTATTCGAGAGGTACCACCGAGCCGTTGGTCGATCGGCGATTGGTATAGTCCGGATCGGGGCGCACCCATGAAGAGTTACAGTAAGTGGGGCGGTTTTTTGTCGGAAGCCGCCTTTTTTGATCCGCTCTTTTTTAATATCTCGCCACGCGAAGCCGAGCATATGGATCCGCAGCAGCGGATGTTCATGATGGAGAGTTGGCGAGCATTGGAGGACGCCGGTTACTCGAATGTGGCCTTAGATAAGAAAAGGTGCGCCGTTTTTGTTGGCTGCGGTCCAAGTGATTACGACCACCGATTAGCAATGACAGATCAGTGGGCCGATTCGTATGCTTTTATTGGCAACGCTTCCTCCATTCTGGCCGGCCGGGTCGCCTATCACCTAAATCTGCGGGGACCTGCTCTGTCTGTGGACACGGCCTGTTCCTCCTCGTTGGTGGCAATTCATTTGGCATGTGAAAGCCTTCGGGTTGGAGACAGCGAACTAGCTTTGGCCGGCGGTGTAACCGTATTCGCGACACCCAGGTTGCACGTTTCTTTCAGCCGGTTAGGCATGTTGTCTGCCGTCGGCCGTTGCCAATCGTTCAGTCATTCTGCTGACGGTTTTGTGCCGGCGGAAGGGGTGGGTGTTCTGGTTTTGAAGCGCCTTAGCGATGCGCTGCGTGATGGTGATAGAATCCATGCCGTGATCCGCGCCTCGGGCATGAATCATGACGGCAAAACGAACGGAATAACCGCCCCGAGCGCGCCTTCCCAAGCTGCGCTTGAGATAGAAACCTATCAGAAATTCGGTATCAACCCGGAAACGATTTCCTATATCGAGTGTCACGGCACGGGCACGAAGCTCGGTGATCCCATCGAAATCGAGGCGTTAACCGACGCGTTTAGGCGGTTCACGGATAAGAACGGTTTTTGTGCCATCGGCTCCGTTAAATCTAATATTGGCCACGCTTTGTCCGCTGCCGGAGTTGCCGGAGTGATCAAGGTTATACTAGCCATCAAACATGGTGAGATACCGCCTACACTGCATTGCGATCGAGAGAATGAGCTGATTGATTTCAGTAATAGTCCGTTTTTTCCGAATCGTGAGCGAAGCGGATGGAAGCGAACGGACGGGCAGCCCAGGCGGGCAGCCGTTAGCGCCTTCTCGTTCAACGGAACGAATGTACACCTGGTGTTGGAAGAGCCACCTCGAAGGCAACCAGTGCCTTCGGTGCAAAAACCCGCTTATCTGGTTACGGTTTCTGCTACTACCGACGCGGCGTTGCGGCGGCGGCTGGAATCTCTGGTCAAAGCGCTGGAATCTCCTCAAGCGCACGAGCTCTCATTGGAATCGGTTAGTTACACCCTGAATGCCGGTCGCAGTCATTTTGATAAAAAAGCTGCGTTCGTTGCGCGTTCACTCGATGATTTGCGGACAGCTCTGCGTCGATCATTAAACGAGCTGGGTTCCGCGCAAGCCCCTCATATAGTCATAGATGATCAAGCAGCGAAGGTGCGCGTTCCAAGAAGCCATTATTTGCAGGAGCTGGACACTTTGCTGCGCGCTCTCGAGTCTTACGTTGCCAAATTGAGCGAGGTCAGAAACCTCTACCTGGCAGGAAAGCGTCTCGATTGGTCGGCGTTACATATCGGTGAGTCCCACCAATTGCTTTCGTTGCCGACCTATCCTTTTGAGCGGACCTCGTTTTGGATCGATCCGCCCCGACCAGCACAGTTGTTGGAGCGACCGGTTGCATCTGGTCCACTCCTCGATGGACTCGTACCAAATTGTGAAGCGGGTACGATTTTCAGCAAACGCTTCGAGGAGGCAGCATGGGTGCTGGCCGAGCACCGAGTGACAGGAAAACCGGTACTTCCTGGGGTCGCCTATTTAGAGATGGCGTTTGAAGCTGCCCATTCTTTGAAGCCGGAAAGTCAGATAGAGCTTCGCTCCGTTAGATGGCTCCGACCCTTCGATCGACCAGACGGCGAGATTTATCTGAAACTGCGTATCGAGGATGATCGGGTCCGGTTTGTGATGGATAGCGATCGGGACGATGAGGCCATCAGCTATGCGCAAGGTGATATCGTGTACACCGACCAGCTCAATGGTTTGGAGAACTCGGATCTCGGGGCTATCCGTCAACGTTGTAGCCGGCCGATGGAATCGGAAACGATCTATCACAAGTTTGCTGAGGCGGGCATCGATTATGGTGTGTCGTTCCGCACCGTCCAACGGCTCTGGCTGGGAAGCGACGAGGTTCTGGCAGAGATTGAAATCGGCGGTGACAAGATTGCAGAGTTTTCCAGATACACACTCTATCCGGGTCTACTCGATGGGGCGTTACAAGCTGCAGCCTGCCTGGCATTGGGACGAGATGGCGCACAGACCGACCCGCAATTGCCTTTCAGTGTCGAGCGCGTACGGATTTCGCGGCCTTTGACGACCCGAACCTGGGTCCACGTGGAGAGTCATCCGGACTCGGGAGCAGAAATTACTTTAATGGACGGCGAAGGATTGGTTTGCGTGAGATTGTCAGGCTATTTCGCTCGTCCAGCAAAAGACAAATTAGCCGATATTTGTTTCCTTCCAGGCTGGGTCGAGAAGCCGTTGGAAGAAGGCACAGATCGCGCTGCCCAAAACGTCTGGCTGATCTTTGTAGAATCGACGCCCCTTGAGGTGGCCCTGATTGATCGATATCCGCACGCCCAACAGATCTGGTTGGGCAAGGAGAATACGCGGTTGGCCGGATCGGTTTGGCATCTGGATATGGCGGATCGATCGGCTTGGACCCGCACCGTTCAAGAGCTTAACCAGCCGGAACTGATTTTTTTCGTTACGGGCAAAACAACCGGGGTTGACGAAATGGATCGTGTCCGCCGCGGTCAGGAGCAGGGAGTCATGTCTCTGTTCAGACTGGTTAAAGCTTTGCAGAAGAGTAGCCAGTGGAACCCTGGCCTTTGCCTGAAGGTGGTTACTCGCATGGCCTGGCCGGTGGTTGGGATCGAATCCAGAGAACCTTATTCTGTCGCAGTTTCGGGTCTGGCTGGCTCTCTCGGGAGTGAATACCCGGATCTTGAAGTGACCTGTATCGACATCGGTGAAACCACCGCAGCTACGGCTGGCGCAGCGGTGGCGGCGATCGTACGGGAACCTGCTCAGCGAAAGAGCGAAAAAACTGCATGGCGAAATGGAAAACGCTATGAAATGGTGTTATGGCCTGCGGAAATACCACCGGCGCCGAGCGCGGCGTTCCGTCCGGATGGAGTTTATGTGATCGTGGGCGGAGCGGGAGGGATCGGAGGTGTTTTAAGCGAGCACCTTTGGCGGAAATATCACGCCCGTGTGGCCTGGATCGGGCGCAGACCTGTCGACGGCGAGATCGAGCGCAAGATAAAGGCGGCAGGAGATCAGGGAGGGCAACTGATCTATCTCACAACTGATATCACTAGCGGGCCTGAAGTAGAATCAGCGTTTGCCGCGATCAAAGCTCGGTGGGGTGAGGTGCACGGGGTTGTTCATTCGGCGCTGGTTTTGAGGGATCGTCGCGTCGAACGAATGGAAGAGAGCGATTTCATAGTCCCGCTCGAAGCGAAAGTCGCTGGGCTGGCAAATCTGGCCTTGGCCACGAAACACGCTGAGGCCGAGTGGCTCATGGTGTTTTCCTCGGTGCAATCGTTTCGCAACAATGCCGGCCAAAGTAATTACGCAGCGGGCAGTGTATTCGCGGATCTTTTCAGTCGGTGGATCGAGCGGGCAATAGGCCTCCCTGTGCATGTGATCAATTGGGGTTATTGGGGCGAAGTTGGTATCGTGGCGAACGATTACCATCGTAGGATTTTGACGGAAGTCGGAATGCTATCCATCCAGGCGCCCGAAGGCATCGAGGCCGTTGAACGTGTGATAGCCTATGGATTGCCAGAACTCACTGTTCTGAAAGGATCTTCTGCGCTCCTGGACGACTTTAGAGTGAAGCAGGATCAGCGCAGAGTCGTTCGTCCTATCCCTTATCGTTCCATCTGGCAGGAGCTACGAGAAGCCGTGACTGGGCCAGAAGCGAATGTACTCGAACCGGAGAGTGAAGCGCTTCAACGCGAACTTGGCGGAGTTCCGGATCTCGAGCAGTTTGGACGGCTGGCTTTGCTTTCGCAGCTATCGACGAATTTGTCCATCCCGGTGAATGTCTCAAATCCGGAGGATCTCAAAAAAAGCTTACGAGTCATTCCAAGGCACGAGCGGTTGTTCGCGTCTGTGATGGCGATATTGAGGGAAACTGACATTCCGGCGCTGTCTGAAAAGGAGTTAGGTGAGCGGTACGATCGCTTGCTAGCCGCGCATCCGGAACTGACCGGGCACGCCCAGCTCCTCATGACTTGCATCCCGGCTCTACCGAGCATCTTGGAGGGTAAAAGAGCAGCGACGGAAATAATGTTTCCGAACGGATCGTTGCATCTGGTGGAGAGGATCTACAAAGGGACCGCGTTAACCGATTATATCAATAAGCTAGCTGGTTTCGCGATCGATCGGGCGGTGGCATTGCGTCTGGCGGAGCTGCGAGAGCCAAAAAAAGTCAGGGTCTTAGAGATAGGGGCCGGCACTGGCAGCACCACAACATTTGTGGCTTCTGCATTAGAGCGCCATGGCGGGCGCATCGAATACATCTATTCGGATGTCTCCCCGGGCTTCGAAGCCCATTTCCGGAAGCACTTCGCGCAACGCTTTCCGTTCATGCGGTTCACAACCGTAGATCTGGAGAGAGGACTGGCCGAGCAAGGAATCAATAGTGGTAGTGCGGATGTGGTACTGGCCGCAAACGCTCTACACGTCTCCAGTAGTCTTCAGCAAGGCCTCCAGTTGATTAAAGGGATTCTGGCGCCAAACGGGCTATTGGCTTTGATCGAGGTCACCAAAGCGACCGTATTCAATACGCTAACCTATGGATTGTTGGATGGCTGGTGGCATTTCCAAGATGACCACCGGCGGCTGCCGAATGCACCATTGCTGAGCCGAGAGATGTGGAAGCGGACGCTGACCGAAGAGGGCTTTAGCAATGTCGCTTCCGCGGAAGAGCTGCGGCTGGTTGCGGCGGGGGATTTGCTAACGTTGTTACTAGCGGAAAACAACAACCGAGTTGCCGGTGTTAACTTACGGTCGAGACAGACCGGTCCGAAGACAACTCTGGTGCAAGCCGACGATCATAACGGACCGGCTTCTTCGCTAGGGCAGGAGCAGCCGCCCACCTCTGCACCACCGGGGGAGTCAGATTTGCCAGGAGACTGCGAAGATCTGCAGGCGCACGTCGAAGCCCAGGTGGCCGGCGTATTGCAGAAGGCGCTGTGGCTGGAGGCATCTAACTTTTCAGTGGGAACACCCTTCCAAGATCTAGGGATCGATTCAATTGTTAGTGTTGAGATTGTGGAGGGATTAAATCAGGTTTTGGGTACGCAGCTGAGGCCGGTCGATCTGTTTAACCATCCCAATATCCGAAGTCTGAGTGAGCAGATAGTATCAACACATAGCAGCGCGATGCGCGAATTTGTCGGCCGGCAAGCAACCTGGCCAGAGCCGCTTCCGCCGGATGCAGAGCCAACGCCTACCGTCGCCACCAAAACAACTGCAAGGCTGGGTTCAGATAGTAGTGACAGCAATCTGGACCTATTGGTGCCCATAGCTGTGGTTGGGATGTCAGCTCGTTTTCCCGGCTCCCGCAACCTTAACGAGTTCTGGGCAAATCTGGCTGCTGGCAAAGATTTGATTACTGAGGTGCCTGCCAATCGATGGTCGCTGGCGGAATTCTACCAGCCGGAGCCGGGAGAACCTGGACGCAGCTACTCGAAGTGGGGCGGGTTCCTCTCGGATATCGACTTATTTGATCCACTCTTTTTTGGCATTTCTCCGCACGAAGCGGAGCTAATGGAGCCAGACCATCGCCTCTTCCTGATGGAATCCTGGAAAGCCTTGGAGGACGCAGGATATGGGAGCAGCGAACTCAACGGGAAACGTTGCGCGGTTTTTGCCGGGTGTGTTGGAGACAACTACATCGACGTTTTGCGGGCCGCGAATAGGGATAAAGAAGCGTTTTCGTTTATTGGAACTTCGCCGGCTATCCTTAGCGCACGAATTGCTTATCACCTAAACCTGAAGGGTCCGAGTCTGACTCTCGACACGGCCTGTTCGTCGACGGGAGTCGCCATTCATCTCGCTTGCGAAAGTCTCCAGTTAAGAACGAGTGACATGGCGCTCGCCGGAGGGGTTTCTATCATGAATACCCCGCAACTGTATATTTGGCTGAGTCAGACAGGCATGCTGTCACCGGAAGGGAAATGTAAAACGTTCGGTGACGACGCGGACGGATTCGTTCCTGGTGAAGCTGTGGTCGTTCTAGTCTTGAAACGACTGGCTGATGCCACGCGGGACGGCGATCACGTCTACGGCATTATTCGCGGTTCGGGAGTCAATCAAGATGGCAAAACCAACGGAATCACGGCGCCGAGTGGTCCTTCTCAAACCGCGCTCGAAACCGAGGTTTACCATCGTTATTCCATCGATCCCGGAACGATCAGTTACGTCGAATGTCATGGAACTGGAACCAAGCTAGGTGACCCGATTGAAGTCGAAGCGTTAACCAAAGCATTCCGGCAATTTACGCATCAGACCGGGTTCTGCCGGATTGGTTCGGTAAAAACCAACATTGGCCACACCTTGCTAGCGTCGGCCGGAGCCGGCGTCGTGAAGGTATTGTTAGCTTTGCAGCGTAAGCAACTACCACCCTCTTTGCATGCTACGACCCTCAATGGTCACATCGACTTCGCAGAAAGTCCATTTTACGTTAATCGCGAGTTAACCGATTGGCAGGCGCCGAGTGGTCAGCCATTGCGAGCTGCTGTCAGTTCGTTTGGATTCAGCGGTACCAATGTTCACATCGTGATCGAGGAGTCGCCGCCTCCAACCAAGGCAGCGTCGGTTTCCAAGCCAGCTTATCTTGCCACGCTCTCGGCGCGTAGCGAAAAGGCTCTAAAGACTCGGATCAAAGAACTGGCTGCTTGGCTCTCCGAACGGGAGCGGGACAACGTAGAGCTAACGGATATTTGTTATACTCTCAACGTTGGCCGGAGTCATTTCGAAAAACGTCAGACGATCATCATAGCTTCAGTCTCGGAGCTACGGGCGACTTTGGAATCGCTTGCAGCCGGCCAACTCCCCGGTAATGCAATGTTTGAAACCGTCAAATCGATAGCGCCGAGTGACGCCGCCATTTATCGTCAGGTTCAGCGTTCAGTCTTAGCAGAACTAGCTACCTCGACAAACGTAGCCGATTATCGAGACAAGCTCCAAGTTCTAGCAGGACTCTATGTAAAAGGGTACGAAATTGACTGGAAAATCTTGCACCACGGGGAGTCCTGTGGCCGTCTTTCCCTGCCATCGTACCCCTTTGATTTGGAGCGCTATTGGGTCGATCCGCCGAGCAGGAGCCCGGGAAACCCGGTACCGACCCTTCGGTTACTAACTGAAGCCACGAGCTTCACCGCGGATCAGGTAAACCGGCGAGTCTGTATTGAGCCGGTGTGGCGGCCAGCCTCACTTCAAAATGCAAGGCCAGAGCTGCTCTCCGGCAGCGTTCTGGTGATTGACGATGAAGCGCTCAGTCGAGAGCTTGAGCGCCGATTGTCTGACCTGAAGCTGTGGCGACTGCAAGAAAGCGAAGAATGCAAGGTAATCGGTCAGCTCGCGCTGGCGCCGTTAAGATCAGACTCCGACTACTCACAGCTTCTGGCGACTCTGGCGCCGTACACGATCGTTTACCATTGCAGATCGGTTTCCACGGCATCCGACCAGATGGCTCTTGGAATTGAAACGGTCTATTCCCTGTGTAAGAACCTCCTTCGTAGCCGCCCGGCAAATGACGTCCGTTTTCTTTTGGTTTACGGGCCGGACGTTCCGCCAGAGATCAGCGCGATCAGTGCCTTTCTTGAAACGGTAGCTCAGGAGAATCCAAGAATTCGGACGCTTTCAATTCTGACGGACGATCCGGCGGGCTCGTTGCTGGAGGAGATCCAGCGGTTTGATGGTGCGCGCGAAGTGCGGTACCGGAACGGGGTTCGAGAGAGGAAAACGCTGAGAGAGCTGGAACTCCCAAAGGCGGAGTCGAGCTGGTTTCGGCCGGAGGGGGTGTACATCATCGCGGGCGGCGCGGGAGGTTTAGGCCGTATCTTCTCGGAGCATCTAATTCGTCGTTATAACGCTCGGTTGGCCTGGGTTGGACGGTCGGAGTTGACCGCGAGCCAAGTGGATGACCTCGAGCGACTGATAGCTCTGGGTGGTGAGATTATTCCAATACGAGCGGATCTGAGCGTTCCCTCCCAAGTCAACGACGTGATCGGCCAAGTCAAAGGTCGCTTCGGCAAAATTAATGGGGTGATTCACGCCGCAGGCGTTGTTCGAAATAATTTTGTGCTGAACAAGAGCCGCGCGGAATTGAATGAGGTTATTACCTCTAAGTTGCAGGTTGCAGTTAACCTGGACCAAGCGTTGGCGGATGAACCGCTCGATGGATTCTTGCTCTGTTCGTCGATCGCCTCGCTGCTGCCTGAACCAGGTCAATCGGATTATGCTTTCGCAAACCGCTTCCTCGATGACTTCTCCGCTCACCGAGAAGAGTTGCGCCGGCAGGGCAAGCGAAAGGGGCGCACTCTGTCGATCAATTGGCAGATGTGGCAGAGAGCGACCATCGTCAAGAACGTATCCCTCGAAGAGCTAACCTCGAGGGCACAGGAAGCCGCTCGATTAACCGGGCTTCCGTTTTTGACTAACGAACAGGGACTGGATTTGCTGGAACAGTCGGTCGGGGTGTTCGGCCCAGCGGCCTTGATCGGGGTCGGCCAAAGCGACCAGTTGTTGAGACGGACGGCTCAACTTTACGACGAACAGCCTGCGGAACAGCCGGTCCAGCCGGCGGCATGGGACCAGGGTGCGCTGGTCATTTACACCAAGGGCTACGTTAAGAAATTATTGAGCGATCTTTTAAAGATCCCGGCAGAGCGCTTCGATACTGACGCTTCCCTTGTCGACTACGGCCTGGATTCGATTTTGATCACTACATTCAATCGGACCATTGAGAAAGTTCTGCCCACGGTACCGAAGACTTTGCTTTTCGAATATCCGAACAGTGCTTCGGTAAGTGAGTATCTGCTAACACATCATCGATCCGAACTGATCCGGCTTTTCGAGGAGGCGCCCGGCCAGACCGCGCTAAAATCTGCATCTGACGCTCAGCCGTCATCAGCAGTTTCCGGAACGGGACCAGAACGGATCAGCGAGCCGGTTGAACGGCAGCAGTCCGTTCGGGATATCGCAATTATTGGGATGGCGGGAAGATTCCCTCAAGCGGACGATTGGAGAGAATTTTGGGTAAACCTCAGGGATGGCCGCAACTCAATTACGGAGCTTCCTCACCGCCGATGGATAACGGTTGCTGGAGGCGAAGAGATAAGCGCGGACCTGAGCAAACTGTCCTGCAAGTGGGGTGGTTTCTTGGACGGCGTCGACCAGTTCGATGCGGCCTTCTTTAACATTTCGCCAGCCGAGGCGGAGGTTATGGACCCCCAGGAAAGGTTATTTCTCCAAACGGCCTGGCATGCTCTGGAGGACGCTGGGTACGCGCGGAGCCAGTTGCTGGCCTGGCTCCGTCCTGAGGAACGCGAAAACGTGGGTGTCTTTGCCGGGGTCACCCACAACTCCTATCAAGTGTTGGGAGTGCTGCGAAACCGCCGAACTCCTACCCGGGTCGATCATTCCGGAGAGTGGTCTTTGGCCAACCGGGTTTCTTATTATTTCAACTTTCGCGGCCCGAGCTTGCCGGTGGACACCGCCTGCTCGGCATCGCTTTCTGCGATTCATCTGGCGTGCGAGAGCCTGCAAAACGGCGGATGTCACTTGGCGCTCGCTGGCGGCGTCAATTTGCATTTGGATGAAAGTAAGTTCGCCAGCGCCTGTTCGCTCGGAATTTTGTCTCCGACGGGTCTTTGTCGCAGCTTTGGGGCCGAGGCAGACGGATATGTTCCAGGCGAGGGGGTTGGCGTAGTGATCCTTAAGCCACTCGACAGAGCTGAACAGGATGGTGATCACATCTATGGAGTTATCAAAGCTTCAGCGATCAATCATGGTGGCCGCACGAACGGTTTCAACGTCCCGAATCCCGCGGCCCAAGCCGCAATAATCTCTAAAACTCTCCACCAGGCGGACCTCGATCCTCGCACTATCAGTTATATTGAGGCCCACGGAACGGGGACTGCGCTAGGGGACCCGATCGAAGTCGATGGACTGACGCGCGCCTTTGCGGAGGCAGTGCGGAGGAGGACCGGCGGCGGTTCCACCATTCCTGTGCAGTGGTGCGCTTTAGGCTCCGTTAAGTCTAACATTGGTCACCTTGAGGCTGCGGCCGGGATCGCGGGTCTAACTAAGGTCCTTTTGCAGATTCAGCACGGGAAATTGACAGCCTCTTTGCATAGCCAACCCGGCAACCCGGATATCGATTTTTCCAAAACTCCGTTCCGAGTTCAATCGGAATTGGGTGAGTGGGTGCGGCCCGTGGTGGACGGTGAAGTCGCGCCGCGCCGTGCCGGTATCAGTTCGTTTGGGGCAGGCGGTTCCAATGCTCATCTGATCGTCGAGGAATACAAAGGCAGGCCTACCACCCATGATCGAACGCGAACGTCCGCCGCGCCGGTGATAGTCGTGCTTTCAGCGCGAAGCGATTCACAATTGCGGACGATGGCTGCGCGTCTCCGGGATTATCTATCCTTGGAAAATCCAGAGCTGAGTGAAGCCATCGACTCAATCGCCTATACTCTTCAAGCCGGACGCGAGGAAATGGAGGAACGGCTGGCGTTGGTGGTTGAAAGCCCGAGCGAATTAGAGTCTCGTCTGCAGCTATTTCTTGCGGGTGGAGAGGCGCCTTCAGACGTCTATCGCGGTCGTGCTTCAAAAAATCGCCGCATTGAGGATGGCGACTTGAAGGACCAATCGGTACCTAACCGACCGCTCGGCCGCGCTGAATTGGAGGAGTTGGCCAGCCGATGGGTCACGGGACAATCCGTCGACTGGCGGCAGCTTTATGCTTCCGTTCCGGTCCGGGTGTCGCTGCCCGGATATGTGTTTGCCACGAAACGCTATTGGTACGGGAGCTTCGAGAGCGGAGAAGAACCGGTCAAAGGCGACATGGTCAAGGCTCCATCGATCGACGGAGCGCGACCTAAGATCACACTTAACCATTGGCTCGACTCCGTCTCTGTGCTCGAACCGACTACCGAGGTCGAACTATTGATTCTCGAGGAGCATATCGCTGTCGTCCGAATGCAAGATCGTTCGAATCGTAACATGTTCACGCCAGCGATTCTTCGCGGACTGATGGCGAGCTTCGCGGAAATCGAACGCACGGACTCGATCAAGGTCGCGATCGTGACGGGCTACGAGAACATTTTTTCGATGGGCGGAACCCGCGAAGAGTTGCTGACGTTATCCGATCAGGTTCAGACCTTTGCTGACCTCGAGTTCATCTTCAAAGGGTTTTTGCAATGCCGAGTTCCGGTGATTGCGGCGATGCAAGGGCACGCTTCCGGAGGCGGCCTCGTCTTTGGGCTGTACGCTGATTTAGTGATTATGGCGGAGGAGGCGCTCTACAGCGCAGCCTTTACTAAATACGGATTTACCCCGGGGTTAGGCGCAACCTTCATCCTTTCTGAAAAGCTTGGTGATGCGCTGGCGACGGAGATGATGATGACGGCAAGTACGTATCGGGGAAGCGACCTTTTACGTCGGGGGCCTAATGTCTTATTGCGGCCTCAAGCCCGGGTATTCGATGAGGCTTTAGCGCAGGCACGGGCGCTAGCTGAAAAGCCGCTACACACGCTGGTTACGCTGAAGCGGACCTTGGCCGGCCGTAAACTCGAGCGACTGCCTAATATTCTGGAAGAAGAACTGCGGATGCACGCAGAGACTTTCGGTCATCCAGAGGTTAAACGGCGTATCACCCAATTTATCCGCGAACCAGGAACCGCACATGATCAAGACTCCGAGCGGACCGGCGAGAAGCCGGGGGTCAGCTCAGGGAGCGCTCCCCCTCGAAACGGGCGGGTTCGTTTGAAAGAATTGCAGCTGGCTGCGGCGACCGAGGAAATAACTTCGTCGTGGCCAGAGAATAGTGAGCAGGAGAACTCCAAGTTGAGTTTGTCTAGTACGAATAGACCGCCTGACTCATTGATGCCGCCTGCATCTAGTTTCGCGGAGGAAGTTTGCGCCTACCTGGCTAAGCATCTCTGCGAGACGTTACACTTGGAACCGGGCGCGCTTGATCCGGTTGCGAGTTTCCGCGATCTCGGCCTCGATTCGGTTTCCAGCGTTGAATTTATCCATCTGGTAAATCAGCGATTTGGTCTGCACCTAGATGCGTCGATCGTTTATGACTTTGTCGACTTTGAATCGCTAAGTAAGTACGTGTGTGGCTTGGTGGAGCGTGATGAGCAGCTGCAATCAGCCACGAAGAACGCTTTTAGCAAAGAGGAGTTGGAAAGAGACCAGCCACTCAGTAATCCAATCGCCCAGCGCCCTGGTTCCGAGCACAAGGAGATCTTTTCCGGCGTAGTTTTGCCTCACCCCGTTCTGAGCTCCAACGGGCTGCAGAATCGGAAAAACGATTCGTCGGATGAAATCGCAATCATCGGACTGTCCTGCCGGGTGCCTGGAGCTGCGGATGCGTCCGCGTTCTGGCAGAATCTAGCGGAAGGCCGAGACAGTGTGACTGAGGTCCCGCGTGACCGCTGGGATATCGATTCTGTCTTTGATCCGGATCCTAACGCGGACGGTAAGACCTACTGTCGCTGGGGCGGGTTTATCGATGAGGTCGACAAATTCGATCCGCTGTTTTTTAATCTCTCACACGGCGAGGCAGAGGTCATGGATCCGCAACAGCGGATCTTTCTGGAAGAGGCTTGGAACGCGTTCGAGGACGCCGGATATTCTGCCCGCTCTTTGTCCAATACCAAGTGCGGGGTTTTCGTTGGTGCTGCTGTTGGTGACTACGGAGGCGTCCTTCGCCGAGAGAACCGTTCGATGGCCCAATCGGCGTTTGCGGGAATGGGGCTGACGGCCTCAATTCTGGCGGCACGCATATCCTACTTGTTGAACCTGAAAGGTCCCAGCATCTCTCTCGACACCGCGTGTTCCTCCTCACTGGTCGCTCTACATCAAGCCTGTCGCAGTATCCAGGCAGCCGACTGTGACCTGGCGTTAGTCGGCGGTATCAACCTGATTCTGGATGCTGAGCAGATAATTACTACCAGCAAGCTGCAGATGCTTTCTCCTCATGGTCGATGCCGGCCGTTTGATCATCGGGCTGATGGTATCGCACTGAGCGAGGGCGTCGCCGTGGTTGTGATCAAGCCTTTAGCCGGCGCGATCCGTGACGGTGACCATATTTACGGCGTCATCAGAGGGTCAGGCATCAATCAAGACGGAAAGACAAACGGGATCACCGCCCCGAGCGCTGTGTCGCAGGCGGAATTGCTTCGAGATGTTTACCGGAGAGCGGAAGTCAATCCAGAACATATCGACTACGTTGAGGCTCATGGCACTGGGACCTTGCTGGGAGACCCAGTCGAAGTAAGGGGGCTGACCGAAGCGTTCCGTTCGTTTACCGACCAAAGGCAGTTCTGCGCGCTGGGATCGGTCAAATCGAACGTCGGCCACACTTCATTTGCGGCCGGTTTAGTAGGAGTGATCAAGGTTTTACTGGCCTTTAAGAACCAGCAAATACCGCCATCAATCAATTTCGATGGGCCAAATGAAGAGATCGCTTTTGAGACGACGCCATTCTTCGTAAACACGGAGGTCCGGGATTGGCCGCGACGCGAAAGACGGCCACGCTTGGCGGCTGTCAGTTCTTTCGGTTACAGCGGCACCAACGCGCATGTGTTGCTGCAGGAGTTCGTGACGGAAAACCTTTTGGAAACGACAGCCGTTGAGCAAGCAGGCCAAGCGATCCTTTTGTCCGGAAAGACCGCGGAAGCGTTAGTTCAGCGTGCGGCCCGGCTACATTCCTATATCGCCGGACAGAGCCAGGGCAGCAATCTGCTTCATCGTCATTCATTGGTAGAACTGGCTTACACGTTGCAGGTTGGTCGGGACCCCATGGATGAACGACTCGCTTTGGTGGCGAGTGATTTTAGGGAGGTTCAAGAGAAACTAGCTGCGTTTCTCGATGGAACGAGGCTTTCTGGAGTCTACCGTGGCGCGATTCCCCATCGATTGAGCCGTGCTCATCCGAATTCAAGCGAAGAGACCTTGGATGGGCTGGCCCGCGCCTGGGCTCAGGGAGAAGAAGTAGACTGGGCGTCGCGGTTCGGTGAAATGCGTCCGAAACGGCTTTCGTTGCCTGGATATCCTTTTACTCGAGATCGGTGTTGGATTCAGTCTGCGAACAATGAAGGGATTTTGCCGGCGCCGTCTTCAGAAGGCCGGCGCGAACTACCAGCAGAACGCCAGCAATGGCAAAAAGCAGTGGGGCTTGATCAGGGAGACCGAGCACAGGCGGGCGAGAGAATTTCCGCGCTCGCGGGGAAGCGTGTAACGGTAAGACTGGGCCCGGATCTACCCTTTCTGCGTGATCATATTGTAAGCGGCCGGCATATGGTGTCCGGGTCGGCGATCATCGCTCTCATTATTGATGCGGCGCGAGAGGGTGACCCCGCGAAGATGGTTGAACTCGAGAATGTGGTCTGGGTTCGGCCAATTGTTCTCAACGGTCCGACCGATCTTCATCTCGATTTTCAAGCGGACGAAGCATGGCTGAAGTTTGAGGTCCGCGCCGGTGTTTCGGCCGAAGTTTCGGCCACGGGTCGAGTAAGAACTGGTCGTAGCGAGCTCGACCAGGAGCAGGTCGATGTAGCCGGAATTAAGCAGCGCGCCACGACCGAAATTTCCAGCGCTGGTTTTTACCAGCGGTTAGAGGAGGGAGGCTTACAATATGGTGAGAGTTTCCGGGCTATTGATAGGGTGTTTCTAGCGGCCGGGGAAGCATTGGCGACCCTCAAGTCAAATCGGGAAGCGGCGGTTTCGCCGTTCCTGTTCTCCCCATCTCTTCTGGACGCCGCGCTGCAAACACCGGCGGTTTTGTTTACTGGGGAGAACGGTGCCTTGCCGTTTTCGGTTGGGCGTGTTCGCCTCTTGTCAGAGGACACGGCTATCTATGCCTATGCCGAGTTAGTCCGTTCCGAAGGGAACGTGCAGAAGTTTCGGGTCACACTGCTCAATCAGCAGGGTCGCAAACAGGTAGTGATTGACGATTTTACCGTCCGACTTACTCCGTCGGCGCAGCCCCGCATTACCTATCTACGACCCCACTGGCGAATCGATCCGATCAATGTGGGTCGCTCGCCCTTAGCCATAGGCAAAGTGCTGGTATTTGACGACCAAGAAGAATTCTGTCGCGATCTTAGTCAGATCCGGGCCGAGCTCAATATCGTAAGGGTTCTTCGGGGAACGAGCTACCAGCGGGCTGAGTCCCTCGTAACGCTGCGCCCCGACGTTGATGAGGATTTCGCCAGACTCATCGATGAGTTCCAACCTGATAGTGTGATTTATCGGTGGTCCTACGGCGCCGCAGCCGATAACGTGGCGGTCTCGCTAGTATTTGGGCAGATCTTTCGGCTCACTAAATCCCTTATCCGGCAAGGTAGTCGTCGCGAATTCCCTCTGATTTTCCACTGGTCGACCGATGCAAGACCGACGGAAGAAGCGATACACGCTTTCGCTCGAACCCTGCGACAAGAGCAACCTAAGTTGCGGCTGAAGATAGTTGCCGGTGGTGATGCCGCAGTGGTTTATCGGGAGTTGAGCTCGCATGACGATACGGTGCAGGTTCGTTGGTCAAATGGGCAGCGGGAAATCTGTTTGCCTGAGCCGTTCGAGCCAGAGATCCTCCGAGAGCTACCGTTGCGACCAGAGGCGGTCTATCTCCTGACCGGTGGCAACGGTGAATTGGGCCAGGTTTTCGTCAACTATCTTGCCACCAGATTTCGAGCGCGGATCGCGTCAGTGAGTCGCTCGGCTCCGAATCCGTCGTTACTGGCGCGATTCCGTGACTTGGAGGCGGGCGGCGCACGAATATTTCCGATCCAAGCGGATGTTGGCGAGCGAGGAGAACTGGTTCGTTGCCTGCAGACGGCCCGGAATGAGTTGGGAGCAATCAACGGCATTATTCACGCGGCGGGCGTAATCCGGGACGCGCTGTTTTGGAACAAACGGCTCGCTGACGCAGAGACCGTCCTTGGGCCAAAGGTCAACGGCGTGCTTTGGCTGGATGAGCTCACGGCCGGCGATCCTCTCGATTTCTTCGTCCTCTTTTCTTCGATAGCCGGGCTGGTCGGGAATGTTGGACAGGCTGATTACCGGGAAGGGCTGCGTGCCCAAGGATCGCGCCGGGGTGTGACTGTTTCAATCAACTGGTCGCTCTGGCACCATGGCGGCATGCAACCGGCAAGCCGCCATCCCAAGATTGAAAGCGGTGAGATTGTGCCCTTGGATGTAAAGAACGGCCTCCGGATTTTTCGGACTGCGTTGCAAGCAGGTGAGCCTCAGATTGCTGGGTTGCTATTGCCGGCAGCGACGCCTCCACCGGAGGAAAACCAATCACCATCCCGGATCGGGGCAGGTTCATCGCCGAAGGAAGATATCGCCAGCACAATTCCGCTGCCCGAGGTCGTCAGATTTCTCAAGCAGCGTTTCGCAGTTTTGACAAAAATTCCGATCGAAAGGATCCGGCCGGAAGAATCGCTCGAAAAGTACGGAATTGATTCGTTGTTGGTGACATCGTTCACCCAGTATTTAGAACGAGACTTCGGACCGCTGTCGAAGACACTCTTGTTTGAATATCAGACTTTGGAGGCCCTCGGCCGGTACTTTCAGAATCATTTCGGCGCCGCTCTGACCCAACTCTTGGGGAATAAGGCGGTTGATCAATGGCCCGCCGCCATCACCGAACAAACTCAGTCCTCCATCGAAGAATATCCTCGCTCCCGACATTTGCCGCGCGTCAATCTGAGGGGAACCGCCGAGATTGCGATTGTCGGATTGTCCGGGCGTTTCCCCATGGCGGACAACGTTGAAGAATTTTGAGACAATCTGGTTAGCGGACGCGATTGCATCGCCGAAGTTCCGCCGGATCGATGGGATTATCACCAGTTCTTTGCTCCGAAGCCAAGCGAACCGGGTAAGACCTATAACAAGTGGGGCGGCTTTCT
>WNFM01312640.1_pt1 | contig 27561 bp, 22 predicted proteins | sample 5400271 | NCBI WGS metagenome assembly WNFM01 (sample SAMN13153352, study PRJNA577476) | soil metagenome | isolation source: 60 cm saprolite on Douglas fir-dominated hillslope | place: USA:California | collected 2013-09-17 | reverse complement strand
GTGGCGACATGTTCCTGTTGATATTCAACGGGGGCCATCATGGCCCTTGTCGTACACTACCCGGATGGCTGTCCGCCGCGGTGTCTGGCTCGTCATCGTCCTCATCGTCTTCGCCGTCTCCCTCTCAGCCATCGGGATGCTGCTGCTCTTCAGCGCCGTCGGCCGCGAGCCGCAGGTCGGCGGCAACTCGACGCTCGTCCTGCGCATCGGCGGGGACCTGAACGAAATGGAGGCGGGCGGCGTCCTGGGGCCGTTCTTCGAAGGCGCGCCGACGGTGCGCTCGGTCGTCGAGATGCTCCGCAAGGCCAAGTCCGACGCGCGGATCACCAGCGTGATCGTGAAGCCGTCGGGGTCGGGCGCGCTGTGGGGCAAGGTCCAGGAAGTCCGCGACGCGGTCGCCGACTTCCGGCGCTCAGGGAAACCGATCGTCGCGTATCTCGAATACGGGGGCGAGCAGGAGTTCTACCTCGCGACGGCCTGCGACAAGGTGTTCCTGATGCCGACCGCCACGCTCGACCTGACGGGGATGGCGAGCTACGAGCTCTTCCTGCGGGGCACGCTCGACAAGATCGGCGCGTACCCCGACGCGCTCCACATCGGCGAGTACAAGACGTATTCGAACACGTTCACCCAGCACACCTACACGGCCGCGCACCGCGAGATGGCGGAGTCGCTGAACACGGACCTCTTCGGGCAGCTCGTGCGCGGCATCGCCGACGGCCGGAAGAAGAGCGAGGCCGACGTGAAGGCGCTCATCGACCACGGGCCGTTCCTGCCGGAGGACGCGCTGCGCGCCGGGCTGATCGACGACCTCGCGTACGAGGACCAGCTCGACGACAAGGTGAAGCTGGCCTCGGGGAAACCCCACTACGTGGACATGAACGAGTACCGCCACGTGACCGCGGGCGGCTTCGGCCTGACGCGCGGGCCGAAGATCGCCGTCATTTACGCCACCGGCCTGATTGCCTCGGGGAAGAGCAGCTACGACACCACGGGTGGGCAGGTCGTCGGCGCGGAGACGCTCGTGGAATACCTGCGCAAGGCGCGCGCCGACAGCGCAGTCAAGGCGATCGTGCTGCGCGTGGACAGCCCCGGCGGCTCCGCGATCGCCTCCGACGTCATCTGGCGTGAAGTGGTCCTGACGAAGAACCAGAAGCCGCTCGTCGCGTCGATGTCGGATGTCGCGGCGTCCGGCGGCTACTACATCGCCATGCCCGCGCACGCCATCGTCGCGGAGCCCTCGACCCTGACCGGATCGATCGGGGTCGTCCTCACCAAGTTCGTCATCGACGGGACGCTGAAGAAGCTCGGGATGAACATGGAAGGCGTGTCGCAGGGCAAGTACGCGGATCTCTATTCGCCTGTGCGGCCGTTCTCGTCCGAGGAGCGCGCCCGCATGGCGGAGAACATGCAGGCCACCTACGACGCCTTCGTCGAGAAGGCCGCCCAAGGGCGCAACACGACGCCCGAACGGATCGACGCCATCGGCCAGGGACGCGTGTGGACGGGGCGGCAGGCGAAGGAAATCGGACTCGTCGACGAGCTTGGCGGCCTCGATCGCGCCGTGGCGCTCGCCAAACAGCGCGCGAAGATCGCGCAGGACACGGACGTCGAGCTCGTGATCTACCCGCCGAAGAAGTCGTTCTACGATCTGCTGCGCGACCCGCTGGGCAGCACCGATCGCGCTTCGACGCTGGCGTCGTTGCTCGGGATCGGCAATCCGAGAGTCATGCAGGCGCTCGCGGCTCCGCTGCAGGTCTTCCGCCGCGGAGAGCCGCTGGCGCTGATGCCCAACGTCTTCGTTCGCTAGGGACGTTCACGGTTCACAGTTCGCGGTTCGCGGTTCGCGGTTCGCAGTTGCAAGTTCGCAGCTCGCTCTGACTGCCAACTGCAAACTGTGAACTATCGCTGCACCCGTCCCGACGCGTCTCCCTTGGCCAGCGCGTCCACTTCCATCACCGACACGCGATTGAAGTCTCCCGGGATCGTCTGCTTCAGCGCGCTCGCCGCCACGGCGAAACGCAGGGCGCCGGCGTGCGGCCGGCCCGTGACGAGGCCGTAGATCAACCCCGCGGCGAAGCTGTCGCCGCCGCCGATCCGATCCACGAGCCGGACGGCGTAGCGCTGGCTCTCGTGCAGCGTCTCGGTCGCGCCGTCCCAGAGGACCGCGCCCCAGCCGTTGTCGCTCGCCGACAGGCTCTCGCGCAGCGTGATCGCGACGAGCGCGGGGCCGAGGGTCCGGGTCACGGACGCCGCGGCCTCGCGGTACGCGTCGACGTGCAGGGTGCCGCTGGTCACGTCGGCCCCCTGGACGTGGACGCCGAGGACCGACTGCAGATCTTCCTCGTTCGCGATGACGACGTCCACGTCGCCCATCAGCGGCCGCATCACGGCCTGCGCCTGCGCTTCGGTCCAGAGCTTCTTCCGGAAGTTCAGATCGACGCTCACGCGCGCGCCCGCGCGCCGCGCCGCGGTGACGGCCGCCTTGGTCGCCGCCACCGCGCGCTCGCCGAGCGCCGGGGTGATGCCGGTCACGTGGAACCACGCCGTCCCCTGCATCACGAGGTCCCAGGGCACCGCGTCCTCGGGGATCTCGCTGATCGCGGAGTGCGCGCGGTCGTAGAGGACCGTGGACGCGCGCTGGCTCGCGCCCGTCTCGGTGAAATAAATGCCCACGCGCGTGCCGCCGCGCGCGACGTGATCGGTGCGCACGCCTTCCGCGCGCAGCGCGCGCAGCGCCGCGTCGCCGATCGCGTTCGACGGCAGCCGCGTCACGTAGTGGCTGTCCAGCCCGAACTGCGCCAGGCTGACGGCGACGTTCGCTTCGCCGCCGCCGAACGTGGCGGACAGTGCGGGTGACTGAAGGAGGCGTTCGAACCCCGGCGGGCCCAGCCGGAGCATGATTTCGCCGAACGACACGACGCGCGCGGACCTGGCGGGTATGGGCATCTTGACTATCTGGCGGATGCGACGCTCGCCACGATGCGGCGCGCGTTGTTCACGAGCACGTCGAACCGCCCGTCCTCGATCGCCTTGAGATCGAGCAGCGCCGAGCCGACGCCGACAGCGACGGCGCCGGCCCGGATCCAGTCGCCGGCGTTGTCGAGCGTGACGCCGCCGGTCGGCATCAGGCGCAGCTGCGGCAGCGGCGCGCGGATATCTTTGATGTAGGAGGGGCCGAGCGCCGTCGCCGGGAACACTTTCACGACGTCGGCCCCGTGCTCGTGGGCGTCCAGGATCTCGGTGGGGGAGAAGCACCCGGGCGCGACGGCCACGTCCCGATCGTGGCAGGCGTCGATGACGTCGCGCCGGAACACCGGGCTGACGACGAACCGCGCACCGGCGTCGATCACCGCGCGCGCCGTCGCCGCGTCGGTCACGGTGCCGGCGCCGAACAGAATGGATGACGGGAGCGCCGGCGCCAGCGTCGCGATCAAGCCGACCGCGCCGGGAACGGACATCGTGACCTCGATCGCGCGCACCCCCCCTTCGGCCATCGCATCGATGACCGCGCGCAGCCGCCCCGCGTCCTTCATCCGGATCACGGCGACGATCCCCAGGTCCTGGATCGTCCTGACGGTGGATTCCCGAGAGCTCAGCCCCATGCCGCAGCCCGCAGCCCCCGGCCCCCGGTCAGACCTTGTGCAGCCACGTGTGCGCGGGATCTTCGTGGAGCGCGAGCTTCCGCTCGGCGCCGGCCATCGCCCAGAGGTAGTACAGTTTGTAGCCCGGCGGGGCCGACACCGGGTGGTAGCCGTAGGGTACCAGCACGGCGTCGCCGTCCTTGACCGTGTGCGTGGCGGATTCGCCATCGGCCGTGTACAGCATCTGCTGGCCGAAGCCTTGCGGCGGCGAGATCCGGTAGTAGTACAGCTCTTCGAGCACCGGCTCGCCGTCGCGGCCGTCGTGCTTGTGCGGGGGGTAGCTGCTCCAGTTGCCGGGCGGATTGAACGTCTCGCCGACCATCAGCCGTTTGACGCTGCCGTCGGTCACGAAGATGTTGTGCACCTCGCGCGCGTAGTTGCCCTTCCCCCGCGCGTTGACTTCGATCTCCGCCGGGTGGATCACCGCGGCCTGGCCGCCCGCCGGCGCGGGCGTCGAAAAGAGGATGGCCTCGAGCGGGCTCTCCGCCGTGATCGTGAGCGCCACGCCGGGCGGCACGTAGATCGCGCTCGCGCGCTCCTCGAACACATTGGTCCTCGAGAGCGCCCAGGACGCGTCCGGCGTGGCGAACGTCCCGCGGCCCTCGTGCAGGACGAGGACGGTCTCCTCGCCAGCAATCAAGTATTTGTGGCTGCCGCCGGCCGACAGCCGGAGGCGTGAACTGGTCAGTTCACGCGCACCGCCCTCGCCGCGCCGCTGGAGTTGCTGGAGGCCGTCGATGCGCCGGATTCGATAAAGCGTTTCATTCAGCATGATTTGGGTTCGGCCGGTCAGCTTATCATGTCGGAAATGCTGACGCGCCGACGGTTGCTCATCCATGGCGGTCTCGCCGGTCTCGTCCTGGCTGGAGGCCGGCTCGAGGCCTTGAGTCTCGAGGAAGATCTATGGGCGACCGCCTCGAGCATCCTCGGGCGGATCAAGGCACCCGCGTTTCCCGTGCGCGACGTGCCCGTGACGAGCCACGGCGCGACGGGGGACGGGACGACCGACTGCACCGCGGCCTTCCGGGCCGCAATCGACGCGTGCCGCGGCGCGGGCGGCGGCCGGGTCGTCGTGCCGGCCGGGCGGTTCCTCACCGGCGCCATCCGGCTGCGCTCCGGCGTCAACCTGCACCTGGACGAGGGCGCCACCATCGCGTTCCGTCCCGACGCGTCGGCCTACCTGCCGCTGGTGCTGACGCGGTTCGAGGGGATCGAGCTCATGAACTATTCCCCGTTCATCTACGCGCTCGACGAGACGAACGTGGCGATTACCGGCCGCGGCACGCTCGACGGCCAGGCCGACGCGCAGCACTGGTGGGTGTGGCGGACCGGGCAGGCGCCGGCGCGCAATCGCCTGATCCAGATGGCCGCACAGGGCGCGCCCGTGGCCGGGCGCGTCTTCGGCGACGGGTCGTCACGCCTCCGGCCCAACTTCATTCAGCCCTACCGGTGCCAGAACGTCCTCGTGGAGGACGTGTCGATCATCAACTCGCCGATGTGGGAAGTGCACCCGGTGCAGTGCACCAACGTGACGATCCGCGGCGTGAAGATCAAGAGCCACGGCCCGAACAACGACGGCTGCGACCCCGAGTCCTGCCGCGACGTGCTGATCGAGAAGTGCACGTTCGACACCGGCGACGACTGCATCGCCCTCAAGTCGGGCCGGAACGAGGACGGGCGCCGGCTCCACGCGCCGATCGAGAACGTCATCATCCGCGACTGCGACATGATCGACGGCCACGGCGGCGTCACCATCGGCAGCGAGATTTCCGGCGGCGCGCGCAACATCTTCGCGGAGAAGTGCCGCATGGACAGCCCGCGGCTCGATCGCGCGCTCCGATTCAAGAACAACGCCGCGCGCGGCGGCGTGATCGAGCGGGTCGCCGTGCGCGACGTGACCGTCGGCGAGGTGGCCGAGGCGATCGTCGCGGCGGACTTCTTCTACGAGGAGGGGAAGAACGGCGCGTACAAGCCCGTCCTGCGCGACGTGGAAGTGCGGAACGTCACGAGCCGGAAGAGCAAGTACGCCTTCCTGCTGCGCGGCTACGACGACTCGCCGATCACGAACATCCGCGTGCAGGATTGCCGGTTCGACGGCGTGCAGGCGGACGACGTCCTGGAAGGGGTCCGCGATCTCCTCCTCACGAACGTGACGGTCAACGGCAAGCGCCGCGACGAACCGCCCCTCCCTCGAGAACCGTCGTTACCTCGCCTGTTTCTCGAACGCTGCGTATTCAGGCAGCAGGCCCGCATAGACTGCGACGTTGGCGGGGTCAGGACGAAGGCGCAGCTCCGTGTCCGGCGCCGTGAAGCCCGCGACCACGTCTTCCCACGGAACCAATTCTCCCTCCGACCGGCGCTCGGCATGGTAGGCGCGCAGGGCCGCGCCGAGCGACGCCGCGTTTCGGGGCGCGCCCCGCACGACCTCCGCGTCGAACACGTCGGCGATGACCTGGAGGATCTCGCGGTTCGCCGCGGCGCCGCCGGTTGCGCGAATGGTCGCCGGCCCAGGCGCGATCCACCGGGAGTGCAGCCGCATCGCCATCGCCTGCGCCTCGACGATCGCGCGCACCAGGCGGGACGGGGCGGCGCCGTCGAGGTTGTGCCGGCGCGGGCGCGGGTGGGCCACCGGCGGCGTGATCTCCGGCACGAACCAGGGCGTCATCATCGCGCCGCCGTTCCCGGCCGGCGTGTTCCGCAGCGCCGCGGCAAATCCGTCCCAGTCCAGTCCGTGCGCGTCGCGCACGCGCTCGCGCGCCAGGGATCCGTTCGCGAAGCACGTCAGCGCCATGTACCCGCCCGCCGGCGATCCAAAGACGTGACCGGCGCCGCCGGGATCCGGCGCCGGCTGGGCACGGGGGCCGAAGACGGTGTCGCTCGTCCCGAGCGAGATGCCGAGCGCGCCCGGTGTGACGAGCCCGAGGCCGACGAGCGCCGAGGGGTTGTCGCCGGACCAGGGGATCACGATCGCCGGCCCGAACCCGTACTTCCGCCGCCAATAGGGGGCGATGTCACCGGTGACGGTCCACGACTCGTGAATCGGGGGGAGCCTCCGTCCGAGATCCGGCGCGGTCGCGTCGAGCGCCGCCGGCGACCACCGCCGCGCCGCCAGATCCATCAGGTTCATCCCCGACGCGTCGCCGGGTTCGAGCGGCGCATGGCGGCCGGCGAGCAGCGACGCCATGAACGAGCTCACGAGGTGAATCCGGGCCGTGCGCGTGTAGGCGGCCGGATCGGCGGAGGCGAACTTCCGGATCTGGGCCGCGGTGAAGCGCTCGTACGCGCGCGACCCGGTCAGCCGCGCGAGAGCCGCGTCGCCACCCAGCGCGTTCGTCAGGGCGGCGCACTCCGCGGTGGTGCTGCAGTCCAGCCACACCGGCGAGTCGGTCCTCGAGAACATCCCGCCGATCTGCTCCGTGAGCGGGCCCGCGGCGTCGAGCCCCCGCAACGCCGCCCCAGCGTCGGCCGTGAGATACACGCTGCCGTGCTGCTGCCCTGAGCCCGCGACGGCGCGGATCGCGGAAAGGTCCATCCCGCTCGCCGCGAGGATCCCCGCCATGCGGTCCAGCGCGGCCGCCCACATGGCCGGGGGCGCGGTGACCGTCTTCCCGTCGTCCGACTCGATGACCCCATGGGTCGTGCCGTACTCGGGGAGCTCGGCGTCGAATTGGAGGACGTGCTCGAAGACGATCCGCCGCTCGCTGCTGGTGACCTCGATGACCGTCGCGGTCAGGCTTTGCGTGCTCGAATCAAATCCCAGGTAGGTCGCCATTATGTTTTGCGTTCGCCTCGACCATGAGAATAGGCTAGGCGGCATGAACCGTCCAACTTCCATCGCGCTCGTCCTCGCCTGCACGCTGGTCGCGGGCTTCAGCCAGACGCCAGCCGGGGCCGGCCGGGCGGACGACGTCTCGCCGAAGCCGCAACCCGGCGGCGGCGGATGGAAGGACCTCTTCGATGGCAAGACGACGACCGGCTGGCGGGGATACCGGCAGACAACGCTGCCCGAGGGATGGCAGGTGGTCGACGGCGCGCTCACCCGCGTCGGCAAGGGGGGCGACATCGTCTCGGAGGGCGAGTACGAGAACTTCGAGCTGACCGTCGACTGGAAAATCGCGCCGGGCGGCAACAGCGGCATCTTCTACCGCGTCGCCGAACACGACGAGGACACCGAGATGTGGATGGCCGCGCCCGAGTATCAATTGATCGATGACACGGGGTATCCGGGAACGCTCAAGCCGACGCAGAAGACCGCCGCGAATTACGACCTGCAGCCGCCGGGCCGTGACGCGACCAGGCCCGCGGGCGCCTGGAACAGCACGCGCATCCTCGTCAACGGCACCCACGTCGAGCACTGGCTGAACGGCGTGCTCATCGTGTCCTACGAGCTCTGGAGCGACGCGTGGAACCGGCTGGTTGCCGTGAGCAAGTTCAAGGATCACCCGCGGTATGCGCGCGCCCGGAAGGGACGGATCGGGCTCCAGGATCACGGCGACGCGGCGGCGTTCCGGAACATCCGGATCCGCGAGCTGCCGCCGACGCCGCAGGCGGCGGCCCCGGCGCAGCCCGCGTCGCCGATTCCCGCGACCCATCTGCAGACCCGCTGGGCGGCGCAGGTCACGGCCGATCGCGTCCTGCCGGAGTATCCACGTCCGCAGATGGCCCGGACACAGTGGACGAACCTGAACGGGACGTGGAGCTACGCGATCACGGCGGGCGACGCACGTTGAGCGGTGCCGGCGTCTGGGTGGCGCCGGACCAGCGGCTCTGGTACCGGCGGACGTTCACCGTGCCGTCGCTGCCGGCCGGCCAACGCCTGTTGCTGAATTTCGGTGCGGTCGACTGGGAGGCGGTCGTCTACGTCAACGGCGCGCAGGCGGGTGAACATCGCGGCGGCTACGATCCCTTTACGTTCGACATCACTGACCATCTGCGCGCCGGCGCCGCCGAACAGGAGCTCGTCGTCGCGGTCCGCGATCCGACCGATGAAGGGCAGCAGCCCCGCGGCAAGCAGGTGCGGCGCCCGCGCAGCATCTGGTACACGGCGGTGACGGGTATCTGGCAGACAGTCTGGCTCGAGACCGTTCCCCGGTGGCACGTCAGTGGCCTCCGGATCGATCCCGATCTTGATCGAGGTCTCGTACGCGTGTCCGTCGGAACCGAAGGCCGCGAGACTGCCGGCCGGGTGGCCGTCACCGTGCTCGACGGCACGCGCGAGGTCGCGACAGTCGACGGTCCGACCGTGTCGGTCCCTATACCCACGCCGCACAAGTGGTCGCCCGCCGATCCGTTCCTGTATCGCCTGCGGGTCCGCCTCGCATCGGGCGATGACGTCGAGAGCTACTTCGGCATGCGCAGCATTGCCGTGCGTGCGGATTCGTCCGGCGTCCGGCGCCTCTTCCTGAATGGCGAGCCGCTCTTTCAGTTCGGCCTGCTCGACCAGGGCTGGTGGCCCGACGGTCTCTACACGGCGCCCACGGACGAGGCGCTCGCGTTCGATATCCAGAAGACGAAGGATCTGGGCTTCAACGTGATCCGCAAACACGTAAAGGTCGAGCCCGCGCGCTGGTACTACCACGCCGACCGTCTCGGCATGCTGGTATGGCAGGACATGCCCAGCGCGAACAACAAGGGGCCCGACGCGGAGGCGAACTTCGCCCGCGAGCTCACGTCGGTCATCGACGCGCTGCGCAACCATCCCTCGATCGTCATGTGGGTGCCGTTCAACGAAGGGTGGGGTCAGCACGCGACGGAGAAGTATGTGGCGTGGCTGAAGTCGTACGACCCCACGCGGCTGGTCAACAACACCAGCGGGTGGACGGATGCGAAGGTCGGCGACGTCGCCGACCACCACTCCTACCCGGGGCCCGCGATGCCGCCGCTCGAGGCAGTCCGGGCCGCGACGCTCGGCGAATTCGGCGGCCTGGGCCTGCCGACGGAAGGGCACACCTGGCTCGAGAAGGGCAACTGGGGTTACCGAAGCTTCACGTCGCTCGACGAGATGAACGCCGCCTATCGCGATCTAATCGCGCAGTTGCGGCTGCACGAGGGCGACGGCCTCTCTTCTGCCATCTACACGCAGACGACGGACGTGGAGATCGAGGTCAACGGCGTGATGACGTACGACCGCGGCGTGACCAAGCTCTCGCCGGAGTCCGTGGCGGCCAACCGCCGGATGTACGATGCGCCGCCGCGCATCACACACCTCGCGCCCGCATCCGATCGCGCCGCGCAAACCTGGAGGTACACCACGACCGCGCCGTCCGCCGCCTGGTTCGTTCCGGCGTTCGACGATGCGGCATGGCCGCGCGGTCCGGGCGGCTTCGGCGCGATGGACACGCGGTTCGCGCGTGTCGGCACGGAATGGAAGACGGCGGACATCTGGCTGCGCCGGACGTTCGACCTGCCGGCAGGGACCCTCGCCGCGCCGCACCTCCGCATCTATCACGACGACGATGCCCAGGTTTACCTGAATGGAACGCTGGTGGCCGAGCTCCCGGGCGCGAGCTCCGGCTTTGCTTACGTGCCGCTCACGGGCGCGGCCCGCGCCGCGTTGCGGCCCGGACAGAACACCATCGCGGTCCACGCGCACCAGATACGCGGCGGCCAGTTCATCGATGTGGGGCTCGTCGACGTGATCGAACCGGGTCCCGCCCGCCGGTGAGTAACGTCACCCTGGTGCGCGGCCTCGGCCGCCTGGCCGCGACCGCCATCGTCGTCGGCGACGTCATCGGCACGGGCGTCTTCCTGAAGGCGCGCGTGATGACGTGCAACGTCGGCACACCGGGCCTGGTCATGCTGGTGTGGGTCGTCGGAGGGCTTCTCAGCCTGGCGGGCGCGCTGACCTACGCGGAGCTCGCCGTCCTGATGCCGCAGGCGGGCGGCGAGTACGTCTTCATCCGCGAGGCGTACGGCCGGCTGTGGGGATTTCTCTACGGCTGGACGCGGTTCTTCGTGGCCACGACCGGCGGCCTGGCGGGACTGGCGTTCGGGTTCGCGATCTTTCTGAACATTGTGAGCGGCGGCACACTGCAGTCCCTCTCGGTGGATCTGCCGCTGGTCGGGGGCAGGCACGTCACGATGTTCGCCCTCCCGTTCGTCGCCGCCGCCGCGATTGCGGTCGTGACGCTGGTGAACTGCGCCGCCGTCGTCGTCGGCGGACGGATCGCGTCGGTGCTGGCCGCGCTCAAGGTCACGATCGTGGCCGGCGTCGGCATCGGGGCCTTCGTGCTGGCGCGCGGCGACTGGGCGCATTTCACGATGACGGCGGCCGGCCGCGCGTGCGCAGGCGTCCCCCTCGGCGCCCGGGGAGGCTTCGCGGGGTTCGGCGCGGCGATGCTCGGCGCGATGTGGGCCTACAACGGGTGGAACGAGGTGACCTACGTCGCCGGTGAGGTCAAGGATCCGGGGCGGAACCTTCCGTTCGCGATCATCGGTGGCATCGGCATCATCGCGTCGCTCTACCTCTTTGCGAACGTGGCGTACTTCTACGTCCTGCCTCCCGCGGCCGTGGCGGGCGTCCCGGTCTCGTCGTCGGTCGCGACGGAAGTGGTGGCCAGCTTTCTAGGACCGCGTGCGGGCGGGTTCATGGCGGCCGCCCTCGCGATGTGCGTGTTCGGCTCGCTGCAGATCGTGTCGCTGGTGTCGGCGCGGATTCCGTACGCGATGGCGGAGGATGGGCTCTTCTTCAAGAGCCTCGCGCGCCTCAGCCCGCGGACGCGGGTGCCGATCCGCGCCCTGCTCGCACAGGCCGCCTGGGCGATCGTGCTCGTCTTCTCGGGCTCGTACGACACGATAACGGACTACGCCATATTCGCCGTTTTGATCTTCGTGGCCCTGGCCACGGCGTCCGTCTTTCTGTTCAGGCGCCGGATGCCGGACGCGCCGCGCCCGTACCGAACGCTCGGCTACCCGGTCGTGCCGATTCTCTTCCTGCTGGTCGCGAGCTGGCTCGTGATCAATACCCTGCTGACGACACCGGATCGCGCGCTGGCTGGTGTCGGGCTGATGCTGCTCGGTCTGCCGTGCTACTGGTATTGGTCCCGCAAACCAGCCTGAACGCGCCACGGCTCATTCACAACGCTCACCCAAGATCGCGAACACCTTCGTGACCTTCGTGGCCTTCCTGACGTGTAAGTGGTGCGTCTCTGCGCAGGCTAGCGAGGGGGCATCGCCGCGAACGTCTGCTCGATGCTCTCGAGCAGACGGAGCGTCGAGCGCACGCCGGCCTGCAGATACCGCTCGCCGATCTCCGCCGTGGATCCCCGTGCATCGCCCCAGGTGCCGGATTTCGTGGCCCAGTACACCGAGCCGGGGGCCGTGAAGAAGAACGCGGTGTGCACCGGCCCCGTCGGAACCGTGTAGTCGGGAAACGGCGGGAACTCGGCGTTCGCCTTCTCCATGTCCACGAGGTCGGCATTGATACGAAGGACGGCGGACGTCTCCGCCAGGTTGGCGTGGAGTCCGGTTGTCAGCGTCGAGAACTCCGTGACTTCGTCCGGCGCCAGCGCATCCCAGTAGTTCACGGGGAACGCCTTCACGTCCTTCGGCATCCGGTCCGCGGCGTTGGCGCAGGCGTAGGCGATGGCGTAGGTGTTGTCGTAGTGGCCGTTCAGGAAAATGACGCGCTTGAACCCGGAGGCCGCGAACGATACGCACAGGTCCTCGATGAGCGACATGAACGTCGGAATCCGGATGTGGACGACACCGGTGAAGCCGGCGTGCGGATACGACAGCGCGTAGTTGATCGGCGGCGCCACCACGGCGCCGATCTGCGGGGCCGCGCGGCGCGCGATCTCCTGCGGAATGAGGACGTCGGTCAGCAGCGGCCCGTGGGGCCCGTGCTGCTCGGTCGCGCCGGTCGGCACGATCACGGTCTGGTGCTTCTCCAGGAACGCTTCAACTTCGGGGTTCGTCATCTCCCCGAGAAACACCGTCGCAGGCTTCATCCCGATCACCTCGCGAAGCGGAGTCTACCCGTTGCCCGGTAATCCGGCCAGCCGCCGACATCCTTCTGCGAATCGATGACCTTGCCCGATCGTCCGCGGCCCGGCCGCGGTGACGGCGGCGCGGAGGCTGCCCGGCCCCGCGTCGGCCAGGGTCGTGACCGCGATCGCGCGCCCACCGCGGCCGCCGGGGGTGCCGGCGCCGAACCCCTCGGCGGCCGGGGAGCCGGCAGGCGTAGAGACCGCCTGCGCGGTCAGCAGCCAAGTGGTGAGACCACATAGGGCCGTAAGCGTTTTCATGGCGGGTATTATGCCATTGTCATAAACCACTTGACACCGTACACACTGTTGGGTTGTCCTGCGCGTCGTTAGAGTGATAAGTGGACTGCCCACTTGCACCGTCTGACGGATCGAGATCGCCTCGCCGGGGGAGGTCCGCCAGATGTTCCACGGCCTGTTCGTGCGGGCTGAGGCATCGGGCTGGGCAGGTTCCGGCGCACCGCCCCACCCAGCCCCCTGCCACGGCCCCCAGCCCCCTGCCCCGTTGTTTAGGTGGTTCCTGCGCCATATAATTGGTCCGACCAGTTATGGCGATGGCCGGGGACGGGCGCGGCAGGGAATTCCAGGAAGGCCGGGCAGGGCGGGGGCTCGAGGGCAGCACCGAGCAGGTAGTCGGATTCGTCCGCAACCTGATCGATCGCGGCCGTCTGCGTCCTGGCGACCGCCTGCCCGCCGAGCGCGACCTCGCGGTCCAGATCGGCGTGAGCCGGCCGTCGGTGCGCGCCGGGCTTCACGCCCTGGCGGCGATGGGGGTCGTGCAGTCGCGGCACGGCTCGGGCACCTACATCCCGGACGGTCCGCCGTCGCTCGGCTCGGAGCCCTTGAGCTTCCTGGCCGCGCTGCACGGATTCACGCGCGACGAGATGTACGAGGCGCGGCGCATCCTCGAGATCGAGGCCGCGGGCCTCGCCGCCGAGCGCGCCACGTCCGAGCACCTCGCGACGCTCGCCGAGGAGGTCGCGGGCCTCTTCGCCAACCGCGACAATCCGCACCTGTTCCTCGTGCACGACATCAACTTTCATCGCAGCGTCGCGGAGTCGGCGAAAAACCCGATCGTTGCCGCGCTCGTCGGGATGGTCTCGGCGCTTTACTACGAGCGGCGCCGGGAAACCGCGGAGCGCGCGTCCGACCGCGATCTGCGCGACGCCGCCGAGGCGCACCGGCGGATCTATCAGGCCATCCGCCAGCGCGATCCCGATGGCGCGCGGCGCGCGATGAACGAGCACCTCCTCCAGGCGAGCCGCTATCAGGCCCAGGAGCCGGCCGCGGAGGAGCCTGTCGCCGCCGCCCCGCCCGGCACGCGCCGGGCCGGCAAGGCCAGGCGGAAACGGACGACCGCATGACCCGATCCCTGTTTGACCTGACCGGCAAGACCGCCGTCGTCGTTGGAGGCACCAGCGGCATCGGCCGCGTCCTCGCGCTCGGCCTCGCCGACGCCGGCGCCGACGTCGTCGCCACCGCGCGCCGCCTGAACCTCGTCGACGAGGTCGCGGCGGAGATCGAGCGCCGCGGCCGGCGGACGATGCGCGTCGCGTCGGATGTCGCGGACGAATCCGCCCTCGTGCGCCTGCGCGACGCCGTGATCGGCGCCTTCGGTCAGGTGGACGTGGTGCTCAGCTGCGCGGGGACCACGCGGCGCGCGCCGACACTCGAGATGGACACCGCCGAGTGGCAGCGCATCATCGACGTCAATCTGATGGGCACGCTTCGCGCGTTCAAGGCGTTCGCGCCGGACATGATCCGGCGAGGGTCCGGACGGCTGATCGGGATCGCGTCGCTGTCCTCGTTTGTCGGGCTGCAGGAAGTCAGCGCCTATACCGCGTCGAAGTCGGCCGTCGCCGGGCTGACGCGCGCGCTCGCCGTCGAATGGGCCCCGCACGGCCTCACCGTCAACGCCATCGCGCCGGGCGTGTTCAAGACGGATCTGAACGCCGCGCTCCTCGACGGGCCGCGCGGGCAGGAGTTCCTGATGCGCACGCCCATGCGCCGGTTCGGCCGGCTCGACGAACTGGTCGGCGCCGCCGTGTACCTCGCGTCGGACGCGTCGAGCTTCGTCACCGGACAGTTCATGGTCGTCGACGGCGGGTTCCTCGCGAGCGGAGTCAACCAGTGAACCCCGTCATCGTCATCACCGACCGGGACAACGTCGCCACCGCGCTCGAGACGCTCCCGCCGGGCCAAGTCCTCGCGGGCCCCCTCGCCGTGACGGTGCGGGAGACGATCCCCCGGGGACACAAGGTCGCCATACGCGCCATTCCGGCGGGCGAGAACGTGATCAAATACGGCAGCTCGATCGGGGTCGCGACGATGGCGATTCCCGCCGGGACGCACGTGCACACCCACAACGTCGCCAGCGCGCGGGGCCGGGGCGACCGGTCGAAGGTGGAGCAGCCGGCGGACGCGCCGCGGCTCGCCGAACCGCCCGACGATCGAGGGGCTGCGTGAGCCGGCCGCAGTTCCAGGGCTACCGGCGGCCTGACGGCCGCGTCGGCGTGCGCAATCACCTGCTGGTCGTCCCGACGGTCATCTGCTCGTCGGTGGTCGCCGAGCGTGTGGCCGCGGCAGCGGCCCCGATCGGGACGGCGCTGCCGCACACCGCGGGCTGCGGCCAGATCGGCCCCGACATGAGCACGACGCACGAGACGCTCGCCGCCTACTGCGGGCATCCGAACGTCGGCGCGGTCCTGGTCGTCGCCCTCGGGTGCGAGCAGGTCGTCGCGCAGCACCTGGCGGACGCCGCGCGCCGGGCGGGGAAGCCGGCGCACATCGTCGCGATCCAGAACGAGGGGGGCACGGTCCGCGCGACCACGCGCGGCATCGAGATCGCGCGGACGCTCGTCGCCGAGCTCGCGCGGATGCCGCGCGAGGCCTGCGACATCTCCGAGCTGATTCTGTCGGTGAAGTGCGGCGGGTCCGACTACACGTCGGGTCTCGCGTCGAATCCCGCGCTCGGCCGCGTCGCCGATCGCCTCGTGGATCTGGGGGGCGCCGCGGTCCTCGGCGAGATCGCGGAAATCATGGGCGCGGAACACCTGCTCGCCGCCCGCGCGCCGAACCCCGCAACCGCCAGGCGGCTCATTCAGGTCATCGGCCGCGTCGAGTCGGAAGCGATGGCGCTCGGTCTCGACATCCGCGGCACGCAGCCGTCCCCGGGCAACATCCGCGGCGGCCTGACGACGATCGAAGAGAAGTCGCTCGGCGCGACCCACAAGGGAGGGGAGCGCACGCCGCTCGCGGACGTCGTGGCGTACGCGGCGCCGATCACCCGCAAGGGGCTGACGGTCATGGACACGCCGGGGCTCGACGTCGAATCGGTGACCGGCATGGTCGGGGGTGGCGCCCAGGTGGTCGTGTTCACGACCGGCCTGGGAACGCCGACGGGGAACCCCATCGCGCCCGTCATCAAGATCACGGGCAACGCGCGGACGGCCGAGTCGATGCGCGACAACATCGACCTCGACGTTAGCGGGGTGCTCGACGACCAGGAGACCGTCGAGGCGGCCGCGGGGCGCCTGTTCGACGAAGTGCTGGCGGTCTCGTCCGGGCGCGACGCGGCCGCCGAGCGGCTTGGGCATCGAGAGTTCGCAATCCACCGACGCAATCCCACCATCTGAGGACGCGCATATGGCGACGACGACCGCACGCACCGACTCGACCCCCGGATTCGGGGAGCGCGTCGGCAACTTCCGGTGGGTGATTTGCGGATTGCTCTTCTTCGCGACCACCATCAACTACATCGACCGCCAGGTGCTCGGGATCCTGGCGCCGGATCTGCAGAAAGAGATCGGCTGGAGCGAGCTCGATTACGGCCGCATCGTCATCGCCTTCCAGGTGTCGTACGCCGTGATGATGCTGGTCTGGGGGAAGATCCTCGATCGGATCGGCACGAAGGTGGGTCTCGGGATCGCGGTGACGTGGTGGTCGCTGGCGGCGATGGGGACCGCGCTGGCCAGGAGCGCGATGGGGTTCGGCGCCGCGCGGTTCATGCTCGGCGTCGGCGAGGCGGCGAACTTCCCGGCGTCGATCAAGACGGTCGCGGAGTGGTTTCCGAAGAGCGAGCGTGCGTTCGCGACCGGCATCTTCAACGCCGGCACCAACATCGGCGCCATTGTCGCCCCGATTTCCGTGCCGCTCATCGCGGCAACGTGGGGCTGGCGCGCCGCCTTCGTCATGACCGGCGCGATCGGCTTCCTGTGGCTGATCGGCTGGTGGGCGATGTACCAGACCGCCGCGGTGCATCCGCGGCTCACGCCGGCCGAACGCCGGTACATCCTCGACGGGCTCGAGGAGCCGGTCACCTCGAACACGTCGCTGAGCGAGGTCCTCGGGTACCGCCAGTTGTGGGCCTTCGCGCTCGGCAAGCTGCTCACCGACCCGATCTGGTGGTTCTACCTGTTCTGGCTCCCGAAGTTTCTCGCCGCCGGGCACGGCATCCGAGGCACGGCGCTGATTCCGTATCTGACGACCGTCTACGTGATCGCCGACGTGGGATCGATCTTCGGCGGCTACCTCTCGTCGACGTTGATCAAGCGAGGGTATTCCGTGAACCGGGCGCGCAAGACGGCCATGGCGATCTTTGCGTGCATCATCCCGTCGGTGATTGTCGCAAGCCAGACCAAGAGCGCGTGGACGGCCGTGCTGCTGATCGGCCTGGCGACGGCGTGCCACCAGGGCTGGTCGGCGAACATGTTCACGCTGGCCTCCGACATGTTCCCGCGGCGCGCGGTCGGGACCGTCGTCGGGTTCGGCGGGTTCGCGGGCGGCATCGGCGGGATCCTGATCGCGGAATTCGCCGGCCGCGTGTTGAACGCGAATCCGCGCTACTACCTGCCGATGTTCGTCGTCGCCGGCACGATCTATCTTGTGGCGCTCGCCGCGATCCATACCCTCGCGCCGCGGCTCGAGCCGGCGCGCCTGGAGGATGCCGCGTGAGCGGCCCCGCCGCCCCTGCCGCGCCGGTACCGGTGCTGAGCCCGGCCGACCTGCGGCGGGCCGTCCGTGACGCGCTGCGCGTGGTGCCGGCGCGCGCGCGCGTCCTCGCGGTGATCCCCGATCGCACGCGGGACGACAACACGGACCTGCTGTTCCCGATGCTCTCGCAGGAGCTGGCGGCCCGCGGCGCCAGCCAGTTCGACGCCCTCGTCGCGCAGGGGACCCACCCCGCGATGAGCGACGCCGAGAAGCGCGCGAAGATCGGCGCGGGCCTGGCGGACATGCCGCTCCTCGGCACGGTCTTCGATCATCACTGGGACCGGCCGTCCGAGCTGACGACGCTCGGCACGCTGACCCGGGGCGAGGTGTCGGCGCTGACCGGCGGTCTCATGGACCAGGACGTGCCCGTGCAACTGAACGCGCGGCTCGCACCCGGGATGTACGACTACGTGTTCGTCGTCGGCGCCACCGTGCCGCACGAGGTCGCCGGCTTCGCGGGCGGGTCCAAGTATTTCTTCCCGGGCGTTGCGGGTCCCGAGCTCACGCACCTGACGCACTGGCTCGGCGCGCTCGCGACGATCGAGCGGGTGATCGGGCGGGTCGAGACGCCGACCCGGCGCGTGATCGAGGCGGCAGCCGATCGCGTCACCACGCCGGTGATCGCGTTCACGTCGGTCGCGACGCGCCGCGCCTCCGGCCTCCTGACCCACGCGCTCTTTACCGGCGGCCTGCGCGAGACGGTGCGCCAGGGCGCGGCCGTCAGCGCCCTGGTCCACGTCCGCTATACCGGGCGGCGGTACCGCCGCGTCGTCGCGCTGCTGGATGAGCACTACGACGAGATGTGGGTCGGGGGCAAGGCCAGCTACAAGCTGGGCGGGATCATCGAGGACGGCGGGGATCTGGTCATCTACGCGCCGCACCTCAAGTCGATTTCCACGACGCACGGCCGGCTGATCGAGAAGTACGGCTACGCGCCGCTCGAGCAGGTCCGGGAGATGGTGGAAGGGTCCGACGAGCTGCGGGCGAACTTGTGCGTCGCCGCGCACCTCGCGCACGTGAGCTACGGCAGCCGCGTCGGCGCGGACGGCAGAATCGCGCCCCGGTACCGGATCACGCTCGCGTCCGGCATCCCGGAAGAGGTCTGCGCGCGCGTCAAGCTCGGCTACCAGTCGATTGCCTCCGTCGACCTCGAAGGCGCGCGCCGCGACCCCGACACCCTCGTCGTCGAACACGCGGGGCGCGACCTGTATCTGGTTGAGTCGAATCCCTAATCCCTGATCGCTCATCCCGAATCGCTGAGCCCGCATGGTGCGTCCCGATTCGAAATCCGTGATTCAGGATTCGCGAACAGGATTCGCGAACAGGGATCGGGATGAGGGATTCGGGACGAGCGATCAGGGATCGAGGATTCGTACGTGTGGCGTCAAGGGCGCGGCCCGATCTTCGCGACGAAGTCGTGCGGGTCGATGCCCAGGTTCTTGATCTTGAGATGCAGCGTCTTGTAGTCCGTCTTCAGCGCTCTCGCGGCGGCGGCCTTGTTGCCGGATGCCGCGCGGAGCGCGCCGCGGATGGCCTGCCGCTCCGCATCGGCGGCGGCGGAGATCGCGATCTCACGCAGAGAGCCGCCGGCGATCTGCGCGGGCTCCGGCACGGACCCGCGCCGGACTTCCCCGATGACCGCGCGCACGGTGTCGGCCTGTAACACGAGGCCGGGCGTCTGCAGGACCGCCTGGCGCACCACGTTTCGCAGCTCGCGAACGTTGCCCGGCCAGCCATGGCCGGTCAGCGCGTCGAGCGCGGCCGGCGCAATGGACTCGATGGGATGGCGGAGGTCCGTCGCCGCTTCGTCGACGAACCGCTGCGTGAGGAACGGAACGTCTTCGGTCCGCTCCCGCAGGGGCGGAAGGCGGATGGCATACTGCGCGAGCCGGAAGTACAGATCCGCTCGGAAGGTCCCCCGTTCCACGCGCTCCTGCAGGTCGAGGTTCGTGGCGGCGACAAAACGGACGTCCATCGGTGTGGCCCGATCGCCGCCGACCGGCTGCACCTTGCCGGACTCGAGGACGCGCAGGAGCTTGGCCTGGAGCGTCAGGGGCAGATTGCCGATTTCATCGAGGAAGCAGGTCCCGCCCTCCGCCAGACGGAAGCTCCCCGCCTTCCGGCGATCCGCTCCCGTAAAGGCGCCCTTTTCGTGCCCGAAGAGCTCCGATTCCAGCAGCGCATCGGGGATCGCGCCGCAATCCAGCGCGACAAACGGCCGCAGCCGGCGCTCGCTGAGGCGATGCACGGCCTGCGACACCAGTTCCTTGCCGGTTCCGGTCTCGCCGAGGATCAGCACGCTGAAGGTGGACGCCGCTACGAGCCGGACTTGTTCGATGACCCGCTGCACCGCGGCGCTCGAGCCCATCTGGGCCGACAGGCTCTCAGTCGCGGCCTGACCCGCGTGCCGGCGCAGTTCCAGCAACTCGAGGTGCATCGCGCGGACTTCCTGGGCCCGCCGCACGACGATCACCACCTCCGCGCGATTCATCGGCTTCGTGAGGTAGTTGACGGCCCCCAGTTGGATCGCGCGCACCGCATCCTTCACGTTTGTCGAGCCGGTCAGCATGACCACCGGCACGGACGGCGCTTCGCTGCGCAGCCGTGTGAGGATGGCCATGCCGTCCATGCCCGGCAGGTGCAGATCCAGCAGCACGACGTCGGGGTTCTCGGCCAGGACGGCGGCTATGCCTGACGGACCGTCGGCCGCGCTCAAGACGTCGAACCCCTCGGCCCGGAAGATCGCGACGACCAGCCGGCAGCTGGCCTCGTCGTCATCGATGACAAGAAGGCGATTCATGGGGCGCTCTGGCCGCGCGGTCGTCGGTGCCCGCCATGGCGCGCACTGGCGAACTATGGCGACCATACCATAGCCACGGTCGTTCCGGCTGCCCGGCGCAGACGCCTAAGTACCACGGATACAGCGCCTTGGTTGCGCCGGGTCCCAATCGCTGGGCTGGCCGAGTTCTCGCACTAGAGCGGGCATGCGAGCAATCGCGACGATATCTGATGACGGCCCCGCCGTGCGGCAAGGGGACTCGAACGCCCTTGAGCAGCTTGTCAACGACACGACCGCTGAGGTCCGGTGCTCGGGCGCGGTCTGCGGGAACATCCACTGGGCGAGCGCCAGCGTCCAGCGGGCTGGCAGCTTCACACCCGGCGAGATCGTCGGCACGCCGGGCAACGCCGGTGGCAGCATCGGCGCCGACAGCGAGCCCGGCAAGGGCACGGTCTTCGAGGTGCAGCTGCCGACCGTTGACGGGGAACCTCACGTGGCCGCCGCTCCGCCCGTCCGGTCGCCGGGTGACCATGCGGGCACGGAAACCATTCTCGTCGTCGAGGACGAACCGGGGGTCCGGTCGCTGGTGGACCGGATGCTCAGCCGTCTCGGCTATCGCGTCCTCTCCGCCCCGGACGCCCAGGAAGCGTTCGCGATCCTGCACTCCGACGAGCCCATTGATCTGGTGCTTTGCGACGTCGTCATGCCGGATCTCGCCGGGCCCGAGATCGTGAGCCGCATCCAGGCGCGATCGCCCCGGACGCGCGCCCTTTTCATGTCGGGACACACAACGCACGCGCTCGTGAAAGACGGCACGCTTCAGGAAGGGCACGCGTTCATTCAGAAGCCTTTCCTGCCGTCGGCCCTGGCCCGGAAGGTACGTGAGGTATTGAATGGTTAAGCAAGAACGTCGCGTGATGCCGGCGGCGTCCGGCGTCGGGCGGGCCGGCTTTCCGGCGCTGCTGATGGACCAGGGGTTGGTCAGCCGGAGCGACCTGGTCGTGGCCCAGAAGCACGCCGACAGCGAGCGCATCGAGCTCGCGGACGCGTTCGTGTCCCTGGGACTCGTCGAGGAAGGCGTCTGCTACGCCGCGCTCGCCGAAGCCGCGGGACTCGACCTGGTCAACGCCGAGGAGATGGCGACCAGCGAGCTCGCGATTCGCCTCGTGCCGGAGCGCCTCGCGCGCCGCCACGTGGTCGTGCCGTTGCGTGTCGACAACCGGACGCTGACCTACGCGACCTGCCGGCCGTTCGATCCCGAGATCGAGCGCGACTTGTCGTTCGCCTCTGGACGGCGCCTGAGCGCCGCGGTGGCGCCGCGGTCGGGCGTGCTCGCCGCGCTGGAGCGCTGCTATCCCAAATTGCGCGAGCTCGACGTGCTCGCGGCGCGCCTGAGCGGGGAACGGTCCGTCGTCGAGGGGCCCGAGACGATCCGCACGGCCACGCCCAACGCGTCGACGGTCATCGACCTCTGTGACCACATCATCGGCAGGGCCGTCGAAGTCGGCGCGAGCGACGTGCACGTCGAAGGCGGCGGTGAGGGCATGACGGTCCGCTACCGGATCTGCGGCGTGCTGGAGCCTGTGCTCACGCTGCCCGCGTCCGTGTCCAATCCCATCTGCAACCGCTTCAAGATCATGGCGCGCGCCGACATCGCCATCCGTCACCGTCCGCAGGACGGCGCGTTCAGGCTGAAGGTCAACGGACGCCCCATCGACGTCCGGCTCTCGACGCTGCCCACGGTCCAGGGTGAAAAAATCGTCATGCGGGTGATCGACAGCTACAGCCCGCTGCAGACGCTCGATCGGCTGCTCTACGACGACGAGACGCTCGCGCGCCTCACCCAGAGCCTCGCCCGGCCGGACGGCTTGATCCTGGTGACCGGGCCCACGGGCTCGGGCAAGACGACCGCCCTGTATGCCGCGCTGGCGCACCTCCGCACCGGCCGCACCAACATCGTCAGCGTCGAGGATCCCGTGGAGCGGACGGTGCCCGGCGTCACGCAGATTCCCGTGAATCCGCGCGGCGGCAACACGTTCCCCATGGTGCTGCGATCTCTCATGCGCCAGGACCCGAACGTGATCATGGTCGGGGAGATCCGCGACGAAGAGGTCGCGCAAATCGTCGGACAGGCCGCGTACACGGGGCATCTCGTCCTCACCTCGATGCACACCGTCGATGCGGCCACGGCCATCACGCGCCTGGCGAATCTCGGCCTCGAGCCGTACAAGATCGCCGAGAGCCTCTCCGCCGTGCTCGCACAGCGGCTGTTACGGTCGCTGTGCCCCAGCTGCAAGCGCCTGCTCAACGACACAGACGCTCAGGCTACGGCGGGGTCCGGCTGTCAGCACTGTAACCACACGGGGTACCTGGGACGCATACCGGTCGCCGAGCTGTTGACGCCGTCCGAAGAGCTCCGCGCCGCCATTTCACAAGGTGCGACCGCTCACGCGATCCGCGCCGCCATGCGCGCGGCCGGGTTCCCGACGATGCGCGATCGCGCGATGCAGCTCGTCGCCGCGGGCGTGACGTCGCTCGACGAGGTCAACCGCGTGCTGACCGACGACGACACCGCACGCAGCGTGCTGCACGATCGACCGCGGGTCCTCGTGGTCGACGACGACACCATCACACGGATGCTCGTCAAGCTGCTCCTCGAACGGGAAAAGTACGAAGTGCTCGAAGCCACCAACGGGCGCGACGCCGTCGAGATCGCCACGCGGGAGCGCCCCGATCTCCTGCTCATCGACCTCAACATGCCCGAGATGGACGGCTATGAGGCGATCGGCAACCTCCGCAAGGATCTGTCGCTCGCCATGCTGCCGATCGTCGTGCTGACCTCGGAGGAGGGCCCCGGCATCGAGCGCCGCGTGCTCGAGCTGGGCGCGGACGATTACATGCTGAAACCGTTCGATCCGGACGTGCTGCTGTCGCGGGTCAACGCGGTCTTCCGGCGCCTGAAAGTGGCGGCCGCATGAGAAAGCGGATGACGCACACTTCCGGCGCGATGCTGATAACGGCCGTCCTGGTGAAGAGCATGACGGCACCGCTCTTCGCGCAGCCGGCCTCGGCCGGCCAGGATCTCGCGCGCGTGACGCTCGAGGATCTGATGAAGATCAACGTGACGTCGGCCGCGCGCAAGAGCCAGCGCGCCGAAGACGTGCCGGCTGCCGTGTATGTGATCACGCAGGCCGACATCCGGAGGTCCGGGCTGACGACTCTGCCCGAGCTCCTTCGGCTGGTGCCCGGCGTACAGGTCGCGCAGGTCAATGCCAACAAGTGGGCCGTCTCGATCCGGGGCTTCAACAATCTCTACTCCAACAAGCTGCTGGTGCTGGTGGACGGCCGGTCCGTGTACAGCCGCACGTTCGGCGGCGTGTTCTGGGACATGCAGGACGTGGTGATGTCGGACATCGATCGCATCGAAGTCATTCGCGGCCCGGGCGGGGCCGTCTGGGGCGCCAACGCCGTCAACGGCGTCATCAACGTCATCACGCGTTCGGCGGCGGACACTCAGGGCCTGGCCGCGAATGTCAGCGTCGGGACCTTCGAGAGTGAACGCGCGGGCATCCGCTACGGAGGCACGAGGGGCGGCGTGGCCTATCGCGTGTTCTCGCAATGGTCCGGATACGGCGACGCGGCACAGCCGGCCCAGACGGTGTTCCAGGATAGATGGCATTCCCTGACGAACGGATTCCGGATCGATGGGTCGCGAGGCACGGATGCGGTCCTGGCGCAGGGATACGTGACGATGAACCAGACCCGGCCCGGCTGGTTCGAGCTCCCCAACCTGGAACCGGGCGTCACGCCGACGACCGATGGCATCTCACACGCGCGCGAGGCGTCGGTCCTGAGCCGTTGGACGCGGACGCGGATCGACGGCACCGCGATCCAGGTGCAGGCGTACTACACGGACACGCACCGGGACGAGGGGATCGTGGATTTCTCCGAACGCACGAGCGACGTGGACGGACAGTACGAGACGCGGCTCGGCTCGAGGCACGGCCTGATGCTCGGCGCGGGCTATCGCCACGTCCACGTGTCGTCCGCCGACACCCTGACCGTCCAACTGGGACCCCGGCGGGCCGACACGTTCAACACGTTCCTGCAGGACGAGATTGTGGTGCGCAAGGATCTGTCGCTGACGCTGGGGTCGAAGCTGGAACACGACACGCTCGGGGGCTGGGGCCTGTTGCCCTCGGCGCGGTTGATGTGGGAAGTCTCACCGACCCAGCGCGTGTGGACGGCCGTCTCCCGGGCGCGCCGGACACCGTCGTTCACCGATCGCGACGTCCACATCAATTTCGGCGTGCTCCCAGGCCCCGGTCTGCCGATCGTGTTCGGATTCCGGGGGAACCCGGCGTACGCGTCCGAAAAGTTCACCCAGGCCGAGGCGGGGTACCGCATGCTGCTCGGGTCGACCGCCTCCCTCGAGGTCACGGCGTTCACCGGATCGTACGAGGGTGTGGGGGTCGCCCAGCCGCTCGCGCCGACCGTCGAGCCGACGCCGGCGCCCGTCCATGTGTTTGCGGGACAGGCTCTGGTGAACCTGCTGGATGTCCGGACGAGCGGCGCCGAGCTCAATGCGCACTGGACGCCGGTGCAATCGTGGCAGCTCGAGGCTTCCTATTCCTTTCTGGACCTGTCGCCTCACGTGGACCCCGCGAAGCTGGTCGCTCCTGTCGCGGCGAACGATGGGAACGCGCCCAGACATCAGTGGCAGTTACGGTCGACGATCGCGGTCCGGCCGGGCCTGCAGGCCACCGCCTCGGTGTTTCGCGTCGAGGCACTCCACGTGCTCAACATCCCGGCGTACACCCGGATGGATGCCGGGATCGATTACCGGCTGAACACCCACCTGACGGCAGCGGTCGCGGCCCAGAACCTCCTGGACGGACAGCACCAGGAGTTTGCGGGCTCCGCCGTGTTCCTCGCCTCGAGCATGCCTCGCCGGGCGCGGATCGACCTCCGATGGCAGTTCTGATGCCCGTCTCGAGAACCTTGATGAAACAGGTCACTCGCGTCCTGGCCGTCGCGCTGCTGGCGGGCTCCGCGCCTCTGCTGGCGCAGTCCGTTCCCGTGCGGGACCTTGGCCGGGCCACGCTCGAAGACCTGATGAACATCACCGTCACGACGGCAACGCGCACGTCGGAGGGCGCGGCGGGCGCGCCGGCGCGCGTCCAGGTGGTGACCTCGGATCAGATCCTGCGGCGGGGCTATCGCTCGCTCGCGGATCTGCTGAAGGATCTGCCCGACTTCAAGGTCGACCTCGCCGGCGACCCCGACTTCCCCACACAGATCACCGTCACAGGCTCGCGAGGGGCGGACAGGATCGTCCTTCTGCTCGACGGCGTGCGCGTGTCGTCGCCCACGAATGAGCCGCTGCCGATTCTTGCGAACTACCCGGTACACGCGGCGCGGCAGATCGAGATTGTGTTCGGCCCCGCATCCGCGCTCTATGGAGCGGACGCTTTCTCCGCGGTCATCAACATCATCAGCAGGGACGTGGCCGACGCGCCGGGGCTCTCCGTGAGCACGTCCGTCGGGCAGTTCGGGCTGTACAACATGACGGGCGTGTACACCGCAAGGCTCGGGACGTCCGCGACCTTGCTGCTGGCCGGACAAGGTCAGTACGATCGGCAGCCCGACCTGAGCCGGTATTATCCGGACGATTTCCAGGGACTCCAGGGGCAGCGCTCCGGCACCTTCAACACGATCTTTGGCCCGATGACTCTCGCCCGGCCCGTGTCACCGGACTACCGGATCCCGATGTCCGCGCACTCGTTCGAAGCCATGCTGCGCGCCGGCGGCTGGCAGCTGCTGCTGTTTCAGAGTCAGTCGCGTGTGTCGACTGCCCCCGCCTATACCCCCGACAACGCGGTGTACAGCGCGGATGCGTACAACCGGAACACCCTGGTGGTTGGTGCCGGCACGTATACGAGAGCGATCGCCCGCGCAACCAGCACCTCCACGGTCACATTCAGCCGGCACGAGCTGGATCCCCGGTCCGGCTACCTGAACGTGTTCAGCAACATGAACAGGAGCTACAAGTACGCCTTCGGGTCCATGGCCAAGGGCGAGGAACAACTGTCGTGGAAGCCCGCGCCCTCGATCGCGTTGACGGCCGGCGGCACGGTCGAGCGGTTCTTCGCGATGCCGCAGAGCGCCGATCTCGACGCGCCCATCGTGTCGCGCGAGACGCCAGGGATGATTCAGGGCACGAACATCCCTGACGAGGCGGTCCGGCTGCACTATTCGAACACGGGGGTCTTCGGCCAGGCGCAGTACGCCGTGACGCCGTCCGTGGCCGTCACGCTGGGCGCGCGCGGCGACTACAACAGCCGCTATGGCGCCAGCTTCAACCCGCGCGCGGGCATCGTCGCGCATCCCTTCGATGGCACCACCATCAAGATCCTCGCGGGACGCGCGTTCCTGGCGCCCTCGCCGTACCAGACCTATGGGCACTACGGCTCCTTCTATTCCACCGACGGGGGCCGGACGTACGCCTCGCGCTACTGGCACGTGCCGAATCCGGATCTGAAGCCTCAACGGACTAAGACGCTCGAGCTCGGCCTGCAGCAGGCGCTGGGCGGGAGCCTGCAACTCTCCGCGTCCGGCTTCGTCTCCCGCTCCACGAATCTGATCAAGGACGCGGACGCCGATCGCGCCTACGCCGGGACCTACCGCGGCTGGCCCGTGGATTACATCGAGTTCCCGGTCAATGAAGGGCAGGCGACGTTGTACGGCGGAACGTTCGGTTTCGACTTCCTTCATGTCGTCGATCTCGACCGCCGCATCTCGGCCCACGGCGGCGTCACGTTTGTGGACGGCCGCACGACTGAGGGTGCCCCGGCCGAATCGGACAACCTGCTTCCTCTCGGGGCGATGGCGCCCGTGCAGCTCCGGCTTGGCGCGGACGTCGACTGGCGGCGCTGGAGCCTCGCGCCGCGGCTGTCGGTCGAGAGCGCGCAGCGTCTGATCGCGCCCACGGCCGCTCTGACCCGGCGCACGCTGCCCGGCTACGCGACACTCGACGTCAACATTCGCCGCCGCGAGGTGGTCCGGCACGTGGATGCGTTCCTGACCCTCGAAAACGCGTTCGACGTCCGCTATCGCTCCATCAACGCGCGCGCGTATCTCAACCCCGAAGAGCTGGTAGGCG
>WNFM01195200.1_pt1 | contig 27562 bp, 25 predicted proteins | sample 5400271 | NCBI WGS metagenome assembly WNFM01 (sample SAMN13153352, study PRJNA577476) | soil metagenome | isolation source: 60 cm saprolite on Douglas fir-dominated hillslope | place: USA:California | collected 2013-09-17 | reverse complement strand
AACACCCTGTTTACGCCCTTCCAGCAAACGACTCGCCCGGCGCCGTCGAAAGGGAGACAATTCGCGCGGCTTGGCTTCGGTGACTGATTAGGGCAAGAAAGCCCTAATCTCAGCCCAAGCACCGAGTCGAGCCGCCAATTCCTGGGAGGGCCCCCCCGCGGCGACAGGGCAGGCAGGCGTGTGCTGCGTATTCCCGCGCCCATAAATAAAGAGCCCCGCCGGAAGCGGGGCGAGATTGACTCTCTACGGCGTATATTCGGACCACCCTGGGGGACGGGGGAGTCGTGGGGGCGGCCAGCTCGCCTTGATCAGGACCTTTCCACATCGCAGGCCGCCGGTATGTGACGGCCATCACATTTTGCTGCATTCCGGCCTGCCAGTCGGGTAACGGGCTCGAGCGCTTATTTCTGCGGCAGCCCCGGCTTATCCCTTGGTGGGGTTCGCAATCCCGCCCCTATTCCAATATATTTTTGTAGAGGGGAAACTTCACGACCGTTCTGTGCGTTCTGTTCGTCGGCGAAGCCAGGGTTGGAGAAGCCAGGGTTGGAGATGCTGAACTCGCATTCGCTCAGCATTTGTCTTGCCGTCGCGGGGCTCATCTGCGCGGGCCCCCGGTCTACGATCGCTCTAGATGCGCCCGCCAATCGTTTTTCTGCGCTGCAGGACTGGCAAAGCCAAATCGGCTCGGATCTCGAGCATAATAAACGTTACCTCCCGGCGACCAGAACCCGCGGCAAGATCGGCATTGTCAAATTCGAGTTGACCATGAACCGGGCCGGGTGGGTGCTTCCGGGAACGCGCATCGTGACCGTTGACCCCGACCTCGGCAGGGTGGCGCTTCTGCTGCTTCAGCAAGCACAGCCGTTTCCCGCACCGGCCCATTTCAATCTTCCCGATGCGTCGTTCCGCGTCGTCGTGCCCGTTCGGTTTAACGATATCCCCGCACAAGGACCGGCCGAGGAACTCGAGGGCCACAAACTCCTGGAGTGTTACGAGGCCGATCGTCAGGAACTCGAATATCAGACTCGCAAGGCGTCCCTTCGGGGGCTGGCGCCTCCGCAGGCGGTGTCTCGCACGCCCGACGGCTGTGCCGAGGCGAGGCGTCACGAGTCAGAGCGCCAGCAGACCACTGCCAAGGCGACCGAATAGCTCATCGCGCCCGTTGGTATCGTTCCGCCGCCCTGGCTAGCTCGAGGCGGCGCTGACGCGCTATACGAAGACCTATCAGAGACCTGATCCCTCAAGCGGGAATAGCAACAAAGAACGACGCCGATGTCCAAGAACATGCTCGACGGCGGTCAGGTGATCGTCGATTATCTCGTGCGCGAAAAGGTGCCTTACGTTTTCGGCCTGTGTGGCCACGGAAATATCGGCTTTCTCGACGCGCTGTACGAGCGCGCCGACGAGATCAAGACGATCTCCGTCCACCACGAGAGCGTCGCCGGTTTCATGGCGGACGTGTACTACCGCGTCGGCGGCAAGCCGACGGCGACGTTTACCTCCTGTGGTCCGGGCTCGGCCAATCTGCCGATCGCGCTCGCCAATTCCTATCTCGATTCGGTTCCGTTTCTGGCGGTGACCGGCAATGTGCCGACCGCCCAATTCAACCGCGGCGCATTCCAGGAACTCTATCGCCAGTACCAGGCGGATTATCCGTCCACGGTGCGCGCCTATTGCAAGCGCGTGTTTCAACCAACGCGCGGCGACATGGTCCCGCTCGCAATCCGCCAAGCATGGAAAACGATGGTGACCGGGCGGCCGGGACCGGTCGTGCTCGACGTTCCCTTCGACATCTTCAAGGAAGCGGCCGCGGAGGAAACGCCGAGACCGGAAGAGTGGAACGCCAACATCTCCTGCCGCTGCGGCGCCGATCCCGACGGGGTGAGCAAGGTCGTCGACATGCTGCTCGCGGCGGAACGGCCGGTCATTCTCGTGGGTCAGGGCGTCAAATACGGCGGCGCGGCAACCGACTTGCTGAAGCTGGCGGAAAGGCTGCGCCTTCCGGTCGCGTGGTCGGCGAGCGGCACGGGCGCCATTGATGCGCATCATCCGCTGGCGCTCGGGCTTGTTGCGCGCAACGGCCCCTATCAGGCCAACCACGCCGCGCGCACCGCCGACGTCCTGCTCGCGCTCGGCGTGCGCTTCGATGACCGCACGTCGAGCTCGTGGCTTCCCGGCTATTCATTCACCATTCCGCCGACCAAGCTCATCCACGTCGACATCGATCCCGACGAGATCGCACGCAATTATCCGGTCGCGCTCGGGCTGATGGCCGACGTGCGCACCTTTCTGCGGCAAGTGCTGGCGGAGCTCGATTGCCGTGTCGGCGTTTCCGATGCGACCGCCTCGCGGGCGAAATGGCTCGCCACCATCGACGGCTATCGCCGCGAATGGAAGGCATTCATCGCCCCGGGCTTCGCCGACGACGCTTCTCCAATCCATCCCCAGCGCGCCGCGCACGAGATCGACAAGGTCTTGCCCGAAGACGCCATCCTGGTGAGCGATATCGGCGTCCACCACAACTGGCTCATTCAGTTTTGCCATCCGCGGCGGGCGGATTCGCTCATCGGTTCGATGGGTTTCGGCCCCATGGGATTCGGCGTTGCCGGCGTACTCGGCGCGCAGTTCGCCGCGCCCGAGCGTCCTTGCGTCTCAGTCTGCGGTGACGGCGCCTTTCTCATGCACGCGAGCGTGCTCGGCACCGCGGTCGAATACGATCTGCCGGTCATCTGGGTAGTGTGGAACAACTTCGCCTATGCCTCGATCCGCGGATTGCAGCGCGGTTATCTCGACGGGCGCGAGCTTGCGACCGACTTCCGCCATCCGCACACCGGCGCGCCCTACAATCCCGACTTTGCCGCGATGGCGCGCTCGGCCGGCATCGAGGGCGTCAACGTCGACCGCCCCGCCGATCTTTCCGACGCGTTGCGAACCGCGCTCGCGTCGCGCCGGCCCTATCTCATCAACGCCAACATTGGCGCCGACACGAACCCGGGCGGTGCGGGCGTGTGGGAGCTTCCCGGATTGGGCCAGAGCCAACCCGCCTTCGGCGGCCGCTATCGGCCGTGATCGGCCGCGCGTGAAAATCGCGATTTGCTTGACACTCGCGCCGCGAATTCGGTGGGCTTCCTCTCCCGGCTTGCAGCCGAACTCCGGCATTCTAGTTTTTGAGGCCGGCAGCGTCCGCCGCGGCGGCCCATTTCGCCGTCTCGCGCGCGATCAATCGGGCGAATTCCTCGGGCGAGCCACCCAGCGGCTCGAATCCTTGCGCCCTGAGCTTGGCGACGATCTCGTCGGAGGCGAGCGCCGCATTGGCGGCAGCGCTGAGCTTTTCGATCACGCCGCGCGGCGTGGCGGCGGGCGCCATCAGACCGAACCAGACGCCGGCCTCGAAATCGGGCAGCCCTGCCTCGGCCATGGTCGGCACGTTCGGGGCAAGATGCAGGCGCTTGGCCGAGCTCGAGGCGAGCGCCTTGACGCGTCCGGCTTCGACGTGCGGCATGACCGTCGAAGCCACGATGAGCGTCATCGAAACGCGTCCGGCTAGGAGATCGGTGACCGCCGGGGGGCTCCCCTGATAGGGCACATGGACGAGCTTGATCTTCGCGCGCACGCTAAAGAGTTCCGTGGCGAGATGCGGCACGGTGCCGGGCCCGACCGAGGCGTAGGTGAGCTCGCCGGGCTTCGATCTCGCCAATGCGATGAGCTCCTCGACACTCGAGACGCCGAGCGAGGGATGAACGGCAAGAATGAGCGGCAGGATGGTAAGCGGAGTGACCGGCGCCAAATCCTTGGCGAAATTGAAGCGCGGGTTGGGATTGATCGCCGCGTTGGTCACATTCGACGACGTCCCTATGTACAACGTGTAGCCGTCTGCCGGCGCGCGAGCGACGAACTCCGCCGCGATGCTGCTGCCCGCGCCGGGCCGGCTTTCGACCACCACCTGTTGACCCAACCTGTCGCTCATGACTGAGCCGACCAGACGGGCGGTAATGTCGGCCGCCGAGCCCGGCGGAAAGCCGATGACCAGCCGCAGCGGCTGCGACGGAAAATCGCCCACGCGTCCTTGCGCCAGGGCGGCAGCAGTGCCTAGCGCGAGGGTCAAGCCCAAAATCGCAATCCGTTGCATGGCAGTCCTCCCCTTCCTTGACGCTTCTTATGTCGGCGGGCGCTTGTCGATACGACAGCCCGTATCTGCGTTGGCTTGAGCTGGATCGGCAATACAATCTTACCGCGTAACGGAAGGCGATGTCGCTCATTCGCGTAAGTCGGGTGGCTCGCCGCTTTTTTCAGTGTTCGATCGAACGATATATTGACCTATTGCTTAGGTACTCTTTTCTTGGGTCTCGCTCGGCGCCTTGGACACCGCGAGCTGATGGAAGAAAGGGAATATCGCCGGGATGAGCGAGCACTTCCACCGCCGACTGGCCGCAGCGAGGGATCGCGCCGTGGCGGAGAAACAGCGGGCGGAAAAACAGGCGGCGGCCGAGCAGCAGACCCTGGAACAGCTTGCCGGCCTGCAGCGTGCTGCGTTGAGACAGTGGCAGAAACGGATACTCCCTCTCATCAAGCAGGTCGTCGAAACCGCCAACAAGGAGTTGCGGGGATCCGGAACGCGCCTCATTGTCTCGGAGGATTTCGTTCGTATGATCGCTTTTGCGGATATTTTCGGCGCGCCAGAAACCAATCTTGGCGTGACGAAACGCCCGCGCCACGATCCGCATCTTCGGATCAGCGTCGAGGGCGGCGAGATCGCAACGATGATTTTGCACGGCGGTAGCACGTCCACCCCGAAACGGATGCTGCCCGCGAACTTTCAACCGCCGCAGGTCGAAGATGCAGTTGCCGAATTTGTGGAGGGGATTGTGGGGGCGCAAGCGCCCAAATAGTGCGCGGGTTTCGACCCGCGGCTCGTTTCGGCCGCTTCGTCGGCGGCCCGCGTTAATGGTCACCACCGCCGAAGTATCGGCTTGCGTCGCGCAGCAGCTGCTGGCGAATGAAAGGATCCGGATCGGCGCCCAGCACAATCGCGCCCGGCTTTCAAGTTAAAGACGTGGACGGCCGGGCCAAGCCCGGCTGTTGACGGCGCTGATATACGCCTCAGGTCCGGAAATGTTTCGACAGCTTCAGTCCCTGCGCCTGGTAATTCGACCCGATGCGCTCGCCGTAAAGCGCGTGCGGTCGCACCAGCATGTTCTCGTAGACGAGCCGCCCCACGATTTGCCCGTGCTCGAGGATGAAAGGCACTTCGCGCGAGCGCACCTCCAGCACTGCGCGCGCGCCATGGCCGCCGGCACCCGCATAGCCGAAGCCAGGGTCGAAGAAGCCGGCATAATGCACGCGAAACTCACCCATCAGCGGATCGAACGGCACCATCTCGGCGGCGTAATCGGGCGGCACCTGCACCGCCTCTTTGGAGGCGAGGATATAGAACTCGCCGGGATCGAGAATGAGACTGCGCGCCCTGCGCGAGCGCATCGGTTCCCAGAAATCGCCAATGTCGTAGCCGGCGCGGCGCTCGACGTCGATGACGCCGGTGTGGCGCTTGGCACGGTAGCCGACGAGGCCATCTGGACCAAGCCCGGAGAGGTCGACGCTCACCGCGATGCCTTCGCTCACGTCGGCGTCGCTGTCGTCGACCAAGCGCTCGCGCGCGTGGAGCGCCCGCAAGCGTTCGCCGTCGAGCAGCGCGTTGCCGTGGCGGAAGCGGATTTGCGACAGACGCGAGCCCTCGCGCACCAGCACGGGAAACGTGCGCGGGCTGATCTCGGCGTAAAGCGGCCCGTGATAACCGGCCGCGATATGGTCGAAGCCGCGAGTCTCGTCGGCGATCACGCGGGTGAAGACATCGAGCCGGCCGGTCGAGCTTTTGGGATTGGCGGCGGCCGCGATGTCGTCGGGAAGCGCGAGGCTTTCGATCAGCGGCACGATGTAGACGCAACCGGTCTCGAGCACGGCCCCGTCGCCGAGCGCGATCTCGTGCAGCTTCAACCCCTCGATACGCTGGGCAACCGTCGTGTCTGGACCGGGCAAGAAACTGGCGCGCACGCGGTACGCCACTTCGCCGAGCCTGAGATCGAGACTTGCCGGCTGGATCTGGTCGGGGACGAGGTCATAGGCGCGCAGGATGGCGCTGTCGCGAACGAGAACCGCGATCATGTGGTCGGGCAGGATACCGTTTTGGTCGACTGCTAGGGCGAGTGACAAGTCCGCAAAGTCCCCGATGACGCCCGAGCATTGACGCACAAGTTGCGTCATTGCCGGGCATATCGCGTCCTTAAGAGCGTTTACGCCCGTCTTCGACGGGCTATGGACGCGCGTAAACGCGCTTAGACCCGGCAATCCATCTTGTTCGCAAGACTTCTTGCGAAGCGTGATGGACCCGCGGGTCAAGCCCGCGGGTGACCCAGGGATGTAGCCGAAGGCTGTCTTGACGAAAAGACAGTGGCCGCGCTAGAGGACATTTATCCCGTGGTCATTTGAGCCGGCCGGCTTGCAGCCACGTAAAACAAGTCGCTAAAAGGCCGGGGACGCGTGGGACCCGGCGGAGCTTCTCCGGCCGGGATTTTTGTTGGGCAAAGGAGACCCTGATGTCCGCGTCCGCCAAGCGAAGCTACCGCCCCGAGACCGAACTCGTGCATGCCGGAATCCTGCGCTCGCAATTCGGCGAAACGTCGGAGGCGCTCTTCCTCACCCAAGGCTATGTCTACGAGAGCGCCTTGAGCGCGGAAAAGCGCTTCAAGAACGAAGAGCCGGGCTATCAGTACACCCGTTTCTCCAATCCCACCGTGACCATGTTCGAGCAGCGCATGACGGCGCTCGAAGGGGCGCAGGCGGCGCGTGCGACCGCGACGGGGATGGCGGCGGTCACAACCGCGCTCATGGGCCAGGTCCGCTCGGGCGATCATATCGTCTCGTCGAAAGCGGTGTTCGGCTCCTGCCTTTACGTGGTCGAAGAGCACCTGCCGCGCTACGGCGTCGCCTCGACCCTGGTCGACGGCACCGATCTCGATCAGTGGCGCAAAGCCGTGCGGCCGAACACGAAGACCTTTTTTCTCGAAACGCCCACCAATCCGGCGCTGGAGGTACTCGACATCAAAGCGATCGCCGAGATCGCCCATGCGGCGGGCGCGACGTTGGTCGTCGACAACGTGTTCTCGACTCCGTTGTTCCAGCGGCCGCTCGAGCTCGGGGCCGATTGCGTGGTCTATTCCGCCACCAAACATATCGACGGCCAAGGCCGTTGCCTCGGCGGGGTCATCCTCGCCTCGGAAAAATTCATTCAGGACCACATCGCGACCTTAATCCGCCAGACCGGGCCGTCCCTGTCGCCGTTCAACGCGTGGGTCTTGCTCAAGGGCCTGGAGACGCTTTGCGTGCGCGTGCGCCGGCAGACCGACACCGCGGCGACCGTCGCGGTCACCCTGGCCGAACATCCGAAGATATCGCGCCTGATCTATCCCGGCCGACCGGACCATCCGCAGGCGGAGATCGTGCGCCGGCAGATGCGTGGGGGCTCGACCCTTGTGGCCTTCGAGATCAAAGGAGGCAAGGCCGCCGCGTTCCGGTTCCAGGACGCGCTCAAGATCATCCGCATCAGCAACAATCTCGGCGATGCCAAGAGCTTGATCACCCATCCGGCAACCACGACGCACCAACGCCTCACGCCGGCCGCGCGCGCCGAGCTCGGCATCAGCGATGGGCTGCTGCGGCTCTCATGCGGGCTGGAGCATCCAGACGACCTGGTCGAGGATCTACTCACCGCGCTCAAGGCGGCGTAAGGTCGTTGTTCTCCGACTTCTCATGCGCGGGCAGAAGCGCGTCCTCAACGGCCCGTGCACGCGGTCGGAACCGCCTCGGCGTGATTACCGCACCGCCTGCGTCCCGATCGCGGTCGCGGTAGGCCGCGTCGCCGCCTCGGCGATCGCCATGCCGAGCGCCTTGGCGAGGCAGGCATAGCTCCAGTCATTCATGTGCAGCCCGTCCGATGACACGAAGGTATCGAACGGCAGGTGCTCGGTCTCGTACCAGCGCCGCATCAACTCGAAGCGGTGAAACAGACCGACATGCTCCGTCTTCGCGGTCGCGGCGATGAGCGAGACCATGCCGCCGACATTCGGCTTGGCAAGCACGCGCGGCGCGTATTGCGGATCGATCAACACGACGTCGGCGCCGGTCGCCTTGAGCCGCGCCAGCCCCTCGTGCAGAAGCGAGGCGTGCGGCGGCACGGCTTTGTCCCGCAGCAACGAATTCGTGCCAACCTGCCACAGCACCAGATCGGGCTTTTCGGCGATGACGGCGCTGTCCAGGCGCGCCAGCATGCCCGCGACTTCGTCGCCATTGACGCCGCGGTTCAACACCGCGATCTCAGTTCCCGGGAATCGGCGGGCAAGGTCCTCCGCCAAGCGGCTCGGATAGGAGGCAGCGGAGCTGCTTGCGCCGGCGCCGTAAGTGGACGAGGAGCCGAGCGCCACGATTTTGATCGGCTTGCCGCTCGCGAGACGCCTGCCGATTCGGGGCAACGCGCGATCAAAGCGGACCTGCTCGAGCGTGAGCGCGCATGCGGCCGGCGGCGCGACCGCGCCGGCGGATGGCAGCGCGGCGGGAGCAACGGCCGCCGGCACCGGCGTCTGCGCCCGCGCCGGAAGCAGCGCAATTAGTGCCGCTGTCGCAACGGCCCCGAGCAGGGCCCCACGACCCAAAAAGACCTGACAATGCATGCTGTAAGTTTCGTCCCTCTGGAGGCTTTTTTCCTCGTTTGACGCCTGTTTATTGCGCCGCCTTGGACTCGGGATGCAAATGGGCGGCGTCCATAATCATAGAGGCAATGCCCCGGCCGATGCAATCGTGCACGCGCTGGGCCAGCACATTATCCTTTCCGGCGGCATAGAGATCGAAAGCGCCGGTATCGGACCAATTCCGCATAATGGCGAGCCGGTCGAACAGCGGGATCTCATGCTGCTGCGCCACCACGCGCATGTCGTCGGCGTACGGACCGAGCGGAACCATGATGTCGGTGCGGGGACTATACTGCATGTTCATCAAAATGACGTCGGCGCCGCCTTTGTGCAGCGTCTCGACCCCCTCCTCGAGGGCCGCTCTGAACTCGTCGGGGTCGACCCTGCGGATGGCATCAAGCGTGCCGGTTTGCCATATCACCAGGTCGGGCTTCTCGTCGTTCACCAATTTTTCCATGCCCTTGGCCAAGTCCTCCGTCGTCATCCGGGTTCTGACGAGGCTGACGACCTTGACCGCAACCGAAGGAAGCTTCGCTTTGAGCACCGCCTCTAGCCGCGCCGGATAGGCTGAACGCGGCCCGTCGGGACCGGCGAGAATGGAGGAGCCGGTTCCGACCACGGCGATGGTGAGCTTTTTCTCTTTCTGGACGGCCTCGGCCACATGCTTCAACTCGTTATTCCCAACCAACAAATAGCCGGGGATGTCGCAGGGCTCCGCGGCGACGGCCGCGCCGGTCAGGATCCATAGGGCCGCAGCCACCGCGGCCAACGTTGCAACGGGCGTCTTCATGCCTCGCCTCCCGCGAGATCCGCGTCCGGCGTTTTTCTCGGGCGCGAGCCCGGACTTCGCCCTTCTGCCCTCTTATACCAGCTTAGCAGGCCGGCAACGGCAATCATGACGAGTATGCCCACCGCGCTGAGCAGCAACTGCATCCAGATGGCGCCCGAGATTTCCACCATCGCAAAGTGCGCGGCAAAGGACAGGAATACGCCCAGGCAGAAGATTTCGAGCGAGTGCTGCCCGCAGACGATCGGCGTCCACAGCCAACGCGATTTCAGCACCGGCCACTCGCGGGGAATGAACCTCACTGTCACCACCGCCAGCGCCAGAAAATGCGCAAAGCGCAGCGCGTCGAGATTGACCTTATCGATCGGGTAGATCAGCTGCTCCAGCCAGTGCGGAACGTATTGGCCCATGCCGGGCAGATACCAGGTCAGCGTAATGACGAAGGCGAACAAGAGATACGCGACCGCTACGCCCAAGGTGATCCGCGACTGCAACACCGCCCCGAGCCGTTGCGCGCCCCCGAGCGCACACCAGGCGCCGAAAACGAACAACAGTTGCCAGGCGAACGGATTGAAAAACCAGTGGCCTTCGGGATAGCTCGGCAGGTTCCAGTTGAAGTGCCAGGTGAGCACGTAGAGCAGCACCGAAGCACCGAGGGCAAGCGAAGCTCTAAGCTGCAGCAGCCACAGGATCGGCGGAAACAGGAGCAGCAGCACGATGTAGAGCGGCAATATGTCCATGTTGGCTGGCTTGAACTTGAGCAGCAGCGCCTGGACGATCGTCACCTCCGGCTGTTTGAGAAAGTCGAGAATATTCATCTCTTCGGCATAGAGCGGATTCTCGAAACTGGTGGCAACATAGGAAATTTCGGCGAGATAGATCGCGAACAGGAATACGTGGGCGACGTAGATTTGCCAGACCCGCCGCAGGATATGCGCGCCCGCGATCATGAAACCGCGTTCGCCCATCTCCTTGCCGTAGACGAAAGCGGCGGTGTACCCGGAGACGAAGACGAAGATTTCAGTGGCGTCGCTGAAGCCGTAATTGCGGATCGTGCCCCAAGCGACCACGTTCGAAGGGATATGGTCGAGGAAAATCAGCCAGAGCGCGATACCGCGAAACAGGTCGAGCCGCAGATCGCGTCCCGTGGTGACCACGGAGGCCGGCATTGCGGGCGATTTTTCGAGCGGTGACGGATGCATTTAGATCTAGTGGGTCTTCGCCCGGCTTGGGAGTCGCCCCATCGCGACGGTTGCAGGCCGGGCGCTTAGGCTGTTCATTACGGTCGCACACGCCACAAAGTGCCCGGAGCAGGTAGAGGCTCTCCGATGGATGCCCCTAAAGCAGCGTATCGTGCCGTGACCCGCCAGATCGAGGTCACCGCCACGCCCCGTTTTCTGCCCGAGCGCTCCTCGCCCGAAAACGGCTATTTCTTTTGGGCCTATACCATTACGCTCACCAATCTCGGGCGCGAGACCGTCCAGCTCAAGACACGTCATTGGCGCATTACCGACGCGCAAGGTCGCCTGCAGGAGGTGCGCGGCGCGGGCGTGGTCGGGGAGGAGCCGGTGCTCAAGCCGGGCGAGAATTTCGAATATACCAGCGGCGTCCCGCTGCCTACGCCTTCCGGTTTCATGACGGGAACCTACGGAATGGTGACGGCGGCGGGCGAAAAGTTCGACATCGACATTCCTGCCTTCTCGCTCGATGCCCCACAGCGGGAGCGCACGATCAATTAGACCGGGTTCGTTGTGTTTAACCACCTCGCCATGGATTCGGTGCGCTCCCTCTCCCGTGAGGAAGCTCGAGTTCGGCGCTCGCGCTCCACTGCAAACGAACATGCGCTAGGACGCCGGCCCGGCCACATCCATGGGCTCGAACACATAGGTCGAGTTGCAGAACTCGCAGGTGACCGTGATCTTGCCGTTCTCGACCATGTGGTCGCGGTCGTCCTGGGGAAAGCTGCGCAGCATTCGTTCGACCCGTTCGCGCGAACACGAGCACTGGGCCTCTAAATCGCGGCTGCGGAAAACGCGCACGCCCCGCTCATTGAACAGCCGGTAGAGCAGCCGTTCGGCCGAGGTATCAGGATCGAGCAGTTCGACATCGTCGACGCTCGCCACCCGCGCGCGCCCTTCGACCCAGGCGTCGTCCTCGGGCGGCGTCGGCAGCTCGATGCCTTCCGGCACGTCACCCGGATCGAGGTCTCCCCGCCGGGCGCGCTCCGGCGACTGGGGGAGGAACTGCAACAGCAGTCCACCCGCGCGCCAGTGGTGCCGAGCGCCGTCTGCGCCCGCCCGCAGCTCCTCGGCGACGGCCAAGCGCACCCGCGTGGGGATCTGCTCCGAGCGCAGGAAATACTCGTGCGCCGCGTGTTCGAGCCCCTTGCCCTCGAGCGCGACGATGCCCTGATAACGGGCGGTGTCCGGTCCTTGGTCGATGGTCATGGCCAGATGCCCGCGGCCGAGCAGCGCCCCCGGATCGGCCGCGCCCGCCGCAATGGCGGCCGCGACGCGCGTAGGATCGAAGCGGGCGCAGCCGCGTACCTTGCCGGGCGTGGTGTAGTCGATGACCAGCATCCGCACCGGCCCGTCGCTCTGGGTCTGAAGGATGAAGCGGCCCTCGAATTTCAGCGTCGAGCCGAGCAGCACGGTCAGCACGATGCCCTCGCCCAAAAGCTTCGCCACCGGGGCGGGATAACTGTGACGCGACAGGATCGTGTCAATCGCGGGGCCAAAGCGCACGACCCTTCCGCGCAGGTCCAGCGCCTCGACCTTGAAGGGCAAGATCGTATCGTCGGGGGAGGTAGCCGCAGGCGCGCGTGCTGGAATTTCCATGCGGGGATCGGACATGATGGTTCGATATGTAGTGTCGAGGCTCGAGGAGTTCATGCCCCGGCTCGAATTTCAGCGGAATCGGCTGCCGCTGCACGGCAGCATCTAGCGCGCGTTCCACGCGCAGGCCAACCCTACCGGGCGTTCAAGCACCAGGCCAAAATGCCCTTTTGCGCATGCAGGCGGTTCTCGGCCTCGTCGAACACAATCGACTGCGGCCCGTCGATCACTTCGTCCGTGACCTCCTCGCCGCGATGGGCCGGCAGGCAATGCATGAAAACGGCGCCCGGATTGGCCAGCCCCATCAGACGGGCGTTGACCTGATAGCGCTTGAGCAGGTTGTGGCGGCGTTGGCCGTCCTTGTCGCCCATGGAAACCCAGGTATCCGTTACCACGCAATCGGAGCCCCTCACCGCCTCCTCGGGCTCGCTGCCGATGTGGATCGGCGCGCCTGAGGTCTTGGCCCAGTCGATCAGCCATTTTTTCGGAGCGAGCTCGGGCGGGGTTGCCACCTGTAGGCGAAAATGGAAACGCTCGGCGGCATGCATCCAGGAGGTCAGAACGTTGTTGGCGTCGCCGGTCCAAGCCACGGTCTTGCCGCGAATGGGCCCGCTGTGCTCTTCGAAGGTCATGACGTCGGCGAGCACCTGGCATGGATGCGAGCGACGCGTGAGACCGTTGATTACCGGCACGGTGGCATGCCGCGCGAGCTCGGTCAGCATGTCGTGATCGAGCGTGCGTATCATGATGATGTCGACATAGCGCGACAGAACCCGCGCCGTGTCGGCGATGGTCTCGCCTCGCCCGAGTTGCATCTCCTGGCCGGTCAGCAGGATGGCCGCGCCCCCGAGCTGGCGCATGGCGACGTCGAAGGAGACGCGCGTGCGTGTCGACGGCTTGTCGAAGATCATGGCAAGCGTCCGCCCCTCGAGCGGCCGCGCGCCGCGGTCGCGGCGCGCCTTCATGGCGCGGCTCGCCTCGAGCATCCCGCGTAGCTCTTGCGTGGGGATGTCGATGAGATCGAGGAAGTCGCGGCCCTTCATCTCGCCGCTCCTCGCTTTTGTGGTGTGGCCTGGGCTTTGGCGATGCGGGCACAGGCCCGCTCGAGCCGCCTGACTGCTTCGGCCACCTCCTCCTCGCTTACGATGAGCGGCGGCAGCAGCCGCACCACATTGTCGCCAGCCGCGGCCGTGATCATCTTCTCTGCCCGCAGCTCGTCGACGAGCTCAGCACTCGGCACCACAGCGCGCAGGCCGACGAGGAGTCCTTCCCCGCGCAGTTCGGCCACCACCGTGGGATAGCGGTCCGCGATCCCGGCGAGCTTTTGCTTGAGCACAAGCGAGACCCGGCGCACGCGCTCGAGAAAGCCTTCCGCGAGCACCACGTCGAGCACGGCGCCGGCAGCCACCATCGCAAGCTGGTTGCCGCCGAAGGTCGAGCCGTGCGTGCCTGTCGTCATGCCCTTGGCCGCCTCAGCGGTGGCGAGGCAGGCGCCCAAGGGAAAGCCACCGCCCAAAGCCTTGGCAAGCGCCATGATATCCGGGGTGACGCCACAGCGCTGGTAGGCGAAGAACTCGCCGGTACGGCCGACGCCGGTCTGCACCTCGTCGAACACCAGCAGCAACCCATGCTCGTCGCACAGCCGCCGCAGCGCGCGCAAGAATTCGCTCGGCACAACGCGCACGCCGCCCTCGCCCATGATCGGCTCGATCAGAATCGCGGCGGTTTCGGGCCCGACCGCCCGCTTGGCCGCTTCGAGATCGCCGAACGCCACCTGGTCGAAGCCCTGGACCACCGGGCCGAACCCGTCGAGATATTTCTGCTGACCGCCGGCGGCGAGAGTGGCGAGGGTGCGGCCGTGGAAGGCGCCCTCGAACGTGACCATCCGGTAGCGTTCGCCCCGACCGCTCGCCGACTGATATTTGCGCGCCATTTTGATCGCGCATTCCATGGCTTCGGCGCCGGAATTGGAGAAAAACACCACGTCCGCGAAGCTCGCCGCGCACAGGCGTTCGGCGAGCCGCTCGCTCTCGGGGATGCGGTAGAGATTGGAGACATGCCAGACCTTGTGGGCCTGTTTCGTGATCGCTTCGACGAGGTGCGGATGCGCATGGCCGAGCGCGTTGACGGCAACCCCCGAGGTGAAATCGAGGTAACGATCCCCGTTGGTCGCGACGAGCCAAGCGCCTTCGCCGCGTTCGAAAGCAAGATCGACGCGCGCGTAGGTCGGCAGCAAATGCGATCCTTGGGTGCTACTCATCGACGAGCCGACAATCCGCGGAAACGAAATGTGCCGCCTCTCCGGGCGGCACGGTAAGGTATTTTATTGCTGCATGCTCGCCTGTCAACATGAGGCAAAGGCCGCGCCGGCAGCCGCAAAAGTTAGCCGCAATACACATCCGTGCAGATAAGTGTGGACGCATTGACCGACGCGAACAGAACATGTGGACGCAGGCTGACGGGACTCTTGCGCCTGACTCCCGCCATATTGTAGCTTTTCCCTCGTCGAATACGACATTTCGTGCGGCGGACAGTCACTAGCGTCAATCGGTAGCGCGGGTATGCGTCGGGCCAACTGATCGTTGCCCAGACCCGCAGTGGGATTCTGTCTCCGCCGCCGCGGCTGGAGAGGGATTTGACATGACCTGGACCGACGAGCGCGTCGAAACGCTCAAGAAGCTGTGGGCCGAGGGGCTATCGGCTAGTCAAATCGCCGCGGCGCTTGGCGGCGTGACCCGCAATGCGGTGATCGGCAAGGTGCACCGCCTCGGGCTGTCCGGCCGTGTCAAATCGCCATCCTCGGGCGCTCCGCGTGCGCGCAAGCCGCGCGCTCATGCGCACATGCTGCGGGTCACGCGGCCTTCGATCCGGGGCAATACCGCGCTCGCCCACGCCTATGAGCCCGATATCGAGCCGGAGCCGGAGTTCATCGACAACGTTATCCCGCTCGGCCAGCGCCGTAGCCTGCTCGAGCTCACGGAGGAAACCTGCCGCTGGCCGATTGGGGATCCCGGGCAGCCCGACTTCTTCTTTTGCGGCGGGCAGACCATCACCGGCCTGCCCTATTGCGCCTATCACTCGCGCGTGGCCTACCAGCCGCCGCATATGCGCCGGGATCGACGGCAGTTCCGAGCCTGATCGATCAACCCGTCTTGCCGAAGCGATCATCGAGCGCATAACCGGCACCGCGCACGGTGCGGATCGGATCGGTATTGTGGCCGCGGTTGAGCGCCTTGCGCAGGCGGCCGACATGGACGTCCACCGTGCGCTCATCGATGTAGATCTGGCTGCCCCAAACACCGTTGAGCAGCTGTTCGCGTGAGAAGACGCGGCCGGGCCGCTCCATCAGGAATTCGAGCAGCCGATATTCGGTCGGCCCAAGATCGATCGCTCGGCCGCCGCGCGAGACGCGTCTTTTCTCGCGATCCACCTCGAGGTCTCCGAACGACAGCACGTCGGCGACGCGCTCGGGCAATGCACGCCGCAACAGCGCACGCACGCGCGCGCTCAGTTCAGGAACCGAGAACGGCTTGACGATGTAGTCGTCGGCCCCGGTCGCGAGCCCGCGCACCCGCTCGCTCTCCTCGCCGCGGGCGGTGAGCATGATGATCGGCAATCGCTTGGTTTCCCCGCGGGCGCGCAATCGACGGCACAGCTCGATGCCGGAGAGGCCCGGCAACATCCAGTCGAGGATGACGAGATCGGGCGAGTGCTCCTTGAGCAGCAAATCGGCCTCATCCCCTCGGGCGACCGTGTCGACCGCGTAACCTTCCGCCTCGAGATTGTACCGCAGCAGCAGCGACAGCGCCTCCTCGTCCTCAACGATCAGGATGTTGGCTTTCATTCGTCCGCGATCCTTCTCATTTCTCCGCTGCCAGAGGCGCGAAGGCAGTCGTGTCGTCGCCCTTACGGCGCTGGTCGGCGATCGCGTGGCCTTCGACCATGTAATAGACGCTCTCGGCGATATTGGTGGCGTGATCGCCCATGCGCTCGATGTTCTTGGCGCAGAACATCAGATGGATGCAGAAGGTAATATGACGCGGATCCTCCATCATATACGTCAACAGCTCGCGGAACAGCGAAGTGCAGATGTCGTCGATCTCTTCGTCGCCATTCCACACCGCGAGCGCTTTCTTGAGATCATGGCGGGCGTAGCTGTCGAGCACCTCTTTGAGTTGGGCGAGAACCATGGATCCCATGTGCTCCACGCCGCGGATCAGCTTGGGCGGATGAAACTCGCCATCAAGAGCCATGACCCGCTTGCCGATGTTCTTAGCCAGGTCGCCGATGCGCTCGAGATCATTGGAGACCCGCAACGCCCCGACGATTTCCCGCAAGTCGACCGCCATGGGTTGGCGGCGCGCGATCGTCAGCACGGCTTTTTCCTCGATTTCAGCCTGCAACGCATCGATTTCGGGATCGGCCGCCACGGTCCGCTGCGCGCGATCGGCATCACGCTCTGCGAGCGCATCGACCGCATCCGCAACCAGCTTCTCCGCAAGACCACCCATCTCCGCCACCAGGCGGGTGAGCTCTTGCAAATCGATGTCGAAGGCCTTCGTGGTGTGATCGGATATTACCATCTACGTCGTCCTGGCTGGCGAACCGTGCGATTTAACCGAAGCGGCCCGTGATGTAGTCCTGCGTGCGCCGGTCGCTAGGTGCGGTGAACATCTTGCTCGTGGTGTCGAACTCGATCAGCTCCCCGAGATACATGAAGGCGGTGAAGTCGGAGACGCGCGCCGCCTGCTGCATGTTGTGCGTCACGATCACGATCGTGTAATCCTCTTTGAGCTCATCGATCAACTCCTCGATTTTGGCAGTCGAGATCGGGTCGAGCGCCGCGCCACGGTGCGGGCGATGCACAGCCGCTGCTGCTGGCCGCCGGAGAGGCTCAGCCCATTGGCGCCGAGCTTGTCCTTGACTTCCTCCCAGAGGGCGGCGCGGCGCAGCGAGGTCTCGACCCGACCATCCAGTTCCGAGCGCGACAGCCTTTCGTAGAGCCTGACCCCGAAGGCGATGTTCTCGTAAATTGACATCGGAAACGGCGTCGGCTTCTGGAATACCATGCCGATGCGCGCGCGCAACAGATTGAGATCCTGCTTGGGCGAGAGAATATCCTCGCCGTCGAACAGAACCTCGCCCTCCGCCCGCTGATTGGGATAGAGGTCGTACATCCGGTTGAGAACGCGCAGCAGCGTGGACTTGCCGCATCCGGACGGGCCGACGAAGGCAGTGACCTTGTTCTGATAAAGCGGCAAGCTGATGCCTTTGAGCGCTTTGCTGGCACCGTAATAGAAGTCGAGGTTGCGGATGGAAATCTTCTCGGCCAAGCCGCTCGTGCTGACCGGTGCGTGGGCGACGGTGGGAACGGCAACCGAGGCAACATTCATGACGATTCTCTCGATGCGGCAAGTGCGCGTGCGACGATCGAAAGCGCGAGCACGGTGAAGGTGATAATCAGCGCGCCCGTCCAGGCCAGCGCCTGCCAGTCCTTGTAAGGCGAGAGCGCAAACTGGAAGATGACGGTCGGCAGGCTCGCCATTGGCGCGTTGAGGTTCGTGCTCCAGAACTGATTGTTGAGCGCGGTGAACAAGAGTGGCGCGGTTTCACCGCTGATGCGGGCGGTCGCGAGCAACACGCCGGTGATCATGCCGGCCTTCGCGGCGCGGTAGCACACGGTGGTGATCACGAACGCGCGCGGCGTTCCAAGCGCAGCGGCAGCCTCGCGCAACTGATTCGGCACGAGGATCAGCATGTCTTCGGTGGTGCGCACCACCACCGGTATGACGATGACCGCGAGCGCGACTGCGCCCGCGAGCCCGGAGAAATGCCCCATCGGCGCGACCATCACCTCGTAGATGAACAGGCCGACCACGATCGAGGGCGCGCTGAGCAGGATATCGTTGATGAATCGCACGACGGATGTCACCCGGTCGTGCCGCCCATATTCGGCCATGTAGGTGCCGGCTAGGATTCCGACAGGGGTGCCGATGAGAACCGCCAGGATCGTCAGAAAGAGGCTGCCGACGATGGGATTGAGCAGTCCGCCGGCGGCGCCGGGCGGCGGCGTCATCTCGGTAAAGACGGCGAGCGAGAGGCCGGAGAGGCCTTCCCACAGCAGCACGGCGAGGATCGCGACCAACCAGCCCAGCCCCATCAGGGTGGCGGCAAGCGAGAGGCCCATCATGATCCGATTGCGGCGGCGGCGCGCGGCGTAAAGCTGGGCCATGATTTTCATCCGATCCGGCGCTCGATGCGCATCAGCATGTACCGGGCTATCGCAAGCACGATGAAGGTGATGACGAAAAGGATGAGACCCAACGCGATCAGCGACGACGTATAGAGGTCACCGACCGCTTCGGTGAATTCGTTGGCGATCGTCGCCGAAATGGTTGTGCCGGGCGCAAGCAGCGAGGCCGATACTCTGTGGGCGTTACCGATGACGAACGTCACCGCCATCGTCTCACCGAGCGCCCGGCCGAGCCCCAGCATCACGCCGCCGATGACTCCGACCCTGGTATAAGGCAGCACGACGTAGCGCACGACCTCCCAAGTGGTGCAGCCGATGCCGTAGGCCGCTTCCTTCAGCACGGGCGGCACGGCATCGAAAACATCGCGCGAGATCGAGGTAACGAAGGGGAGCACCATGATCGCAAGGATCAGGCCCGCCGTCAGCATGCCGATCCCATAGGGCGGACCGGCAAACAGCGTCGACAACACGGGGATATTTCCGAAGGTGGCAATGAGGAACGGTTGCAAGGTCTCCTGCAGGAACGGCGCGAATACGAACAGGCCCCAGATGCCGTAGATGATGCTCGGAATGCCGGCCAGCAGCTCAATGGCGATCCCAATGGGCCGCCGCAACCACATGGGACACAGCTCGGTGAGAAACACGGCAATCAGCAGCCCGATTGGCACCGCGATCAGCATCGCAATGAAGGACGTGACGAGGGTGCCGTAGATCGGCGCCAGCGCGCCGAATTTCTCCGTAACCGGGTTCCAGCGCTCCTCGACGACGAAATTGAGGCCGAAAGTGCGAAGCGCCGGCAGCGCGCCGTCCACGAGCGACAACATCACGCCGCCGAGGATAACCAGCACCCCGAGCGCTGCCGCGCGGGTGAGAACGCGGAAGACGATGTCGATGACACGAAGCCGATTAAGCGCCTTGGCCCGCGCGGCGACGCCGTAAGCCTCGACTACATCGCCCTGCAGCGCAACGTCGACCACGGATCGCCTCCTGATGGGCTGCATCCCGGCCCTCCAGTGGATGTCGGGGGAGAGCCAAAATCAAACACGACCTCTTGGCCGCCGCACAAGTCCCTTTCGGGATAGAACTAGAGGGAAGGGCCTCGCGAGACGGCCCTTCCCTAAATCGTCCAGTTCAACGGGCCATTGCGTAGAGCGGCTTGCCTGACGCGTCCTTCACCTCGCTCGCCCAAGTCTTCTTGACGCTGTCGGCGACGTTCTTCGGCATCGGAATGTAATCGAGTTCCTCGGCCATCTTGGCCCCCTTGTCGTAGGCCCAGGCGAAGAACCTGAGCGCCTCGGCGGCGGCCACCGGATCCTGCGGCTTCTTGTACATCAAGATCCACGTCGCCGCGGTCATCGGCCAGGATTCCGCGCCCGGCTGATTGGCGAGGATGACGCCGTAACCCGGCACTGACTCCCAGTTGGCATTGGCCGCAGCGGCCTGGAAAGCCGCGGAGGTGGGTTCAACGGGCTTGCCGGCCTTGTTGACCATCTTCGTGTGGGTCAGCTTGTTCTGCTTGGCATAGGCATACTCGACGTAGCCGATCGAGCCTTTCGTCTGCGCGACGTTGTTGGCAACACCTTCGTTGCCTTTGGCGCCGATCCCAACCGGCCACTCGACCGACGTGTTGAAGCCGACCTTCGATTTCCAGTCCGGACTGACTTCGGCCAGGTAGTAGGCAAAGTTGTATGTCGTACCCGAGCCGTCCGAGCGATGCACGACCGCGATCGGCTGCGACGGCAGCTTGGCTGACGGGTTGAGCTTGGCGATCGCCGGATCGTTCCAGGTCTTGATCTCGCCCATGAATATCCTGGCGAGCGTCGGGCCATCGATCACAAGATCGCCAGACTTGATGCCGTCGATGTTGACCACCGGCACGATTCCACCCATCACCATCGGGAACTGAATAAGCCCGCTCTCGTCCAATTCCTTACCGGGCAGCGGCGCATCAGAGGCGCCGAATGTGACGGTCTTCGCTTTGATCTGCTTGATGCCGCCGCCTGAGCCGATCGACTGATAGTTCAGCCCGTTGTCAGTCTCCTTTTTGTAGGCGTCAGCCCATTTGGCGTAGATCGGATAGGGGAACGTCGCGCCGGCGCCCGAGATATCGATGGCAAGCGCGGGCCCGCTCGCCGCCGCGGCGATGAGAGCGGCTGCCGTGAGGGTGTGGAAAAGTTTCAAGGCTCTCTCCTGTTCGTTGCAGACGTAAAGCTTCGAGCGGCCTCGGGTTTCACCCGCGGCCCGTGTGCTGTCCCGTCCTTCGATTCTTTTGCTGGTAGTTGAGTTCAGCGATACGCTCGGAAGAACCGACGGAAACGTCGAGTTCCTCGGTCGATTCCGCGACCGCCGGCATCCCTACGTGCCCCATGTCATCGTTCTATGATGGTTCGATGACAGTTGGATGACGGCGCAAGCCATTGTGGATAGTGGCGAAGTTTACTTTTCGCGGTCTCCAGATGGGATTGAGCGCCTGAGCCATGGGCACAAAGCGCCGCGCCTGCGAGCAGCCGAGGCGCTTGTGTGCAGGCGCGAAGTCCCTAAGCTTGCTCGCAAATCCCTTCCAGCGTGGGGAAAGCCCTCTCCGCCGCCCCAGGCGACGTCCGCATAGGAATAAAGAGTGATGGCCGACGAAGGGCTTCCCGTCATTGCACGCTTCGAAGTGCGCCGGCGCAGCTATCTTGCGCCGGACGGCACGGTGCTGCGGCCGCTCCCCGACTTTGCCTCCGACATCCCGACGCTGCTCGTGCTTTATCGCGGCATGGTGCTCACGCGTGCATTCGATCTCAAGGCGGTGTCGCTGCAACGCACCGGCCGCCTGGGAACGTACGCGGTCTCGCTCGGTCAAGAGGCGGTTTCGGTCGGCGTTGCCAGCGCCATGCGGGCGGAGGACGTGTTGCTTCCCTCCTACCGCGACAACGGCACCTTGCTCTGGCGCGGCACGAAGATGGAGGAGATTCTTTTATTTTGGGGCGGCGACGAGCGCGGCAATCTTTCCTCCGGGCCTGCGCACGATTTCCCCTATTGCATCCCGGTTGGATCCCAAGCACCGCAGGCCGCGGGCGTCGCCTACGCGTTCAAGCTCAGAAAGGAGCCACGCGTTGCGGTTTGCCTGTTCGGCGACGGCGCCACTTCCAAAGGCGACGTCTGGGAAGCGATGAACTTTGCCGGCGTGCACAAACTGCCGCTGCTGTTCGTCGCCAACAACAACCAGTGGGCCATCTCCGTTCCGCTTAAGCTGCAGACAGCGTCACAGACGCTGGCGCAGAAGGCGATCGCCGCCGGGTTTATCGGCGAGCAGGTCGATGGCAACGACGTCATCGCCGTGCGCGCGGCGGCGGAGGAGGCGATCGCGCAGGCCCGCGCGGGCGGCGGACCGCGGCTGATCGAGGCGCTGACCTATCGGCTGAGCGACCATACGACGGCTGATGACGCGGCGCGCTACCGCCCACCCGAGGAGGTTCAGGCACGCTGGAAGGAGGAGCCGATCGCGCGGCTGCGCGCCTATCTCGTGAGCCAGAAGGCATGGGGCAAGGCGCAGGAGGAAGGACTCGCGACCGAGTGCCAGAAGGAGATCGAGGCGGCGATCGAGCGCTATTTGGCCTCCTCGCCGCGCGCGCCTGAGACGATGTTCGACCACCTCTACGCCGAGCTGCCGCGAAGCTACGCGAGCCAACGGGCGGAGCTCAGCGGAGGCTCGGATGCCTGAGCTAACGCTGGTCGAAGCGATCAATCTGGCATTGGCCCGCGCCATGGAAGAGGATGCCAACGTGGTGGTGCTGGGCGAGGACGTCGGCGTCAACGGCGGTGTTTTCCGCGCCACCGTGGGACTGCAGCAGCGGTTCGGCGCCGCGCGGGTGATCGACACGCCGCTCGCCGAGCTCTTGATCAGCGGGTTGTGCGTCGGCATGGCGGCGCAAGGGCTCAAGCCCGTGGGCGAAATCCAGTTCATGGGCTTCATTTATCCCTGCATCGATCAGCTCGTGAACCATGCATCACGGCTGCGTAACCGAACCCAGGGACGGCTGAGCTGCCCCATGGTGCTGCGCACGCCGCACGGCGGTGGCATCCGCGCGCCCGAGCATCATTCGGAAAGTACCGAAGCCATGCTCGCGCACATCCCCGGCCTGCGGGTCGTCATGCCGTCATCGCCGGAGCGCGCCTACGGACTCTTGCTCGCATCGATCCGCGACCCGGACCCGGTGGTGTTCCTCGAGCCGACCCGCATCTATCGCGCCGCAAAAGGGCAAGTGGAGGATAGCGGCGAAGCGCTACCGCTCGACGTTGCCTTCGTGCTGCGGCAAGGCCGCGACGTGACCCTCATCAGCTGGGGCGCGGCGGTGAAGGAGACGCTCGCCGCCGCCGCCGAGCTCGTCGGCCACGGCGTCGACGCGGAGGTCATCGATCTTGCCACGCTGAAACCCTACGACGAGGAGACCGTGCTCGCCTCGGTGACGAAAACGGGACGCTGCGTCATCGTGCACGAAGCGGCGCGCACCGGCGGCTTCGGCGCCGAGATCGCCGCCCTCATTGCCGAACGCGGGCTCACCTCGCTCCTGGCGCCGGTGGCGCGGGTAACCGGCTACGACACCGTCATGCCGCTGCCGCGGCTCGAGCAACGCTACATCCCCTCGGTCTCCCGCATCGTCGCGGCAACGCGCAAAGTATGCGAGTTCGCCTGAAGCCTACGGGAACCTTCCCATGCGCCAATTCTTGTTGCCGGATCTCGGCGAAGGCCTCGAAGAAGCAGAGATCGTCACGTGGCACGTCAACGCAGGTGATCGCGTGGTCGTCGATCAGCCGCTGGTGTCGGTCGAGACGGACAAAGCGGTGGTCGAGGTTCCCTCCCCCTGGAGCGGCCGCATCGCGCGCTTGTTCGGCGGCAAGGGCGATCTGATCAAGGTCGGTGCCGCCCTCGTCGAATTTGCCGAAGGTGAGCAAGGCGATACCGGGACAGTGGTGGGCGAGCTCGGCCAAGGCGAGAAGACTGTCCGAGAAGCGGAGGCGCCGACTCCGGCGCCGGCGCGTACCTTGCAAGTGCTTCCCGCCGTGCGGGCGCTGGCGCGCAAGCTCGATGTGGATCTCAACCTTGTGCAGGCCACCGGCCCTGGCGGCACCATCACGCGGGCGGATGTGGAGCGCGCCGCAAAGAGTCTCGCCGAAGCGGGCCCGGCCGAGCCGCTACGGGGCATGCGCCGCGCGATGGCGCAGCGGATGGCGGCGGCGCATACCGAGGTGGTGCGCACAACGGTGACCGACGAAGCCGACATCGAGGATTGGCGAAAGGGCGAAGACGTCACCATCCGGCTCGTGCGGGCGATCGCGGCAGCCTGCCAAGCCGAGCCCGCGCTCAACACCTGGTACAATGCCGAGGCGGGCGAGCGGCGGCTGATCAAGCGCATCGACATCGGCATCGCGGTCGATACCGAGGGCGGGCTCATCGTGCCCGTCTTGCGCAATGTCGGCGAGCGGGACGCGCGCGACTTGCGCGCCGGTCTGGACCGGCTCCGCGCCGACGCTGCGGCGCGCTCGATCCCGCCGGAGGAGCTGCGCGGCGCAACGATCACGCTGTCGAACTTCGGCATGATCGGCGGGCGCTTTGCAAACCTCATCGTCGTTCCGCCCCAGGTTGCGATCATAGGTGCCGGCCGCATCGATCAGCGTGTATTGGTGCACAACGGTCAGCCCGCCGCGCGGCGCGTGCTGCCCCTCTCGCTCACCGTCGACCACCGGGTGGTGACGGGGGGAGAGGCGGCCCGCTTCCTCGTGGCGCTCAAGGCGGATCTAGAGCGCACGTCCTAGAAGGCGAGGCCGCAGCCGCCTCCAATGTGGGAAGCCACGCAGGCGTCTCCTCGCAAATCTGTCAGGCGATCGCGGGCTGATGTCCGCTTTGCGCCTGCTGACCAGTCCTGCCGAAAACGTCGAGCGCCGCATTCACGGCGGCCCCATCCTCGAATGGGTAGCCCATCTCCCGGATGACGATTTCGAAGGCCCCGAGCGCGGCGACGATGTCAGTCTCGGCGATCGCCCCCATCGTCCCCCAGCGCCACATCTTTCCGACCATCTTGCCCTGTCCACCGGAGATCACGACGCCATGCTCATCGAGCAGCTTCGTCAACACCTTCTTGTTGTCGAGGCCGCACGGCGTCAGGATCCCCGTGACGGTGACCGAATGCACGCCGTCACGTGAGAAGATCTGCATCCCAAGCGCCTTAACAGCTTGATGAAGCGCCTCGGTGTAGTGTGCGTGACGCGCCCAGACGTTCCGCGCTCCTTCCGTTGTGTAAAGGTCGATCGCGACGTCGAGTGCAAAAGCGACCGAGACGGGTGGCGTCCATGGCGGCTCGCCTTTGTCGAAAAACTCCTTGTGCTTCTGTAAGTCGAAGTAAAAACGAGGCGCCTTGTTCGACTTTATCTTCTCCCATGCGCGCGAACTCACCGCGACGATCGCGAGGCCGGGCGGACACGCGAGCGCCTTTTGTGACGCAGCACAGACGATATCGAACTTCCACTCGTCCATCTTGAATTCGCTTGCGCCCAACCCGCTCACCGAGTCGACGATGACGTACGCGGGATGATTCCCGATCGCGCGCGAAATCGCGCCTAGGTCGATTTGCACGCCAGTGGACGTTTCGTTGTGCGTCAACAGAATTCCGGTAATCTTCTTTTCTCGGTCTGCCCGCAGCCGCGCGGCCAGTGCTTGGGGGTCGACCCCCGCGCCCCACGGCGTCTCGAGCATCTCGACGGTGCAGCCCCATATCTTCGCGATCATGGCGATCCGCTCGCCAAAAACGCCGGTCGGACACGCCAGGAGGGTATCACCCGGGCCGAACATGTTCGTCACCGCCGCCTCGAGGCTGCCCGTCCCCGATGAGCCCATCAACAATACGTCGCCTTGGGTTGCGAAGATCGACCGCATGCGCTCCGCGATGCTGTGGAGCAGGCGCGCGTACTCGGGGCCACGATGATTGATGAGCGGCTTCGCCATCGCGGCGAGCACCGGTTCGGAAACGGCAACGGGTCCAGGGATAAACAGCAGGCTCTTTGGCATATGGACAGGCTCGGGGCGGAAAGGCCGTTTGGTGCTGCACCCAAACGATAGCACACCACGCGGGGGAGAGCCCCGGCCGTTCGACGAGGCTACCAACCCATCAATTACTTGGTAGCATGCTCCTTGCCCAGGCTGCGCTTACCCTCCGGCCATAGGTCACTGCGTGCGCGAGGGGGCGCGCCACAGGCTCTTTGACGTGAGACAGTGAACAGCGACTTCGCGCTCGGTTGGCGGGGCGATGCGGCAATCCATGGCCACGCTGGCCAAACCATAGGCATCGAGGCGATCAAGTTTCCGCTTCTCCGAGAGCAAATTGATCATGGCCATCGATGCCGCATCCATCGCCTTGTTGAGATCGACATTGGTGCCAACAGTCACATAATCGGTAGCTGTTTCCTTGCTGGGCAGCGCCGCCGGCGGCTTCGCCCTGGCGTCCTTCGGATTGAAGCAGAAAGTGCCCTTCACGATGTCGACGACTTCAGAGATGCGGCAATCCCAGCGCTGCATCATGATGCGCTGAGCGTCCGCGGCGCTGACGCGTCGCTCCTCCGTGATGAACCTCACGGTCTCGGACTTGAGGATGTCGAGTGCCTTGTTGAGGTCTTCGTCATAGCCGACCGTAAGCCAATGCGTCGGGGTCTCGACGCGAGGCCATTCGAGCGGCCGGCCCTTGATGACGTCGACAGTAATGTTGAACTCCCTGAACGCGGTCTCGATGCCCGTGAGGTTGATCTCGCCATTGCCTTGCGCGGCATGCGCATCGCTCGCCCACAGCAGCGCGCCCTTCACGAACACCGGCAGATAAAGGGCCGACCCCGCGGTCAGCTCGCGCAGATCCAAATTGCCGCCATAACGTCCCGGCGGGACGGTGCTGTAGCGTCCGGGCTCGGCGCGCGCGACGCCAAGGATTCCGGGAAACGGCCGCAGCGGAACGAAGACGCCGGGCAGGAACTCGGCGACCTTGTTGTCCCAGTCAAGATAGACGTACCGGATTCTTCCTTCCGGAAACTCCTTCGGAAATTGTCCGGCAATTCCGGGATAGTTCATGTTCACGCCGTAGGAGCGCGGCACGATCTTGTTGATCTTCACCTTGAGCACGTCACCGGGTTCAGCGCCTTCGACATAGATCGGCCCGGTGAGCGTATGCGCGCCGCGGCCCGGAACCTCCTGACGAATCTTGGCCAGCAGGTCCAACGTCGCGCCCGGCACGAGGCGATCGTGAAAATGCATCATCGTTTCCATGACGACGCTGTCGCCGGGCTTGATGGTAAGCACCGGCTTCTGCGCATTGTCGTACCAGCCCAATTGCGTGGTCTCCATGGTTGCTGGAAGCAGATGCATTTTTCCCGGCGCTCCGGTCGCGACCGCGACCGTCTGCGCCGTCGCGGCGTCATTGAAGATCGCAAGCAACGTGCCGGCGAGAATGCCCAGCGCTATCTTGGACTGCGTCTTCATCCCAGCCTCCCTTGTCCCATGGACGAACACCTTTGGTCGATCGCACCCGCTGTCGCTGCGGGGATTATCGTCTCGCGCAAGGCGCTTCAGCAAGGGCAGAGTTCGCCGCGCGCGTCGCGTCGCAGCACGTCATTCGCCGATGACGGCGATGGCGTTGATCTCGATCAGATATTCGGGCGAAGTCATCTTACAGACCTCGACCATGGTGGAGGCCGGAGCGGGCGGCCGGAAATATTCGCGCCGCACTTTGTGGATCTGCTCGAAATGCTCCATGTTGCGGACATAGACGTCGACGCGGCAGATGTCGTCCATGCTGCCGCCCGCCTCCTCGACCGCCGCTTTTAGATTTTCGCAGACCTGGCGCGTCTGCGCTTCGATATCGCCGATGCCGGCGATCGTTCCGTCCGCTCGGCGCGAGGTCATGCCGGAAATGAAGACGATGCGGCC
>WNFM01063600.1_pt1 | contig 27575 bp, 20 predicted proteins | sample 5400271 | NCBI WGS metagenome assembly WNFM01 (sample SAMN13153352, study PRJNA577476) | soil metagenome | isolation source: 60 cm saprolite on Douglas fir-dominated hillslope | place: USA:California | collected 2013-09-17 | reverse complement strand
GCGTAGTCCGTCCCGGCGCCGAAGACCAGCACGTCCAGGATGCCCGCGCTCTGCGCGTTCACGGTCAGGCCGGCGTGCGCGGCCAGCAGGTAGATCAGCGCCTCGGCACTGGTCAGCGCCACAGCCGCCGAGATCACGGGCAGCAGCCAGAGCACCGGACTCCGGTAGGTGATCAGCAGCAGCACGATGACGATCGCCAGGGTGGCGAACAGCAGGGTCCCGTTGATCCCCTTGAACGACTTGGCCGAGTCGGCCGCCGTGCCCAGCGGGCCCGCGATGTGGACGGCCAGGCCCTGCGCGTTCGCCTGCGCGACACCGCGGATGGCGTCAGCTGCCTTGCCGGCTTCATTCCAGCCGTTCTTGCCCAGGTTGACCGGGACGACCGTCTCGATCGCCTGGCCATCCCTGGCGAAGAACGGGCCCGAGACCTGGCCGCGCACCACGCCGGAGATGGTCTTGAACTTCGCCGCGTCAGACGCGGCCTTCGCCCGGTCGGCAGCGGTCAGGCCAGCCGGCCGGTCGTACACCACCACGGCGGAGAACACGTTGGGCGACTGGAACTTCGACTGCAGGGCCAGCACCTTCGTGGACTGCGCCTGCGCGGGCAGCCACGACTGCGCATCGTTCCTCTCAGCGCCCGTCAGCTTGCCGGCCAGCGAGCCTGCCACGGCCAGAATGATGATCCAAAGGATCAGGACTACCCATTTCCCCCGACGCCCGCTCGGGAAGCTAACGATCGCGCGGGCCTTACTCATCTCGCTCCTCCTACGCTCGGCAGTTCTTGCCCATGCGTCGAACACCGCTCCTTCAGATCGACACCGGGGCCGGAAACTTCCAGGACTTCGGCGGCAACGCCCATCGGCGGGCATCTGCCAGGCCTCGTCACTGAGACGCGCCCCGCCCCGGGAACTCATCGGTCCACTCCCGGACGGAACTCATCGGCAAACACGATATATCTCGTAAGTTGCTCCGCACAAGATATATCTCGTTAGCGCTGGGCTAGCGGTGGGCTAGCGGTGGACAAGGAGCGGGCCATCGCCGAGAACGAGCTGGCCAACAAGATCGAACTCGCCCGCCAGGAAGAACGGCCGATCGCCCAGGAGGGCCAAGAACGCCCAGCGCCGGGGCAGCGACGAGGCCGCCGCCCTGCGGATCGCCACCGAGGCGGCGGCCAGCAAGCGCCAGGTGCTGGCAGGCGCCGAGGCTGAAGCGATAACAGCCGTGGAGGGCGCGCGAGTGGGCGCCGAGCGTGACCGGCTGGACGCACTGCGGACGGGCGATCTGCGGCGGGCCGGCTTGCGCGTCATCGAGCGAGGGCGGACCCCGCGGTCATGGGTGGGCGAGCGCTGGTGCGCGGCATCGGGCCCGGGCCGCTCCGCCGCCGGCCGGGGAGACTGGCGACTTGCGTGATTCGACCAGCGCGGGTCGGCCGTAGCGTCGCAATCTACGACAAGAAGCTGGCCGAGGGCAAGACCCGCAAAGAAGCCCTGCGGTCGCTGAAGCGCCAGATCAGCGACGCCATCTTCGCCCGCCTCCAGCCCGACGCCCGTCGTGCCGCGGCCGCCGCGAACAGCCCGGGAGGGCAACCGGGGGAACGACTCTGGCTCCAGCGCGGCCGGCTCTCACCAGAGATCAGGGGCTTCTGTAGCTGTCAGCCCCGAGTGATGGGCGGCCAGAGCATCTCGGGGATGGCTGTGCCATCAGCCTCGTGACCGGGTCGCGGCTAGCTGGCCGGGTCTGGCGGGAAGGTACTGGCTCGCGGCGCTTCCAGTTCCGCTGCCATAACGAGTATGCTAATCGTTATGTACAGTATCTGGCTTGGCCGGTGAGTGTCCGGCACGCTCTGCTGGCCCTGCTGAGCGAGGGGCCGAAGTACGGCCTGCGGCTGCAGCAGGAGTTCGAGGAGCGGACCGGCGAGGTGTGGCCGCTGAATGTGGGGCAGGTGTATATAACTCTGCAGCGCCTTGAGCGCGATGGGCTCGTGGAGTCCGGCGGCGAGGGCGGGGCGGGGCCGCAGAAGCGGTTTGTGATCACTCAGGCCGGCGGTGCGGAGCTGGAGGGCTGGCTTCGCACACCTGCGGGCGATATCCCTCCGCCTCGTGATGAGCTTGTCATCAAGGTGCTGATCAGCCGGCGGGTGCCCGGGGCTGATGTGCACGACATCGTGCAGGTCCACCGGCGGCACATGATCGAGCTGATGCAGCGGTACTGGCACCTGAAAGCGGAGGCCGCGGAGGACGATATCGGGCTGGCGCTCATCGCCGACGCCGAGCTGTTCCGGCTGGAGGGGATTGTCCGCTGGCTGGATGCGGCCGACACCCGGCTGAAGCTGCAGCCGGTACCCGATCCGGCCAGCCCGCCTGCGGCGCCTGCCCCGGCGGCCCGCAGGCCCAGGATGGGAACACGGCGATGACAGCGGTGCTGGAGCTGCGCGAGGTGTCGAAGGTCTACGGGACCGGGGCCGCCGAGGTGCATGCGCTGCGCCGGGTCAGCCTGTCGGTCGGCGGTGGTGAGCTGGTGGCGGTCATGGGGCCCAGCGGCTCCGGCAAGAGCACGCTGCTTACCATCGCCGGCAGCCTGGAGGAGCCCACCAGCGGCCAGGTGCTGGTCGCCGGGATTGACCTGTCGGGTGCCTCGCTTAATGACCAGGCGAAGCTGCGCCGCCGCCTGATCGGTTATGTCTTTCAGGATTTCAACCTGCTTGCTGGGCTGACTGCGGCCGAGAATGTCACGCTGCCCCTGGAGCTTGATGGCGTCGGGGTCAAGGCCGCGCGCCCGGCGGGGATGAAGGCCCTGGAGGAGCTGGGCGTGGCTGAGCGGGCTGACCGTTTTCCCGATGAGCTGTCCGGCGGGGAGCGCCAGCGCGTGGCGATCGCGCGCGCAGTAGTGGGTGAGCGCCAGGTCTTGCTCGCCGACGAGCCGACGGGTGCCCTGGACTCGGTGAACGGCGAGGCGGTGATGCGGCTGCTGCTCGCGGCCTGCCGGCGTGGGGCGGCCGGGGTGGTCGTGACTCATGACGCGCAGTTCGCGGCGTGCGCTGACCGGGTGGTGTTCTTGCGCGACGGGCGCATCATCGATCAGACGCGGACGCCGCCGGGCCCGGAATCGCTGCTCACGCCGGGCCCGCAGCGGTGAGCGCGACGCTGCGTGACCGGGGGGTCCGTCCCGGCCCCGCTGGCGGTGGCATCCCGGCCCGCCAGGCCGTGGCCCGGTGGGCGTGGCGGCTGTTCCGCCGTGAGTGGCGGCAGCAGATCCTGGTCCTCGCGCTGCTGATTCTTACGGTCGCGGCGGCCGCCTTCAGCGTGTCAGCTGCCTACAATGTGGCGTCCCTGCCCGGTCCGCAGTTCGGCTCCGCCAACCACCTGCTGCAGTTCGACGGAACCAGTCCGAAGGCCCTGACGGCGGACATCGCGGCGGCCCGGAAGGCGTTCGGGACCATCCAGGTGATCGGCCGCCGGTTCGTGCCGATCCCAGGCTCGACCCAGACTGTCGAGTTCCGGGCAGAAAGCCCGCACGGCCCTTACAGCGGCCCCATGCTCGCGCTGACCGACGGCCGCTTCCCGGCCGGCCCCGGCCAGGCCGCCGTCACCGGCCCGCTAGCGCAGACCCTCCAGCTGCGGATCGGCTCCGCACTGTCCCTCGACGGCCACCAGACCGTGACCGGCATCGTGGAGAACCCCAGTGACCTCAACGATGAGTTCGCTCTCGTCTCGCCCTCGGGCGCGGGCCCGCCGCAGTCGGTGACGGTACTGCTGAACGCCGGCCCGGCCAGCTTCGAGGTCTTCCGCGCCGCATTTCACGGCCCGCTGGTGTGGCAGGCGCGAGGGGCCAGCACCCAGGGAGCCGTCGCAGGTGGCATGCTCGGCGCTGTCACGGTCCTGCTGCTGCTGGTCGGCCTCGTCGGCGCCGCAGGTTTCGCCGTCATCGCGGCGCGCCGCCAGCGCCAGCTCGGCATGCTCGCCGCCATCGGGGCGACGCGCAAGCAGCTTCGGATGGTCATGGTCACGGGCGGAGCGGTGGTGGGCGTCATCGCCGCCGTGGCCGGCACCGCAGCCGGCCTAGCCGTGTGGATCGCGGCCGCCCCGGGCCTGGACACCTTCGCCGCGCACCGGATCGACCGGTTCGCGATCCCATGGGAGCTGGTCGCACTCGGCATGCTGCTCGCCGTCGTGACGGCGACCGGCGCAGCGTGGTGGCCAGCGCGGGCGGCCGCCCGCCTGCCGGTCACGCTGGCACTGTCGGCCAGGCCACCGCGGCCCCGGCCCGCGCACCGCCCGGCCCTGCTGGCCGCCCTGATGATCCTGGCGGGCGTCGCCTGCCTGGGCCTGGGTAACCAGAACCGCCCCCCGCTAATCATCGCTGGCGCGGTGGCGATGACCCTGGGGATCTTGTTCATCAGCCCGCTGGCCATCCGGGCGCTCGCCGCGCCCGGCCGGCGGGCACCGGTCGCGGTGCGGCTGGCGCTGCGCGACCTGGCCCGTCACCAGGCCCGCTCCGGCGCAGCACTGGCCGCGATCAGCCTTGCCCTCGGGATCACCGCAGCGATCATCATCAGTTCCGCCGCCGACAAGACCGCCGCGAACGCGGGCAACCTGCCAGACACCCAGATCCTCGTCTGGACCGGCCAGTCAGACGGCCCGGATGGCCCCGTCATCCCCCTCCGGACACCCGCCCAGCTGCGCGTCCTGGCCGTCGCGGTACACCAGATCGCCGGACCACTTCCTCACTCCGAAGTGACCGCCCTCGACATGCCCGTCAACCCGGCCGACAAGCCGCAGCCCGGCGGGCAGGGCAGCCAGGCCGGACAGCCGGTAGCTAGCCTGGGCGCCAGGCAGAACCCAGCCGCCGGCGGCCGGGGAGGGACCTATAGCACGATCCCCCTCTATGTCGCCACGCCAGCAGTACTCCGGTACCTCGGGATCAGCCCGGCCACGATCACCCCGGCCGCCGATTTCCTCACCGTCCAGGCGGGGCAGCTCGTGGTCACCACACCCTCCACCTTTGCGAACGCCACCCACGTCCAGCGGATCCAGGCCCCGTCCTACGCCTCCCAGCCCACCTCGCTGATGACCCTGGGCGGCCTGCACCGGCGCGGCTGGACGCAGATACAGTCGGGCTGGCTTGTCCAGTCCGGCAAGCCTCTTACCGCCGCGCAGCTCGCAGCCGCACGCGACGTGGCCGCGAAAGCGGGCCTGATCATTGAGGCCAGGAACAACCAGGCCTCACTAGCGACGATCAGCGCCGCAGCGACGGCCGCCGGGGCACTGCTCGCCCTTGGCATCCTCGCGATGACCGTCGGGCTGATCCGCACCGAGGCCGCCGGTGACCTGCGCACCCTCACCGCCGCCGGAGCCACTAGCACCACCCGGCGCACGCTCACCGCCGTCACCGCCGGAGCGCTGGCCGTGCTCGGCGTGCTGCTCGGCTCTGCCACCGCCTACCTCGCGCTGGCCGCCGGGCACCTCAGCGACCTCGGCAATCTCAGCCGCGTGCCCGTCCTCTACCTCGCCATCACTATCCTCGGCGTACCCGTCGCGGCTACCCTCACCGGCTGGATCCTCGCCGGCCGCCAGCCACCATCCATCGCCCGCCAGATGCTCGAGTGACCGCAGACCGCCGGAGCAACGATCACAGCCCCCGGGCCTGGCGATCACTTACTGGCGCCGACTGGCCCGCAAGCGCCGCATCGGATGGCAGTTCCAGGAGAGTCAACTTCGGTTCTGCATCACCGTCGAGGACCCTGACCTCCAAGGCGAGGCCAAGCGCGCCGCGCGAGAGGCGATCGTCGAGGCCGGGCACGCCCGGCCGTGCCCCGCTGCTTCGTCGGCCGGCATTTTCCTGGCTCATACAGCCGGGCCAAGGGTCCAGATGGCTGACCCGGTCCGGCTCGCCATGAGGTCATGACCGGGTCGTGTAGCCGGTGGTGCGGCAGATCTCCGTGCGTGTGGTGCTCGTGGCTGGTAGTCGTTTCATGTCACGGGGATCGGGGAATGAGGTGTCGGCGACTCCGGCGGGGCGCCGTCCGGGCCGGTTGTGGCGCCTGATCAGGCTGGGTGCGGGCGAGCAGCAGGGCGATGTCGTCTCGGGCTCGGGGGGCGAGGCTGGCCAGCACGCTGTCGCCCAGGTCGTCCAGCGATCGCGCAGGGCCGGCGGCCAGGGCGCGGGCGAGCCGGGACATGCCGGCGCCGATGTCCTGGCCCGGCAGCTCGACCAGCCCGTCGGTGTACAGGGCCAGCACACTGCCTGCGGGCAGGTCGATGTCGGTGGCCGGGTAACGGCCTGCGCCCGCGCCGAGCATCACCCCGCCCGGCACGTCGAGGAATTCGGTCGCGCCGCCGGGGCGGCGCAGCGCGGGCGGCACGTGCCCGGCGCTGGTGAGCCGGCACCGCCGCGACGCCGGGTCATACGCCGCGTACAGGCAGGTGGCGCCGGCCTCGTCGCCGTGGGCGGCGACCACATTGCTGAGCTGGGCCATGATCTCTTCCGCCGGGTGCCCGAGGCGGGCCAGGGCCGCGGTGGTGGTGCGCAGCTGGCCCATGATCGCCGCGGCGTGGATGCTGTGGCCGGTCACGTCGCCGACCACCAGCGCCACCTGGCCACGATCGAGCGCGATGACGTCGAACCAGTCGCCGCCGACCTGCACGGCGCGGCTGGCCGGCTGGTAGCGGTAGGCGATGTCGAGCCCGGGCACCGGGGGGATGTCGCGGGGCAGCAGGCTGCGCTGCAAGGTCACCGCCGCGTCGTGCTCGCGGGTGTACAGCCGGGCGTTGTCGATGTGCATCGCCGCGCGGGAGGCCAGGTCGCTGACCAGCCGCACATCGGCCTCATCGTAGGGCTCGGGGTGCTCGGCCCGGGAGAGCGCAGCGACCCCCAGGGTGACGCTCCGGGCGGTCAGCGGCACCACCATGGCCGTATGCACCCCCCTGGCGAGGAGGGCTTCCGCATTGCCAGGCGCGCACCAGACCTGACTCCTTACCTCGGCCCGATTCCGCGCCAGGACGGGCTTCCCCCGTGAGAGCGCCATGGCGACCGGACGTGTGACCGGCGCGGTGATTAGATCGCCTACCTTGTAAGCAATCTCGGCCCTGGTTGCGGCATCGCGCACCGCGACCCGGCGAAGCCGCAGGGGGACTGTGCCGGGGCGCGGGAGATCTTCGCCCCGCAGCATCTCGTCGCACAGGTCGATGGCGATGCGGTCGGCGAGTTCGGGCACGGCCAGGGCGGCCAGTTCCTCAGCTGTGCGGTGGATGTCGAGCGTGGTCCCGATCTGGCTGCCGGCCCGCTCGAGCAGGTCGAGCCGGGTATTGGCCTGCACCCGGTCGGTGACGTCAATGAGGAGGCCCACCGCCCCGAGCAGTTGGCCGTCGTCCGTCACCCGGTACGCCGACCAGGACAGGACCCGGCGCTCGCCGGCCAGGGTCTGCTCTATATGCACGTCGACCGCGGGAACGCCCCGGTTGATCACCTGCTCGGCGAGGGTGCGTTCGGCCAGCGCCGTGTCCATGCCAGCCTCACCCTCTGAGGGCCGGCGGCCGAGGATCGCCTCGTCCGGGAGGCCGACCAGCCGGCGGAACGCCGCGTTGGTGCGCCTGGCGCGCAGCTCGCGGTCGCCGAAGACCATGCCGATCGGTGACTGGTCGAACAGCGCGTCCAGTTCGCGGATGGAAAGGCCAGAATAAGGAAGCGATGGCATGGTGACGTTCCGTATAATATTAGTATTATCAGTGGTGTATCGTTCCGGTATGTGCATTGCCACACCCGTTGTCCGGAGACGTGCAATCATCGGTACGGAAAATCAGCAGTGACCAGGAAGTTTACCGATCCCGGCGTACTGCGATGATCAGTCCTGTCCGGCGGGGATGCGGTCGGCACCTCCCGGTTCATCATGGAGGAGGAGCTGCCGGCGCTCGTGGCGCACGGCGTGTGGCTGGTGGCGGTGCTGGTCGAGGACTGCCTATGGGACCAAGAGCCGCGTCCGACTGCGGTGCAGTGGGCGCACGACTCAGGCCGGGAACGGGCCGCTGGCGGCCGTCGGCTCGCGGGAGGTGAACGGGCGGATCGACGCGGCCACCGGATCGGCGGCTGCGCATGTAGTCGTGATACGAGCTATTGGCGAGGATGGCGGCGATAACCCGGCGCGACCAGGAATCGAGGCCTCGGAAGCCAGGCGCCAGCATGGACGTGTAGCCGGGGAGCTTGTCGCCTTTCGCCGGTCACCGCGATCACCTTCGGATGGTCGTCGGCCCAGGCGAGTGCGGCCAGGTTGAGCTCGATGGCGACCACGCCGCCGTGCCGTCATCGCCGGAGCCGCTCGACCACCGCACGACCGATTCCGCGGCTGTCACCGGTCACCACGTGCAAGCGGGCCACGTGTCTGGTAGGTCAGAAGCCGCGAACGCGGGTGAGGTGGATGCGGACCGGGACCGAGTACGTCTCCGCGAATTTCACGGCGTCACCGAACCGCGCGTCGATCTCCTCGATGTACTTCTCCAGCCACGCGGAGTTGTCAGGCACCGCCGGGTAGTCGTCCAGGGTCTCGGCGGTGCCGGTGAATACGACGATGTCGCCGCCGCCGCCATCGCTGTCGAAGTGGAGCGAGACCAGCGGCTGTCGCCGGATGTTCGCGAGCCGTTTGGCCTTCGCCTGGTTGTAGGTCAGCAGACTGTCGCCGCCGTCCCAGAGAAACCCGACCGGGTTCGGCTGCGGCACACCGTCACGCCCGACGGTCGTTAGCCAGATCGTCATCTCGTCGGTGAGCCGCCTGCGGACGCGTTCGCCGAAGGCGGTGGCCCGATCAGGGATCACTTCGCTCGTCACGGGCCGAGCGTGCCCAGACGCGACTCGATCGAAACCCATCTGACGATCATGTTCGCCGCCCTGGCCGTGTCCCGATGGATTGAACAGCGCACCGCCTGCGTCCGAGGCGACCAGCGACGGGTTAGCCACCAACGCGCACGCTGCTCCTTGCTCGCGCGCTGACCCGCCGGTCGGGGCGCGAGTTCGGGTTGGCCGGTCTGCGCCGCCGCTCCCGACCGGGTGATCTGCGCGCCAGTCAGAACCGTTGCTGGCGCTCGGCACTGGCCCTGGCTCGGCTGGCGCGGGGACGACGGGTGCCTCAGGTGCGCCGGCAGACCGAGACGTGGCCACCGCTGGCGGAGCAGAACGGCCGCCGGTGCCAGTCGCCGTGCCGTTCGGCGCGGCGGAGGCCGGCTGCGCGGCCATCAGGGTCCAGTTCGCTGGGCCACGAGTAGCGGATGGCCACCGGCCGCATGCTCCATCCGTGCGCGTCCAAGGTGACAATCTGCGTGGTGACCCGCTGGGCCGCGGCGTCGTGCCGGGACAGCCCGAAAGCGGCCGCGTCCTCGGTTACTTCAAGCGCCTCGACCCGCTGGCCGCGGTCGAACGGGCCAGGTCGGGCACGAAGCACTCGATCACGAACGCCCCGCCCGGGCCGAGCACCCGGGCCACGTTGTGGAAGCACTCGGCCTGCCGCCCGGCGCTGAGCAGCCCGAACAGGGTGTTGAACACCAGATACACCAGCGTGAACTGCCCGGTGACGGGAACCCCGGCCATGTCGCCGATGGTGACGAGGATCGATTCGCCGCCCGGCTTAGCTCGCAGCCTGGCCACCATCGCCGCTAAGGCGTCTACGCCCTGCACCGTGATCCCGCGCGCCCCCAGCGGCAGCGCGACCCGGCCGGTGCCAATCGCCAGCTCCAGCACGGGCCCGTCTCCAGCCAGCCCGGCCAGGAACTCCACCGCCGCGGCCGGGTCAAGGCTGCCGTGGCGCTCGTCGTAGACATCTGCCCAGCGCTCGCCGTAGAACGCCGGATCATCGAAGCCGCTCATGACGGCAACCCAACCAGGCGGCCGGCTGCCGCCGCCACGCAACTACAGGGGCCCGCTCAGCGGCCGCCAGCCCGCCCGTAACGATCAGTCACAGCAATGCCACCCCGCCGAGCTGCCGATCTGGCGCGTCGCGATGTCGTTGAGCGTGCATCGTTGGCGCAGATGGCGAGATCGGTGCTCGCGGTCAGTGCTCGCGGCGACTATTGGTGAGTTGGGGCTGGCTGTCCGTTTGACGGGCGAGGATGGCGGGCCGATGGGAACATCGGGCCCGTGGCGTCGCCAAGCATCACCGGCCGCACGTCGATTAACGTGCCGCGCGACTTCCCGAGCATTCAAGCCGCCGTGAACGGCGCAGCGCCCGGAGCGACCATCCACGTCGGCCCGGGCACCTGCACGGGCACTGGCCTCGATGGCGTCGTGCCGAACAGTTAATCGGAACGCCCTGCAACGCATAAAGCTACTGTCCAATAGGAATTCATATTCATCGATCCGGCGTACGCCAGGCGCGAGGTCTGGTCACGCTCAGTGACCTGGGCTGGTCCGAGGCCAGCGCGCCGGATCCGCCTCGTTCTGTACGACATTGATGGCTCGATGCCGGGCGAGCGGTGGCGCGCAGAGCGGGTCGTTCTGTGGCCGATGACGAGGGTGCGGCGCTCTGGGTAGGGGCGGCCTCGACGAGATCGGCTGCTCAGGACTTGCGCGACGGGTTGTCACGATCTCGGTGGCCGCAAATACTACCGATGACCGCACCCGTCGTGTCCAGGGCGTGTGCTCCTAGGCTGTGCCGTTCGAGGCGAGCAGCCGCCAGGTGCTTGTCGGCGGTGATCTGCTCGACGGCGGTCACGCCACCGTGCCATATGCGGCATCGGTGAAGGACTTCATCGCTGCCCGGCGGTGGGATTACCAATGCCCAATTCCCGTCTTGGACTCTGGCCCAAGCCGTCGAACTGCTCGGCGTGGCCAACCTTCGCAGTGCGCGGCGGTCCAACGGCGATTCTGGTGCACGGCAGCTCAATGAACTGCTGTCGCACACCACCGCGCCGACGATAATAGATCAGTTGGCGAAATCCCGACTCTTTCATACCCGCGGGATGGAACGCGCGTTCGACATGCGGCAAGGTCGGGCCATGACGTCTCCCTAGCCGATCCGGTCCCTGCCTGGGATGATCGTTTCGTGGTGGATAGGGCGCGCGGCTGCCGCGAAGCAAACGGCAGCTAGATGAATAGCGTCGCTGGCTGGCAACGATTATGCAGGTGGAGGCTCGATGATGAACCGAGCGGGGGCGTCCGGCCAGTCTGACTCCGGCCTTAACCTGGTCCAACTCGAGATTCTCCGCACCATCCGGAGGATCACGCGGAGCCGTGGGCGGCCGCCATCCATGAGCGAGGTCGCAACGGCGCTGGGACGTACGAGCGTAGGCGGGCTCTCCCATCAGTACTCGATCTTGGAAGCCAAGGGATACCTACGTCGCGACGCGGGATGCCCGCGCACGGTGCAGGTACGGCTGCCTGGAGAGCCAGACTTCTCGTCAGAAACTGGCGAAACCGAACAGACGCCGATGGACATGGGCTCGCAGGAAGTAGTGGATGTGCCGTGGCTTGCGCGGGCCGCGGCGGGCAACCCGATCCTGGCCCAGGAGTTGATCGAAGACGTCTTCACGCTTCCCCGGCAGGTGGTCGGCGCAGGGACGCTCTTCATCCTCAAGGTCGTCGGCGATTCAATGACCGGTGCTGGGATCGTCGATGGTGACTGGGTGGTGGTCCGCCAGCAGCCGGACGCCGTGAACGGTGACATCGTGGCCGCGACGATCAACGGAATCGAGCTTGAGGGCACGGTCAAGACCTATAAGGAGATGGACGGCGAGCGCTGGCTGATGCCGCAAAACCCGGCCCACACTCCGATCCCGGGCAATAAGGCAAGAATTGCCGGCAAGGTAGTTGCCGTCCTGCGCCGGGTCTGAACGAACGGCAAGCGACGAATCGCTGGGTCCCAGCGGTGATGGGAACCGGCCCGGCCCGCTTCCTTGGCGCCGAGCACGCCCTCACAATCGCTACCAGCGTTGGGGCGGCTGGGTCCACGCCTGCCGTTGGTCGCAGAGCGTGGTCGGCACTCTGGTGGCAGTCGTGCGAATATCCGCCTTGCATGTCCCGCTCGGCGGCGAGCGTTAGCCTGTGCCCGTCCAAGATCGGGTCCGATGTCCTGGTCAACCAGAACTGCCTGAACATCACCGGCCCGGATCTGCAGGGCCGCGGCCAGGCGGAAAACGAGACCGCGATCGCCGAGAACCCGCCGGACCCGCGCCAGGTGGTGACCGGGTTCAACGACTACCGGCGCGGGGACGGCAACTGCTACGGCGCCTTCACCGGGAATGGCGGGTCCAGCTGGACCGATACCACGATCTCGATGGGGTTCACCCGGGGGACCGCGTTTGGCGGGGTGGCCCGGCAGTACTGGCAGGCCGGCGGCGACCCGTCGGTGGCCTGGGACACCCGGGGCAATGCCTACTTCGCCTGCCAGGTATTCCAGCGCGGGCCGTCCGCCACCAGCAACCTTGTCCAGTCCAGCGCCGTCTACGTGTTCCGCTGCACCGGTGACGGCGGCGCGTCGTGGGACTTCCCCGGCCGCCCCGCGGTGCAGACGTTCACCACCGCCGCCAGCGGCCTGCCGTTCAACGACAAGCCGTACATGACGGTGGACAACCATGCGGGCAGCCCGTTCCGGGACCGGATCTACGTGACCTGGACCCTGTTCGGCGCCGACGGCACCGCCTATATCTACGAGGTGCACTCCGACGACTACGGGCAGAGCTTCAGCGCACCGGTCCTGGTGAGCGGCACCAGTCCCCTGTGCAGCAACACCTTCGGCCTGCCGGCCCCGCGCGGGACCTGCAACGAGAACCAGTTCCCCGACCCGTTCACCGGCCCCGGCGGCACGCTGTACGTGGCCTAGCCCAGCTTCAGCAACTCCGTCAGCAGCAGCACCGATAATCACATCCAGGTGCTGCTGGTGCGCTCGACCGACGGCGGCCACACCTTCAGCGCCCCGGTCCTGGCAGGTAACTGCAACGGCCCACCCGTTGTGGATGGACACCAGGACCCCTGACGCGTTCGTCTGCCCGGGAACCGCCGTGCCGGGCGCGCCGCCCGCGCTCTGCCTGGCCACCGAGCCTAGCGGGCTGCTCGCCAACGACCAGACCATCTACACCGACGGGCTGCCTGCTCCCTGACCAGCCTGTATCCGCGAGCAGGCCGGGCCCGGATCCGGGCCCGGCCCGCCCGCCAAGCACACCCAGACCGAGCCGGCGAGTCTTCGGTGAGATAGGCAACTTCGAGGTAAAGGCCAACAGCTGAGCCGACGGCGAGCTGGGGATTCCGTGAACGCGACGGCACGCCGCCAAGTGCGGTCAGATGCGGTCATCGTCTCCGCATCAACGCCCTCTGACCTGCGAGAACCCCGTGGACCAGGGGCTTCGTGGACTTGAGCACTCAGTTCACACCGAAGCGCTCCAAAGCTAAGCGCTCGGGGATTACCGCGTCAGCGAGGTGCCGGGCGCTCGCGCGAACAATTCGTGAGCGATCCACAGCGCATTGGCGTCGACCGAGCTCCGCCGCGCACTTGTCACGCGTTTCATTCGCCGTGACTGCCGGACGCCACCTCTCGGCGAACTGCGGTTGCCGGCAGGCCCCGCCAATGAGCGTCTGCGCCATGCTCACCCTGACGCCGGGATGCTCATGGTGGCGGCTCCGTCCGGCACTGATGGCACCCCGCCGCCGTCACAGACGGTGGCGGCGGGGCCGACATGCGGCGCGCAAGTACCCGCCGATCTGTACGCCCGGCTAGCGCTGGACGCCAAGTCCGCATGCCGAACCGATCTGGCGCATCTGCACGCCTGGACGGGCTTGCCAACGCTCGCTAGTAACTCCTCGAAGCGCGTCGGTGCTGGATGTGGAGACGTCTTCCTGATGCGGTTGTCGGGCTTGGTATCCCGGCGCATCGGGGAGGACGTCCGTGAGTGACCGTACCGGTTTGTCCCGGGGTGATCGCAACCGCAACGCGCTGCTGGCCCGGCTCAGGGTGCTGGTGCTGCGGGGAACGCGATCGTCGGCATTGACCTGGCCAGCTATAAGCAGGCCGCGGTGATGACCGACCATTCGCCCGGTCAACACGGATTCCGCCGGTTCGGTGGTGCGATCCGTGCCCGGCACGGATGTCGGCCGCGATCGCCCGCGGCACGCTCAAGCTGCGGAGCCGCAGGGGGTTCGCAAGATCCGGAGGACGGAGACACGACATGACCACAATCGACAAGGGTCCGATCGACGAGGCGAGGCTCGAGGCGTTCGTCGGGCAGGTGGTCCTCGACATGGGCGCGGCCATCTCCGGGCTGCTGCTGCACGTCGGCGACAGGCTCGGGCTCTACAAGGCGATGGCGGGCGCCGGTCCGGTCACCTCGTCAGCACTGGCGGCACTTACTGGCACCGCGGAGCGGTATGTCCGTGAGTGGCTCGGCAATCAGGCGGCCGGCGGCTATGTGGTGTACCACCCGTCAGACGGCACGTTCGAGTTGCCGGCGGAGCAGGCCATGGTGGTCGCCAACGAAGACAGCCCGGTCTTCCTCGGCGGTGCCTTTGAGGGCATCGCTTCTTGCTACGCCGACCACGACCTGCTCGTTAATGCGTTCCGTACCGGCGAGGGGGTCGGCTGGCAGGAGCACGACGGCCGCCTGTTCTCGGGCACTCTCCGGCTGTTCCGCCCCGGCTACGCTGCCCATCTGGTGGATGAGTGGCTTCCCGCCCTCGATGGCGTGGTCGATAAGCTGCGGGCAGGCGCCAGTGTCGCCGACATCGGCTGCGGGCTCGGCGCGTCCACGATCATCATGGCCCAGGCGTTCGAGCGGTCCACGTTCGTGGGCGTCGACATCCACGACCCGTCCATCACTGCCGCGCGCGAGGCTGCGGCGAAGGCGGGCGTCGGCAAGCGGGCGAGGTTCGACGTCGCAACCGCCGCTGAGCTGCCAGGCACCGGCTACGATCTAGCCTGCCTGTTCGACTGCCTGCACGACATGGGTGACCCGGCCGGGGCTGCCCGCAGCATCCGGCAGGCTCTGGCGCCGGATGGCACGCTGATGCTGGTCGAGCCGATGGCGGGCGACGGGCTGGAAGACAACCTGAACCCGGTCGGCCGGGCCTTTTACGGCTTTTCCACGGCGGTCTGCACGCCGGCCTCGCTGGCGCAGGAGGTAGGCCTGGGCCTTGGCGCTCAGGCTGGTGAACGTCAGCTTGGCAGCGTGCTCCGCGAGGCCGGGTTCAGTCAGGTGCGCCGCGCGGCCGAAACCCCGTTCAACCTCATCCTGGAGGCCAGGCCATAGCAGTCGCGCCCATCGCGGCCAGCGCGGACTCACCCCGCGCCCGGTCCGCCCCGCCGATCAGCACCAGCGTCCGCGCCCACTCAGCCCCTCACCGCCGCCAGCGAGGGCCGCCGCCCGGGCCACGATGGCGGTGGCGATCGGGTTGTCCCTGGTCGTCTCGTGCGCGCGGTCGATGCGGTCGGCGGCATCGTAATGTCCGGCGATCACGGCCGCCTCGGCCCATAGCGCGGCGTACCAGGGCCGCCATAGCCCGCTGGCCCAGGTCCGGAACTGCTCGGGCGGCGTGTCCAGCAACCGGACAGCGAGTTCGATCTGGCCGCGGTGCAGCAGGAGCATGGCATCGAAGAACTCGCCGAAATGATCCTGCGGCACCGGGTGTCATGGCGTTGCGAGGGCAGCCACGACCCTCAGCCAGGTATCCCGGGCATCGTCATTCCCGCACAGCCCGTGGACGGTCGCCGCCGCGTAGGCGGCCCGGGTGAGGTTGCCGATGCGCGGCTGTCCCGCCCGATCCCATCCCTCGCGGAACCGCTCGGCCAGCGCGAGGGTCTCATCCCAGTCTCCAGCCAGCGCTGCCACGAGGATCAGCCGTGCGGTGGTCAGGTGGGCCTCCTCGCGTTGGAACGGCAGGTCCCGGTAGCGCCCGGCCAGGAGCCTCGCGGCGCGAAGGTCGCCGGAGGCGACAGCGCAGTCGGTGGCCATGGCGTAGGCATCGGGGGACTCGAGCCCTGCCGCAGCTGTCATCGGCAGCGGGGCCAGCAGTTCGATCCGCCGCATGGTGCTGGCGGCCGCGGCGCGGACCTCGCCGGCGGCCAGCTGCAGGGCGGTGAGATTGTCAAGCGCGGCGCTCTCGGTCAGCGGATCGCCCGCCCGGCGGGCGAGCGCCAGCGCACGCTCGACCAGCTCGGCCGCGACGGGGTCTACCTCGTCGTACTTGAACGCCTCGGCCGTGATCGTCCGGGTCTCTGCGGCCAGGTCACCAGCCGCGAGCTCTGATGCTTCGGCGAGCAGGGCGTCCACCTCACTGGTGGCGGGCAGGGTGCTCATCATCCCAGGCGCGCGATGGACAAGCTCGGCCGCGCGGGCCAGATCCATGGCCGCGGCGGCCCGGTCGCCCGCGGCGACGGCGGCATCAGCAGCCGCTCGGTGCAATCTCAGCGCATCGTTGCCGAAGGCTCGGCACTCGGCGGCACCCGCGGCGAGGTGCAGCGCCGCCGCTGCGGACCTGGCGTCGGCGGCCAGGTCGGCGGCTTGCTCATACCGCCGCTGCGACTCGCCGGGCGTGCCGCGGGCAAAGCCCAGGCCGGCCAGCATGATCGCCAGCCGGTGCGCTTCGGCGCGGAACTGGGCTTCGCCGGCTGCCCAGCCCAGCGCGCTTCGCAGCTCGTCGGCGATCCGGTCGAACGCTGCCCGCCAGGCACCGGCGTCGTCTGCACCAGGCCGGGACTCGAGGCCGGCGCCAGCGTCCAGGCACCAGCGCAAGTGACGAGACAGCGCCTCAACCGACTCGCCCGCATCGGCCAGCCGGCTAGCGCCGTACTGCCGGATGGTCTCCAGGACGCGGTAACGAGTTCCGGCCGGGTCAGCGACGGCCACTAGCAGGCTCTGGTCAGCAAGCCCGGCCAGGATGCCCGGGACGGCGCCACCCGGCACTGGCGGCCAGCCGACTAGCACCTCCGCGGCCGCTGCGGCGGGGAACGAGCCCGCGAACACTGACACCCGGCGCAAGACCGCCTGGCCGGCTCCGTCCAGCAGCATGTAGCTCCAGTCCAGCGCCGACCGCAGCGAGCGGTGACGGTCGTCGACCCGCGCGCCCCCGGTCAGCAGCCGCAACCGGTCCGCAAGCCCGGCCTCGATCCCGTCAATGCCGAGCGAAGCGACGCGGGCGGCGGTCAGCTCGATCGCTAGCGCCATGCCGTCGAGCCCGCGGCAGATAACGGCCAGACGCTGGGTGTCCCCGTCAGTCAGTGGGCACCCGGCAGCTGCCGCGCGCACCCGGAACAGCTCCACCGCATCCCCGCCAGCGTCTGCGTCAACCGACAACCCGGGCACCAGGAAAACCCACTCGAACGGCACCAGCAACCTTGCCCGGCTGGTGGTCAGCACCGACAGCCGCGAGCAGCCCCCCAGCAGCCTCTCGACCAGGACCACCACTCCGTCCAGCAGATGTTCGCAGTTGTCCAGCACCAGCAGCGACTCCCTTGACGCCAGCCAGCCGATGACCGTGTCGTCCGCCGACCGGCTCCGGTTCTCGCCGAGGCCCAGCGCGGCCGCGATCGCCGGCCCGATCATCGAAGAGTCGGTGACCGGCACCAGGTCGACGCACCAGGCGCCGTCAGCGAACCGCTCGGCCAGGTCCGCCGCGACTTTGCGCGCCAGCCGCGTCTTGCCGACGCCGCCCGGTCCGACCGCCGTGACCAGACGGTGCGCGCAGAGCGCATCGATCAGCGCGGCTCGTTCCTCCACCCGCCCGACGAAGGACGTCAACGGCGCGAGCAGGCGGGCATCACCCGCAGTCGCAGCGGCCGAGCCAGAACCCGTCTCCACCGCCGGGCGATTGCGCCGCGAAGCCGCGACCGCCGCAAGGGCCCGGCGATCATCCACCTGGAGCTTTCGGAGCAGCGACGAGACATGGCTCTCCACCGTGCGGACCGAGATAAACAGCCGGGCAGCGATCTCCGCATTCGTCAGATGCTCCTCAATCGCGGCCAGCACCTCAGCCTCGCGCGACGACACGCCCCCCTCGGCCTGCACCCATCTGTCGCTCACACTCAGATTGTGCACGGTCATCGCAGCCGGTGCAGTCACGGACGAGAGCACTACGAGACCTGGCTCCCTCTTGAGTGCCCGACTTCGTCCAGGGTCTGGTACGCCTCGCTGTGCGGACACACCGAAGGGCGGCGGCGACACATAACTGGCCGTCACGGCTGCGAACCCTTCTTGGGTGTCCGAGCCCATCCGGCCTTAAGATCGGCTCCCAGAATCGGACCCCGCCGCTCCCAGAAACGGACAATACGGACCTGCGCAAGCCAACATGATCGCAAGTCAGAGCGCTGACATGCGATTATTTGGTCGGGGTGGCCGGATTTGAACCGGCGGCCTCTTCGTCCCGAACTGAGCGCGCGAGCCAACGAAGCCGCTGCTAGCCGACCTCTTCCCTGGTCACAGACATTGCTTGCCTCCGAGTCACCGCGTATGACCGCACCTGGCGGCGCCTCGCTGCTCCCATTCTGCTCCCAACCGCAGTGCTGGGCTGGGCAGTGGGCGATCCGGTCGCCCAGTCGGGCATGGGCGATCTGTGTGGCTCGCACGGATCAGCCGGAGTCGGACATCCTCCTCCCCGTACACCCGGGCCCTGCCTGCCCTGCCCACCTGTACATGCCGCGCATTGCCTAGCCTCACTTGATGCTGGATGGATCGGCTTCAGTTGATCGTTTACACGCCTAAACGTTTTGCCGGCCGGTGACCGGTCGGGAGACACTCGGCGGATGGCTGCTTCGATGGATCAAAGTCTTACTCCCGCGCCGCTCCGGTGCGGGATCGTTCTGCACGTTCAGGAGGATGCATGTCAGGTTCTCCGCGCGGGACAGCTTTCCTCTGTTCGGTACGCGAAGCCCTTCCCTTCGCCGCGGACCGAGAGGGTGTCACCGGGTCACCTCGTAGCGGTCGCGGCCGCGGCGGACGGCGCTGAGGCGGTGGTCTGGCGGTGGTACGACGCCGTCGTGCTCGGCGAGGAGACGGGCCTTGTCCGGCTATGGGAGCCCGCACATGGCGAAGTTGTTGCGCATCCCCGCCACGCCGAGCTGCATCGACAGCCCGGAACTCGAGCCTATTTGTCCGCCGGACTGCCCGGCGCCGATTGGTGGGTCGCCGGCACCGCCGTGGCGACGGCGGAGGACGCCGACGTCGAGCTGGACGAGGTCGAGCGTTTCTGCACCGAGCATGGCCTGTGGCCGGGCTTGGCCTGAGCGTCGGCCGGAGCAGGACGTCTGGGCTACGCCACGGGCACTATCTTGGCAGGCTAGGTCTCGCGGGCCAGGCGCTTGGTGCTGGCTGTGTCGCCCTGGGCGCTGGCTAGCTTCAGCAATTCGGCTCGCAGGCGCTCGCCCGTCGGCGGGCTGAGCCTAGCCTGTCCTGGCCGCGGGAGAGGGTCAGCAGCTGGCGCAGCAGCCGGGTCCGGACCTCGAGCGGGGCCCGCGCAAACATTTCGACCAGTGTCGGGATGTCCGGGGCGGCCGAGGCGTAGTCCAGGAGCTCGGCCCAGGCGTCAGCGTTGGCGGGATTCCAGCGCAGCGCGTCAATGAAGGTTTCGAGCGTTTTGTTCGGTGGTCTGGCTGGTGGCGGCTGGCGCGGGCGGCACCGAGCCACGCGTCGGAGGTCAGCGGATCCCGGGCCTGTTCAAGCCGCTCGGCTGCGGCGCGGAAGAGAGACTCCACTCAGGGCAGCGCGTCAGGGCCGCGTTCATAGTCGGCGTCGGTGTCCGCCCAGGCCCGTTGTGCTGCTGCTAACGCTGCCCTGGCCTGCGGGCCCGGCACCCCGCATGGTCGGCGCCGGTTCGTCGAGCTTCTTGAGGAGCCGCCGCAACGTGGCGTCGAATTCGGGGACGACTTCGAATGCGCTGGCGGGCACGCCGAGCGGGCCAGGGTCGAGCAGGAGGACGACTTGCGGGCCGACGTCATGGAACCTGATCTGCGCCGGGCAGGAGACGCGGCGGCCCCCGTGCGCGGCGGCGAACGTCTGGAGTGCGTGCTGGACCCGGGCGGCGACGGCCGCCGGCAGGTGGCCCACAAGCTCGGTTTCTGCTGCGCGTTGGCGCTGAAGGTCATCGGGTGAGCGAGGTCTTCGGGCGTACCACGCAGAACTCGTTTCCCTCCGGATCGGCCAGGACCGTCCACGACTCAGCGCCGGTCTGCCCGATGTCGACCCGGCGAGCGCCCAGCGCCAGCAGGCGCTCAATCTCCGCGTCGCGGTCCTCCGCGCCGGTAGTCAGGTCGAGGTGGACCCGGTTCTTGACCCGCTTCGCATCGGTCACGGGCATGAAGCACAGGCCGACCGGCGCATTCTCATCCGGGCCGATGACGATCTCGCGCTCCCGCTCCGACAGGACCCTCCAGCCGAGAACCTGCGTCCAGAACCGCGCCAGCCCTGGTAGATCATGAGCGTCGATAACTACGTGATGGAGTCTCACCGGCATGCCCCGAGTATGCACAGGTGAGTCGGACTGGCGACATCCGATCATGCCGCCGCGGGTGCGGTCGCAGCGAGGCAGGCTACGCATCCAGGGGCCTGGGCAGTAGTGCCCGGCGGCAGCCTCGTACCCGCCAGGCTGCCAGTACCGATGCGGCCAGCACGCTCGGCGTCGCGTCTGTGGTGTCGACGGTGAAGTCGTAAGGGCCGAAGGTATGGATCAGGTCGGCCTCCACATGCGAGCGGCCCTCGCCGGTGCGGCGATCTGCCCGGCTGCGCTCCCGGCGGTCGATCTCCTCCAGGTCGCAGTGCACCTCGACGAGGAAGACGTCCAGGCCCGCCAGCAGCCTGGCCAGATCCTCGGTGAAACCCGGCGAAGAACCGGGGGCGGACCTGCTGCTGCCATGCGAACGGGCCGTGCTCATCGCGCCGGGCGGGCAGCATGCCGCTGGCCACCAGATGGTCCGATGACACGTGCAGGAACGGCCCGGGCAGTGTCTCCTGCATCGCCTTGGCCAGAGCTGACTTGCCGGAACTGGAAGCGCCGTTGAGGAAGATGATGCGGCCGGGATCACGGTCACCTGGGGCAGGTTCCATACCGTGCAGGATGACAAGACACCGCGCGGTTGGCGAGCCAGATCTCCGCCTTGGCAACGACCGCTAGTGCCGCATACAGCGCGCTCGGTTAGGCATGGCGCAGCCGACGGCATCCCGGGCCGACGACCGACGGCGACCTTGAGCAGACCGGTCGCACTGGGCCGACCCGAAGCTCGGCCTCGGGCTCTTCGCTCGACGGCATCACCCTGAGTAACAGTGGAAGGCCAAGAAGGCCGCTCACCGACCCGCCTAACTGCCCGCTAGCAGTGTGCCGAGGGCGCGCCCTTGATGAGCGCAGAACTGGACGTTCTGAGCGTGGTGGACGGTCCTTCCGGCGCGGCTGCGGGCCGCGCAGAGTCGGCAGGGAGGATGGTCGTAGTCGTTCTGAAGGGGGCATCAGGATGGGCAGGCCCTCGGGTGTCGGCAGTCGGCGAGCGGCGAGGTGGTGCGGCGCCTCGAATTGCTGATCATGGAGTGGCGGTACCGGCGGGTCCTGCGAAGGGGACCCACGCTTGCTGCCGGAGGGTGGAAAGGTCGCTGGCCATGGCGCCGGCTGTCGAAATGGTCCACAGGGTCTGGTCGATGATCAGGGAACGCTCGATCGGCGAATATCCGGTGTACCCGGTCGGGTTCGCGGCGTCCGGCTGGGTGATAAATCCGGCTTCGCTGATGCCCGAGGCGTCGATGCGCAGCACCAGCGCGCCCGGCTGCTGCCCGTCCGGGGACTGGGCGACCCCGCCGGGGGTCACCGGCGCTCCCGCGACCGGGCCGGTCACCTGGAGCGGGACGACCATCAGGTGCGAGCTGGGCCAGTAGAGGAAGGCATGCGGATCGAACTCGGCACTCGATATCGCTCCGGCCAGCGCGAACGTGGCCAAGCGCATCGGCGCGGCCAGATCGGAGACGTCGAACAGCGAGACTTGGGTACCGCCGACATGCCCCATCGCGTCCGCCTGACGGCCAATCCCTATCAGCCGCGTGTCAGACGCCGGGTGGAGATAGGCCGAATAGCCGGTCAGGGCGACCGATCCGCGCACGCGCGGCTGCGCCGGGTCACTGAGGTCCACGGTGTAGAGGGGGTCGGTCTGCCGGAAGGTGACCACATAGCCGACAGGACCCATGAAGCGGACGGAGTAGATCCGCTCGGTGCGCCCGAGCCCGGCGACATGGCCGGCCAGCCGCATGACCGGGCCCCGGGTCGACAGCACGTACACGGCGGAGGAGCTGGTCTGCGCGTCCGCCGGCCGTCCGTCGGCGAGCGCCCAGGAGGTGCCGGTCGTGGTCGCGATCCGCAGGTAACCCTGCCACTCCGACAGCGCGTACTGATCGATCAGGTAGCCGGGCACGCTGCCGCCAGCAGCGAACCTCGGCGGTCCGGGGCTGGTGATATCGAACCGGTAGACATCGGTCTGCTGCCCGACAGCGGAGCTACCGGACGCGCTAACAGCACCTCCGGCGGACATGCCGGCACCCGCGTCCGCCCTCGCCGCCTCGGCCAGCCACCGTTCGTCGCCGGCCAGGTAGAGGCTGGAGTCTGTGCCGTAGACAGTATTTCCGTCCGCCACGATGCTGACGCCGTCGCCGGAGCCGAGCGCACCGGAGCTGAGGTCGAACGTCAGCACCGTGAGCAGGTTCGCCCCGGAGTAGGCCGCGGGCCGGCTGACGGCAGAGCACGCGATGGAGCCCGCGCTGGTTGCGCCGCCGGATGTCTCCTCATACTGAGGCAGCCAGGCATCCAGGCCCGCCTGGCCGATGACAGCCCGGTCGGCCGCGATCCGCTGCGCGTCAGACGTGCCGTCGGGCAGGGCGGGGAAGTTCAGGCGCGGCAGTGAGCTGATCACGACCCGGGCGGTCGATCCGACCTGCCGCGCGTCGATGAGGCCGCCCTCGATGGTGTAGGACGACAGCACCGAAGGACGCCCGGCAAGATCCACCAGGAGCAGCCGCGAGCCGCCGGCGGGCTGCCAGGAACCGCCGGACCATGTGGCGCCGCCTGCCCCCGGCCCTCCGCCGGTGAGCAGCAGGGCATGGTCGCCGCTCAGCAGCAAGTTCACCGGCTGATACGCCAGGCCCTCGCCAGTGGCGCTGAGGTCCAGGCGACCGGTCACCGTCCGCGACGCCGCGTCGATGACCTGGAGAACACCGTTGGCGACGGTGACGATCCGGCGGCCATCGGTCTTGACCAGGTCCGGCTCGTCCACTCCGGCCACGTAGTCGTTCGTGCCGGAATATGCCGGTGCCGCGGCTGGCGCGGCCCCGGCTGGCGCGGCCGCGGCTGGCGCGGCGGCATCGCCCGCCCCGGCTGCGGCTTGTGGTGCTCGGGTGGCCACTGCCGGGTACGCTGCGCCGTCCGCCGAGGAGGCGAGTCCCGGAAGGCCGTAAGGGCCGACACTGGCTTCGGCCGCCTCGCGCAATGCGACGAGCTCCTCGCCGCAGCCATGAAAAGACGTCAGCCGCACCGGACCGGACTGCACCGCAACGTCCTGATGCACAGCCGGCTGCACCGCGCCACCCGTGCACCCGGATAGCACCAGCAGGCAGCCCGCCACCATCGCGGCGTCCTTACAGCCAGGGTGTCGTGTCATGCCGCTTCGACGGCCACGCCCTCCCCGGGGTTCCCCAGGGCCGGGCACAATCTCGCAGCAACCTCGCCAGTCCCCTTGCGTCTCGCCCTCATACGACCAAGCACGACGCATCCCCGCAAGGAGCAAGCCGGCACGTCACGCACCCCGGGCTACCAGGCATCCACCACTCACAGACCTCACCAGCCACAAGAACCACAGCAGTCTCGATAACTAAGCGTAACCATCCAGTGACGACGCCACGCGAAAGAACCGCCGATTTGCGTGTTGCGCCGTGGCGGTCGCGTGGGCTGGCTGACTGTGCGGGAATGGGTGATCTGCGTGCTCATGCGGATCTTGGAACCCCACACGGTTACGGCCGGTGCTCGGGGTTCCCCTGAAACCGTGGACACTCTGGTTGGGCCGATCTTGACCCATTTGTGTTCAACCCCTGCTGACAGGCTACGCAAATCGGCGTCGCCGCTTTCAATCACTGCGACTCCGCGGCGATCCTCCGCTGGACTAGAAGACTACCTGTCACGCCTCGTGACCAATACTGGTTGACAGTTCGCGACCAATATCTGCCGATCTGATCGGCATCGATCGAGCAGACGATCTTGCTGCTGTGCGTCCGATCCCGATGATCTGAGCACCAGAGCTGTGCTCGGCCTCACAGTGCCGTCTCCTGCGCCGGCGGCTCATCCATGTTCGCGTCCTGGGCCTGGAAAACCTGGTGACCCGGCTGGGCAGGCTTTCTAGCATCGGGATGGTGATCTACCAGCACCCGCTGGCGTACCTGCTGGGCGTGGAGGGAGTGGCGCTGCTGCACGCCTTCGCCGGCTGGCATGACCGCGACTTCACCGACGCCCGGCTGGCCGAGATCCAGGTCCTGCTGGATTCGGCCGGCCAGCTCGGCGGCGGTGCCTGGACCCGTCCGGTCAGCGCCGAGGACGGGTACCGGGCCTGGGCGGACAGCTACGACCAGCCGGGGAACGGGCTGATCGAGTTGGAACAGCCCCTGGTCCGGGAGATCCTCGCCGGCCTGCCCCGCGGCACCGCGCTGGACGCCGCGTGCGGCACCGGTCGGCACGCCGAGTACCTGGCGTCCCTGGGCCATGCGGTGATCGGCGTGGACGCCTGTGCCGAGATGCTCGGGGTAGCCAGGGCGAAGGTCCCCGGCGGCGACTTCCGCCAGGGCGACCTGCGCGAGCTGCCGGTGCCCGCCCGGCGCGCCGACGTCGTTGTCTGCGCCCTCGCGCTGACCCACGTTCCCGACCTGGCCCCGGTGTTCGCCGAGTTCGCCCGGGTGCTGCGGCCCGGCGGCCACCTGGTGATCTCTGACTCCCGCAGCGACTGGCCGGTGGTCAAGCCCCTACCCGGTGGCGGGTTCGGCTATCTCCCGCACCGCAACCACCGCGCCAGTGAGTACCTGGCTGCCGCCCTGCCCCTGGGCTTCCAAGTCCGCGGCTGCCAGGAACCCTGCCTGTCCGGCCCGGCGATCGACCCGGACATCCCGCCACCCGCCGCCCCGCCCGATCATCCGTCCGACGTCTGGTCGCTGTGGCCATGGTGCCCGGCCGCTGTCAACGCCGCCTACCACGAGACACCCGTCCTGATCATCTGGCACCTTCAGCTCGCCGACAGCTAATCCCTGCGCCCTGTGACCAGCCGCCATCCCAGTTGACGCGCCGTATCGATCTGTGCCGAGGTCCGATCGTTCGCAGCATCTCATCGGCAACCAGAGACCCAGACGATCGGACGATCTGCGCTCGGTTCGCGCTCTGGTCATGGACTGTCTGATCTTCGTCGTAACCGGTCGTGGCGGCGGTTGGGTGGCTGCTGACTGGACGATACGGCTTCGAAGGTGGTCGCAAAGGCGTTCATGGTCGGCTTCCGGCGCATCCCCCAACCGGCCTTCCCTCGCCTGGCTCGAGCGAGCGGGTGACCAGGTAGAGGGATTTGAGAAGAGCGGCCTGCTCGGTCGCCGATTGGCCCCAGGCCCGGACCGTCGGCATCGGGCGTACCAGGCCGTGCCCAGCGTCCGCGTCGAAACGACTTCCGCCTGTAGAGCCGATCGGCTGACCGCGGTGTAGTTCCCTCCACCGAGTAGCCCTGGCCGATCCCGCGTGGTCGCCGTGGTCTGCTGGCCCATCTCCGGGACGGCGCCCGGGTAACCCCGGCCCCTCCCATGCTGCGTGCGTTAGGGGCCGAGGTCGTGCTGTGCGCGGGTGAGCTGGCGGCGTGAGGTGACGCCGAGCTTCCGGAACACCTTCCGGAGGTGGTAGTCGACGGTGTTGGAGCTGAGGTAGAGCTGGGCGGCGATCTCCGCGTTAGTTGCGCCTGCGGCGGCGAGCCGGGCCACGTGGGCTTCCTGCGGCGTCAGGTCACCGGCGTGGCGGGCGGCCGCCGGGGTCGGCCGGGTCTCTCCGGCGGCGGCCAGCTCGGCGCGGGCGCGTTCGGCGAAGGCGTCTGCGCCGATGTCGTTCAGCAGCTGGTATGCCTGCAGCAGGGTGACGCGAGCGTCCCGCGGTCGCCGGGCGCGCCGGAGCCATTCGCCGTACAGGAGGCGGCTGCGGGCGAGGTGGGCGGGTCCGGGTGAGCGGCCGTGCCGGTCGATGGCCTCGCGGTACAGGTCGTCGGCATCCGGGCTGTCGCCTGCGGCGAGGGCACGGACCCGGGCCAGGAACCCGAGCATGACCGGGCTGGGGCTGGCGGCGGCCAGCCTGCCAAGCTGGCGGGCGATGCTACCGGTGGTGTCGTGGTGGCCGGAACGCTGCGCCGCCTCGGCGAGATCGGGCAGCGCGAACTTGAGCTGCGAGGTGTCAGCGATGCCGGAGGGGAAGCTGGCGTAGGCGGCGTCATAACGGCCCTGCCCGAGTTCCAGGACACATCGCGCGTACCTTGCGAACGGCAGCTGGTATCCCTGTCCCTGGCGGGCAGCCTCGGCGGCGACCTGGTCGAACAGGGCATAAGCCTCCTGGAGCCGCGCGCGCCAGGCCGCCAGGAGCAGTGACCCGATCCTCCAGGGCTGGTCCCGGGCCTCGGCAAGAACTGTCATCTCCGTGAAGCACCGCCGTGCTTGCACCAGATCCCCGGCGAGCAGGTCCCAGACTCCCGTGTGGCAGAGGGCCAGCGCCAAGGTGAGCGTGGTCCCGTGCTGCCTGGCCGCGGATTCCATGCGGCTGCTCAGCTCGTGCAGCCGGGCCTCGTCGCCGAGGATGGTGGCGTCTTCGCAGGCCAGGTCGAGCCAATGGAGCAGCTGCGGGGAATCCCGGCTGCCCTGCCGGACCGCGTCGATCGCGCGGTACAGGGCCGGCCGGGCGGCGTCCAGGCCCCGCAATTGCAGCTGGGTGTCGGCGTCGAGCAGCAGGTCACTGGCGGTGGCGGTCATCCCGGGGGTCAGCGGCAGCGCCTGGGCGGCCCGGGCCACGTCAGCCCGGGTGGCTCCGTCCGGTGCGAACTGGCCGTTGATCTGTGCTTCCACCGCGGCCTCGATCAGGGTGTCGCGGGCCAGCCGGACGTCCACCGCGCCCAGCAGCGCCGCAGCGGCGAGCAGGTCACGGGTCGCCTCCGCCGGCTGGCGTTGCGCGTGATGAATGCGGCCCGCGGCCCGCCGGGCCAGGCCCGCGTGGCGCGGGTCTTCGTGGTAGCTGGCTGCCGCGTCAGCTCGGCTTGCGCGCGACCGAGGGCACCCGCGCCGCAGCTCGCCTCGGCGGCGGCGAGCATCCGGCGGGCCCTGGCAGCCTGGCCCGTGGTCAGCGTGGCCGAGCGGTGGAACAGCGCGGCCGCCTCGCTCCAGCCGCCTCGGCGGCAGGCACGTTCCCCGGCGCGCTCGAGCTCGGCCGCGACCTTCTCGTCCGGGCCGGTGACGGCCTGGGCCAGGTGCCATGCCCGCTGGTCTGGCTGGTCCGGGCCGGCGGCCGCGGCGAGGCAGGCGTGGACCTGCTGGCGCTGGGCGAAGGGCGCCCCGTAGTACACCGCCGAGCGGATCAGCGGATGGCGGAAGCGGACCGTA
>WNFM01215747.1_pt1 | contig 27579 bp, 27 predicted proteins | sample 5400271 | NCBI WGS metagenome assembly WNFM01 (sample SAMN13153352, study PRJNA577476) | soil metagenome | isolation source: 60 cm saprolite on Douglas fir-dominated hillslope | place: USA:California | collected 2013-09-17 | reverse complement strand
CAAAGCTCCCAAAAAAAAATATTCTCCATCCAGCGAAGAGAGAGTGTGGAATGTCTCTACCAATCGCCGGTAGCGGAAATTGGTCGCGAGCAAATGCTGCAGAATTCCTGCAGCTACCTGACCTGTTAATCCAGTGTTCCGGCTTACAACGCCGGATATCAGGCAATCCTCCCAAATGAGAGAGTGCTCGAGCGCATCAACCGAAAATCGGGCTGCGAGCGATCGAACGAAAACAAAGGCGACCCGGCGAGTCCACCACCATTGTGCTCCCGGCGGCGGAGTGATGCCCAAATTCGATAACGCAACTGAGCCAGCGGTCAGCCAGAACGGCTCCTGTTCCCGCTTGAGAATGTCGGCGGCTCTTTGAGCGCGGGCGATCTCCACCATGGGCCAGATGATGACGACACTGATCACGACAGCCCCGAGCACGCCAATGGATACCGCTGATCCGGTACTGCCAAGGTTCTGGAGGTGGACAACCAACAAGACGGTCACAACAACGAAGAACAGGATCGTGCCAATGTGCCCGACAGATCGTTGCCACGCCTGCTGACGGGCGATCGTCTCAGAGAAATTTTCGCAGCCCAGCCTCCGAGCGAATGCGTTCCAGAAGTCCATTGTAAGCGCATCGAAATCCCCGCGCAGGGCAAAGAGCTGCTCATCACGGGCAGCAAGCGCCCTCGTGGTCTCCTGCAGTCTGTCTTCGATCTTTTGAGCGCGTGCCAGCCAAGAGGGAATGGCGTCCAGTTGGCGGCGGAACTCTATCTGCTCTGCAGACTCCCTTGGGGTTCCTGTGTTGGTTGGGATGAAGATGCTCATTAATTTCGTGTGTACAATTATCTAGATGAGCAGCGGTTAAAATCAATTCATACACACGTTATTGTTTACAAATATTTTTGTGACTACACTGGTTCCAGAGTGCAAGAAGCCACCAAGAAACGTCCACGTGGCCGACCGCGTACTGGGAAAGTCCGGATGCAGATAAAACTGTCGCGCCGCGCAAGAAGATTGATAAGGGAGCGAGCCGCCAAGCTTGGAATCACTTTCAGCGAGTATATCGAGAAAGCCATTTTGGCAGCGAACCTATAACGATCGACGACAAGATCGACGGCGGCTCTCGGGTACGTCTCGCTGTCAATACCGGCACGATCGACATCGGCGACATGATCGGCGGTGGCGGCACTCAGGTTCTCTACTGGCCGCATGGAAGCCTACACGTCGAGAATGGGATCGATCCCGCCGGCTCGGCTACCGCCGTCGATTGGGCCGGGCCCGCTGAATGGTGCAATCCGGGGCCGTCGGGCTACTACTGGCGGAACTGGCCACAGACGTTCGGCTACGTAACGAACGGGCGCATCTATCCGCGATCGTTGCAAGAGATCTCAGACGCCGTCAAGGCCACCGGTGCGCGACCGATAAAGGCAGTCGGCGGAGGTTGGTCTTTTTCGGATGCGTCTTTGCCGTTCAGGACGCAGCCCGAGATCGACCATATCTCCATTTTGAAGCGCGGCGTTAACGGAGCAGAGGATTTCAGTCACGTGCTTCAGGGCCTGAACGGCGTCACCAACTCGCCGGTGGATTTACAGCCCGAAAACGTCGATGGCGATCTGACGGTATCTACGCACTACGACCAGCCGTCGCTGACACAACTGGTAGACAGCGGGGCGAACCTCCCTTTCGTCGACAATGTCAACATCATCGACATCCGTGGCCTAGCCTCGAGCCTACAGTCTCAGCTGCACTCCATTCTTTCCAATTCGGCGCGCGACGCTGTAGCGCCTGGGCCAGGTGGGGCTCCGCCTTCTACCTACTACTTCCACGTAGAAGCCGGTATCACGATGGCGGATCTTGATCAGCTCCTGGATCATCAGAGTCCGCGGCTCGCAATCCAGGCGAGCGGAGGCTCTGTCGGGGCCACGTTGGCCGGCGCCATCTCAACGGCGACACACGGTGGCGAGTTCAAATGGCCGCTCTTGGTGGACCGCGTACGCGCGATTCATCTCGTGGGCCCCGCTGGAGAAGAGTGGTGGATTGAAGGAGACACGTCGATAGCCGATCACCACCGTCTCCAACAGATCTATCCCAATATCGATGATCAGCACTTCATTGCTGGACAATGGCACCACGGTGGCCTGACCGCGCAGGATGTCCTGAACGCGGTCATCGTCTCGATGGGAACGATGGGTGTCATCTACTCAGCGGTCCTCGAGGTCGTTCCGCAGTTTGGGATTCAACAGATCGTCACGTCGCTGCAGCAGCCTAAGGAAGCGATTGGAGGGACTGGATGGTCTGAGTTGCTGCAAAAGGCGCACACTTCCGAAGCGGCGTTGCGGAAGGGCGATGCCGCCGCAAACAAGCTGGTTCTTCGGTTCCTGCTCGATGGCGCGCTGAATGGTACCGGTATAGGAATCGAGGAAAATGTCTTCTGCGATCTCGCAATCAACCCGTTCAATCAAGATTGCTGGATCACCAATCGCCGGAAGACGCCCCAAATCCCCTTAGACTCGAACAACACTGCCGTTGGTTTCGGGGACTACCGCACGGCGCTGGACAGGACGCTCGGACCCCATGCCGAGGGTATGGTTCAAAAAAGCAAGCTCGTGGGACGAATTTTCGATTTTTTGGGTTGGGCGAGGGACGTACCGGACAATCCTATTGACGCCAAAAATGACTTTGGTCAGGCGTCGGCGCTCGCCAGTTTCATCACCTCGTACCCTGACGTCTTGGTCTCCGCGGTCGCGACCATCAATGTGCAAGCGGTGGCGAATACCGCAAACGCTGCAAACCTTAAGGACCGCGGGCAGCAGTTTTTGGCCGACATGCTGACGGGCCTCCTGAACGCGTTCCAGGGCACCATTGATGGTAAAAATGGCGATACCACCGATATCTCGTACAAGGTCTGGGGGGTTGGTTGGCCAAAAGACGGGGTTCCGGGGAGAGGGCTCGAGATCGCGTTGCCGCAGGAGACGGCCTTCACGTTCCTCCAGAAGGTCCTGTTCGACGACGTTCTGAGCAACACGATGGTCAATGGGAACAAGCCTCTGATTGGATATATCTCGATACGAATCTGCCCTCCGACAAACACGCTCATCGGAATGCAGCAGTTTTCACCCTACTCGATCATGATAGAGGTCGTCGGGTACCGATCGCCAGAAGCGAATGCGGTGATGGATATCATCCAGCAAAAGGTACTCGATCCGAAGCTCAGGCAACTGAATGCGATGCTGCACTGGGGACTTGAAAATGATCAATTGACCGGCGCCGATCTTGTGCGGATGCCAGTCAATCAACCACTTCGCCCCGGCTCTGCGCTTACGCGCCTTTCCGCTTTCAAGCAGGTTCGGCAGTTGCTCATTAACGGTCACGCGCCCTCTCCCTTCGAGAACAATTTTGTTACTCGCCTGAACCTCTGACAGATGGCGGCGAGCTAGCTTGGAGAACTAAACAAGATAACCGAGTGCAGGAGGACAATATGGCTGTTACTGAAAAGCATGAGCACGCCTTGACGCAGAGAGCTTTGGACACGCTGGCCAAATGGGGGAACGATCCGAACATCGACGGAGGCGAGAACATTACGTTCTCATTGACGCGTGAGGGAGCTCCAGGCGATGCGTTTATTGGCCTAGGCGATTGCACCCCATTCACCGCGAGCGGAAAGCGTGGGGTGCTAGATCTGCAGGAATAGCTGAAAGACAGCCGCCGCCTCCTCGTAACCTTTCACCACAGTCTCAAGCCGGAATTTCTCCGCTTTTGCAATCTCAAGTGCTTCTTCGACGCCGGCACCTTCGTTGGCCTGGATCAATGTTAAGCCGTGTTATTTCATCATTCAGCTTAGCTACACGATCCTGATGATTCCGCTCGGCTGTCTCAAGACGCTTGATGCGAACGTCGTTAACTTCAACCGTTTCTCCCTGGTTAGCCTCGAGCATCGTAAAAGAGGCCCCTGCCTCGATGGCTCGTAGCGCAAGTTCATGAGCATGGGACGAGAGTTCTTCGTCACTGGCTTGGGACCGACCTGCTGTAAGAGTGGCTTGCTTCGTCTCAAGAGTGCCCCGCCTGCCGGCTAGACGTTGCTCCAACTTCTGCAACGTTGCGGTCGCTTCGACGAGCGCGCCTTCGGAGCGTCTAGCGGGCCGTGGAGGTCTGTGGGATGTCGTGCAGAAACTCTGGTTGACCGCTCGGAGACGTGAAGGCATCCAGCCGCTCACGGGCGTGCCGCTTCCGACGCTTTCTGCCCAGGGCAACAGAGCCGCCTTTCCATGGCTTGAGGAAGGCAGCGGCATTCGACTGCAACTGGCCGACGATGGGGCGTGGTGCGGTTAGCTTGGTCCGTGCGCTGTTCAGATCGTTGGAAACACAGCAACGGCTTTCTGCAAAGCATCACGGCCAACGTTCACGTAGTGTCCGTGGATCGCTTCCGAGTCGTGGCCGATTAAAGCTTGGGCTACGGCGCTAGCGATCCCGGCTTCATGAAGAAGAGTCGTGGCCGTCCGGCGCAGTGAATGAAAGCTGAGCGCATTCAAATTCCGGCGGCTCGAGCGCGTTTTGCCAGTGCTTTCGTGTGTACCGGAGGCGCGTAGTCCAGCCAGTGCCAGCAACTCCCCGAATTGCCGGCTCAAGGTGCTGGCGTTGCCGTGGGCTTCCAAGATCGCAAAAGCGCGTGGGTGAATTACCGCATCAGCTCTATCGCTCGAGGACAAAGAAGCGATATGGGCGCGTAACCCTTCACTCAAAGGGATAATCATACGCCGGCCGGTCTTGGCCGTAACAAAGCGGATTTCACCTCTAGCCAGGTCGATATTGCTCCAGCGCAACGCAGCCAGATCAGCTAGGCGCTGGCCAGTATAGAACCCAAAGCGAATCAAGCTTTGCCATTCGGGATCGGCAATCAAAAGCACCGCCTGGATCTCGGCCAAGATGAATGGTCGCTTATCGCTGGTGCTTCGCTCTCGGACGGTATTAACGAATTCAGCCGGGTTCTGGGTGAGGAGTTCGTCGCGTTGGGCGGCCTTGAACAGCATCCGGACGACCTTTAAATCGTGATTGTCGCTCCTGGCCGAGAGCGTCTTAGCCAAAGAGTTGCGATAGGCAACGATGTCGGCCCTGGTTATCTCGCTTACGAGAGCGTCGGCGCGTTCGCCCAAGAATGCGCTGAACTTTGCTGCGCTGGTGCGGTAGAAAACTAAAGTTTGCGGAGCTGTCTCGGCAAGCCACTCAGCGAGTAAGCGCGCAGAGTTTTACGGGCAATTTGCACACCGGAGATTTCTTCGTGGAGTCGGTCCAGGACGAGCTGAGTCTGGCGCAGGGCGCGCTTGCGATCGGTTTCCTTGGTGGTAATCCGGCACTGTTTGCCGGCCAGATCGATAAAATCAACGACGATGTTCGGACGGATTTGAAATCTATCGAGATTGAAAAGCTCCGCGAGCAAGTTAATCCGCCGGGATGGGATCGCCCATGCCATGGGCGGCGGACTCCAGACGACCGATAGGCTTATCCCCGCAAGAAAGATCATCCGCTCCGCATCCGAAGCACGGCGATTTATCGCCTCTCGAAGCTCGGTCTCAGTCATCGCTCCGGATTCCGTAAGGTGAATTACGACGCCGTGACTAGATGGCAGCCCGATGGGCTAGCACCCAGTTTTTTATGCTCTCCTTCTCCGCCACCTCAAGCAGGTTGGCAGGAGGTTGGGTGTTGGGGGAGCAATGGGGGTTCATCGCAGCACCTCCTGCAAAATCTGCTGAGCTTAAACGCTGCTTGAATGCTAAGCAGCGATGAAAGCGGAACACCCAGCCAAGACTTTTTCAAGATACTGCTGAAGCGGGTTGATGTACAGGCTATCCTCAAACCATTCAGCTTCAAGATCTTCAAGCATGTGATGCTCGGAGACGATCTGTTGGTGTTCGACCAAACGCACGCACGGGTGCAAGGCGGGTTCTCTCGAAAAGTGGTGATGCAGTTCCACGTTCCGCGGTTTGTCGTGAGTGAAAGTGAGTAGTAGGCATCTCCCGAAAGCGAAGTTGGGCGAAGTCATCGCGTAGTCGAACGGAACATCGCGGTAATAGCGCGTTGATTCGGTGCTAACGTCGATGACATCGGCGAAGAAATTAAACTGGTGCCAAAGGGAGGAGGTGGTGTTAATTCGCTGGACTAGGGCGTTCGTTAAGGTTTCGGCGCTCCGTTCGAGCGAGATGCTGGGCCACGGCATTCCATTCCGCAGGGACAGAATACGAACGAGAGCTTGGGCGTTGTACCGGAATCCGTGAATAAATGCAGAGGAGGATTTCTTATAGTCCCGCGACTGCGTCAGAGATCCGGCAAAAAACAGATTTGGAACATTCGTCGATTCCCACTCTGCGGTCAACGCTGGGAAGCGATCGTCGATTACCAAGTCTGGTCTACAATTGTCACGGAATATCCCCACAGCCATCTTGAATCCAGTGCAACATATAATGTCGTCGTAAATATGCGTAAAAACGCGCCCTGCGGAATCGGTGTGGGAAATTCTTACCCGAAACTGGCCTCGGTAGCGCTCAATACATTGAATCTCACCCCAGATGGTGGCGTTTTGCGCCTTCAGTACATCCGTGTCGATTAGGTTATTATTTACTGCACGCAGGTGGCCCACATGATGTGTGTCCCAAGCATGCTTGATGCTATGTCGGCCTACAATGTGAATCTGAGCAGCGAAAGGTATGAGGCTATCGGCGGTTTCGAAACCGGAGTTCCCCTTGCCGATGATCAGGATCTTTCTATCTTTGTAACGACGCGGGTCGGTGTCGAAGTTAGCGTAGTTGATAGCATGCTGGATTCCCTCGATTGGAGGAACATAAACTTCCGATCCTCCGGTCGCGACGATCACACGCTCTGCCGTGAACGTCGATGAAGGGGTGGTCACGACAAACCGGCCTTCTTGCCTGGCGATATGGACAACGCGCTGCTGGTACCGTATGTCTATGCTGTTAGCGCTTGCGAAGTGGTTTAGGTATTCGACGATAGAATCTGCTTTCGGAAAGTACTCTTCCGAATGGTTCTTAAAAAGCAGCCGTTCGTCGTTAATCAGCGAGTTCCAATCCCAGCGGAACTGCACATCTGCATCCTTTCGCCCCGTATAAACTTTGTTGATGGAGATGAGTCGGCGGTGCCTGGGAAAGCTTCTGAAAAACGATCCGGCGTCCGCCGCCGCCTCCAAAATGATGTAGCGACCACCGCTCTTCTGGAAAAAGTAGCCTAATTGGAGGCCGGCCGGACCAGCACCGATGATAAGAGTATCGCAGTCGCTATCGTTCATCGTGGGGCGAGTGCACGCGCAAACAAGGGTTTTGCGACCAAGGTACAATAAGGATTATCCGAAGAAGCAAGCGTTCCGTTGAAAAGAGCCTTGGCACCATACATGTCGCCTCCACAAACGCGATAGTATTCGCATAAGCGCGCACACGGACTTTCCATGACGTCTACGTCTTCCTCACCGTTCCGCAGCGCTGAAACTGGACCGTCGACATTGCGGTAACTGGATTGATCGTCAATAAACGCCACGTTCAGCGGCTCGGGATGTCCTATTTGCGCCGTCTTGAGCTTGTGAAAGAGATGATGTAGATCGTCGATGACAAGTGCGCGGTCACTTGCCAGCCAGGCGTCGAAGAATGCTTCGATGAATATACTACGCGAAGCAGTTTCTCCCGTGTTAAGGCCCGCGTAGCTTAACAGAAGTGGGTAGGCAAAGCTCACCCGACGAACACCATTGTTTGAAAGAAAGTCGAAGATCCGTGTGGCAGCCGGCGCTAGCAGCCGCGGGCTCGGTAACGTGAGCAGGAAATCTATATCGATGCGAAACTTCTGTGCCACCTCGATGGCCTTTTCCAGAGCCTCCAGGGAGGCGGTAGCCAGATCGTCTGTATTGTGAAACAGCGCCACCGCCCAATGCTTGCGCTGTAACCGACGCAGAAGCGCATACCCGCTAGCTTGAAACTCCTCGATATCAAGGAGTAACGAGACATGAAGCCCGCTGAGATTCAAATCGTCGATCACCCGTAGCTTAAGGGGGCTCGACAGCTTCAAGAGCACCTCAGGGTCATCCGCCCTTCGCGACACCACTGCGATCCCTGCGGCGGTGGGATGCCATAGTACGACCATAGGGCTCACCTGTCCTACGCCTTGGGAAGGGAGAGATTGTCGATAACTACGTCCACCAGTGCTTGCCGGTGGAGCTTGCAAAACTCCGTCTCCGTACAGTCAAAGGTGCCATGCTCGAAATATTTCGCCGACATATGGCCTCCACCGCAAAAGTCAAAATACACGCAACCCTCTCGGCACTTCTCGATACCGGCTTGTACTTCAGCGTCGATGGCTTTGTATTTTGTCGTGGCCATCAGTTCTTCGAAACTGGTGAGCTGGCTTACATTGCCAAGCACAAAAGCGTCTCGGTCGCCGTCGTTCCCCTCGATCAACTCGGGGGAGAATGTAGATACATCCCCATTCTTTTTGATGTTCAGTACTTCCATGCCGAACTGCTCCTGCGAAGTCCGTCGAAAGGCTGGGTTCTTCGACTTTTCGTTGACAATATGGTACATTTGTGAGAGCTCGCGGATCTCAATCGTTTGGTAGTGTTGTTTCCACAGCTCGAAAAGCGTTGCGACGAAATGCTTATATTGGCGAGTCAAGTCGCGACGGGAAGGTTCCTCTTTTGTAACCATTGAGGAGCGCTTCGTCTGCACATTGGTTTCTTCGATGTTGAAGCCGGAGTACGCAATGTTGTTCTCGACCAAAAAGTCGAAGTACTCCTCCGGATAATCAAGCGAATCAACGGTAAGAACCGACAAAACATTGTGAGGAATCTCCCATTGGCGGAGAAGATTTATTGCCCTAATCACCTTGTGAAACGAGCCCCGCCCGCTACGATCGACACGGTGGCGATCGTGCATAAAAGCAGGACCATCTAGACTGATACCGATACTGATGTCGAACTCTTTGAAGAGTGCACACCAGTCTTCGTTGATGAGCGTACCGTTTGTCTGGATCCCGTGAGCGATTCGGCGCGCGCCATGATTATAGTGGCGCTGGATCGCGAACATGTGTCTATAAAATGCAGTCCCGGCGGCGAGCGGTTCCCCCGCATGCCAAACGATTCGGCATTCCTCCGAGACTTCGCTCGAGAAGAAGACGCGGAAGAAGTGCGCGAGCGTATCGGTAGTCATGCTCCCTTTGACCAGTCGGTCGGGAACGTAACAATAACTGCAATCAAGATTGCAGAAGGAGGTTGGCTGCATAATGACGCGACTAATGCTCATCACCATCCTCCTCTAAGTAATTCCGCGTCGTAAGCGACCGCCCCCAGCTTAAAGCCCATGTGTCTGTCGGATCTATTCCCGGACAGACACCTGTGAGGCAATGTCCTTCCTCCAAACCTCTTTTTCCCACTCCAACTTGATGTCGCCGGCGCGGCCAGCATCGATTGCTCGACCGCGAAACTCGACTAACTCATCCGGCGTGATGCTGCGCAGCTTCTCGTAAATCTCCGCCTGCTTCTTCTCGAACTCCTCCGCGGTGGGTTCCGTCTCTCCAGTTGCAATAATTTTCCCAATATTTTTCATGGATTCCTTTCGTGTAGTTGCTGGATTCTCTCTCTGTGTTCCGGACCGGAGTCCGGACTTCGGGAAATCGCTCTTGGCCCTCCCGCGCGTTTTAGCAAGAGTCCGAAGCCATGCATTTCACATGGAGACGTTGATAACGCAATGCCGCTCTGGGGGTCAAGCGTGAACCCGCCGCCTACGTATTCCTGCGTATATCCATGCCGGCCAAACTTCGGTAAGAAACAATTGCGGAAGAACCGACCCGGGTCCAAATTCGTCGGCATCTTTGAAGGTGGAGCCAGTTTTTGCGGCCCGGCACAACTGGCCGGATAGCAATCTCTGCCCAGTTGTTGGAGAGTTCTAAAGCGGAGTAATCCAGGAAGCGAATCAATCGGCGTCATCTCCGAAATTCTACGGCTTATTATGACTATTGTTATGACTTAATGGTCTGTAACTGAGGGGGCGTTTCTGTCGGGCACCTGTCGGCGGACTACACGGATCAGAATAGAACTTCAGAGATACTGGCAGTAGGGCAGTTATTTCAACCGGAATGTCTTATTAGACCCTCTCCAGAAACGCTCTCACCAAAGCCTGCGTTTCTTCGACTGGGAGGGAGGCTTCGTCAACCTCTTTTCCGTGAACCAGTTTCTCCCTCACTTTTTTGATTCTCTTAAAATCACGCTCTCTGGCTGCGGGATTGTCTAGCCCAAGATTTTTTACGGCAGAATTGAACTGAAACACCAAGAATCCTTCCGGCTCACTTGTCGTCTTCTCCTCGTCTTCGTCCTTCTCCACCTCGGTGTTCGGGGGAGGCGTGGACTGGTTTTTATAAAACTTTCGGGCAAAAATCTCTAGCGAGGTCCATGCAGCCAAAAAACTTCTCAGCTTATCATCTTTCGCTAGGAGAGAATCGGATAGGAGTCGCGTTACTGTTTTCAAGTTTTTATCGGACCGAAAGCAGCGTTCGAAGCCCCTCTTTACTTTACTTTCCTTTTCAGCATCAGTGCCGGTTCTCGTAACGCAGGACGCGGTTCCGCCGAGCGTCACTGCCAAAGTCTCCAAACCTTCTCGAGACGTGAATTTGAAGCTTTCAGCCAAAGGTTCAAACGACATGACCAATGGATCTGCAGCAAACAGACTTGCGAGCGCTCGATATATCTCCCTCTCGTGTTTCTTAATTATCTTGTCGATTTCGCCGCGATTGATGAATGCAAATCTGTCGCCTTCGACGACGCATGACCCGGGAGCGTTGAGCGGATCAGCAGTATCGTCAATCTGACAGACGAGAACCATTCGATTGTCCAGCAGTTGCCTTCTTTTGGAACGAATTTCATCGACTATCTCGCCAACCGCCTTCATCGGCGGAGGCGGAGGGGCTCCCGCAACGGTGATTCTCGAGAATACTCTTAATCCGGCGGCGCTAATCTTATCCGAGTCCGTAAGGTATGAGTCGGGTGCGCCGCTCAAAACGAACCTCATGCCTTCGCCAGGTTCGTCAAACAACACTATCTCCTGCGATTCTCTCGCCAAGGTGCCTTCTGCAATGAACGCTCGCGTGTAATGGTACCGCATATCTTATTTATCGTGACAGTTGGAAAACTCTGAACGAAAGCCTGATTGATGGAATTCCCCGCAGAGTTTCGCAATTCTGGGAAAAGGAGCCAAATGCTTCGCACTGAGCGGACTGCTGACAGCGTTCTTAACGGACCGTCGCTAAAAGTATCCTCAGTCTCTCAACATGCCGGGAATCCTTGAAATATCAGGAAGTGAAATTGAAGGTCTTCGAGGGGGTGACGGCGGGTTGTTTCGTGACTTTCTGGTAGGGCTGCTGCGCGCTCACAGCCTCGCTCTCGGAGCACGCGATGGTCTCGTCGTAGCGGACCACCGAAATGTTCCAGACGGCGGCGTCGATGCTTCGGTCGATCAGTCCTTCTTGAATGATCCGAGCATATATTGTTCTGACCGATCATGCTGGCAATTCAAGGCAGAGCCAAAGGGGAGGGTGACAGCAGCCGGCGCAGCCGAGGAGGTCTGGAAACCCTATGCCCGCCAGCTGATTTCCCAAGGCTACGCCTATCGCCTCTGCATTGCGGATAACTTAACGCCGGAGGATGTTGGAACGCGGCTCGCCGCAATTGAACCGGCGATTCAAGCGATCAACGCCACTGCCCCGGCTCCGCTCGTTTTGGGCGCAAGGCAAATTGCCGAATGGGCGTCCCGCTACCCAGCGCTCGTGAGTCGATTCCGCCAAATCACGGACTTACGCTCTTTAGATAACTGGAAGACAAATGCGGTCGGCCAGACACCGACGTATCTTCCAATTGGCTCTTGGGAATCTGTCCGGGTGTTGCTGCTCGATCACGTGAATTTCTCCGCGGTTCCCGCGACAGCTGTTTTACACATCTCCGGCGAAGCTGGCGTCGGAAAGACCCGGTTCGTTTATGAAACCCTGGCCTCGATCCATGGGATGGAGAGCCTTTGTCTTTATACAGATGACGAGACTGTTGGAAGCCGCTTCGCGTCGGAAATGATGGCGAACACGGACTTGCGAGCGGTGATTGTCATTGATGAATGTCAGGCAGCGATGCAGGAACGCTTGAGGCGCTTGCTTCTCGGAGCGCCAGAACGGATACGAGTCATCGCAATCGACAATAGTACGCGACGTCCTCTGGTCGCAGAACCAGAGCCTGTCGTCGAGAAAATGAACGACACTGACGTCGAGCGGATCCTAAAGACCAATTTTCCGGACGTTCCCAGTCAGAGCATCCGAGCGGGGATTTCCTTGGCCGGAGGATACATCAAGATCGCGGCCGATTTCTGTCGACACGGGCCAGTCCATGGATTGCGACGGATCGAAGATTATTTCGACTACCGGTTTACCGATTCAGAAGACAGATCTACGATTGAAGCTTTGTCGTTGCTTGAGCGCGTGGGTTGGCGGGACGACGTGTCCTATGAAATAAAGGTCTTAGCTGAACTCCTCGGGCTGGATTGGCGCGCGCTAGTTAGGCGAGGGCGTCAAATCAAGGATGAAACCGGATTCATTACGCTGGGAGGCCGCTATTTCTACGTGACGCCGCATGCTTTTGCCCAAATTGCATTCCGAGGTGCATGGAGCCAGTGGGTAGATGCCGATGTGACTGGATTTCTCGAGCGTCTATCTCCAGATTTCCTTTCGAGCATCACTCGCCGGGTTCGTGATTTCGGGACCGGAGAGATTAAGAGCGCATTTTCTGCGCATTTCGATGCCGAATTTGCTGTTGAGCCCCACGAATTGAGCGATGAAAAAAAAGCTGAACGCTTGGTCGGCTTAGTTGAGGCAGACCCGGATGCGCATCTTCCGAGGCTAGCCGCTTTGGTGCGCAGAGCGACTAAAGAGGAACTTGTGCAGATCGACGGCGGAGGGCGTCGGAAATTAGTTTGGATGAGCGAGCGCTTAGCGATTTTCCCGGAATACTTTTTCGCAATCGAAGAAATCCTGTTTAAGCTGGCGCTGGCAGAGACCGAGCCGGGCATTGCCAACAACGCTACCGGCGTGTGGAAACAGCTTCACCAACCTTTCTTGTCAGGAAGCTCAATTACCGGGTTCGGCAGGCTGCAACTTCTCGAAGACCGCCTCACTGCGGGGCCTACAGACGAGGCGGAACTCGCCTTTGAAGGTTTGTCGAGAAGCTTTGACAACTATTTTATACGTAACGAAACTCCTGCGCTGGTTTCTGGTCGCATAGCACCAGAGGAGTGGCGACCACAAAGCAATCAGGAGCAGCGAAAATACTTTGAGCGAGTTCTATCGATTCTCGATACGACTTCAGATCATGCCGAGCCGGCTATCGCGGAACACGCAGATAATCTAGTCCTGCAGAAAGTCCGAGTTATTTTGGAGTCCGGGTTTTTGGACTGGATAGTTCAGTACGTTCAACGCCGCCCCGAGCTTCGTCGTCGACTGCCGGAATTGCTACAGTCAATTGATGAGTTTTTGGAATTCGCACAGGCACAGCAATGGAAGCCGTACGCGGGGAAAGTAGAGACTTGGCGTGCAGAACTTTCACCGACCGATTTTGCAATGAGACTCCGGATTTTGGTTAGTCCCCCATCATGGTTTAGCGTGGACTCTGACGACGAAGAAAACAGGGCGCGGCAAATTCGGGTGCTGGCAGACGAGGCGTCGAAAAATCTGATTCTTTTGGAAGACGTGCTTCCTTGGTTAAATTCAGCCGAAGCTGCCCGTGCCTTCGATTTTGGAGTAGCGCTCGGAAATCTCGATGCAGACCATCGGATGCTAGGCCTACTTCGAGAGCACGCCTCGCCTGATGCCCCAGACTTGCTACGCGGATACGCTCTGGGTCAGTTCAACACGTTTCCCGAAAATCGCGCGCCTATTAATGAGCTTGTTGATCGACTCGAAGAGTCAGATCCCAAGCTTGCGTTTTCCTTGATCGTGACTGTTCCGAAGTTTGTGTCGGGATTGGAGCGTATCTTGGCCTTGTTCGACACCGGCCGCATCAATGCGCAAATGCTTACAGCGGTCAATTCTTTCTCTCGTCCAGGTGGGCTGGAACTAGCTGAGTTGCTCTCCATTTTGCAAAGATTAGCATCATCGGTAGATAAGACGGCAACCTATGCTGCCTTATCCATTCTGTTTACTTGGGTTCAACAACAAATCGCAGACGGAAAACGGGAGATGACTAACAACGGCGATTTGATAGTAGTCGCCAAACAAATACTGGCGAAAGATCCGTCGGAGGAGACGATGGAAGTTTTCTATTGGGCCAACCTCCTAAAGTGGATGAAGAACTTTGACCATCAATTTGTGATCGCTCGCGCTGTTCGGAATGTTGACGGTTCGCATTATCGATCGCGAGAAGCGCTTAAAATACTTTTGGAAATGGTGGACACCTATCCTGATCAGATTATTGCAGAATTGGGTGAACTTCTACTTGGTGCGGATCGATGGACTATTCTGAGAATTTTGGGTTTAAGCGACCTAGTCACGAAGCTCCGAGCAGAAAGCGTTATTTCTTGGGTAAATCGGCATGGGATCGAAGCGGCTCGAGCAATATCGAGAAGCCTTCCACATCCATTTCTTAACGACGAAGATCAAACCATCGTACCCTCAATAACGGAAGGAGTTCTCGAGCGCTTCGGCGACGATGATCAGGTCAAGCGAGGGTTTATAACTGGAGGCGGAATGCGCAGTTATTTCGGCGAGACTTCTGTCTATCAGCGGAAATTAAAGCTCGCTTCTAGTTTGCTTTCTCATCGTCTACAGGCGATCCGGGAGTGGGCTCAAATTGAGAAAGCGTCTGCGGAGCAGCTCATTCAGCTAGAACGCCAAGAATTCGAGGAGCGTCCTCGTTAGAGAGAATCGGTGGTCAGGAATCGATCCGCGGCTGTCTCGCCCCAGTCCACGGGATCCTGTGCTTCGACCAGGCTCGCCTGTTGCACCAACCATGGCAGTAACAGACGCAGTTGGGCTTCAGACATCTTCCCCAGATTGATAACATCAGCCTGAGACAGGGACGCGTTGCCTTTGGCAATCAGCTGATAAAGTCGGCGCAAATCGGCATCTGTTCGGGCGGTGCCAGCGTGCCGACTTGCGTACGGGCGATGAAAGCCGGCGCGATCGATTATCTACCCAAACCCTTCCGGGACGAGTCCCGCTTTATCGATTGAGCAGATGTCCCAGAGTCGTTGCATGGCAGTTTCAAATGCAGGATCAATTTCTCCGGGGCACTTGTCATAAAGAAATGCCGGATCGGTAATTCCGGTCCGTTCCCTGGCGCGTTTTGCCTGGCGCAATTCGGTCTTACGAATGTCGTCAAGGGCCCCGGCCACGTTGCGGTTAGCTCTTGTGCTCACTTTTCCCCTTCTTTCAGCAACAGCGCGACGTTTCGGTGCCCGAGCTGAAAAGCTTTGAGTGCACCCGAGAGCGCCAGCATCACTTTGCGAACACCTTCCGGGTCCGCTCCGAACTGGACGATGTTGGTGCGCTGGATACCGAAACGAGAGACCGGTCTGGATGGTCTGGCTGCCCCTTCCCATAAACAAAAATTGCCAGCCACAGGCCGAACGCCGGAAACTGATCAGTTCGAAGATCTTTTCCTTACTGAATCGGACGGAGCTGTTCTCCATGCCGTCGGTCAGAATCGCGATCAGGACCCGCGAGGGATAAGGGGAAGGATCTACGCGTTGGGCTACTCCTTCGATCATCGAGCCGATCCCGTCCAGAAGCGCCGTGTTGCCCTCCGGTCGGTAGCTGGCCGGTTTCATGGGGCTGATCCCGGCAATCGGCACGCCGTCGTGAATAACCGACACATCGTCGCTGAAGAAGGAAAGTGAAAACCGGGTCGCAACTACGAGTTTTTTTTGTTCGTCCAGGAGAGTATTGAAACCGGCCAAGGCAGCGTTACACAGAGCTTTCATGGACGAGGACCGGTCAAAGACGACGCCGATCTCGACGGGACCCGCCGGCGAAAGTTCCGCGGCTCTTGCGGATCCTGTGCTTCTGAGTGAACCGGTTCTTTCCGGGCTAGAGAGATACTGCGGCATACGTTTAAAGTGCACTTCAATTCCAGGGGCCGCCGTAGAGATATTCCTCGTCGATCTCCTGCTGACCGGCAAAATTCACTACCGGCAGACCTTGGTCCCAGAAGTTGGCCGGCCGACTGTCTCGCCAGATGCGGTTAATGACTTGCTGCAGCTGCAAAGCAACTGGAAGCAGATTTTCTTTTTCGACCGGATGACAGTCGGGAGCCGTTAGTCGTTCACTGATGGCGACTCCGACGGTGATCCATTGCTGTTCGCTGAAAGTCAGGGTGAGCGGCGGACTTTTGTCATCTTTATCCATGCGAGTTACGTCTTGATGTTCAGGTATCATTGCGTTGGCTGCTTTTTCTGATGGATTTCCAAGGTTCGCTGCTGGAATTCTTCTTTGTCTCGGCAACGAAAATTCCAGCAATTTCCCAAGCTCTGGCAGCGTGAATTTTCCAGTCTTCGCTGTCCATTTCGCGGAAATCGGTCATCGCGAATTTGTCCGAGCAGAACAGAGCTTCTGCGATTCTCTGCTTGTTGGCTGCACGAGGAGGACCAGAAGTTTTTGAGCTAATTAATGGTTGTGATTTCATAGAGTCTTCATTTTTTTCGCTACCGCTCTTGCGCATTCGTGCACCGCCTTCGTTTGTTGTTATTGTACGCTACTTTTTACGTTCCAAAATGAAGTAAGCGGCGGGAAAGTGTAGTTTGTGCGCCAGCGCCATCTTCATTGAAAAAAACCTGGAAATTCTTTGCTGGAGATGGCGGCGGCGGAGGACTGGGTATAGGCGGCGCCGCCTTCGCCATCTCCAATTGGCCAGAAAATTGACCTGTAGTTGGCGGAAGTTTTGCGCCAACTACAGCAAAAAGGTCGTTGCCGAACCGACTTTTTACGTTCCAAGATATGCATCGTTTTTTTTCTTCATCGCGGGTCATCTTCGATATCGATGTCGTCTTCTGTTTCAAGATCTGTGCCTACTTGAGGATCGGTGTTTTGTTGGGGTCTTTGGGCGTAGCCGACAAATGATCGGCGGGTTAAGGGATTTGGAATCCTGTGGAGGAAAATCCGCGCTTGGCGCAAAAGTTCTCCAATGAAGTCTCGGACATCGTCTCGATTGATCTTGCCTGCGGCCTTAGCGTATAAATCTTCTCGCTTGATCGGCTCTTCTATTGGAATCAGCTCTAGTAAATCGTCAATTCTCCCACGAGCTCGACCGGACCGATTTGGAGGATGATCCCAGGCTTCCCAATCAAAATCTTTCACCGGTAGAAATAACCCGTTCCGACGTTCCCAGGCGGAACGCGGGCCCAGTTGTCCGTCATTGTTCTTGCAGCAGGTCCAAACCACGCGTGTCTCGTTGACGTCGTCGCTGGCGCTTTGCATCACGAAGACACAGCGAGGTGTGCCGCCTAAGATGTAGGAGCCAGCCAGCAAATTTAGGAGCGCCCGGCCATTGGCCCGTTCACCCGGCAGCGGTTTACGCGTGTGGGCCAGAATCCCGATGGCCGGTCCTTCACTATCCCCCGGACGAAATACCTCCAAAACAATGTTGAACGCTTCCCGGTAATCTCGTAACCGATCGTCGCAGGCAATTGCGTTCCAGGGATCAAGTAAGACCAGTTGCGGACCAAACTCTTCCGCGTAGCGACGCAGTTGATCTCGGAATTCACTCTCGGAAAAGCAGAGCCCGTAAGGAGGTGGCGGACAGATCAAGAGATAATCTTCTAGTCGCGGTTCATTAATCTCGGTCAGTTCTTGCTTCAGCCTGAACCGGCCATTTTCAGATTGTAAAATTAATGTCCGAAAATTTATCAGGGTTTCTAAGCCGAACCACGGAATCCGGAGTGCTCCGGCGATACTTAAGGCAACTGAGCTCCGGCTTTTGCCGACTCCCGGAGCGCCGCCAATGACAAAGATGCCGCCACGCACAATGTGATTGTCACCGGCTAAAACCAGGTCGGGCGGTGGCTCGTAGGCTAAGTAGTAAGAAGGCCGGTGAAACTCAACATAGACTTTTGACCGTTTCTGAGTAGCTGACTGGGGCACAGCATTCTTGATCGCGTCGACAAATTCCTCAACATCATTACCCAGCGCTTTCAGCCAATCGTTAGCGTCTTTAAATTTGGTTGGGACTGTGATTAATCTGAATTCCCTCGCTAAAGCCGTCCCTACCGATTGCGCCCAACTCTGTCCGGGATCGTCATTTTGCGGAATAACGTATATCTCGATTCCGGGCCTAAATTCCACTGTAGCAACCAAGCTAGCGTTGCTGGCGCTCCTGGTTATGACGCCGGCAACCGGTTCTCCGTATTGAATCCCGAGCTTGTCGAGCACCGCAAAAACGTCCCAAGGGGATTCACCGACAAATACTTTTTCGGCAGTTGCTAGATCGCCAATTATTTGGGGACTAAGCGGGATTCCGGGATCTTTAAGCTTCGGTTCGTAACGCCAAGTATTTTTATCAGTCCGAATATGAGCCGAGACGATTCTTCCGTCGTCATAAACCGGGAACGCCCATTGGCCGACCCTGGTGCAGCCAAAATGCCGATGTTCGTTTGTCCACACCACGTAAGGCCGGGAAAGTCCGCGCCACAGACAGACTTCATCGATCCGGGCATTTGACAGCCGGAAATTCTTGTCCCAGTCAAACGGTCTAGTCGAGTTACTGGTCTGATACCGGCTTCCTTTCTTGCCCGGCGTGTATTGAGTAGCCGGTTCCTCGACATTGACGCCGGTGATCCGGCCGATCTCGCGGGCAACTTCAATAAAACGCAATCCAGTCTTGTGTTTAATTATCTCTACAAGGTCACACCCTTCGCCAGTCGCGAAATCATAAGCCAAACCTGCTTTCTCACCTTCCAATTCAATCCGTAGTGACTGGCCAGCTTGTCCGTTCATGTTAGCGACTGCCCATTGTTTACCGATTTTTTTGCCTTCCGCGAGACACTGCCGGCAGATCGTTTCAGTATGATCGTGAATAGCCAATTGCAGCGTTTCTCGAGAGATTCTAGCCATAGCAGAAAAATTGTTAGGGGGGTTATTGATTCAGGAATGTTTCCATATCGTCGGCCCATCCGTTGAACTTCTGGACAACTTCCGGGTCACTGTGATTACGGACCCAACCAATCATGTATTTGAGATAGTCAGGAGAAATGTCGCGAGCCAGTTCCCCTTTATGCCTCTTGAACGGGCAAGAGATCAGGCCGTAGTCCGGGCGTGTGTATTGAGGGACGTCTCGGCTGAGCATGCTTTCGATCTGTGCCGCGCTGACCCCGCGATTGCGCAATGATTCGACAAGCTTCGCTGCGCCAAGGCTAACTTCGCCGAGAGCAGCTGCTCCATTTAAGACTAGATGGAGCAGCTTGGTTTCAGGCGGAGTCAGCGTGATCGCCATCAGAACGGGATATTCAGAGGTTCACCCAACTCATTCTTTGGCTCGGTCACCGCCGGACGGTCGGCGGTTGATCGGGTAGTCCCTGAAGCAGACGCCAGCGACGGGATGTAGTAATCGACCTTATTCCGGGATCGCCCTTCGTAGACATCTATTTTTAGAGCTACGCGCCCACGGCGATCAATGCAGTCATCCGCATTGAACACGACCCGTTGACCTGGCACTAACTTTTCTCCGGTGCATTCACGGAAGGCATCGATTTTCCAATACGATTTCTCGGTAAAGACCAAGTTATCGTAAATTAACGGACCTTTGTCCGAACCGTTGACGTTGAGAATGCGCAATTGCAGCTCGATCATCTCGTTACCGCGCTGCGATTCCTTTTCGGTAGCATCCTCGACAACGAAATCCCATTCGCTGCCGTCGGGGAGAACTTCTGAACTGGTGTTTTGCGTATATTCGGGCATATGGATTGATCTTTTCTTTTTGTTTTAACTAACTTTGGTTATGGAACGAAAACTGGCGGACTGCTTCTTGATAGGTAGACCGTGGCCCCGGCCTTAATGATCGCGCCCGGATCAGGCGCCACCCCGCACTGGCCGCAGAGTGACCGGTAACGACGCTCCGAGATGTTCCCGAAGGCACTTAAAAGTTCCGGCAGGGATTCCCTGGCTAAAGGCTCCAGCGAGTATGGCCGGACAAACAAGTTCTGGCGCCGGCGCAGGATCCAGCCAGGGATCCTCTCGTTGCGCAATAACCGGCCGATGGCCTGATGCCGAGCAACCTTCTCCAGTGCACTAATCTCAATGGCATCGTGGAGAAAGGCTCCAAGCTGTCCTGGATCAGAGAGAACGGCTTGAAAATTCTTTTCAGACAACAATTTCATCGCGCTCCTGACCAAATTTGATGATTGCTTCACGGAACTCGGAAATACGCGTTAGGGCGTCTTCACAATAAGCGGCCGGCGCATCGAGCACGGTCTGTCCGGCTACAATCTTCCGACGATCAACGAGGAAATCAGTTATCCAGTCCTCGTGAATGGCGCGAAGCGCCTCCTTAAGTTTTTGTTGCACAGAGATCTCCTGGAACACCGGCGCCGGCGTTCCGGCGGGTGGTGGTGAAGTTTGCGGAGTATCCAGTACTGATGAGAGCGCTGGAGCAGAGATAGGAGTAGAGACAGGAGCCTCAGCCAGGAAACAGGCCAGGGACGCCGGTTCTAGTTTCAGGGGTTCAATTATCCCTAGTCTATTCTTGGCGTCATAGGCTAGGTCATTGACTGAGTACACGAACCGTTCATTGCTGCCCCGGGCCCGGATGGTGCCATCCTTCGTTTTGATGGTTCGGATATCCCAATTGAGGAAAAGCTGGAAATCGGCCCACTCCGTCGCCGTCTCGACGTTACGTTTATCCAGTTTCAGTTCATGCCGGTCATATGGATCCAGCCCAGGAAAACTAACCGTCTTAATCTGACTGTGTCCGACTAGGATAACGTGTTTCCCTAAACGGATAAACCCGTTTAGGGCCAGCAGGAAATCAGTAAACTTATCGCGCCAAAGGATATAACCCCGGCCATGAGCAAAATCGCCCATGTCGGAGACTCCTTTCATCCGGCAGACCTCGGCCCGCAGATACTCTTCAGCCCAGTCTATGGTGTCGATGATAATAGTCCGATAGTTGTTGGGTTCGTTCAGGAGTGCTCCAATTGCAGTATCCAGTTGCTGATAGTTCCCGACATTAATCCGTGGACAGGGGTATTGGTGTGATCCGGCTTCGGTGTCGATAATCACCGCACCTTCCATCCCTGCCACGAGACTGGTCTTGCCTACTGCTTTAGGGCCGTAAATGATACCGCGTTGTGGTCGAGCGATTACTCCTGTTTTTACTAGGTTCGAGAGATTCATAATTCTCCGTGAAGCAATTGCGCTTTCCGCGGGTTTTGATCGGGAGCTAAGACGGAACGTTGCGCGTAAGGAGAGAAACGGATATTTTCGGCCGGTGTGAGCCGCGTAGTATTTTCAACGCCGATCCCGGCCCTCTTGCTCGAGGGCTGGGTGGCGCGGCGACGCGGCGGACCGGTATCGAAGGCGGCGTTCATCGGATGATTTCTTTTCGAGTCGATTTGAGCCAGCGAAGAAGTTCTTTGGCGGCGCTTGGTACGAATAATTGGCGGGTGATGATCAGGCGCAGCGGTTCGGCGGAAGCCGGCATGTGTGCCAGAACCAGACAGGCTTGGGCTCCCAGCTCAACGATGCCCGGTTCCGTGCCGTCCATGGGTAAATTGAAATAACACTCCGCCGCTTTTGCGGTGTCCGCGTCGAATCGAAACAGGGTTCCACAGCGGATTTCTGAAACACCCGGCAGCCGGTTGTCGTTGGCTGGTTGTTCTGGAATTTTCAAGGCAGCGCCGGCAATCGTGGCGTGGATTTCCGGGGCCGTGTACAGGTGCAAATGGCGCCCTAAGTAATCGACCCGCAAATACCTGGCAGCAGCTGATAGTTGGTACGCAGGGCACAGCGCGATGAAATCTCCCGCCTCAACATTGCCGACTGAATGGTTAAGTAGGGCGTGGATGCCGAAACCATCTAATTCACTTACCTCCAACAAATGACAATCTTTCAGAGGGCTCGCAGGCTTCCATTTACGAGCGGCGCCGACTTGGTTGATCGCCAAGCCAAAGGCCGTAGCTGTGATTCGGTCGGCTGGCAGCTGGGTATAACCTAGAATACGTTCACCGTGTGCGCGCAGAGCTTGCCACGTATTGATGAGGTCCGCCTCGCGAAATGGCCCCAGAGGTAGAGTAAGCATGCCTCAACATACATATCGTCCCAGGCCACTCGTTTAGAGGCTGTCGCAGAGATCTCTTCCGCTGTCGCCAAGATTGGCAGATTTCCTAGGAGATCATGTCGCCAAGAATTGAAAACGTGTCGCCAAGAAGGCTGAAAATGTCGCCAAGAAGTTTGTTAAATTTTTCGCTTGGCCACCCTTGGTTTATTCGATGATTGCTGTTTGTTTGGCTCTGGGACTTGGTTCCCGACGGTAGCTCGTTGTGCGCGTTCTGTCTGTTTGTTTTGAGTTTTGCGCACGCGTTGATGATTTTGTTTTTTAGCGACCAGCTTTCCATAGCCGATTCGAGTGATTACCTGAAGAATGATAAAGCTTTCCGGGTAACCGAAGTTTTTGAGAAACTTTACGAACCATTTTTCTTTGGTGTACCGACACCAGACACAGTCCTGGGCCAGGACCTGATCAAAAGTGAAAGCGCCCTCTGGCAGACGTGTTGGGTCTATGGGTTCGGTAAAACCCCAGAGTGCAAGCTTCGCTGCTTTTGCGTCTTGTTCTGAGCGAGCGGCATCAGCTTCGGCGAAAAAAGCCTTGAACCGTTGAGCCAAGTCCAGTCCTTGGCGGTCCCACTCCGCTACCGGAGTGTTTTCTGGCGAACCCGTACTTTGTTTAGGGTACTCTTTTAAAAAATCTAACTGCTGTGTTACGTCCTCTTCAGCGAAGACTGATGCCTGGGAGAGCGGCATGAGCCGGCCGTCGTAGTAAACAATTTCCTTTTTCTCTTGATCCATCTCTCTCTCTCTCTCTCTCTCTGAGCCTCCATTTTTCGTGAAATTCTTTAGCCCCGCTAGGTTTAGTTATTGTGCTTTCGAGAGCAATAGCCGGCGCACTTTGGCCTGCCGCTTGTGGAGTTGGGCCAGTAATGGGTGAATCTTTGTTTGTCGCTCAGCAAGACAGGAGTCCGCCTCCACCTGGTTGAGACTACAATCAAGTAACCAACTTGCGCCCGCTATCACCTCAGTAGCCGATGCCAGCGTGCCGGCGAACCAAAAAATTCTGCAATCGTTCTAATTCGTTCGTACTAAGTTTGAGCAAATCGATCTCTAAATCGATCAAGCTGCTCCTGCCCCGTCGATCGACACGGACTTTGAATGTTACCCGGCCGTCCTCTACTTCCGCGATCCAATCAAAATGGATCGTTACTTGATCGGTTTGAGTGGCGGCGGCTAGCTCGGATTCGGCGGAGAGACGATACGTTTCCAGTTGCCCTTTGGGTTCGATCATTTTCATTTCTCGGATGTCGGTTCATCTCTTACTTGATCTGAAAGCGTTCCAGCGCCGCATCGCAGCGCTCGATTGCGTTCGCGTGTCTGCAGGCGAAAAGCTAGGTCAAAAGCAGTGTGTGCTTCGGCTTTATCCGAGAACTGGCGCTCAATAAATCCGCGACCGCTGAGCTGCGGAATCCGCAGCCGCCAATAGGTGCGCCCCTTCTTTTGAACCGCGTAAAGGTGGAGATTTTTAATGCGTTTCTGGTTTCGTGTGTAGCCTATTCCGCCTTTTGAACCAGGAGACTCACTGCCGTTGGGCATCGATCGGTTCAGAACCGGTTTTAATTGCCCGATCCAATACGTCTCTACAGAAGAGAGGGCTTCTAGAGGAACAGACATAATTAATATAGAATCGAAGAACTTCTTATTAATGTGGGCAGCGATTCTGTATGCGACGTTCTTCGATTGTCCGACATAGACGATCTCTTCTCCGCGACGTAAAAAATAGACGCCTGAGTAATTAGGCGGCTGCAAGAGTTGGCAGTTTTCCAAAGAGGTAAAGCGCGGATCAATCATTTTAGAGACAGCTAAAGCGCGCTATTTGATTTCTTTCGTACTCCAACGTACGAGCGCCGTCTTGACGGCAGGCAGATCGAATCGCAACAAACGATGACCGAGACGAATACAGGGGATTCGTCGTTGCTGAATCCACAGTTCGATCGTCCGACGAGACACTCGACAAAATCGGGCGACGTCGTCTTTGGTCGCCAGACCGTTAACTTGATCAGCTTCCGGGAGCTGCGGTTTAGCTGCGGCTTTGCGTAAATTATGTTCTGTCTTAAGCATAGCGGGTGGAATGCGCAAAAAAGTTGAAGGGAAAGATTCCTGGAAGCATTTCCAGGATTCGTTGGTTCGAAGGACCGGGCTTATCTCGATCCGATTTTTTTGACACCCGATATGACGGCCCGGTGGCGGCCTTTGGAGCCTCAATTGTGCAGGAGGCTCACGGAGCTGCAGTGGTACCTTTGGCAGAATACTGTTAGCAGTCAACCACAAAATTCGTGCATAAGCGATATACCGCGGGGAAACACCATAGTTTTTGTGTCTTTGTACGTCTACTCTCGGTGTATATGCGAATATTTTAGGCGAGCGCGGCGAGTTTGCTATTCGCATCAATTACCGGAACGATGTGCCAGAATTCTTGGGCTAACGATGGTTTGGTCCGGCGATGGTAGAATCGGAAAACCAGCTCCGGCCGGATATGACCCATCGAAAGACTGGTGTCTTTCGGATCACGAAAATGGGCCAAATGATAGCTGCCAAAGCTATGGCGCAGACAATTGACCGGCCACTTGGTAATACCGGCACGCTGGCGGTCGAGAGTAAGCCGCTGACGTAAGTTGGGTGGAACTATTGGACCGTGGCTATTACGGTAAGCTTCCAGCCAGAGCGCGAGATTAGGCTGAATTTTAACGAACCGGCGGCTGGCCGTTTTACTGCTGAGGGAAGGTACTTCGATTAAGTTTTCGCTTAGATCGATGTCGCGCCAACTCATGCGGTTCAATTCCGCACTACGCAAACCGGCGAAAGCACCGAGCGCCAGATAAGGCAATGTTTCGGTACTGGCGTACTCTAAGAGTCGGGCAATTTGAGTGGGCTCAAGAATCCCGGGCTCGGTCTCAGCCACCTTGGTCTTTCTAACGGCGTTGACCGGATTAGTTTCGCTCCAACCATGTTGCTGGGCGAAGGCAAAAAGTAAGCTCAAGCGGTTGCGGTAACTGTTGCGGGTTAGTGGAGCGACCGCGAGGCTGCGCAACCACCGGTCGATCTCACCAGCAGTGATATCGGCCACTAACCGATCTGTGAACTGACTAGCAAATCGCTCCAACCGGTTGCGCAGATCCTTCAAATAACGTGGCCGCAAGTGATCGATGCTCTTGGCTTCGAGCAGGCTCTTCACGCAGAAAGAGACGCTCGTGCTCTCTTTCAAGCGCGCTCGGCGCTCGGCGCATTCGCGGGCGGCATCGACTAGAGTGAGTTGGTAGGGCGCAAGGATCTGTTGCGCTCCCAAGGCGTCGGCTCTGAGCCGGTCATCCATCGAAACGCCCAGGATCCCGCGATTGGTGCGCTCGACTTTCTTCAACTGAGCGAAGGCCCTGGCTTCTTCCGCGCTCGAGAAAGTCCGGCGCGGACGCACCCGCCCGATCGAGCCATCAGCTCGTGTGACCTGCTCGCTCTCCAGATTGACCTGCCAGAAAGTTCGCTCGCCGATCTGCACCTTGTAGGGAACAAATTTTTGTCTCTTCCGCGCCAGCTTCTCCCCGGACTCCGGCTGGTTACTTTTAGACTCTTTCATGGTTGCTAATCTATACATTCGGCACAAATCCGGCACAAGTAAGCGTTTTCTTCCCAGGGAAAGTGGCGCTTTGCTAAAGCGTTGTACCTCAAAAGGGTACCGTGGGTTCGAATCCCACCCTCACCGGTGATTTCTCCAAGGAGAATGGCTCCAATACTTGATCCGCACGCGGTTTCGGGTGGAGTCAATATGTTGCGATCCGCTTCGCAAAGACTCGTCACAAATCGTACCAGATCGCACCAAATTTGGTGGAATTTTTGTGGACCATGTGAGTCGCCGCACCGGCCGCTGTCCCCGCCTAACGCGCCAGGGCTCCCGCCGGAGGGTGACCCTCCCGCCTATTAGAGCATTACCAGCCACCTATTGTCCGCTCTAGACACTCTCGAGACGCATTATCCCGGCCCCACAACCCATGGCTCTGCATTTTTGAAAAAAGGGTGTGGGAGGACTCGGGCATTATCCGCCCAGGCGGATGGGTGGGGCCTTGATGGTACCGGCAAGGAGGGTGGTAGAGCGGGGTGCACATTTTGCGAGCGAGCTCTGGGGGAAGCACGAAACATTACCCCCCAGGGGGGGGGCCCTTCGATGGTACCAGCGAGGGGAGGGTGGTAGAGCGCTTTTTTTTGCACTCGAGAGCGAAAATTTAACCCACTGAAAAAGCCCCTGGGAAGCTTGTTTTATGGACACACAGACACACATCAAGTACCAGAGCCACTTGGCAAGGTAGGGGTAGAACACACACAGAACACACAGAACACGCATATATAGTCTCTCTTCTGTTACAGAGAGAGAAATATGAGAATGGGGCGCTCCTTTTTTCTCTGGTGAGAGCCGTAGAGAGAAGAGACGGGCGCATGACATCTGTAGGAACCTACAGATGAGCGAGAGAGATTTTTTCCCTGCGCTCGAGGCGAGAGAGCCCCCTTGCCCGCCTCGGAGCGCGGCCCCTCCCGCGAGCCAAGGAGCGGCTAGCGAGCCTGTAGGGCGCGGCCAAAGAGCAGTTGTTCGGCCGAGCGCTTACCGAGCAAGCGCTCGCTTCCAAGAGTCACAGATCCAGCGGAGTTTTTACTCCTGCTCTAACCTCTCGGCTCGGGCGAGGGTCCCCAATGCTTCCTCCTTCAGTTGGCACCTCCTGGATGCCTTTTATCTCTTGCTCCGTTATTTGCGGCAGCGCTTCAAGTGGTGGACCTTTTAAACCCAACAGTGCATAGAAGTCTCTCTTTTGCCCCCATGCCAGAAAGGCAAGCATCACCCCGTTATCATAAGGATCGCTGTCGGTAAGCTTCCAGCGTCCACCGGAGCGCGCAACGTACTGGCGGTCCTCCAGACGCTGGTAAGCGCGTGAGAGGCTGGAGGTAGCGACTCGGCTGTCCTTGCCGTAATAGAGCCGCTTGATCGTTTGATTGAATCCTCGACGCTTCATTACTGCGCAGCGCGGCTCTGAGAGCGCAACCAGGATCAGCTTTTGCAGTTGAGACAGTTTCCCGCATGAGACACGGGTGTATAGGCTACCCCTGGCGGACCCAGAGGTTACTTGGAAGATTGTGGTCATGTGGCGGCGAGGCAGAGCAGGTGGTGCTCTGAAGGCATTGTTGGACGCCCTGTTTTTTGCGAAAGGTAACTCCCAGAACTAGCGAAGCGAAACGAGGTGCGCAGCTTGTAAAATCCCGCCCTGCGCTTTGCGG
>WNFM01294104.1_pt1 | contig 27587 bp, 19 predicted proteins | sample 5400271 | NCBI WGS metagenome assembly WNFM01 (sample SAMN13153352, study PRJNA577476) | soil metagenome | isolation source: 60 cm saprolite on Douglas fir-dominated hillslope | place: USA:California | collected 2013-09-17 | reverse complement strand
ACGACCTGCTCGAGCGCTACTCGGCGACTTGCCTGCGGCGGGTCTGGAAGGCCCAGCGCTTCTCCTGGTGGATGACGCAGCTGTTTCATCTCGATCCGAGCCACAACCCATTTGATCGCAAGCGTCAGCTCGCCGAGCTCGACTACGTGACGAGCTCGCAGGCCGCCATGCACTCGCTGGCGGAGAATTACGCCGGTCTGCCGGTCGAGATGTGATGCGAAATTTCACAAGTCCTCACTCTTGAATGTCCGTCAAAAGTGCCGCGATCTCGGTGCGCTCCCTCTCCCCGTTTGGGGAGAGGGCGGAGGTGAGGGGGTACAGAGCTCTCGAGAGACCTTAACCCCTCACCCCATCCCTCTCCCTATGGGAGAGGGAGCTCACCGAGCCGGCCGCGAAATCATTGGTCGACACAAACAGTAATGTGAGCGGGGCAGGGCGGATGCAGGTGCTGGTGGTCGGAGCGGGCGCGGTCGGGCTAGCGGTTGCCCGCGCGGCAGCGATCGCCGGCCACGATGTGGTGGTCGCGGAAGCTGCCTCCGGCATCGGCACCGGGGTGTCCTCGCGCAACAGCGAGGTCATCCACGCCGGCCTTTATTATCCGACCGGATCGCGGCGCGCTTTTTACTGCCCGCGCGGACGGCGTGTGCTCTACGAATTCTGCGCCTCGCACGGCGTCCCGCACCGCAAATGCGGTAAGCTCGTCGTCGCCACTAACGCGGGCGAAATCGAGCGGCTGGAAGCGGTCCTTAAGCAGGCGCAGATCAACGACGTCGAAGGAGTCGAGATCATCGATTCCGCGACGGCCAAGCGCCTCGAGCCGGCGCTTGCCTGTGTCGCCGCGATGCACTCGCCAGAAACCGGCATTATCGACAGTCACCGCTACATGCTGGCGCTGCGCGGCGGTCTCGAAGATCGTGGCGGCATGATCGCATTCAATAGCCCGATCGAGCGGCTGCGGCCCGTGCGCGGTGGCTGGGAGGCCGCGGTCGGCGGGAGCGAGCCGCAGTGGCTCAGCTTCGATGCGGTCGTCAATTGCGCCGGCCTCGGCGCTCAGCGCCTGGCGCGGGCGACCGAGGGCTATCCATCGCAGCGGGTGCCGCGGCTCGTGCTGGCCAAGGGCAACTATTTCGGGTTTTCCGGCCGCGCAGCGTTCTCGCGGCTCATTTATCCGGTGCCGGTGCCGGGCGGGCTCGGCGTGCACGTGACGCTCGATCTCGGGGGGCGCATGCGCTTTGGGCCGGATGTGGAATGGATCGAGCGGGAGGATTACGACGTGGACTCAAGCCGCGCGCTCGCGTTCTACCAGCGCATCCGCGATTATTGGCCGGGGCTGCCGGACAACTCGCTCACGCCGGACTATTGTGGGATAAGGCCGAAGCTTACGGGCCCGGGGGAGCCGGCGGCTGATTTCATGATCGAGGGACCGCAGCAGCACGGGCTTGCGCGCACCGTCCATCTCTTCGGCATCGAGTCGCCGGGGCTCACCTGCTCGCTATCGATCGCCGAGGATGTCGTGCGCGACGTCTCGAGGTGAGCCTCACACGGGAACGGCATGATTGAGAGCGAAAGGAGGACGCATGAGTCAGATCCGATTCATTAATCCGCAAGCGCTGGGAAAGCCGCCCGGCTACACCCATGTGGTCGAGATCACCGCGCCGGGGCGCATCGTCTACATCGCCGGTCAACTCGGCATCGACCGCGAGGGCAAGCTCAGCAGCGACATCCGGCGGCAGGCGGTAGAGGCGTTCGAGAATCTGAAACAAGCGCTTGCCGCGGTCGGCGCAGACTTCCGTCATGTCGTGAAGTTCAACAACTATCTGGTCGATCGCGCGCACTTACCGATCTTTCGTGAGGTGCGCGACAGCTATCTTCCTGCGAACAACCGGCCGGCAAGCACGACCATCGCGATTTTGGGTCTGGCGCGAGAGGGAGCGCTCATCGAGATCGAGGCGGTCGCGGCGCTGCCGGCGGCCGCACGATCGAAGGCGGCGTCCGCGTCCAAGCCCGCGCGCAAGGGACGCGCGGCGCGCCCAGCTAGGCGGCCCTCGCGAGCAAGACCAAAGTAAGCACGGCGAAGACCGGCAGCAGCACCATCGCCGACCAGAGCATGTAGCCGAAGAAGCTCGGCATCTTCACGCCGCGTTCGACGGCGATGGCATAGATCATGAAATTCGGCGCGTTACCGATATAGGTCATGGCACCCATGTAGACCGCGCCCATGGAGATCGCCGCGAGCGTTCCCGAAAGCGGCCCCATCAGTTCCCGCGCGTCGCCACCGGCGAGCTCGAAGAGCACGAGGTAGGTCGGCGCGTTGTCGAGAAAAGCCGAGAGCGCGCCGGTGAGCCAAAAATAGGCGATCTCGCGCGGGCTGCCGTCGGGCCGAGTGAGCGCCGCCAAGAGCCCGGCGAACACGCCGTCTGGCCCGGCATCGAGCATCGCCAGCACCGGAATGATGCAGATGAAGATCCCGGCAAACAGGATGGCGACTTCCGCGATCGGCTCCCAGGTGAAGCCGTTGGCCTCGCGGTGTTCGTTCGGCGTGAGCGCGAGCGACAGGATTGCGATCAGCACCAGTGCCGCGTCGCGTGCGATGTTCTGTAGCTCGATCCTGGTTCCGTAGACGTCGGCGCCCGTCGCCGGCTTCCATCCCGCCGCGGCGAGAATGGCGGCGATGATGCCCGCGATCAGCAGGAGATTGATGCCGCCGCTGACGCTGATGTGCATAGGCCGCCTGCCTTCGCCGACGGTCGTGACCACGCGGTCCTTGCGGTAATACCAAACGTCGAGCGCGACGAAGGCTGTGAGCACGAGGCCGGCGACGAGCACGGTTTCGAACCACAACTGGCGCGTGGTCCAGAAGAAGTCGACGCCGCGCAGGAACCCGAGGAAAAGCGGCGGATCGCCGAGGGGCGAGAGTGCGCCCCCGATATTGGCAACCAGAAACATGAAGAACACGACGACGTGGACATTATGGAGACGCGCGGCATTGGCGCGGATGAGCGGGCGGATCAGGATCATGGCTGCGCCGGTGGTGCCGACCACGCTGGCGATGAGGGTGCCGAAGGCGAGCATCGCCGTGTTGAGGAGCGGGGTGCCGCGCAACTCTGTCCTCACGAGAATGCCGCCGGCGACGACGTAGAGCGCGAACAGGAGCACGATGAAGCTGAGATATTCCGCGAGCATCGCGTGCGTGAACGCCGCGGCCGCGGTCGGCGCGCCGTAGACGGCTGCCAGCGGGATGAGCGTGAGCGCGCTCCAGGCGAAGGCGAGCTTGCCGTAGTGGCGGTGCCAGGCTCGCGCGAACAACAGCGGGCCGGCCGCGATGGTGAGGAGGATGCCGATGAACGGCAGCGCCCAAAACCAACCCAGCGTCGCGCCGTCGAGCGCGGCTGCGGCCTGCGCCGGGCCGGGGGCGAGGGCCGCAAGAGCTATGAATGACCTAGAAATGGTCCGATGGAACATGCCCCGGCCATCTGCGAGTTGAGCCCCAGCAGCGACGCGCGTGAATGTAACCGACAAATCCGGATAGAAATTCCGCTCATTTCCGCGAAAGCGGGAATAACTGGGTCCCCGCTTGCGCGGGGACGAGCGGGCTGTAGAAGAGGCGCAGGCCTCTAGCTCAATGCGCCTCGTCCCAATTGTGGGCGGCGCGGGCCTCGACCGCGAGCGGCACGGAGAGGGAGAGCGCCGGCATCGGCGCCTGCGCCATGACCTTTTCGATGACCGGTAACGTCTTCTCCACCTCCGCGTCGAGCACCTCGAACACGAGCTCGTCGTGAACCTGCAGCAGCATCTGCGCAGACAGTTTCGCCTTCGCCAGCGCCGGCTCCATGCGCACCATGGCGCGGCGGATGATGTCGGCGGCGGTGCCCTGCAGCCGCGCGTTGATGGCGGCGCGCTCGTTGAAGGCGCGGATCGTCGGGTTCGGATTGGCGATGTCGGGATAGTGGCACTTGCGGCCGAATAGGGTAAGCACGTAACCGTTCTGCTTGGCGAAGGCCTTGGTCTCCTCCATGTAATCGCGAATGCCGGGAAAGCGTTCGAAATATTTCTTGATGTAGGCGCCCGCCTCCTCGCGCTCGATGCCGAGCTGATTGGCGAGCCCGAACGCCGAGATGCCGTAAATGATGCCGAAGTTGATCGCCTTGGCGCGGCGGCGAATCTCTCCCGGCATGCCTTTGACCGGGACGCCGAACATTTCCGAGGCGGTCATGGCGTGAATGTCGAGTCTCTCCCGGAACGCCTTTTTCAGCGGTTCGATGCCGCCAATCTCGGCAAGGAGCCGCAGCTCGATCTGCGAATAATCGGCGGAGACGAGCTTATAGCCGTCAGCCGCGATGAAGGCGCGGCGAATCTTGCGGCCCTCCTCGGTGCGGATCGGAATGTTCTGCAGGTTCGGCTCAGAGGAGGACAGCCGGCCCGTGGGAGTGGCCGCCAGCGCATAGCTGGTGTGGACGCGATGGGTCTGCGGGTTGACATAGCCCGGCAACGCGTCGGTATAGGTCGATTTGAGTTTCGAGACCTGTCGCCAGTCGAGAATTTTCCGCGGTAGGGCATGACCCTGCTCGGCCAGGTCCTCGAGCGCGCGCGCCCCCGTCGACCACTGACCGGTCTTGGTCTTGGTGCCGCCGGGCAGCCCGAGCTTGCCGAACAAGATGTCGCCGAGCTGCTTCGGGCTTCCCGGATTGAGCGGCTCACCGGCGAGCACCTGGATTTCGGCCTCGAGCGCGCCGGCGCGCTGCGCGAATTCGCCCGACAAACGCGACAGCACCTGGCGATCGATGGAAATGCCGCGCCGCTCCATGCGCGCGAGCACCGCAATGAGCGGCCGTTCCAGCGTCTCGTAGACACTGCTCACGCGCTCCGCGGCAACGCGCGCCTTAAGCACTTGCCACAGCCGCAGCGTGATGTCGGCGCTCTCGGCGGCATATTCGCCGGCCTTCTCGATCTCCACGCAATCGAACGCGAGCCTGGATTTGCCCGAGCCGGTAAGCTGGTTCTGGTCGATCGGAGTGTGACCGAGATAGCGCTGCGACAGTGACGCGAGCGTGTGATCGGAGCGCCCGGCATCAAGCACATAGGACATCAACATGATGTCGTCATGGGGCGCGAGCTCGATGCCGCGCAAAGCAAACATCTGCACGGCGAACTTGAGGTCGCGGCCGATTTTGAGCACCTGCGGGTCTTCGAGCAGCGGCTTTAGCGCCGCGAGCGCCGCCCGCTCCTCTATCTGAGCCGGCGCAATCTCGCCGGCGAACAGGCTGCCGTCGCCGCCATCGCCACGCTTGCGGTGTGCAAGCGGAACGTAGCAGGCCTCGTTCGCGGTGAGGGCGAGCGAGAAGCCGCATAAGCTTGCCTGCATCGGGTCGATGCTCGTGGGCTCGATATCGATCGCGACGGTGCCAAATTCACGCGCGCGGGAAATCCAGGCGACAAGAGGTTCGAGGTCGCGCACGATCTCATATCGGGAACGCTCGAGCTTGGCATTGCGCGCGGCAGCAATGCGCGCGGCGGCGCGCGCCTGCGGCGTGAGCTCGGCTTGCGCATCGTCTGCCTTGCGAGCTGGGGCCTCTCGCGGTTTGCCGACCGCGCCCGCTTTGGCGCTGACAAACGGAAGCGAAGCCTGTTCCGCCGCCTTCGCTTGCTTCGGCGCGCCGCGCGCCATGAGCTTCCCGTCTGGCTCGATCGATCCCGGGTCCATGCCGGCGAATTCGGCCACGCGGCGAGTGAGCGTGGAAAATTCCATCGCCTTGAGAAAGGCGATCAGCCGCTTGTAGTCGGGATCGTGCACTGCAAGCTCGGCGAGCGGGACCTCGAGCTTGGCGTGCGTATCGAGCGTGACGAGCTTCTTCGAGAGCCGCGCACTTTCGGCGTGCTCGATCAGCGCCTGACGTCGCTTCTCCTGTTTGATCTCGCCGGCGCGCGCGAGCAGCGTTTCGAGATCGCCGTATTCGCCGATGAGCTGCGCGGCGGTCTTGATGCCAATGCCCGGCACGCCCGGCACGTTGTCGCTCGAATCGCCCATCAGTGCCTGCACCTCGACGAGCTTCTCCGGCGGCACGCCGAATTTCTCGATCACCTCGGAAATGCCGATCCTGCGATCCTTCATGGTGTCGTACATGACGACGCAGTCGTTCACGAGCTGCATGAGGTCCTTGTCGGAGGCGACGATGGTCGCGGTGGCGCCCAGCTCGCACGTCTCCCGCACATAGGTCGCGATCAGGTCATCGGCCTCGTAGCCCAGCTGTTCCAAGCAAGGGATGTCGAAGGCGCGCACCGCCTCGCGAATGAACGCGAACTGCGGACGCAGATCGTCGGGCGGCTCCGGCCGGTGCGCCTTGTAATCGGCGTACATCTCATTGCGGAAGGTTTTCTCCGACTTGTCGAACACGACCGCGAGGTGGGTGGGCCGCTCCTCGGGCTTCATGTCGCGCAGGAGCTTCCACAGCATGTTGCAGAAGCCGAGCACGGCGTTGACCTGCAGCCCGTCGGATTTGCGGTTGAGCGGAGGCAGTGCGTGATAAGCGCGGAAAATGTAGGACGAGCCGTCGACCAGGAAGACGTGGTCGCCTTTCTGCGGCGCCCGGGCGACGGACGCGGCGCTCTGAGCCTGGGCGGCGGCTTTGCTTGGCATGGTTTCGACTTAACACTTGATGGACGATTTCGCCACCGCTTCCGCGGCGCTATGCACGGTTCTTCGGCGCGGCTTCCCTCGTCCGCAATGAGAATGCAAAGTGGCGGCGATGCGCGCGCGCGACGAGCCGCTTCCGATCGATCCGGCACTGCCGGAACTCACAGCTGCGCTGCGCGCTCAATCTGCCGCGGTGCTGGTGGCCCCTCCAGGCGCCGGCAAGACGACGCGGGTTCCGCTGGTGCTGGCGGCGGAGCCTTGGGCCGCGGGACAGAAACTCATCGTGCTCGAGCCGCGCCGGCTCGCCGCACGGGCTGCGGCCGCGCGCATGGCGGCAACACTCGGTGAGCCGGTCGGCGCGAGCGTCGGCTACCGCGTCCGTTTCGGCTCCAAAGTCTCCGCGGCGACGCGCGTCGAAGTCGTGACCGAAGGCGTCTTCACGCGGCTCATTCTCGACGATCCCTCGCTTGCGGGCGTCGCGGCTGTTCTGTTCGACGAGTTCCATGAGCGCTCGCTCGACGCCGACCTCGGCTTGGCGCTTGCCCGCGACGTGCAGCAGGCCTTGCGACCGGAGCTCAAGCTCCTGGTCATGTCGGCAACGCTCGACGGCGCACGCGTCGGCAAGCTCCTTGGCGATGCGCCGGTGATCGAAAGCGCCGGCCGCGCCTTTCCGGTCGAGACGCGCTATCTCGGGCGCGACGCGCGCGCGCCGATCGAGCGGCAAGTCGCCGATGCCGTGACGCGCGCCCTGCGCGCCGAAACGGGATCGCTGCTGGTCTTTCTTCCAGGCGCCGCCGAGATCCGCCGCACCGAGACGCTCTTGCGCGAGCGCATCCATGATGAAGCCTTCGACATTGTGCCGCTCTATGGCGCGCTCGACGCCGACGTCCAGGACCGGGCGATCGCGCCGGCGTCGCCGGGCCGGCGCAAGATCGTGCTCGCGACCTCGATTGCGGAGACCTCGCTGACCATCGAAGGCGTGCGCGTGGTCGTCGATTGCGGGCTGGCGCGCGTGCCGCGCTACGAGCCCGACGTGGGGCTCACCAGGCTCGAGACCGTGCGGGTCTCGCGCGCCTCCGCGGAGCAGCGGCGCGGCCGCGCCGGACGCACCGAGCCTGGTGTTTGCTATCGGCTATGGGACGAGCCGCAGACCGCCGCGCTTGAGCCCGCCAACCGGCCGGAAATCCTCGCCGCTGATCTTTCCGGTTTCGTGCTCGATCTCGCGCATTGGGGCGTTGCCGATCCCGCTTCGCTGCCCTTTCTCGATTGCCCGCCGGCAGCGGCCCTCAGCCAGGCCAAGGCGCTGCTCGGCGCGCTCGGCGCAATCGATGCGGCGGGGCGCATCACGCAAGAGGGACGCCGGTTGCGGGTGCTGCCGCTGCCGCCTCGGCTCGCGCGCATGGTGGTCGATGCGGCCGCGGCCGGTGCGGCGGAGCTTGCCTCCGACATCGCCGTCGTGCTCAGCGAGCGCTCCCTCGGCGGCAGCGACGTCGACATTAGCCATCGCCTCGACGCGTTGCGCCGTGATTCCTCGCAGCGTACGCGCGAGGCGCGCGCAATGGCAAAGCGGTGGTCGCAGATGGCGCGGGCAGGAAAACCGGCGCAGCAGGGGCGGGGTGGAGATGAGTTTTCGGTCGGCGCGCTGCTTGCGCTCGCCTACCCGGGCCGCATCGCGAAGAATCGCGGCGCGGGCGGCGCGTTCCTCTTGGCCAACGGCCGCGGCGCCAATGTCGATTCCGCCTCCGCGCTCGCGCGCGAGCCGTTTCTCGCCGTCGCCGAGATCACCGGAACCGCGGCGCAAGGGCGCATCGTGCTGGCGGCGCCGCTCGCCCTTGCCGAGATCGAAGCGCAATTTGCCGCCCGCATCGAAAGTCGCGACGAGATGGTCTTCGACGACGCGAGCGCGAGCTTGCGCGCACGCCGGCTGCGCCGTCTCGGCGCCATCACGTTTGCCGAGCAGCCGATGGCGGTTGCGCCAGACGCGGCGAGCGCGTGCATGCTCGCGCAAGGCATCGCGCGGCTCGGCATCGCGCGCCTGCCATGGACAGAATCGCTGCGGCAATGGCGCGACCGCGTCATGTTCCTGCGCCGCGCCCTCGGCGATGAATGGCCGGACCTCGGCGATCCCGCTCTCGCTGCAAGCGCGGCCGAGTGGCTCGCCCCGCCGCTCATCGGCAAGACCGCGCTCGACGACTTCGCAAGCGGCGAATTTGCGCACGCCCTGCAGGCCCTGCTGCCGTGGACGTTGCGGCGCAGGCTCGAGGCCGAGGCGCCGAGCCATTTCAGCGCGCCCACGGGTTCTGCGCTGCCGATCGATTATGCGGCGCCCGAGGGGCCGCGCCTTGCGATCAGGTTGCAAGAACTGTTCGGCCTCGACCGGCATCCCAGCATCGCCGCAGGACGGGTGCCGCTCGTGCTCGAGCTCTTGTCGCCGGCCCATCGCCCGGTGCAAGTGACGCGCGATCTGCCCGGATTCTGGCGCGGCAGCTACGCCGCGGTCAAATCCGAGATGAAGGGCCGCTACCCGCGTCATCCATGGCCCGATGATCCGCTGTCCGCAGCGCCCACGCGCCGCGCCAAACCGCGCTCGCGCTAGGGGGCGCTGCGTTGTCATTGGCGGGCTTGACCAGCGGGCGATGCATCCGGGATGCGGAACGAAACCAATCTCTCGGGAAAGCGTTTGGCTAGGGCTGTCGCGCTTTTCCCTGCGCCGCGCTTGCGCTATGAGGCGCGTGCGCATAAGGCGCCGTCAGGACCGGTGATGTTCCCCAAGCCGAAGCCCGCACTCAGTCCCAACACCTATGCGTATGAATCCGAGCCGCTGGTGAAGGCGACCGGCTTTCGCGAATACGACGTGCGCTGGCTGCTCGAAAAGGAAATCAACCTGATGGGGGTGCAGGCGCTGGGACTGGGGCTCGGCACGCTCATCCACGAGCTCGGCGTTGCGCCGCGCATCGTGACCGGGCACGATTTCCGCGCCTATTCGGCGTCCGTCAAGACTGCGTTGACGAACGGGCTCATGGCCGCGGGCTGCAGCGTCACCGATATCGGTCTCGCGCTCACGCCGATGGCTTATTTCGCCCAATTCGGACCGGCGTGAAGATTGGGGCCAACCGCCCGCTCACCTTCGGCCCGGACGAGATCAACCGGCTCAAGACGATCGTGCTCGAGGCGCGCTACAATCTGCGCGGCGGCGGCGCCTACGCATTCGTCGAGAATTTTCCGGCCCGTTACATCGCCGACCTCACCGACCGGCCGAAGCTCAAGCGCCGGCTCAAGGTCGTCTGCGCCTGCGGCAACGGCACCGCCGGCGCGTTCGCGCCCCGCGTGCTCTCGGCGGTCGGCTGCGACGTGGTCCCGCTCGACTGCGAGCTGGACCACACCTTTCCCAAATACAATCCCAACACCGAAGACATGAAGATGCTGCACGCGATGCGTGACGAGGTGTTGCGCGTGAGGGCGGACGTGGCACTCGGCTTCGATGGCGACGGCGATCGCTGCGGTGTCGTCGACAACGAGGGGGAAGAAATTTTCGCCGACAAGGTCGGGGTAATGCTCGCGCGCGACATTTCCGCGCAACATAAAGGCGCAATCTTCGTCGTCGACGTGAAATCGACCGGCTTGTTCATGACCGATCCGGTGTTGCGCGCGAACGGTGCCAAAACCGACTACTGGAAGACCGGTCACTCCTACATCAAGCGCCGCGTCAACGAGATCGGCGCGGTTGCCGGCTTCGAGAAGTCGGGCCACTTCTTCTTCAATGAGCCGCTCGGCCGCGGCTACGACGACGGGCTCGTCTTTGCGCTTGCGGTATGCGACATGCTCGAGCGCAATCCCGGAAAAAGCATGGCCGATCTCAAGAATGCGCTGCCCAAGACCTGGTCCTCGCCGACGATGTCGCCGCACTGCGCCGATGAGGTCAAATACCGGGTGGTCGACGAGGTCGTGAAGCACTTTGAGCAGGCGAAAGCGCGCGGCGAGAAAGTGGCGGGAGAAGAAATCCGCGATCTCGTCACGGTGAACGGCGTGCGCCTCACCGTCGCGGACGGCACCTGGGGACTGGTGCGCGCCTCCTCCAACAAACCGGAGCTGGTGGTGGTGGTTGAGAGCCCGGTGTCGGAGACGCGCATGCGCGACATGTTCAGGGCGATCGACGGCGTGCTGCGCACGCATCGCGAGGTCGGCGCCTACAATCAGACGATTTGACGCGAAACGCGCCCTAGGCGCCTCGGTTCGCCCGAGCTATCTCACGCGCGGGGGGCGTGCCTACATCGAGCGCCTGCGGCGCATCTCTCGCCGCGCTTTGTTGCCCGCTACGAGCGCGAGCGGCCGTTGCCGACGGCGTGAGCGGTACTGTTTCGCGCGCCACGGCGCGTCTTGCGCGTGTCGGAGTGCGCGTTCAACACCTCGATCAGGGCGCGCACCTTGGGCGACAGCGTACCCTTGCGCCAGATCAGGCTGGTCTGCGCCCGCGCGAGTGCTGCGGGCAGCGAATGCGTGCTCAAAAGCTTGGCGTCCGGAAACGTGGTGAGCACGTTGCGCGGCATCAGCGCAATGCCCATGCCCGCAACGGCGCATCCGAGCATGGCGTGGTAGGAGGTTATTTCGACAATTCGACCCGGCATTTCCCCATGGTGAGCGAACCAATCCTCGAGCCGCTGGCGGTAGGCACAGCCGGCCTCGAAGGCGAGCACGGTTTGCGGTCTGGCATCGCGCGGCGACTTGATTGGCGGATGATCGGCGGCGGCGATGATCACCAGCTCCTCCTCGTAGATCGCGACCTTCTCGAACGGCCCGTCGGCGATGGGCTCGGAGGCGAGCGCCGCGTCGAGCTCGCCTGAGAGCACCGCGGCGGCAAGCTGCTTGGTATTGCCGGTGCGCAGCTCGAACGTGACCTCGGGATAACGACTGAGATATTCGTTCATGGGTACGGGCAAGCGCATCGCGGCCGTGCTCTCCCCCGTTCCTAATCGCAACAGCCCGCGCGGCTTGGCATCGTGCACCGCCTCGCGCGCTTCCCGCGCCAAGTCGATGAGCCGCTCGGCGTAATCGAGCAATAGCTTACCCGCCGGCGAGACATGGAGCCGCTTGCCCTCGCGCACGAACAGGTCGACGCCGAGCTCGCTCTCGAGCTGGCGCACGCGCGTGGTGACGTTGGATTGCACGCGGTTGAGCTTTTCCGCAGCCCGCGTGACGCCGCCGGCTTCGACGACGGAGCGGAAGATATGCAGGTCGCTGAGATCCATCGTTCTCACCTAGAGATTATTGTGATCATTATTATTCATTTTACGTGATGTTGTGGCAGCAGTAAAGGTGCCACCGAGAAATTGAATTGAAGGAGGCAGACCATGTGTGCCATCGATGTAGATGCGCTTGATTACAAGGGCTTACCGCCTGAGCAGTGGGACCGGCTGCGCCGGCAAGCGATGCATCGCGCCCACCTCGCCCGCGGACGGGCGCTGCGCGATGTCATCGGGGGCGGGGTCCGCGCGCTGCGCGCGGCTGCCGCAAGCGCGCTCATCCGCGCGGTCGCCGAGGCGACCATCGCGGCAGCCCGCAAATGGTGGCGCGCCTACGCGCTCTGGCGCGAACGCAAGGCGGCGGTGCGCGAGCTTCATGCGCTCGACGACCGCACGCTGCGGGACATCGGGGTAAACCGCTCGGAGATCGAGTGGGTCGTCTACGGCCGGGATGCGACGCGGCTGCGGGACGCCAGCATCGCAGCGAACCGCTCGCGCCGGCACGACGCGCGCACCGGCGCGTCCGCGCGGCCGCAGCAAACGAGGAAGCGCCCGATCACGAAGAGCGCCGCTTAGCTTGGCACGCGCTCGCTATCCCACCGTCTCCTCGAAGGTCGCGCGGAAGGCATGCGCCGGATAGACGCCGAGGATTTTCATCTCTTTGGAATAGAACGCGAGCTCCTCGAACGCGAACACCAAGCTGCGGTCTTCGGGATGACCCTCGACATCCGCATAGAACTGCGTGGCGAAGAAGTTGCCCTCGATCATGTAGCTTTCGAGCTTTGTCATGTTGACGCCGTTGGTCGCAAAGCCGCCGAGCGCCTTGTAGAGTGCGGCGGGCACGTTGCGCACCCGAAACAGGAACGTGGTAATGACCGGGCGGCCATCGCGCGTGGCCCATTTTGCATCGCGCGAAAGCACGATGAAGCGCGTGGTGTTGTGGTCTTCGTCCTCGATATCGTGCGCCAGGATGTCGAGCCCGTAGATCTCCGCGGCGAGGCGCGTGGCGATGGCAGCGCGCGTCTTGTCGCCCATTTCGGCGACCTCGCGCGCGGAGCCCGCAGTATCGGCCGCGACCACCGGCTTGACGCCGAGTTTGCGGATCACTTTGCGGCATTGCCCGAGCGCGTGCACGTGGCTCTCGACCGTTTTGATGTCGGCGAGCGTTGCCCCCTTGGGGGCGAGCAGCTGGTGGCGCACCGGCATGAAATGCTCGGCGACGATGTGGAGCCCCGAGTCCGGCAGAAGATGGTGAATATCGGCGACGCGGCCGGCGACCGAGTTTTCGATCGGGATCATGCCGAGCGCGGCCTCGCCCGCGCTGATGGCCGCGAACGCGTCCTCGAACGTCGCGCACGGCACCGCCTCATAGTCCGGGTAGACTTCGCGCGAGGCGAGATGGGAATTCGCTCCCGGCTCGCCCTGGAACACGATCTTTTTGCCTCTCATGGCCGTTCCGGTACGCACGCGGCTGCTCCGAGTCAACGGCTCCAGGGCGCTCGTCGGTAGCCCGGATGAGCGAAGCGAAATCCGGGATTCGAACCGCGGCGGGATCATCCCTGCAGATCGCTTCGCCCATGCGGGCTACGGCTGCTTATTACGGCGTTCCTTTCCTCGCCCGAGAATCTTGCGCGCCCGCTCGAGATCGGCGGGCGTGTCGACCCCGAGCGGCATGCTCTCGACGATGGTCGCGTCGATGCGCATGCCGGCCTCGAGCGCGCGCAACTGTTCGAGCTTCTCACGTTGCTCGAGCGGCGAGGGGGGCAGCGCGACGAAACGCGCCAGCGCGGCGCGGCGAAAAGCATAAAGCCCGATGTGGTGATAGAGCGGGCCCTCGCCCGCGGGTGCGCTCGCGCGGGTGAAATAGAGGGCGCGCAGGCGGTTCTTTCCGACCGGCGTGCCGACGAGCTTCACCACGTTCGGATCGCCGCGCTCCTGCGCGCGCGTGATCTCGACCGCAAGCGTGGCGATATCGACCGCCGCATCGGCGAGCGGGGCGATGGCGGCCGCGACATCGGCAGCTGCGAGCGTGGGCAGGTCGGCCTGCACGTTGACGATGATGCTGCTGCGGCGCTGCGGGTCGATGACCTCGAGCGCCTCGAAAATGCGATCCGAACCCGAGGCGTGGTCGGCGCGCGTCATCACCGCGCGCCCGCCGGCCTTCTCGACGCAGGCCGCGATCACCTCCGAGTCGGTCGCCACCACCACCTCGCCGACGCGGGCCGCCTGCGCGCGCCGCATGACGTGGACGATCATCGGTTCGCCGGCGATGTCGAGGAGCGGCTTGCCGGGAAGCCGCGTCGAGGCCATGCGCGCGGGGATGAGAATGAGAACGTCGGCCATCGCTCCGCCTCGGCCGGCCCGGTCCGCATACACGATACAAGATAAAGGGGTGCGCCTCACCCTGCGGAGGGCAGCTCAAGCGCGTTTCCGCGCGTTTTCAGCGCGCGGTGCGGCCTATCTTGAAGGGTGAGACGCGCCATCCTCATCCTTCGAGACGGGCCCTCACGCGCCCCTCCTCAGGATGAGGATGAGCGTGTGCTGCCCGCTTATACGGGTTGCCAGAGCCGAGGCAAACCGGCTATTTGTGCGCCGCCGCAAACCGCGGCTGCCCGCCCCTTCCATCACGCTGCGCGCGAGCTTCGAGGCGATGGACTCCTTTGAGGTGAATAAGATCCTTGGTGCGATCTTGGGCACCTGCCTGGGCATACTCGCGATCAACATCGCCGCCGGCGCGATCTTCGCGCCGGAGAAGCTCGCCAAGCCGGGCTACGAGGCCGCCGTGCCGGAACAGGCGCCGTCCGGCACACCCGCCGAGCAGGAAAAGCAGCAACCGATCGAGCAACTCCTCGCCAACGCGGACATGAAACGCGGCGAGAACTCGGCCAAGAAATGCCAGGCCTGCCACACCTTCAACAAGGGCGGGCGCAACCTGGTCGGGCCCAATCTGTGGGGCGTGGTCGGCCGTCCGAGGGCATCGGAGGCCGGCTTCAATTATTCCGCCGCGATGAAGGCCAAGGGCGGCAATTGGACGATCGAGGAGCTCAATCAGTTCATCACCAATCCCCGCGGCTCCATTCCCGGCACCAATATGACCTTCGCCGGCATCTCGCGCGGCAGCGAGCGGGCCGACGTCATCGCCTATCTCAACTCGCTGTCGGACAACCCGGCGCCGCTTCCCAAGGCGGCGGAGGCCGCAGGTGGCGCAAAGCCGCAGTGAAGGCGTCCTCCATTTGAAGGATGATGGCGGCCGCTTTATCGCGTAGTTTAAGTTTTGGTAATGATGGGCTTGAGCGGTCCACAGCCGTGGCGAAGGCGCGGGCGCGGCTTACTTATGATAGTCATAAAGTGATGGTGAAGTGATCGTCCCGACGCGCCGCCTCTCGGTGCCGATCCATCCGAAATCGGACATCGGGCGGCCGATGCGTGCGTCGGTTTCGCCCCGGAGGTTTTCCTTGCGCCTGACCCGCCGATTCCTCCTCCGCAGCGGCCTTCTTGCAGCTTTGTTCCCCATCTTCGAGCGTGTGCCGCGTCTCGGTGCCGCGGCGCACGCGCAAGCTCCAAACGGGGAGGGCAATCTCGAATGGCGGCACGGCTTGTCGCTGTTCGGCGAACTCAGATATCCGGCCACCTTCAAGCATTTCGATTACGTCAACCCGAATGCGCCCAAGGGCGGCAGCGTGCGGCTGATGGCGATCGGCACCTTCGACAACTTCAACGAGGTCGTCTCCGGACTCAAAGGCTCGATCGCGGCGGGAGCCGGCATGATCTCGGACAGCTTGCTCGCGCCCGCGCTCGATGAAGTATCGACCGAGTATGGGCTCATCGCCGAAGCGGTGAGCCACCCGAAGGACTTTAGCTCCGCCACGTTCCGTTTGCGCGCCGCCGCGCGCCATCACGACGGCAAGCCGGTGACCGTCGACGACGTGATCTTCTCCATGCAGGCGTTCAAGACCCACAATCCGTCGCTCGCGGCCTATTACCGGCACGTCGCCAAAGTCGAGCAGACCGGGGAGCGCGAGGTCACGTTCGTCTTCGACGCTCCGGGCAATCGGGAAATGCCGCAGATCGTGGGGCAGCTCAACGTGCTGCCCAAGCATTGGTGGGAGGGGACCGACGCCTCGGGCAGGAAGCGCGATATCGGCGTGACCACGCTCGAGCCGCCGCTGGGCAACGGCGCCTACCGTATCAAGGAGTTCGTCGCCGGCCGCACCGTTGCCTACGAGCGTGTGAAGGACTATTGGGCCAAGGATCTCAACGTCAATGTCGGCCGCGACAATTTTGACGAGATGCGCTTCGAATATTTTCGCGATGCGACGGTCGCGCTCGAGGCGTTCAAGGCCGACCATCTCGATTGGCGCACCGAGAACATCGCCAAGAACTGGGCCACGGCCTATGATTTCCCCGCGGTCAACGAAAAGCGCGTCCTCCTCGAGGAATTTCCGCAGCGCAACCGCGGCATCATGCAGGGTTTCGCGTTCAACACGCGGCGCGACAAATTCAAGGATGCGCGGTTGCGCCGCGCATTTAATTTCGCCTATGACTTCGAGGAGATGAACAAGCAGATCTTCTTCGGGCTCTACACGCGCATCAAGAGCTATTTCGAAGGGACCGAGCTCGCCTCATCCGGCCTGCCGCAAGGTCAGGAACTGGAAATCCTGGAAACGGTGAAGGACAAAGTGCCGCCGGAAGTGTTCACCACCGAGTACACCAACCCGGTGGGCGGGAGCCCGGAGAAGGTGCGCGCCAATCTGCGCGAAGCGATGCGGCTCCTCAAGGAGGCGGGTTACGAAATCCGCAACCAGAAACTGGTCAACGCCAAGACGGGCGAGCCCTTCAGCTTCGAGATTCTCACCGAAGAGCCGAGCATCGAGCGTATCATCCTGTTCTACAAGCCCTCGCTCGAGCGGCTCGGCATGACTGTCAATGTGCGCACGGTCGATGATCCGCAATACGAGAACCGGCTGCGCAACTGGGATTTCGACATGATCGTCGCGTCCTGGCCCGAGTCGCTCTCCCCCGGCAACGAGCAGCGCGATTACTGGGGCTCGCAGGCCGCCGACACGGCGGGCTCGCGCAACTACGTCGGCATCAAAAATCCGGCGGTCGACGCGCTGATCGATCGAGTGATCTTCGCCAAGAATCGTGCCGAGCTCGTCGCCGCCAGCAGGGCGCTCGACCGCGTGCTCTTGTGGAATTATTACGTCGTGCCGCAGTTTACCTCGGACAAGATCCGCAGCGCGCGCTGGGACCGTTTCAACCGGCAGGATCCTCTGCCCAAATACGGCGCATCAGCCTTCCCGACCGTATGGTCGATGATCAACGCGATCGCGCTAACACGCCGCGAGACGCTTCTTTTTGGTGGGGCTGCTCTCGCATCGTCTCTCGCACGGAACGTCGAGGCAGCGCAGGACTCCGAGCGCCATGGCGTGTCGGCGTTCGGAGATCTCAAATATGCGCCCGACTTTAAGCATTTCGACTACGTCAATCCAAACGCTCCGAGGGGCGGCGTGTTCTCCCAGGTCGGGTCGAACCGCGTCTTCAATCAGAACTTCCTCACTTTCAATTCGCTCAACATCTTCATCCTCAAGGGCGACGGCGCGCAGGGCATGGAGCTCACCTTCGCCGGCCTGATGGCGCGCGCCGCCGACGAGCCGGATGCGCTCTACGGGCTTGCCGCGCGCGCCGTGCGCATTTCCACGGATGGTTTGACCTACCGGTTCCTGATGCGGCCCGGCATCACCTTCCACGACGGCAGCCCGCTCACCGCCCACGACGCTGCCTTTTCGCTCAAAATCCTCAAGGAGAAAGGCCACCCGATCGCGCAGCAATTGCTGCGCGATGTCCACGACGCCGAGGCGCCCGACGACGCCACCGTGCTCATCCACTTTGCGCCAAACCGCGCGCGCGACGTCCCACTGTTTGCGGCCTCGCTGCCGATTTTTTCCCGCGCCTATTACTCCACACATCCCTTCGAGGAGACCACGCTCGAGCCGCCGCTCGGCAGCGGGCCGTACCAGGTCGGCCGCTTCGAGACCGGCCGCTTCATCGAATATGACCGGGTCAAGAACTGGTGGGGCGCCGATCTGCCGGTCGGGCGCGGGCAGAACAATTTCGACGTGGTGCGTTACGAGTTCTACCGCGATCGCGACGTCGCGTTCGAGGGATTCACCAGCAAGACCTATCTCTTCCGCGAGGAATTCACCTCGCGCATCTGGGCGACGCGCTACGACTTTCCGGCAATCCGCGAAGGGCGCGTCAAGCGCGACGTCCTCCCCGACGACACACCGTCGGGCGCGCAGGGCTGGTTCTTCAACGCGCGGCGGGAAAAGCTCAAGGACAGGCGGCTGCGCGAAGCCTGCATCTATGCCTTCGATTTCGAATGGACCAACAAGAACCTGATGTACGACAGCTACAAGCGCACCCATTCGGTGTTCCAGAACTCCGACATGGTGGCGGTGGGCAAGCCCTCGCGCGAGGAGCTGGCGCTGCTTGAGCCGTTCCGCGGCAAGGTTCCCGACGAGGTGTTCCGCGAGCCGTTCGTGCCGCCGGTCTCCGACGGCTCGGGCCAGGACCGCGCGATGTTGCGCCACGCCAGCCAGCTGCTGCAGGAGGCGGGCTTCGTCGTCAAAGACGGCAAGCGGGTGACCCCGCAGGGCGAGCCGATCAGCGTCGAGTTCCTGCTCGATGAGCCGTCATTCCAGCCGCATCACATGCCGTTCGTCAAGAATCTCGGCACGCTGGGGATTGAGGCGAACCTGCGCATCGTCGACCCCGTGCAGTACCGCAAGCGCCTCGACGATTTCGACTTCGACCTCACGGTGCAGCGGTTCGGCTTCTCCGCCACGCCCGGCGACTCGCTGCGCACCTTCTTTTCTTCGCAGTCCGCCGGCATGCGCGGCTCGCAGAACCTCGCCGGCATGTCCGATCCGGTCCTCGACGCGCTGATCGAGAAAATCATCGCCGCCGACACACGGGCCAATTTGACGACGGCATGCCGCGCCCTCGACCGCGTGATCCGCTCGGGCCGCTATTGGGTGCCGCATTGGTACAAACCCGCCCATTGGCTCGCCTATTGGGACGTGTTCAACCACCCCGCGACAAAACCGCGTTATGCGCGCGGCGCGCCCGAGACCTGGTGGTACGATAGCGACAAGGCCGCGAAGCTCGAGCGCGGATAGGCTCCGCCCCGCGCTGGCGCGCGCCGCAGGACGCGCCCGAAGGCGTTTGTCTTCAGGTCGCCCTTCGTTGCGTCACCAAACAGGTCTGCGCTGCAGCGAATACACGCGTTTACGTGGATTTGCGCACGCTTAGCAGCGTGCCAGCCATGCTGAGTCGCTGAATGCGCTCTAGTATTTACGGAATCGCGCAGCGGTGCCGGTTCATATACGATAGCCTTGAGCTATGGAGGCGCGCGGCGAAACCGTCGCGCCATGACAAACGGTCGTTGTGAGACTGCGCTAGAGCTGTGGCATGACCGCCTACATCATCCGCCGCCTCTTTTTCATGGTCCCGACGCTGTTGGGCATCATGCTGGTGTCGTTCGTGGTGGTGCAATTCGCGCCCGGCGGACCGGTCGAGCGCGTGATCGCCCAGCTCTCCGGCGCCGATACCGGCGCGACCTCGCGCATCTCGGGCTCCCCCGGCGGCGATCTCGGCGCGCGCGGCCAGCCCGGCGGCGCCGGCGCGGTCGATGCGGTGAGCTCCAAATATCGTGGCGCGCAGGGGCTCGACCCCGAATTCATCAAGAGCCTGGAGAAACAGTTCGGCTTCGACAAGCCGGCCTATCAGCGTTTCTTCATAATGCTGTGGAATTACTCGCGCTTCGATTTCGGCAAGAGCTATTTTCGCGACACCACCGTTCTCCAGCTCATCAAGGAGAAACTGCCGGTCTCGATTTCGCTCGGCATCTGGCTCACGCTTCTGACCTACCTGATCTCGATCCCGCTCGGCGTCCGCAAGGCGGTCAAGGACGGCTCGCAGTTCGACGTGTGGACCTCGGGCGTGATCATCATCGGCTACGCCATCCCCGGATTCCTGTTCGCGATCCTGCTCATTATTCTGTTCGCCGGCGGCTCGTTCTTCAACATTTTCCCGCTGCGCGGGCTCACCTCCGATTACTGGTCGCAATTGTCCATCCCGGGAAAAATCATCGACTATTTCTGGCATCTCGTGCTGCCGATCGTCTCCATGGGGCTCTCCGCCTTCGCCACCATGACGCTTTTGACGAAAAACTCGTTCCTCGACGAGATCCGCAAGCAGTACGTGCTCACCGCGCGTGCCAAGGGCTGTGCCGAGCGGCAGGTGCTCTATGGGCACGTGTTCCGCAACGCCATGCTGATCGTCATCGCCGGCTTCCCCGGCGCCTTCGTGCACGCCTTCTTTGCCGGCTCTCTGTTGATCGAGACCATTTTCTCGCTCGACGGCATCGGGCTCCTCGGCTTCGAGAGCGTGCTCAATCGCGATTATGCGGTGGTGTTCGCCACCCTCTACATCATGTCGCTGGTCGGGCTGGTGGTGAACCTCATCTCCGACCTCGCCTATACCTGGGTTGATCCGCGCATCGACTTCGAGACGCGGGAGGTGTGAGGTGGACGAGCGCACCACCATCACGGTTCCCGAGACGACGGCGCAGACGCCGATGGGGCTCGGCGTGCTGCCGGAGCGCCACCGGTTGGCGATCTCGCCGCTCAACCGCCGCCGCTGGGAGAGTTTCAAGGCGAACCGGCGCGGCTACTGGGCGTTCTGGATTTTCATGGCGCTGTTCGTCGTCTCGCTCCTTGCCGAGTTCATCGCCAACGACAAGCCGTTCTACGTGCACTACGACGGAAAGTCGTTTTTTCCGGTCTTCGTGACTTACCCGGAGACCGCCTTCGGCGGCGAGTTCGAGACCGCGGCCGATTACCGCGATCCCTATTTGCAGAAGCTCATCGCCGAGAAGGACGGCTACATGCTCTGGCCGCCGATCCGCTACTCCTACAACACGCACAACCTCGACCTGCCGACGCCGGCGCCCTCGAAGCCGACCTGGCTGTTGACTGAGGCCGAATGCAAGGCCGTGGTCCAGCAAAAGGGCCTCAGCGGCTGCCGCGACCTCGAATACAACTGGATCGGCACCGACGACCAGGGCCGCGACGTGGCGGCACGGCTCATCTACGGCTTCCGCCTGTCCGTGCTGTTCGGGCTCGCGCTCACCATCGTCTCCTCGATCATCGGCGTTGCCGCCGGCGCGGTGCAGGGCTATTTCGGCGGCTGGACCGATCTCTTGTTCCAGCGCTTCATCGAGATCTGGACGTCCATCCCCTCGCTCTACCTCTTGCTCATCGTCTCGTCGGTGCTGGTGCCCGGATTCTTCGTGCTGCTCGGCATCTTGTTGTTGTTCTCCTGGGTCTCGCTGGTCGGCCTGGTACGCGCCGAGTTCCTGCGCGGGCGCAACTTCGAATACATCCAGGCCGCGCGCGCGCTCGGCGTCTCGAACCGCACCATCATGTTCCGCCATCTCTTGCCCAACGCCATGGTCGCGACGATGACGTTCCTGCCGTTCATCCTCTCCTCCTCGGTGATGACGCTGACCGCGCTCGATTTTTTGGGCTTCGGCCTGCCGCCCGGCTCGCCGTCGCTCGGCGAGATGCTCTCGCAAGGCAAGGCGAACATTCAGGCGCCGTGGCTCGGCATCTCCGGCTTCCTGACGGTCGCCACCATGCTCTCGCTGCTCATCTTCATCGGCGAGGCGGTGCGCGACGCGTTTGATCCGCGCAAGACCTTCGGGTGAGGGCGATGGAAGCACCCTACGATAGGTTGCTCGAGGTGAAAGAACTGTCCACCGCCTTCCGGCAAGGGCGGCGCGAAACGCTCGCGGTCGATCGCATCTCCTTCCACATCAAGAAAGGGGAGACGGTGGCGCTGGTCGGCGAGTCCGGTTCCGGCAAGTCGGTGACCGCGCTCTCCGTCCTCAAGCTTCTGCCGTACCCGGCCGCGCACCATCCCTCAGGCTCGATCCGCTTCAAGAACCAGGAGCTGCTGAGCCTGCCGGAGGCCGAGATCCGCCGCGTGCGCGGCGACGACATCACCATCATCTTCCAGGAGCCGATGACCTCGCTCAATCCGCTGCACACCATCGAGAAGCAGATCGGCGAGATCCTGCTGCTGCATCGGGGGCTTACCGGGCTCGCGGTGCGCGCGCGCACCATCGAGCTGCTGGGCCAGGTCGGCATCCCGGATCCGGAGCTGCGGCTCAAGAGCTATCCCCACCAGCTCTCCGGCGGCCAGCGCCAGCGCGTGATGATCGCCGTGGCGCTCGCCAACGAGCCGGATCTCCTCATCGCGGATGAGCCGACCACCGCGCTCGACGTCACGGTGCAGGCGCAAATCCTCAACCTCTTGAAGGAGCTGCAGACGCGGCTCGGCATGGCGATGCTGTTCATCACCCACGATCTCGGCATCGTGCGCAAGCTCGCCGACACCGTGTGCGTGATGAAGGAGGGAAAGATCGTCGAGCACGGACCGGTCGAGCGCGTCTTCACCGCGCCGCACCACCCCTATACGCGCGCGTTGCTCGCCGCCGAGCCGAAGCCCGATCCCGCGCCCGCATGCCCCGACGCGCCGGTCGTGATCGAGACCAAGGATCTCAAAGTGTGGTTTCCGATCAAGCGCGGCGTCATGCGGCGCGCGGTCGGGCACATCAAGGCGGTCGACGGCGTGAGCATCGCGGTGCGTCAAGGCGAGACGCTGGGCGTGGTGGGCGAATCCGGCTCCGGCAAGACCACGCTCGGGCTGGCCATTCTGCGTCTCATCTCCTCCGACGGGCCGGTCGTCTTTTTCGGCAGCTCCATCGCCGGGCTGACGTTCCGGAAGATGCGGCCGTTCCGCCGCCACATGCAGATCGTGTTCCAGGACCCCTACGGCTCGTTGTCCCCGCGCATGTCGATCTCCGACGTCATCGAGGAAGGTTTGTGGGTGCATCATCCGAAACTCAGCAGGAGCGAGCGCGAGCAGCGCGTGATCGACGCGTTGCGCGACGTCGGCCTCGACCCCGACACCCGCTTTCGCTATCCGCACGAATTCTCCGGCGGGCAGCGCCAGCGCATCGCGGTCGCCCGCGCCATCGTGCTCGAGCCGACCTTCGTGGTGCTCGACGAGCCGACGAGCGCGCTCGACATGATCATCCAGGCGCAGATCGTCGATCTTCTGCGCGCGCTGCAGAAGCGCCACAACCTCACCTACATGTTCATCTCCCATGACCTGCGCGTGGTGGCGGCGCTCGCCTGCCGGCTGCTTGTCATGCGCCACGGCAAGGTGGTGGAGGAGGGCCCCGCCGCCGACGTCTTTGCCCGCCCCCAGAGCCCCTACACGCGCGCCTTGCTCGCCGCCGCTTTCAAGCTCGAGACGGCACCCGAAGGCGTCGTCGCGGAGTAGGAACGATGACATTGGCGCTGATCGTCCATGTTCTTTGAGCCTATGCGGGTGAATTGGAATCAGCGCGAGCGGCGAACTCGGGCTTTACCCTCCCCCTTGTGGGGCCGCGCTGCAGTGGCTCGCGCTCAATCGCGCGCGCCTTGCTGACATTGTCCGCTCCGGCGCGATCTCGCGGTAGCGCGCGTTGGGATGCGAGGGAATCAAATGAGCGGCGAACTCGGTCCTACCCTCCCCCTTGTGGGGAGGGTCGGCGCACGCAGGCAAGCTTGCGCAGCCTGCGCAAGCTTGGCTGCGCTGCGCCGGGGTGGGGGTCGTGCGGTCATCCGCTGATGGACCCCCACCCCCAACCCCTCCCCAGCCGGCTGCGGGCTTGCCCGCTCCCGGCACGGCTTAAAGCGACCAAACCCCGGCAGGCCGGGGTTTGGTTGGGGAGGGCAGTAGACCGAGCGCGCGGCGCCATTGTGCCTGAAGCGCGAAAGATTACGCCCTAATGTCCGCCATCCTTCTCGCCGTCACCGGCACCGACCCGCAGCCGTGGGAGGCGCGCTTGCGCGCGCTCGCGCCGCAGCGCGACATCCGCCTGTGGCCCGATCGCCTGGGGGAGGCCGCCGACGTCGCCTATGCCTGCGCCTGGCACGCTCCGCGCGGGCTCTTTGCCCGCCTGCCGCGGCTCGAGGCGATCTTCTCGCTCGGCGCCGGCGTCGATCATATTTTTGCCGATCCCGATCTGCCCGACGTGCCGGTCGTGCGCATCGTCGATCCCGATCTGACCATGCGCATGACCGAATACGTCGTGCTGCACGTGCTCGCCTATCACCGGCGCCAGCGGCTTTACGATATCCAGCAGCGCGAGCGCGTCTGGCATGAGCACGCGCAGTCGCCGGCGAGCGCGGTCGCGGTCGGCGTGATGGGGCTGGGCGCGCTCGGCGCCGCCGCGGCTGCGGCGCTCGTAAATCTCGGCTTCCGCGTCGCCGGTTGGAGCCGGACGGCGAAAACGCTTGCCGGCATCGAATGCTTTCACCGCGAGATCGGGCTCGAGGCATTTCTGCGCCGCACCGAGATTCTCGTCTGTCTGCTTCCGGCGACGCCGGCGACGCACGGCATCCTCGATCTAAAGCTTCTGCGCAAGCTCAAGCGCGACGGGGCGGCCGGCGGCGCCTACTTGATCAATGCCGCGCGCGGCGTGTTGCAGGTCGAAGCCGATATCCTCACCGCGCTCGACGAGGAGACGCTCGCCGGCGCAACGCTCGACGTTTTTGCGCGCGAGCCGCTGCCGGCGACAAGCCCGCTATGGCGGCATCCCAAAATTACCGTCACGCCACACAACGCCGCCGTCTCCGATCCGCACGCGCTCGCCGCCAACCTGTTGCGCCAGATCGAGCGCTTCGAGGCGGGCTTGCCGCTTATTAGCGTCAGCAGGGGTGTCGTCTGTGAGAGAGGATCCAAACGCGCGGCGAACTCGGTCTGCTCCCTCCCCCGCTCGCGGGGGAGGGGTGGGGAGGGGGTGAACTGCGCGAATCTTTTTGCATGCCCCCTCCCTATCCCTCCCCCGCAAGCGGGGGAGGGAACGCCGCGGCACGAGCGGCCCCCTCAGAACGATTCAGCTCTGCTTAAGGACTCGCCCCTCCCGCGCCGGCATACTCCATGCTGCGAAACTGCCGCTGCGCGCCACCTCGCGCCGCGGTGGCCGTGGCGGCCCATTTATCCTAGTCTTGCGACACCGGTATCCGTTCGCCGGCACGGGGCAACCCATGGCACCGGCTCAGATCAAGCGCCGCGTCTTCCTCGCGCTGCTCGCCGCGGCCGCCTGGCCGCTCGCGGCGCGCGCGCAGCAAACCAAAAAGATTCTGCGGGTCGGGGTGTTGTGGCCGAACCCGCCGGCGACATTCGAGTTCATGCGCCAAGGCTTGAATGACTTCGGCTACGTCGAGGGTCAAAACGTCGCTTTCGAGTTTCGCTGGGCGGAAGGCAAGCTCGATCAGCTGCCCGAATTGGCCGCCGAGCTCGTTCGCCTTCAGGTGGACGTTATCGTGACGCTCGCGCCTCAAGCGACGCTGGCGGCCAAGCAAGCCACGCAGACGATTCCGATTGTCTTCGTGGCGATGGGCGATCCTGTCGCGAGCGGAGTCGTGGCAAGCCTCGCGCGGCCGGGCGCGAACCTGACGGGCACGACCCGGATGATCTCCGAGATGAGCGCCAAGCACGTGGAGCTCATCAAGGAGGCGGTCCCCTCGCTCGCCAGACTGGCCGTCCTCTGGAATCCCACCAATTCGTCGCACGCCCCGGCGCTGCAGGCCGTCCATGCCGCTGGCCGCGCGTTGTCGCTGCAAGTTCAACCGTTGGAAGTACGCGCAGCCGCCGAGCTCGACGGTATTTTCGATATCGTCGTCCGAGAAAGAGCCGACGGCGTCCTCTTCATCGCCGACCCCGTCTTTTTCATCGCCCTCAAGCGCATGGCGGACTTCGTTGCGTCGAGCCGCCTGCCTGCCATCGCCAACTTTACCGAATTCCCCAAGCTCGGGGGCCTGATCGGCTACGCGCCGAGCATTCCGGATGAGTTCCGGCACGCGGCGAGTCACATCGACAAGATCCTCAAAGGCGCCAAGCCCGCCGATCTGCCGGTCGAGCAGCCGACGCGCTTTCAGCTGGTGATCAACCTCAAGACCGCCAAGGCGCTCGGCCTCGAGCTGCCGTTGATGTTCCTCGCCCGCGCCGACGAGGTGATCGAATGAACCGTCGCGCGTTCATGGCGCTGCTCAGTGCCGCCGCTGCGGCTTGGCCCTTTGCCACGCGCGCGCAGCAAAGCGAGCGCGTGCGGCGCCTTGGATTGCTGCAGGGACTGGCTGCGGATGATCCGGAATGGCAACGCCGCTTCGGCGCATTCAAACGCAGCCTCCAGGACTTGGGCTGGACCGAGGGCCAAAACGTCACATTCGAAGGCCGCTTCGCCGACGCCAAACCCGAGCGGCTGCCCGCGCTTGCCGCCGAGCTTGTTCGTGCAAACGTCGATGTCATCGTCACGAACGCAGCACAACCGATCGAGGCTGCCCGCAAAGCGACCAGCACCATTCCCATCGTCATGGCGTCGGTGGGCGATGCGGTGGCCGCCGGCTACGTCGCCAGCCTGGCGCGGCCGGGCGGAAATGTCACCGGACTGACGCTGGTTGCCACCGATCAAAGCGCAAAGCGGCTGCAGCTTCTCAAAGAAATCGTGCCGAATCTCGTTCGCGTCGCGGTGGTTTGGAACGGCAACGCGTCCGGCCATCGCCTGCAGCTTCGGGAGATGGAGCTGGTGGCGCCGGGACTGGGGATGACCTTGCAATCGCTTCCGCTGCGCAGTGGCGAGGACATCGACGCGGCCTTGCAGGCCGCCGCGCGGGCGAACGCGCAGGCGCTCTTCACCATGGACGATCCGCTCGTTCTATCGCAGCGTGCGCGCATCGTGGAATTTGCGATGCGGCAGAGACTGCCCGTCATGGGCGAGTTCAGGTCCGTTCCCGAGGCCGGTGGGCTTGCGAGCTATGGCCCGAACCTGCTCGACAATTGGCGCCGCGCCGCGCGCTACGTCGATAAAATATTCAGAGGCGCCAAGCCCGCCGATCTGCCGGTCGAGCAGCCCACCAAATTCGAGCTGGTGATCAATTTGAAAACTGCGGCTGCGCACGGCCTCACCCTTGCGCCCGGCGTGCTGGCCATTGCCGATGAGGTGATCGAGTGAGCATCCGTAGGGTGGGCAAAATCGCTCTCTGTACTGGTGCCGCGTGGGCGACCAGGGCGTTCACGCCCGTCTTCGACGGGCTGTGGCGGGCACGATTTTGCCCACGCGAAAGAAACGAGCAGCGCGCCTTTGCCCACCCTACGGCATTGAGAAAGCGCCTGCGGGAATGAGATCTTAAACGAATTATCAACCGTAAATGCCTGATTAATATTGCGCTTTGAGAGGTTCGAAGCCCTGCGATTGCCCTCAGACGCGGCACAGGAATTTCGCAAAAAATCACAGAATTGTCGGGAACCGCGCATTCTCTTGCGGGTTAAGGATTGGATGGACGGCCCTGGGGGGGACGGCATGCGGACAGCCCAAGACTACCAGCAGCGCGCTGCCGAATGTGTGCGGCTCGCTCGTAACTCCACTCATGCGACCAACAAGGCGCTCCTGCTCGAGATGGCCCTCACCTGGGTCAAGCTGGCCGAGCAGGCAGAGGCAAAGGAGAGCGAGGCGAGGTTGCCTCCCTCGTTGCGTCTGGTGCGGGTCGCTGCGGGTCAAGGAGCCTAGCCATGATCTTCCCCTTCATCGCGGATGG